>OCVV011284086.1_pt1 | contig 17156 bp, 10 predicted proteins | sample 1539721 | NCBI WGS metagenome assembly OCVV01 (sample SAMN02144230, study PRJEB22623) | gut metagenome | biome: sheep rumen | host: Ovis aries | place: New Zealand | reverse complement strand
GAAGAAGCAGCAGCAAAGAAGGCGGCTGAAGAGGCAGCAGCAAAGAAGGCGGCTGAAGAGGCAGCAGCAAAGAAGGCGGCTGAAGAGGCAGCGGCAAAGAAGGCGGCTGAAGAAGCGGCAGCAAAGAAGGCGGCTGAAGAAGCAGCAGCAAAGAAGGCGGCTGAAGAAGCGGCAGCAAAGAAGGCGGCCGAAGAAGCAGCAGCAAAGAAGGCGGCTGAAGAAGCAGCAGCAAAGAAGGCGGCTGAAGATGCGGCGGCAGCGAATAAGGTAACAGAAATGATTAATGCTCTTCCGGCAAGCGAAGATGTTACAACGAAAGATAAGGATGCTATTGAAGCTGCAAGAAAAGCATATAACGAGCTTACAGAAGTTCAGAAGAAGCTGATAACTGATGAAACAGTAAAGAAGCTTGAGGACGTTGAATCAGCACTTGCAGCGAAGGAAGATAATGATTATTCAAATGAATGGGTTGATGGTCAGTGGTACTATGCTGATGGATCTGATACCTATGTTCCTAAGGGTCAGTGGAAGAAGAATGATATCGGCTGGTGGTATGAGGATGAATCCGGATGGTATCCAACATCATGCTGGCAGAAGATAGACGGAAAGTGGTACTACTTCGAATCCGATGGCTACATGGATTATAATGAATATCGAGATGGTTTCTGGTTACGTTCAGACGGATCCTGGGATGAAACCTATTACGGTGGAAACTGGAATCTGGATGAAAATGGCTGGTGGTACAAGGATAATACAGGCTGGTATCCGGTAAATCAGTGGCTGTGGATTAATTATAAGTGCTATTACTTTGATAGTAATGGTTATGTATTAACTAATCAGTATGTAAATGGTTACTGGGTAGGCGAGGATGGAAGCTGGCAGTAGCTGATTGCAAAATACCTTAATTATTTAAATGCGTGACTTAGCTGTTTACGTGAGATAATCCAAGGCGATTAGGATATGTGAGGGGTCGTACAAATCGTATGACCCCTTTTCATTGGTGAGGTGACAGGGGGACAGGCACCTTGTCACCAGAAGTGACAGGGAGGCATGTGTCTTGTTCACAGGAGGTGACAGGGGGACAGGCACCTTGTCACATTACTATGAAGCAAATAAAATAATGTTCTTACTTGTAAACTATAAAGAATGATGTTAAACTAAAGTTTGCTTTTTTGTTTAGCGCATTAAAGCGGCAAATTTGTTTGTGGAGGAAAATAAAATGTCCGTTGCACAGATTGGTATCGTTGTTTCAATAGTTGTTTACCTGGCAGGCATGCTGGTGGTTGGTTTCCTGGCATCAAGAAAAACAAATGATGTAGGGGATTTCTATCTCGGAGGAAGAAAGCTGGGACCTCTGGTTACTGCCATGAGTGCTGAAGCTTCCGATATGAGCTCATATCTGCTTATGGGTGTTCCGGGACTCGCATACTTCTCAGGTATTGCTGATGCAGGGTGGACCGCTATAGGACTTGCTGTTGGAACATATCTTAACTGGCTGTTTACAGCTAAGAGACTTAGAAATTACACAGAGAAGATTGATGCTATCACACTTCCTGAGTATTTCAAGAAGCGTTTTAAGGATAAGAGCAATATCACACTTCTTATAGGTGCGATAGCTATTATAGTATTCTTTGTTCCTTACACAGCTTCCGGTTTTTCGGCTTGTGGAAAGCTTTTCGCACAGCTCTTTGGAGTTAATTATCAGCTCGCAATGATAGTGTCAGCCATCATTATAGTAGGCTATACAACAACAGGTGGTTTCCTGGCAGCATCAACAACTGACTTCATTCAGGCAATTGTCATGAGTATTGCACTTGTCATAGTTCTGTTCTATGGTGTTTATCATGCAGGCGGTATGGGATCGGTAATAGAAAATGCTCAGAATCTTCAGGGCTTCCTTAACATGAGTGCAACTCATAATAATGTGACAAATGGTGCAGATCCTTATGGTATCTTCAATAAGATTACTATGTTCTGCTGGGGACTTGGATACTTTGGTATGCCACATATTCTTCTTAGATTTATGGCTATAAATGATCCTAAGAAGCTTACTCTTTCCAGAAGAGTAGCATCAGTCTGGGTGGTTGTATCTCTTGGCGTTGCAACCTTCCTTGGAGTTGTCGGACGAGCTATGACAGAGACAGGCGCTCTTCCATCACTTCTTGATCTCTCAGATCTTACCAGTGCATCCAAGGCAGAGACACTTATAGTTGTACTTGCAGATCATATATCACAGAATGGATTCGGATATGCGCTTATAGCCGGACTCATCATAGCCGGAATACTTGCATCGACTATGTCAACAGCAGATTCACAGCTTATAGCAGCATCTTCGGCTGTTTCAGAAAATATTATTCAGGATGTATTTAAGATCAAGATGAGTGACACAGCAGCCATGCTTACTGCAAGAGTTACTCTTCTGGTGGTTGGTATCCTTGGTGTTGTAATCGCTTGGGATCCATCAAGCTCAGTATTTAATATCGTATCCTTTGCATGGGCAGGCTTTGGAGCTGTATTTGGCCCTGCTATGATCATGTCACTTTTCTGGAAGAGAACAAATGTATATGGCTGTATAGCAGGTATGCTTTCAGGTGGAATCATGGTATTCATATGGAAATATGCCGTACGTCCATTGGGCGGTGCATGGAATCTGTATGAGCTTGCGCCTGCATTTCTTGTTGCACTTATCTTCATTATAGTAGTAAGTCTTGTAACACCTGCACCAAATGAGAAGATTCAGAGTACCTTTGATGAAGTAAAGGCAATGTAATATATTTAATAAAATGAGACATAAAGAGTTAACCGAAGAAATAGCATCTTAATTATAGCGTCTGATAGAGAGGGAACAGTAGATGAGAAAAAATCCCAAGCTGACACTTGTATTTCTCATAATATTAATGATTATAACCCTTATCTGGGGTGGATCAATGCTTGTTGCGTACTTTCGCTACGAAACTGTAGAAGGTACAGTGAGCAAGGTGGAAAGCTACTACAGTTCGATTCCTAATCAAGCGTTGACAACCGGAAATTACTATACAAGAGTTACTGTTCAATATAAGGTAAAGGGAATGTCCTATAGTGCGGATTTTTCAGAAAATGAAAAGGAAAGCGCATTTTATGAAGGACAGAAGCTGAAGGTATATTATGATCCGGTTCTTCCGGAAAAGGCATATGTAGCTGTTTCCATGAATAAGATAGTGATTGCTGTAGTTTTCGTAATAATTCTAGGTTTTGGGATATTTATTTGCATACGCTATATTAAAGATGGACAGTTATATTAATGATTCCAAAGAAAAACTCTCTACGCTTGACTTTTTGATAAGTTACATATAGATAGCCCCTGCAGCATGGTGTTCATGTGCAGGGGCTATAATTATATATTCTCTATCTGCCAGTCTATAGGCTCCAGTCCGTTTTCTGTGAGAAATGCATTTGCCTTACTGAAGTGTCTGCATCCGAAGAATCCTCTGTCTGCGGAGAAGGGTGAGGGATGAGCGGCTTCAAGTACGAGCTGGTGAGGATTATCCAGCATTTCCTTCTTTGCTCTGGCAAAGTTTCCCCATAGCATATAAACTATCGGACGATCCTGCTGATTCAGTATCCTTATGGCGGCGTCTGTGAATTCCTCCCAGCCCTTGCCGCGGTGGGATGCAGCCTGATGCGCCCTTACAGTTAGCACAGAATTGAGCAGAAGTACACCCTCTCTGGCCCATTTAGCCAGATATCCGTTATTGGGGATGTAGCAGCCGCAGTCACTTTGCAGTTCCTTGTAGATATTTTTTAGAGATGGTGGTATCTGAATCCCCGGTCTTACAGAAAAGGACAGTCCATGCGCCTGATCAGGTTCGTGATAAGGATCCTGACCGATGATTACGACCTTGACCTTTGCCAGTGGCGTCATATGAAAAGCATTAAGCAGATCTTCTCCGGGAGGATAAACAGTAAAGGTGGTATATTCCCGTCCCACAAACTTAACCAGTTTTTTATAATACTCTTTTGAGAATTCGGGCTTTAGTGCATCAGCCCAGTCATTTGTAATAGGTGGCATATCGCAGTTCCTCCATATATGTGTTCGTATGATGGTTATATTTTCAGAGCATAGCTACATATGTTGAATAAGCTTTGAAATGTATGCTGAAATGTGAATGAATTATTAAATATGAAGCCTTATGCTAATGTATAATTGTAAATAAAAATAGATTAAGATACAATAGTCATTGCTATATCTTTTTGGAAAGCTAAGCAGATAGAATAATATATGAGTGCATATGATGCATAGTAGCATTTTTTTAATATACTTTTCTTAAAGTTTATATAAATCAATGGGATAAATGTTTATAATTTAATAGAATACTTGATGAGATAAATATTTTTGGGAGGTTGCCACGTGATTGACGTAAAGAAGACACAGGCTGTTATTGACAGCGTTAATACAGTTATCAAAGGAAAGGACAATGTGGTCAGAAAGGTGCTTGCGGCAGTTATTGCCGGAGGGCACATACTGATGGAGGATATACCCGGAGTTGGAAAGACCACGCTTGCGACAGCATTTGCCAGATCATTATCCATGGACTATAAGCGTGTGCAGTTTACACCGGATGTTTTACCCAGTGATATTCTGGGCTTTTCCATGTACAATGCGGCAACGAAGGAGTTTGAGTACAGACCCGGTTCTGTATTCTGTAATCTGTTCCTTGCTGATGAGATCAACCGTACCTCACCTAAAACCCAGTCTGCGCTTCTGGAGGTTATGGAGGAAGGAACGGCAACGGTGGATGGTGTAACCAGACCTCTTCCGGATCCTTTTGTAGTTATAGCGACAGAGAATCCATATGGCTCATCAGGTACACAGATGCTTCCGGAATCCCAGCTTGACCGATTCATGGTCTGTCTTTCCATGGGCTATCCTGCGCACGCAGATGCAGTAGAGATACTGAAGGGAAATGCGCATAACCCCATCTCCAAGGTGACGAGCGTGATAGGGATAGAGGAACTGAGAGAGCTTAGAAAAGAGACAAATGATATGTTTGTCCGTGATGAAATATATGAATATGTAGTTGATCTTGTGGAAGAAACAAGAAGAAATGCAATATTTGCCATGGGTGCCAGCCCGCGTGGAACCATAGCGCTTCTCAATATGGCGAAGGCGGTTGCAGTTATCGAGGGAAGAGACTATGTGACTGCTGAGGATGTTCAGGATGTGGTTCTGGATACTCTTGGACACAGAGTAAAGCTGGGACAGAAAGCCCGGGCTCAGGGAATGAATATGGAAAAGGCGGTAAGGGAACTGATACAGACTGTTAAGGCACCCAGAATGTGAGATATTTCTTAGTAGGCATAGCTTATAAAGAAAGGAATGGCTTATAAAAGTAGGAATAGCTTATAAAGGTAGGTATGGTTTATAAAGATAGGTATAGTTTATAAAGATAGGTATAGTTTATACAAAAGAAAGATATAAAAATATATGGCAGAAATGATTCCTACAACTTCATATGGACGTCCCCTTACTCCGCGGGAGATTCAGAAAGAGCAGCGCAGGCTTGAGAAGGAGCAGGATATAAGACGTAAGCCTTTAAAAACGGTGGTTCATCCGACACGTATAATAGCTTTTGCAGTTCAGGTAATGATAGCGATATATGTGTATGACTTTTTGAGAAATCATTTTATGCTGATAGTGCTCGCGCTTCTTGCTGCAGTTCTGGTTCTGGATATAGTCGGTCTGATACTCATTTACAGAGGCGTCAGCGTAGAAGCAGAGATACCTGAGAGAGATGTGAGCCGTTATAATACTTCTTTTCTGAAGCTTACCCTCATCAATAAGTCGCTTGCTTTTTCAATGGATACCTGCGTAAAGCTGGATGTGGAAAATGTATTTTACAAGGATAAAAGCGGTGTGGTTCTGTCACTGCCTTGTTCTATCCGAGGTACGTATGAGAAGTATATTCCGCTTAAATATACAATGAATGGACTATATAAATACAGTATTAATGCCATTACTGTGCGCGATATCCTGGGCTTTGTTTCGCTGAGAAAAAAGGTTGATGTTGAAACAGAGGTAAATGTTTATCCGGAGAGAGAAGGCGGCGCAAATCTTAATCTTACAGATATGGCAAGGGGTATGACGGAAAGCGAGGAAACCGTCAAGAAGGGACATGATTTCTCGGATGTTTCCGATGTAAGAGAATATATCCCCGGAGACAAGCTTATGAGTATCCACTGGAAGCTTTCGGCAAAGCGGGATGTTCTCATGGTTAAGGACAGGGTTTCCATGTCAGATCAGCAGCTTGTAATAGTTGCTGAGCTTTCCGGTGATGATAGAGAGGTGGATGACATTCTGACACTTACCTATGCGGTTGTAGCGGAGATGGTCAAATCCCAGACCTATGTAAGACTTCTCTGGTGGAGCGAGGGAAGATATGCTTTCGAGGAAAGACAGATAATGAATATGGAGAACCTCAAGGATGCATTTGGCGCTATCTACTATGAGAATATATATCCGGATGGTGACAGGACAAGAGGTTATATGCTGTCCATTCATCCGGAGCTCAAGGCATACGTATGTATATGCACAAAGGATGGAGAGGCAGATGCAGTAATCATTGAGCAGGACTAGTACAGTGGTTGATAGAAGAGTTATAAGGCGATTATATGGCTAATCAGGATAATAACAACAGAATAAACTGGGATAATGCCACATATTTCGAGAAACGGCGTGCCATAAGAAGAGACAGACGTCAGAGATGGTCCAAATGGCAGAATGAGGATCGCCGTACAGTGGAGCTCTGCAAGGGTGCCTCTATAGATGAGGGCGTATATGACATAAGCGAGAACAGGTACTTTACACTTATCATCAAGGGTATAGTGGTGTATCTGATAACAGCCGGTGGAATAGGTGCCTATCTGACTGCGATGGAGATAGATTTCAACCAACTGATATTCCATTTGGTCATTCTTGCTACAGCTATACTATGCGCAACCCTCTATCATAGCTGGCGTTCAGAGAATCTGGGTTATCTGGTATTCTTCCTGTTTTATGCAGCATTTATCATATTATTCAGGGACTATATCAACTCAGGTTTCTATGCGGTCGTAAATGATACGCTGGACAGGGCATCTATCTACTTTGATACAGAAGGTTTTCAGTACTATAATGAGCGGATTTCCAACAGATATGTAGCGATAACGATAGCGGTATCTGTTCTGGGTATAGCACTTAATGTGCTGCTCAACAACTATATACTTCGTCGTGCAAGATATATCGTTGCCATCGGACTTTCGCTTACATTAAATGTTATCTGCTTCTATATGGAACGGGAACCGGGCACGCTTTACAGCATAATGGTTCTCAGCGGAATCCTGATGACCTTTGTTATGAAGAGTGGACGGCATTTCTTCCTGAGCAGGCGGGATCATGTATTTGAAAGAAAGAAGACGGGGCTCAGCTATGCTCTTGATTATAAGACCTTATGGCAGGGACTTCTGGTCACTATTCTTCTGGCAACGGTTGTGGTCGGCTCCGTTTCGGTTCTTTATGATAAGACGTACTATGTTCAGGAGAGACTTCCAAGTGAGGAGAAGGTTGCTACCAGAGAGACGTTCCAGAACTTCATCATGCTCGGTTTTTTTGGTATCATAGATTATTATCCAAATAATGGTGGTCTTTCTACCGGTGAACTGGGTGGGGTATCTTCTATAAGGCTGGATTACAGAACTGATATTACAGTTATATATACACCTTACACCAGGGACACAATGTATATAAAGAACTTCACCGGAGCTGCATATATACCTTATAAAAATAACTGGGAGGTTCTGTGGAATCAGAATAATGATGGCAAATATGTATCGCAGCAGTTCAAGAACAGTTATCCGCAGACGGTAAATGCATTAAGTGATGCATATAAAAGTAAGAACGAATATTCATCCAAGGGATATATGACTGTAATAAATGTCGAGGCTCCCGCGCTTACATATCAGCCCTATTATTCAGAGGGTGAGAGCAAACCTCTTTTTACCAATCAGTCGGATACATATACATTTTATCCGAGATTTACTGACGAGGTATCGGGGAAAGAGATTAAGGAAGAGATTGATCCTATGTATCTTGATGTTCCTGACGCCAATAAAGAAGCGATTGATGATTTCATAGAAGAGGCAGGCTTTACCAAGGGAAGTCCTGAGGCTGTAGCCGGGCAGATACGTGACTATTATCAGGAATATATACCTTACACCATCAGACCGGGCGCCACACCTTGGAGGCAGGACTTTGTTAACTATTTCCTGACCATGAATCGTAAGGGGTACTGTGCACATTTTGCATCTGCTGCAACGCTGATACTTCGCGAGATGGGGATTCCTGCCAGATATTGTGAGGGCTATGCCATATCTTATATTCAGGTGATTGATGATGGTGAAATCGTTGAAAATGAAAACTATGCAGATCATTATGACGGTTTCAATCCTCTTGGCGAAACTGCAGTAGTAAGGGTAAATGCAACTGATGCAGATGCTCATGCCTGGGTTGAAGTATATGACGAAGCTAAGGGATGGATAGTCGTGGAAGTTACCCCTTCTTCGGGACTTGAAGAAGAGGAGGAGGATGATTCTAATTTCTGGGAAGCCTTTAACAGTATATTTGGAGATGGCGAAGAGGTTGAAGGAGAGAGAGCAGAAACCGGAGGCAATAATCTCAGCGTTTCACAGGCGGATGCTGTTATGAAGGTTGCAGCGATTGTAGTGTTAATACTTCTTGTACTTGCAATTCTGATATATCTGGTTATAAGGTGGATAGTTCCCGAGGTGTCCTATCGTCTGAAATATGGTAAGGCAGGTCTTTCAGATAAGCTGATACTTAAGTATTCCAGACTTCTGGCCAAAAGATCCGGAAAAGATGTAAAGCTTAAGAGAAGAGTCAATTATTCTGAGCAGATGGACTACCTTATTGTGACGGATGAGGCAGGACGCGATAGAATGAAGGATATTCTGGATCGTGCCGGTTTCTCTGGCAGAGAGATAGATCAGGATGATTATGACTTCGCAAATGAAATGTTAGACAGGATTTTCTCAAGGTGACAAGGGGACAGGCACCATGTCACACTCAAGGTGACAAGGGCTGGTGACAAGGTGCCTGTCCCCTTGTCACATAAGAAATTACTTGACAATATAGATGTGGTATGTTAGGTTAGTTTCAATTCTTACAAAGAATAGAAACTTAATATGGTATTTAAATGCATTGATGGAGAATAGTAAGTGCTGATGGATTCTGATATAGCTGGTCTATATCGTGAGAGAACTGCCGGTTGCTGCAAGGCAGAGATGAGATAACACCGAACTCGCTCCTGAGCAGACCGGGTGAAACCTGTGTGGCGTGTAGTCCGGTACGGATTCCAACCGTAAAAGTGGAAGGGTATAAGAATTATTTATTCCAGTACCTGATGAGTGCATATAGCGAAGGCTGTATGAAGTAGAGTGGTACCGCGTGAATTCACGTCTCTACAAACTGTAAGGTTTGTGGAGGCGTTTTTGTTTGCCGTAAATCTGTCACTCGCTGGCAGTCCTGCCCGATGACCGATGCACTAAACCTTGAAATAACACCCAAAACAATGTAGAATAAGAATTTGGAGGTAAAGGACATGAAGAATTATCAGCATTACAGAAGAGGTTACTTTATGCCACCTGTAGAAAGTACAGAGTGGGTAAAAAAAGAATATATTGACAAGGCTCCGCTTTGGTGCAGTGTTGACCTGAGAGATGGTAATCAGGCGCTGGTGGTACCTATGAGTCTTGACGAGAAGCTTGAGTTCTACAAAGAGCTTATAAGAGTCGGCTTCAAGGAGATAGAGATAGGATTTCCTGCTGCAAGCGAAACAGAGTATGAGTTCTGCAGACGTCTTATAGAGGATAATCTGATTCCTGATGATGTTACTATTCAGGTGCTGACTCAGGCGAGAGAGCATATCATCAAGAAGACATTTGAAGCAGTACGCGGCGCTAATCCTAAAAATGTTATCGTGCACGTATATAATTCAACGAGTGTTGCCCAGCGTGAGCAGGTCTTCAGAAAGTCAAAGGATGAGATAAAGCAGATAGCAATAGATGGAGCGGCTCTTCTGAAGAGACTTGCTGAGGAGGATGGGGCAGAGTACCGTTTCGAGTACAGCCCTGAGAGCTTTACAGGAACAGAGCCTGAGTATGCGCTTGAGGTTTGCAACGCTGTACTTGATGTATGGCAGCCAACTCCTGACAGAAAGGCTATCATCAATCTCCCTGCAACAGTAGAGATGTCACTTCCACATGTATATGCCAGTCAGATAGAGTATATGAGCAAGAACATGAAGTATCGTGAAAATGTTATACTCTCACTTCATCCTCATAATGACAGAGGCTGTGGTGTGGCAGATGCTGAGCTGGGAATACTTGCCGGAGCTGACAGAATAGAAGGAACACTTTTTGGAAATGGTGAAAGAACAGGTAATGTAGATATCATTACTCTTGCTATGAATATGTACACTCATGGCGTTGATCCTGAGCTGGACTTCTCAGATATGCCAAGAATCCAGGAAATCTATGAGAAGCTTACAGGTATGGAGATATATCCAAGAGAGCCGTATTGCGGAAAGCTGGTATTTGCGGCATTTTCCGGTTCCCATCAGGATGCTATTGCAAAGGGTATGAAGTGGCGTGAAGAGGATCCGGACCAGATGTGGACTACTCCGTATCTGCCGCTGAATCCGGAGGATATCGGACGTACCTACGATGGAGATGTTATAAGGATCAACTCACAGTCCGGAAAGGGCGGAGTTGGCTTCATACTTGAGACAAAGTACGGCTTTAATCTTCCTAAGAAGATGAAAGAGGATGTGGGCTATGCTGTTAAGAGTGTTTCCGATCATGGTCATAGAGAGCTGCAGCCTGAAGAGGTATATAAGGTATTTAAGGAAAGATTTGTTAATATCGATGCTCCTATAGAATACAAGGAATGTCATTTCCAGCAGGTTGATGGTATAAAATGTGAGCTTACCATTGAAAGAGATGGAGTACACAAGGTATATCATGGACAGGGAAATGGACGTCTTGATGCTATAAGTAATGCCATAATGAGGCATTTTGCTGTTACCTTTGAGATAGTAAACTATGACGAGCACGCACTTACCAGAGGATCTAATTCTCAGGCGTGCGCCTATGTAGCAATTCAGGTTGCCGGTCAGGAGGAGATAATCTACGGTGCCGGTATCCATACAGATATTATAGAGGCTTCTGCCTATGCACTTATAAGTGCTGTTAATAAGGCTCTTCAGTCAAAGCACCTTAGCTAAGACCGGAGCGTGTGACGGAGTAATGGAATGTCAGATAGAGAAGATGACAATATAATATATGTCTCCGGACCTGAGGAGGTCGGCAGGGAGAACGAGAAGAGACAGGCTGAGCAGAGAAAAACCGGAATGACTATCATATTGGTAGTTATGGTGGCTCTCGTTATAGTTGGCGTGGCAGTCTTCGTTCATCTTCGCATGAGAACCTATAAGGGGGTAAAGGTGCTGAACTCAGCCGAAACCTCCTTTGATTCCAATGCGGATTATCTAAGGTTTGGTGACAATCTGCTTAAATATACTCCTGATGGCGTTTCGTATATCAACAGTAGTGGTGATGTAGTCTGGACTGCCGGAGAAGATTTCCGGGTTCCGATAGCGGCTGTGAGGGGCGACTATGCTGTGGTAGCCGATAAGGGCGGTAATCTTGTGGCAGTGTTTGGATTAGAGGGGCAGATAAGCTCACTCAAGATGCCATATAGCATCTGCGATATAGATGTGGCGAGACAGGGCGCATTTTCCGTAATACTCGAATCTGATGAGACCAACTATATCTATATGTATGATAAGAATGGCGAGATCATATACGAGATGCAGACCTCTATAGACAAGAGCGGATACCCTATGGATATAAGTCTTTCTGAGGATGGACAGAAGCTTTTTTCCAGTTATTTCAGATTGGACGGAGTTAATATCAGGAACAATCTGACAGCATACAACTTCGGGGAAGTAGGTCAGAATGAAAATGCTGACCGTATGGTGGGTGGATATTCACTGGAGGAGGAAATGGTTCCCAAGGTGGAGTTCGTTACAAATGATATTGTAGCTGCATTTTCCGATTCAAAGATCAGACTCTATAATATGAAGGAGATTCCTTCGGAGAGGGCAACTATAGAGTATAAGGGGGAGATCTCCAGTATATTCTATTCAGAGGACTATCTTGGGTATATCATACCGAGTCCTGATGCCGGAACCAGCGCGGATCATATACTCTACGCTTTTGATATGTCCGGGAAGCCCAGCTTTGAGTATTCATTTAGCATGGATTATGACAAGATATATGCCGATAAGGATGAGATAATCATAACCGGAGGCAATCAGTGCCTCATTATCGAAAATGGTGGAAGAACCAAGTTTACTTATACATTTGATAATTCTATCAAGTCCATGACGCCTGCTGCCAAGAGAAATGAATACGTTGTGAACTTTGAAAATAAAACTGAAACTATCAGACTTAAAACAGAGGAATAGACTATGTATTATATAATGTTTTCGGTTATAGCCATTCTTCTTATCTGTGGACTGGTAGGGCTGAAGAGAGGGCTTTTTAAGATGGTTTTCGGATTTCTGGCTCTTGTCCTTTCTATCGGAATTACCTATGTTGCCAGACCCTTTATATCAACCTATATTATAGAAGAAACTGATATAGATGAAAGACTTGAAGAGCGGGTATATACTAAGCTTGAATCGGAAATGCAGAAAAAGGTTGCTGATTCCCTCAAGGCTTCAGGAGTTACTACAGGCCTTTCGGATATGGCTGAGGATGAAACCAGCTTTCTGTTATCGGTGGATCCGGATAAGGCATCCCAGGTACAGTTCATAGATGATTTTGATATGCCTGAAACCTTTAAGCAGGCGTTCATCAGCAATAATAATGATTCTATGTATGAGAAGCTTGGAGTGGACTCTTTTTATAAATATATATCAAAATATACAGCATATCTTTTGATAAATGTGGGTACCTTTTTAGGACTTTTTATCGTGATACGGCTGGTATTTCTGATAATTGCCCTTGTTATCGGCTGGATAATGAAGGAGGCTCCGGTACTCGGTATCATGAACCGTGTGGGAGGAATGGTATTCGGTATTTTTATAGGCTGCATACTCATATGGGTATTTATGATCATAGCAGGCTTTGCGTTTGGGGCAAGCTATGACAATATGATAGCCGGTAATCCGGTGCTGGAATTCATAGACAGTCATAATCTTATAACGACGATCATAACTAAGTGATGACGTACAGATTTTTGAAGAAGGTTTCTTAGGTGATTATGTGATCTGGGAGGTTACATATTATACTTGAAAATATAATTGGTTAGGATGTAGAAATGCTTTTCACATCCTAACCTTTTTTGTATAATAATGGTAGTTGTTGCGCTTTTGTTGCTATGCTGGTGTTATTATAACGGCATAACAATAAAACTATGATTTTAGATGTTTCTCAAAAGAGAAGAAAGGAAGACTAAAATGGCAGTTAAACAGGATTTTGAAAAGTTATTAAGTGATCTTAAGACTAAGATTGATGCTTCGGAGGAGTCTGCATCCAGACCGCTTATAGCACAGTATATCTATCTAAAGTATGAATACCAAAATGAACAGAATATGGCTGATACTGCTGAAAACCAGCAGGCGCTTGAGAGGATAAAGAAGGGTCAGTGGACAGAAGCAGAAACAAAGAGAATGGATGATCTGGAAGCTGTAGTTGAAAGGATAAGTCTTAGTTATCTTTATACCAATCTGCCTGTAAACGAACGTCTGTACGAGTTTATACACAATTTCCCTATTCCTATGGTATCTGTGGATCCTAACAATCCTGATGGACCTAAGAAGAGAGGGAGAATCGACCTGGATGAGGAACAGCAAAAGGTTGTAGATGCGGAACGTGAGCAGCTAAGGAGAGAGGACGCTGCTTATCTTGCTGAGCATCCGGAAGATCTATATAACACTCATGGGGTTACAAGCCCGGAGCGATATGATGCTGTAAACAAGAAATGGGATAATATCACACCATATGTAAATAAGGAAATGTATGATGATATGCATTCCCTTAGTGTGAATGGAGTCGATTATAGCAAACTATTTGAAGGAATGCGTTTTCATACACAGGCCCAAAACAGAGAAGCTGGAGTATTCTGTGCCTTTCTTATGGCAAAGAAGGGGCTATCACCTGATAAGGCTATAACCTTCAGTCAAAAGGATCCTGGATATCAGGAGGCTCTCAAAGAGTTTGGTCAGTTTCTTTATGATAACAGGGTATTTGGAGAGCCGGCGGTTTCACCTGAGGAGACTAAGAAGAGAATTGCAAATGTAGTCAATTTGATGAAGGAGGCTACTGAGACTCTTAAAGCCTGGAAGATACCTGATATAGACTATACTGATCCAAGTCAGGTGGAGCGGCACAAGGCTGTTCTTATTGGGTTGTCTGACATGACCAATAACTTCAATCAGGAGTTCGAGAACTTTTCGAAGTATGCTCCTAATTTCATGGCAGTTGCAACGGAAGTTCTCGGAGGTAAAAAGGCATATAATGATATCACAAAGACATGGGCCAGAATGAATTCTTTGTCGGGAATGATATCTGATGCTTACAGGCCGGTTAGTGGACAAATAGATAAGAGGGCAATGGAATCCAGTGCTAAAAACCATGCCTTTTTTAGGAAACTGCTTGGTGATCTGCAGGGAATGTTCAGAGGAAAAACAGTTGGTCAGTATATGGAAGAGATGAACAAGGCTCCATTCTATAGACTTACCGGAACTACCATGCATAGACTGGTTATTGCAATCAGTCCTTCATTAAATGCGAATTCTTCGATAGAATACGTGGAAGGTAAAAACAAGGAAAGGTTTGAAACAATTTACAGACCTCAAAGAATGGTTCTGGATCAGATGCTGATAGATGACTTTAACGAAAACGTCAAAATTGGCGCGAGCAATATGATGAACTATATTGGAACTACGGCAAAAGATGGTATAGTTCTTCCTAATCTGGAGCATGTTTTTGAAGAAGGTATAACACCACAGGATAGCTATAACAGAATGAAGAATTCTGAGGCTGGGCAGAAGGTTCAGGAGATAACAAACTCCGCATTCGACAAGTTTACAACGCTTATTCTTGGAAAGGATGAGATGCTTGAATTCCTGAATAAGACGGATCTGGATACCATTAAGATTGATGGAAAAACTCCGGAGGAATTATATGGCGAGAAGTATGCTTTTATTGAGGATGAGGCTGACCGAAATCTTATGATAAAAGCTGAGGTTGTAAATGAGATTACAAGGGGTGGTAAAGAGGTTTCTGTAGAAAACTATGCTTTAAGTGGCAATGGTAAGCTCGAAAAAGTTGAGGATAACAGGATAACTTATTCTAAGGTGCAGTTGGATGATATGACGGCATATGTCATGGAATTAAATGATCTGCATGAAAACTTTATAAAGGTAAGAGACCTGTTCAAGAAATATCAGGATGATCCAAAGGCAAACTTTGAAAGAGGAGCAAAAGCTGAAGGAAGTGATCTATATCAGAATATGGTAAAGGCACTGAATACCTGTATAGCCAAAACTGAGGTAAGAGTTAATCAGAATGCAACTGTAGATGATATACAGAAGGCTATGCTTGAGTATCAGAAAGCAGCAGATATCTACTATAATGCAAGAAAGGGAAGAATCATAGGACCTATCACCGGAAAGGGTCAGGTAAGACTTGGACTGGCTGATGATGCGAAGAAGTTTATCAATCAGAGATGTGATAAACTGAATATCCTCTCAAGAAGCTTCTATACACCAAAGGCTGAAGGGAAAAATCCTTCTCCGAGTATTGGAACAATATATAAAGGAATAGAGTTTAAGTCGGAACTTCAGGGAAATGTAGTTAAACCGGAAACCTTCAGAGCTAATCCTCTTGTAAAGGGTGAATATGAGAGAAAAATTGATGCGGCTCAGGCAGAGATGGAGGATCGTAACAAGGATCTTGAGAATAATGCAGTCTATAAGGCTGTAATGAAGGGCAATTATAAGTATCCTCTTGAGAAGTGGAATGAGATACAGGAGAAGAGCGTTAAGATCATAGAAACTGCTGAAGAACACCTGAAGCAGATTAAGGAAGCACAGCAGAAGGATTTTGCTGTGGATTATGAGTTAAGATTTAAGAAGGTGCCAGAGTTGAAGGACCCTCTGACAAGATATGTCCTTGGCAATCATCCTGATGGCTTAGATGCAAATGCTACTGAATCAGATGTAAATGAAGTCTATGACCGCGCTACAGAAGTTATAACCTGTCAGATACTTGCAAATAGAGGCAAGAGAACACTTGCACAGGGAATAGCTTTAGAAGGAAAGAGCATGGATGACTTCAGAGAGGTTGTTCATGAAATCCTTATGGAGGGTAAAACATTCCATGCTCCTAAAGCTGATAATATGGCTAGGCTTATGGAAAATAATCAGCTAAAGGACAGCTTCATGAGGGCTTATGCTCAGAAACAGGCTGAAGCAGCCCAGAATGCAAAGAACAAGAAGAAGAATATTGATCTTGATAAGGCAAATGAGAAGAAAAATACCATAAAGATCAACTAATTGTGACATAGGCAGGTGACAGGGGGACAGGCACCTTGTCACATTCTAAAGGTGGTGAGGGGTGGATTATCTATCCCATGTGGGGCGGGCAAAACCGTCCCACTTTTTTTGTGGGATGGGAACAGGTGCCTTTCACAGCTCTGCGTTAAGTTAGTAACCCCAAAGTGATCTGGTAAAGTGAAATAGGATATATTTCGTAGATATTGTGTCAGAATTATAATACCGATACAAGATTTTGAGCTATCGAAAAGCAAGGCAAAATATTGATAAAAAAAGCAGAAAAAAATTTCAAAAAAAGTGTTGACTTTAAGGTTTCAAAGTAGTATTATGAACAAGCTGTCGCTGAGAGATACAGAAACGAAGGGCTTGCAGGAGCGATGGTTTTTTGTTCCTCGGAGAACAAAGAAATGTTCTTTAACAATAGAATAATGATGACAACCCCGAAAATTCTTTTAAATAATTTTCGGAACTGAACGAAACAAAACCTAACAGTAAATG
>OCVV011340170.1_pt1 | contig 17161 bp, 13 predicted proteins | sample 1539721 | NCBI WGS metagenome assembly OCVV01 (sample SAMN02144230, study PRJEB22623) | gut metagenome | biome: sheep rumen | host: Ovis aries | place: New Zealand | reverse complement strand
GAGGCCGTCTAATTCCAGAAAACACAATTTTTCAGGCTGATCGTTTCTGCCAACCATCGTCTACAGACTGCAACAATCCTCTGTTGTCATGTGACATGAATCCTTTTGTTGATGTTGATCTGAAAAAACTGCTAACGCATCTATGGAAAATCTCCAAAAATGTTTGCAACCTGCTAACGTCACGAGAGGGCGGTTAGCAGGTTATTCCATATTTCCTCGAATGCGATGATGATGTCTTTTTTGGTATAAAAAATGCACACCCGGTGGGATTCGAACCCACAGCCTATCGCTTAGGAGATCGAAAAAGCGTTTGCCTTTGCTGTTCCCTGAAGTGCCTTGAGGCCTTTCCATTACTGGGTTTCTAACAATTTTCACTGTTCGCATTTACCTTCAAAATACCCCCGCTTTCCCCCAGTGCTGTTAGCTGGGTGTTAGCACAGCTAACAAAGGCGGCGTGTTCGACTTTCACCAGTGAATCTTAATTCTAATACCATGAAAAGTATTCAGTTGTATAAAAGCAATAATCCGCAAGAATTGCTTCGTTCATCATAGTTTCGTTCCTGCCATTTCCTCCGAAAAACCCCTCTTTTACCCTGGTGCAATTAGCAGGAAATTAGCAGAACTAATTTTGGCGGTAGGACATTTTCCCACAGCGTTCACCCAAATTAGCAAGATGACCTAAAAGGTAAAATGTACGGCAAACTGCAAAACAGCAAGGCCGTTACCTGTGCAGGTAAAGTGCCTTGCTGTTTTGTGATATGCATGTGTTTCGGAATCGTTACTTTCTGAAGATCACCCATTCCGGAATACGAAGGCTGCTCTTGCCTCTGAACCAGAGCACCACGCTCTGAAGCATGATGAAGAAACCAAGCATTGCACCATTGGCCATCTCCTGCCACCATGATTCATTCAAAGGGCTCAAGCCGATAATCTTCTGAATCGTCGACAGGATCATCACGCCAAAGAAGGTGCCGATGACATTGCCCACGCCACCTGTGAGCAGCGTACCGCCGATAATGGATGCTGCAATAGCATCCATTTCTCCGCGCATGGCAACACTTGCGTTGCCGGCCGGCTTATGCATGATGAACACAAACCCAGCCAGACCACTGAGAAGGCCGCTGACCACATAGCTGAAAAAACGCGTACGCTTCACATTGATGCCCAGCATCAGCGCACTCTGCTGGTTTCCGCCAAGCGCATAGATATGACGGCCGAACCGGGTATAGCGCAGCATCAGGAAGACAAGGATGACGACACACACAGCGGCGACCGCTCCGATTTCCACCTTGGCCGGGATCAGGTTGCCGTTCTGGGCCACATAACCCAGGCTGGATATTTTTATCTTGGTTTTCACCAGCGCCTGAAAGCCCGCATGGGTCACCTTGACCGGATCACGGGACAGAATGGTCGTCAGCCCGCGCGACAGGAACATGCCGGCCAGTGTGACAATGAACGGTTGGATTTCCAGATAGCTGACCAGGAAGCCCTGCACAATGCCGAAAGCCAGGCCGATACCCAGGGCCAGAAGGAAGGTCAGCGCAATGGAGAGAAACGGGCTCTCAATCCCGCACTGATTGAGGAACAGGGCGCAGCTCATGACCGTCAGTCCGATCACGCCGCCGACACTGATATTGATGCCCCCGCCCACCATGACGACCGTCAGGCTGCAGGCAATGATCACCAGGGCCGCGTTGTCGTTGAGCAGATCAAAGAACATCTGGGGCTTGTTAAACCCTTTATCAGACATGAAACAGATGGCCAGGAGATACATCGCCAGGAAAATGCCGATACTGATCAGCATGAGCAGGGTGGAATTGGTCAGGGGTTCACGCCTGCGCACAGAAGACCGGGATGCAGAAGCATTCATCTGCCCACCCCCTTTGTCGCACGCGCGGGTTTTCCTCCGCCCGCAAGACGCACTCGCAGGTCATACAGCGCTTTCTTGATCACAGGAGAGCCTGCCACCACGATGATGATGATGACAATCGCCTTATAGGCTTTCACGTTCTCCGGCGCCACTCTCATGGCGTAGAGGGTCGTTGTGAGCATCTGAATGATATAGGCGCCCAGGATGCTTCCGCTGATGCGGAACTTGCCGCCGCCCAGACTGTTTCCGCCGATGGCCACGGCCAGAATCGCGTCCATTTCAATATCCACAAGCAGCGTCTTGTGACTCAGATTGCCCATGCGGCACACGCCGATGACGCTGGCAATCGAAACGCACACACCGAGAATCACAAAGCTGAGCAGCTTGATGACCGTCGGATTGATGCCGTTGAGCCGTGCAGCACCCTGGTTGATGCCGACCGTCTGCGTATAGAGCCGGGTATTGGTCAGTTTGAAGAGCAGCATCAGCAGAAGACCCACCAGAATCACGGCAAACACCGGGGTCGGCACGGGGATGCCCGGGATCGTCATGCCCATGGCGCTGATGATCGGGCTGTTCAGCTGCGGGTTGGCACTGCCATTGATCCAGTAGGCAATCGACCGGCCGCAGGAATACAGGATCAGGGTTGCAATCATCGGCTGGATTTTGAATACAGCCACCAGCATGCCGTTAAAGAGCTTGAAAAGAATCGTTGCCAGGCAGCATACGACCACAGCCAGGATAATGGTCGGCACCGTGATCGCGGAAACCCACTGAAGCAGGACTTTCACAAATACGGCACCGGAGATCGCCCCGACGGCGCCTACCGAAATATCCTGGCCTCCGCAGGCGGCTGTCACCAGCGTCATGCCCATGGAAATGATCGCCAGTTCGCTGGCGCTGTCGATGATACTGATCAGGTTGCCGTTGAGCACCGGGTTTCCGCTGTTATTGTACGCAATGCCGATCGCGAAGAACCCGGGGTCCCGGAAGAGATTGAACAGGAGCAGCAGGGCCATGGCAACCAGCGGAACACCCAGCTGGCCAATCCCGGAAAACAGTTTTTTCTGGGGTTTCATCTCACGGTTCACCTCCTGCAATCGTTTTCATCACTTCAGCCTGCGTCAGACTCTCTCCGCTGAGTTCTCCGACGACCTTCCGGTCGCGCATGACAATCAGGCTGGAGCAGACGCGCAGCATTTCCTCGATTTCCGAGGAAATGAAGGTAATGCTCATGTCTTCCTCCGCCAGCTTCAGCACCAGCTTCTGAATCTCCAGCTTTGTGCCGACATCAATGCCGCGGGTCGGTTCATCCAGGATCAGGAAATCCGGATGGGTCAGCAGCCAGCGCGCCAGGATGACCTTCTGCTGGTTGCCCCCGGAAAGGGACCGGATCGGTGTATCCTTCGAGGCAGTTTTGATCTGCAGCGCTTTGATGTATTCGTCCGCAAACTCCTCCATCTGGGACTGCGTGAGCGGGTGGAAGAAGCCTTTCATGACCTGCAGTGCCAGGATGATGTTGTCGCGGACCGAAAGGTCGGCAATGATGCCGTCCCGCTTCCTGTCCTCGGGAAGATATCCGATCCCGTTCTTCATGGCATCATGGGGTTTGGCAATTCGGACCCGCTTACCTTTGACGGTCACATGCCCTCCGGTATCCGGATCCGCGCCAAAGATCGCCCGCACGCTTTCACTGCGCCCGGATCCCAGAAGTCCGGTAAACCCTTTCACTTCTCCCTTGCGGATGCTGAAATCAAACGGCCGGCTCTCCGCACTGTACAGCCCTTTTGCCTCATAGACAATGGCCTCACTGCCTGAGCTTTTCTTTCCGACCTGCTCCAGATCGGCAAGGTCCTTCATATCCTTGCCCATCATTTTCGCAACCAGTTCCACCTGCGGAAGATCCGCAACCGCATATTCGCCCACCAGTTCGCCGTTGCGAAGCACGGTGATATGGTCGCTCACCTCATAGACCTGCTCCAGAAAATGCGTCACGAAGATGATGCCGACCCCGCGGCTCTTCAGATCCCGCATGAGATCAAAGAGCATGGCGACTTCCTTTTCGTCGAGGGAAGAAGTCGGTTCATCCAAGATCAGCACCTTGCACTGCATGTCCACAGCACGGGCAATGGCGACCATCTGCTGGACTGCCAGGGAGCAGTGGGACAGTTCCTGGTCCGCCCTGGCCGGAATCCCGAGGCTTCGCAGAATCCCGTCCGCGCGTTTCCGGTAATCCTTCCAGTGCACAAGCGCAGAGTCATCCCGGCCGATGAACATGTTTTCCGCAACCGTCAGATTCGGACACAGACTGATCTCCTGATAAACGGTGCTGATCCCTGCCTTCTGCGCATCCTGAGGGGAATGGATGGCGGCTTCCTCACCGCCGCAGCCTTCGACCCAGATGCTTCCGCCGTCCTTTTCATAGACTCCGGTCAGCACCTTGATCAGTGTGGACTTTCCGGCGCCATTCTCCCCCATCAGTGCATGAATCTCGCCTTTTCTCAGCGTAAAATCCACCTGGTTCAGTGCGTTTATGCCAAAAAACTTCTTGCAGATTCCCCGCATGGTCAGTACCACGTCGTTTGGCATCCGGATCAGCTCCTTCTCTATCCATGCTTTGTCAGCTGTGCCTGCAGATGATTCCGGGAAAGAAAGCGCGGTATGAACGCGCGCATTGCCGTTTGTTCATACCGCGCCTCAGTGGACCTGATCAATTACAGGCCGTACTTGTCGATGTCTTCCTGCGTAATGGTCGTGGCGTCAAAGCCCTTTTCTTCGGAGATGATCTGATTGAGTTCATTCAGACCTTCGATTTCTCCGCCGGCTTCCAGCGTCTTGATCATGCCGTCGATCACGGCTGCCTGGAAAGGAGAGCACTGGCCGTCATAGTTCCATTCGCCGGCAAGCAGCTTTTCAAGAGCCCACTTGTTGCAGTCAAAGCCCATGATGATGACATCGCCTTCTACGCCGTGGGTGATGCCCTTTGCATCCAGAGCCGCCACAACGCCGTCCGCCATGCCGTCGTTTTCAGCATAGACAATGTTGAACTTCTCGCCTGCATCGATGGCTGCTTCAGCGATCTTGCGGGCTTCGTTGGGATCCCAGCTGTCGCCGCCGGTGCCTTCGCGGACGATGGTCCACTTTTCGTCAGCAGCGCACTTTTCAGTCAGAGGATCCGAACGGCCGATCTGAGCCGCGCTGCCCAGCTGGCCCTGAATGTGCAGAATGTTGTATTCTTCCAGGCCAAGGCTTTCGAGCCATGCAACAGCGGTCTCGCCTTCCTTGCGCATGTCGGAAACGACCGCAGCCGTATACAGGCTCGGATCGCAGTCGATCATACGGTCGAACAGGAACACTTTGATGCCGGCTTCCTGAGCGGCTTCCAGAGCCTCATCCCAGCCGGTTGTCTCAGCAGCAGACACCAGGATGTACTCAACGCCTGCCGTCACAAAGCCCATCGCGGCTTCCAGCTGTTTATCAGCCGTCGGAGCGGTCACGAACGTTGCGTCATAGCCGTTTTCCTTGGTGAACGTATCGGTCAGGTTCTTGACGTTCGCCTGGCGGTAGCCGGATTCAGAAGGATCCAGGTTGATAATGCCAACCTTGATCAGTTCGCCTTCAGCCAGGACTGAAGTGCAGGACAGTACCAGCGCAAAAGCCAGCAGCAGAGCGAGTAACTTCTTCATGATGAAACCTCCCTTTATTTGGGGCCCTTCCGGACCTTTTTCCGTTGCTTTTACTATAAACCCTTCGGGAAAAAGAATCATTCAAATCTTTTTCTGTTTTCTAGCAAATCTTTTGGTTTTCCCTTTCTGCAGCTCATCAAACTGATACTTTTTTGGGAAAACTGACACTTTTTTTGGAATCCGAAGCGATGCCTGCTCCAGTGTATAAAATATGGTATAATCTCTTTACTTTTTTACAACATCAGGGAGGATCGGCATGCGCAACAGGAAGTCATCCGTGCGGCGCGAGCCCACCGTCAGCCGGCAGATCAGCCGTATGCTGATCTCTGTCTCGATCGCCATCGCCGTGATTATTTCAGCGCTCACCTTTGCGCTGATCGCCATCAACAGCCAGTATACCCAGGTCCTGTCCTGTGCCAATACGGCTGCAGATTTCAATCAGGAATTCAAAAGCACCCTGGATCTGGAAATGTACAATCATGTGATCCGTCCGCGGAGCGAACACTCCGAAGAAGAGCTCCCCATGGAAGAGCTGGACAAGGCGGAGGCCGTGCTCAGCCGTCTTGAAGGGGAGACATCCCTTCCCGACAACCGCTGGCGCGTGACCAGCATGTTGGACATGTGCCGCAATCTGCGCATGTACATGCTTGAAATCGCCCGGACCGATTCGTATGATCTGCGCATGGAACTGCTCGAGCGCAATATCCGCGGCGAGACCGGGCTTACGGCCCTGATCGAAAAATACATGCATGATTTTCTGGGCGATGAAGTGCGTGAACTCGCCCGGCTGCGCGGAGAAATCAGCCGGCAGAGCACGCTGCTCATTGTCTGGGCTGTGGTCTCCGCTGCCCTGTGCTTTCTTCTTCTCCTGCTCAATGCCATGCGGGTCAGCCGTCAGATCACCTCCCCGATCCGCGAGCTCTCCAGAAAAGCGGAGCAGTTCGGCGCCGATAATTTTGCCGGCGCCCCTGTGGAAACCGACATCGCCGAACTGAAAACCCTCGACCGGAACTTTGATAAGATGGCCGAACGAATCCGAAGCCTCATGGACAAGCAGAGACAGGATCAGCAGTCCCTGCACCGCGCTGAACTGGAACTGCTGCAGGCGCAGATCAACCCGCATTTTCTGTACAATACCCTGGACTCCATCGCCATTCTCGCCGAATCCCAGCGCGAGGAGGACGCGGTCAGTATGGTCAACAGCCTGAGCACGTTCTTCCGCAACTCTCTGAACCAGGGAAAAGACATCATCTCCCTTCGCTCAGAGCTCGTTCAGGCCCAGTCCTATCTGGAAATCCAGCAGATCCGCTACAGCGACATCCTGTCCTACAGCATTTCCGTCCCGGATGCGATCCAGGACCGTCCCGTTCCCAAGCTGATTCTCCAGCCGCTGATTGAAAACGCCCTGTACCACGGCATCAAGAATCGCCGGGGCCGCGGCAAAATTGAGATCACCGGCGAGGAAAAAGACGGGGATATCTGGCTCCGGGTTTCCGATAACGGCACCGGCATGGAGGAGGATCAGCTGCAGCAGCTCCAGTCCGGCGCTTACGAGGAGCACCACAGCGGTCTGGGGCTCAAAAATGTCCATCAGCGCATCCGTCTCTACTGCGGCGAGCCTTACGGCCTGTCGTTTGACAGCATTCCCGGCAGCGGCACAACGGTGACCGTCCGCCTGCCCGGAAGCGGCGTCTCGCCCATCGAAGAGGAGGAATCCAAATGAAAAAAGCCACGCTTCTGCTGCTTCTCAGCCTCTGCCTTCTTCTGTGGGGCTGTGCTGCTCCAAAGAATGATCTCTCCTCTGTCCAGGAGGAACTGACCGTTGTCGGGTTTTCCCAGGTCGGGGCCGAGAGCGACTGGCGCAACGGGAATACCCGCAGCATGCAGCAGGCCCTCTCTCCTGAGAACGGATTCCGTCTGATCCTGGACGATGCCCAGCAGAAGCAGGAAAAGCAGATCACCGCCATCCGCAACTTCATCAACCAGGGCGTTGACTATATTGTGCTCGCCCCCACCACGGAGCGCGGATGGGATACCGTGCTGGCCGAGGCAAAGGCTGCCGGCATTCCGGTCATCATTGTGGACCGCATGATCGAAATCGGGGATACCAGCCTTTTCACCTGCTGGATCGGTTCTGACTTCCGCCGCGAAGGCGATACGGCCGTCCAGTGGATGGAGGAGCACCTGCCGGAGAATCTTCGGATTGTCCATCTGCAGGGAAATATCGGTTCTTCCGCTCAGATCGGCCGCACCGTCGGCCTGGATGCAGGGCTTGCGAGGAACAGCGGCTGGCAGCTGGTCTTCCGCGAAAGCGGTGATTTCATCCAGGCCAAGGGACAGGAGCTGACCGAAGCCATCCTGGCTGACGGAACAGACTTTGATGTGATCTATTCAGAGAATGACAATATGGCCTACGGCGCCATTGACGCACTGAAAAAAGCCGGGCTGCAGCCCGGCAGGGATGTCACGATCATTTCTTTTGATGCCAGCAGCGAGGCGCTTCGCAGGATTCTCTCCGGGGAAATCAGCCTGGATGTGGAATGCAATCCGCTCCACGGCCCGCGGGTCCGCGCGATCATCGAGCAGCTGGAAAAAGGGGAAACGCCCCCGAAGCTGACCTATGTGGAGGAAACATCGTTTGACGGAAGCAATCTCACAGAAGAAATCATGAACCAGCGCGGTTACTGATTCCCGTACCGGTTCCGGTATTCCTTGGGCGTCATTCCCTCATACTTGCGAAAAACATGGCTGAAGTAGTTGGGTTCGTTATACCCGATTTCCATGGCAATGTCGGCAAGCTTCATGGAAGACTTCGTCAGCAGTTCCTTGGCCCTCTCCAGGCGCATGGCCGTCAGATAGGTAATAAACGGGCGGCCTGTTGTCTGTGAAAACACCGTGCTGAAATGGGCTGCGCTCATGCCCACATGCCGGGCCGCGCTGATCAGGGAAATGTTGGGATCGCAGAAGTTATCCCGTACATACTTTTCCGCCTGACTGATCACATGATTATACCGCATGTCTCCGGTGCTTTCCTGTCTTGTGGAAAGCGCCTTCTGCAGAAGCTTTCTGGCCGCTTTGCTGAAGCTGTCCTTTTGGCCGGCTGCCGTCAGGATATCACACTCGCCGCTTAATTGGGCGGCGAGTTCTTTTTCATCTGCCTCCGGACGCGCCTTTGCCATGATCCGGATGGCCGTTTTCATGATGGAAATCAGGGCATTGTAGCGCATCATCATGCTGTCAAACTGGTCCGCCTCGGGTGCGGAAAGCGCTTCCTTCAGCAGTTCCGGCACCTCCTCTGCATTGGAGAACTGTAGTTTCTGCTGAAACTCAGCACCAAAAGGGCTGCCTAACTGCACGATGTCGGCCGTCATCTGCGCTGTATCGGCCACATTGATCACCTTGCCTGCAGCCACACCCCCAACCGTTTTCAGCAGCCTCGCAGCAGTTTCACAGGATTCACTGATGCTGCCCAGCCTCTGCGTTTCCCTGCCGACCACAGTCGTAATCACGGGGCATACATCCGTAAGCTCGTGCTTGAAAATACCGATAAACCGATATACCTTTTCATCGAGCTGTTCAGGATCATTGTCATACGCAAGAATTGTCATCTGGTCAGCAGAGTTCAAATCATACAGAATGTCGCCAACACTGTCTGCTGCTTTTTTTGCTGTGCTCTGCAGGAGTCCGGGATTCACACCGGGTCTTTCAAGGGACAGCACCGCGGGAAGGTAATGACTGCGGACGATGTCCATTTTCAGTGTGCGCGTCTTTTCCAGAAGCTCGCCTGTATCCATTTCACCATAGAGAAGCTGACGGATCAATTGCTGCCGAAGAGCCGAATAAACCTCGTTTTCATCAAGTTCGGTCGGGAGCATATTCCGCTCCGCTTTCTGCTTTTCGATTTGGGCCGCCATTTCCTCAATCACGTGTACCAGTTCTGTCTGACGTACCGGCTTGAGCAGGTATTGATCCACACCAAGGGTAATGGCCTTCTGGGCAAACTCAAAATCCCCGTAGCCGCTGATAATGACGGTTTTCAGCCATGGCATCATGGCCTTTGCATGCCTGATCAGTCCAAAACCGTCCAAAAACGGCATCCGAATATCTGTCAACAGAATATCCGGCATAAGATCCTGCATCATGGATAAAGCCATTTCTCCGTCTGATGCCTCACCACAGAAAACATATGGCCCCTGCATTTTTTCAACGGCATTTCGGATGCTTTGGCGGATCAGCAGTTCATCCTCCACCACAAAAATCTGATACATTGGCCTTCCTCTTTCACTTTTTTGCTACTATACCACACTTGCCAATGTGAGGCAATGAAAGCAAACTTCATATTTATCTTAAAATATTTAAAAAAACTGATACTTGAAACGTGCTTATCAATGTGATATATTAGGCATCGCCTGAGCGCATTTGCGTTTTCTGGTGATCTTTTTTACATTTTACACATTCTTACCACGGGACCTGACACACGAAAGGAGAAAAGTATGAAAAGGAAACTGCTGGCTCTCATTCTTGCTGTCGCTATGATGCTTCTGTGTGTATCCGCTGTTGCGGAGAACATCGGAGAACCCTTTGAAAAAGAAGTGTTCTTTACGATGCTGAACTCCAAGCCTGAGATTACCAAGGCACTGCAGGCTGCTGCGGATCAGTTTGGCGCACTTTACAACGTAAAGATTGAAGTCAACGAAACAAGCAACCCGGGCGATGAGATTTCAAAGCGCTACAACGGCGGCGAAGCTCCCACCATCTCGATCGTTGATATTGCTCAGGTGAAAGACCTGGCTCGCGAAGGCAAGATCATTGATCTTGGCGCAGAAGCCTGGGCAGCCGTGGGCGGCAAGGATCTTGGCGCCGTGATCAACGACGTGCTCTATGGCATGCCGCTGACCATTGAATCCAAAGCGAACCTGATCAACAAGACCGCGATCGAAAAGATCACTGGCGAACCTTTTGATCCCATGAAGTACATCACGAAGGAAGACTTCGAGGCACTGCTCAAGCAGCTGCGTGAAGGTGGAATGGAGAACCCGGTCATCATCAATAAGGAAGACTGGTCCATCGGTTCCCATTTCGTGCAGTATTTCTACGGCATCCAGGACGGCACCATTGCTGGTGCGGAAGCCTTCATTGAGAAAGTCCGCGCCAAGGAAGCATCCTTTAAGGATGACCCGGTGTTCAACGCCTGCATGGATATGTTTGACCTGTACATGGAGTACAATATCAACAAGCAGGATCCGCTGTCCGCAGACTATGACGTAAATGCTTCCTATCTGGCCGAAGGCGAAGCTGCCTTCTGGATCAATGGCACCTGGGCATGGCCGAACCTGGAACCCTTCGCAGTGGAAGGTCAGGAATACTCCATCATGCACATGCCCGTCAGCGCCGGCGCACAGGGCAAGCTGCTCGCTCAGGCAACCAAGTACATCGTTGTGGACAAGCAGAATGCCACGGAAGACCAGCAGAAGGCTGCTCTGATGTTCCTGAACTGGCTGGTTTTCACACCTGAAGGAAATGATGCAATGATCAATCAGTGCGGAATGGTTACTGCCTTCAACAACATTACCCTCCCGCCGTCCAATCCCTTCAACGTCGGCCTGAAGGAATACATCGACAAGGGCCTGACCTTTGAAGCTGTCACTTACCTTCCCAGCGACCATCGCAGCCAGCTGTCTGCGAACATGCAGAAGTACCTGGATGGTTCCGAGACCAGGGAAGAGGTTGCTGCTGCATTCGACGCCTATTGGGCAGAGCATGAAGTGAACTATTAATGACAATCCATCAAAGATGATCCCCAGGGCATGAAGTGTGTGCCCTGACCAAGAATGCCGCAAAGCAGTATGTCCGCTTTGCGGCATTTCAGAAAGGGTGGATTCACCGTGAATCAAAATATGTCCTTCAGGAAGAAACTGGGGCTGTTCCTGAGTTTTGCCGGACCCGCAGTGTTCTTCTTTGTATGCGTCGTGATTATTCCGCTGATCTACGGTATCTATCTGACGTTTACAGACTGGAACGGTCTTTCTGACGTGAAGAATCTCGTTGGTCTGGACAACTATGCCGCAACATTCCGCGACAGTGCGTTCTGGAATTCACTGCTGCTGACGACCGGGTTTGCACTTCTGTCCGTTCTGTTTATTAATGTCATCGCTTTTTTCCTTGCTTATCTGCTGACAAGCGGTGTCAAGGGTCAGAATTTCTTCCGTGCAGGGTTTTTCACTCCCAACCTGATCGGCGGCCTGATCCTCGGTTATATCTGGCAGATCATTTTCAGCCGTGTGTTCCCGAGCCTTTACAGCATCTTTCCGATCACCCTGCTGCAGAAATCCTGGCTGTCTGCTCCAGGCACTGCGTTCGCCTCCATGGTCATCGTGCAGACCTGGCAGCTGTCGGGTTATATGCTGCTGATCTTCATTTCCGGTTTTGTTGGCATCTCTGAGGATGTGCTGGAAGCCGCAAAGATTGACGGAGCAAACGAACGGCAGACCACATGGCACATCCGTCTGCCCCTGATGGTTCCGTCGTTCGTGGTGTGTCTGTTCCTGTCGCTGACACGGTCTTTCAAAATCTATGATATGAACCTGTCCCTGACGGCGGGCGGTCCTTATAATTCCACCAAGATGACGGCCATGCACGTCTATACCCAGGCGTTTGAGAATCAACGCTACGGCATAGGCCAGGCGGAAGCGCTGATCTTCTTCATCGTTATCGCAGTCATATCCCTGACACAGACATATCTCGGAAAGAAACGGGAGGTGGAAGCATAATGAGCGAATCGTCTCGTGCTGCGGGTGGACATAAAACCCTCTCCCAGGTGCTCAAAATTATCATCGCCGTCATCGTGCTGTTCATCTACCTGTTTCCCTTTGTGCTGGTTCTGATTAACTCGCTGAAAACGAAAGTTGCGATTGTGAAAACGCCGCTGCTGCTCGTGGATGCGAAGGGACCGCAATGGGTCAACTACAAGAATGCCATTGAGGAGATGGACTTTATCCGGGCCTTCGGCAACAGCCTTTTCGTTGTCGGCGTATCCGTAGTTCTCCTCATGATCTTCTCCAGTATGGCTGCGTGGCTGTTTGTCCGCTATAATAAATGGCTGGCTTCGAGAATCAGCTTTTCTGCCATGCTCGCGTCAATGATCGTTCCCTTCCAGGTTGTCATGATCCCACTGATCGCTATTTACGGCGCACAGCTGCACCTGCAGAATTACAGGATGACCATGGTGTTCATGAACCTTGGATTCGGCGTCAGTATGTGTACTTTCATGTGCCACGGCTTCATCAAGGGCAACATCCCGCTGGCCCTGGAGGAGGCAGCACGCATTGACGGTGCCGGTTATCACCGCACGTTCTTCACCATCGTGCTGCCGCTGCTGAAGCCCATCCTTTCCACCATATCCATCCTGCAAATCCTGAACTACTGGAACGACTATCTGCTCCCGTCCATGATCTTCACCAGGAAGCAGTATTACACCCTGCCGCTGGCGATCCGTACGTTCTACGGCGAATTCTCCAGTGATTACGGAAACATTATGGCGGGCCTTACACTTTCGGTCGCACCGGTTATCATCATTTACCTGATCCTGCAGAAACATGTTATCGGTGGTATTGTGGCAGGCGCAGTGAAATAACCGGCAGCCATTCAAGAAAATCGTCATCTGACGGCTGTCCGCAGCAGACCACAAAAAAACGCACAAAAATCACGGGCAGTACGATTCAAAGCGTCCTGCCCGATTTTTTCCACTGAGGAGGAAAGAATTCTCATGCCACACATGCCGATCAAAAACAAAGCGATGCTGATCACTTATGCCGACAGTCTCGGAAAAGATCTGAAGGATCTGGAAATGGTGCTGGACGGCCCCCTGGCCGGCGCATTCGGCGGCGTTCATATCCTCCCGTTTTTCCCTTCCTCCGGAGACCGCGGTTTTTCACCGATCACATACCGCGAGGTTGATCCGGTGTTCGGGACCTGGGAGGATATCGACAGGATAGGCTCCAGGTATTACCTGATGTACGACTACATGATCAACCATATCTCGGTACGGAGCCCGGAATATCAGGATTTTCTGGCAAAGAAGGATGCATCCCGATATCATGATTTTTTTATCCGGTTCAAGGATTTCTGGGAGAACGGGGAACCGACTGAAGAGGAAGACAAAGCAATCTACCGCAGGCGGATCGGAAAAGGCACCTATATCATGGCCAATTTTGCAGACGGGACAAGCGAAAAAGTCTGGTGCACTTTCTCGGATGAACAGGTAGACATCAACTGCCAGCGCTCGGAAGAAGCCAAACGCTTCCTTCGCGACACACTGGCTTTCCTGGGAGACCATGGATGTTCCCTGATCCGGCTGGACGCTTTTGCCTACGCAACCAAAAAAGCGGGAACCAACTGTTTCTTTGTGGAACCGGATGTCTGGGAACTGATGGCGGAGGCTCGGGACGCTGCCATGGCACGCGGTGTGGAGATCCTTCCGGAAATCCATGAGAATTATTTCATCCAGATGAAACTGTCGGAAAAAGGCTATTATGTCTATGATTTCCAGCTGCCGATGCTGCTGTTGAATGCGATCTTTACGGGAAAGACACACTACCTGAAAAACTGGCTGAAAATCTGCTCGCCGCATCAGTTTACCACGCTGGATACGCACGACGGCATTGGCGTGGTTGACGTTCGTTACCTGATGCCCGATGACGAGGTCCAGGAAACCAAGATGAAGGTATATGAACTCAATCCGGGAACTGCAAAAATTTTCAGCGAGCTCCGCGGCCCTCTGGACAGGAATTTCAACACCTACCAGATCAACTGTTCATATTATTCAGCCGTCGGGGAAGACGATGACCGGTATCTGCTGACCCGTGCCGTACAGATGTTCGCCCCGGGAATCCCTCAGATCCATTATCAGGGACTCCTCGCCGGCAAAAACGATTTTGAGCTTTATGAAAAGACAAAGCAGCCCAGGGATGTGAACCGGCACAATTATACGCTGGAAGAAATCCGGAAAGAGACAGAGCGCCCGGTGGTACAGAAGCTGCTGGATCTCCTGCGCTTCCGGAACACGCATCCGGCCTTTGACGGATCCTTCAGGATGGAAGACTGCGGTGAAAACGAGCTTGTGATCCGCAGAGAAAACGGAGCTGCTTGGGCGCAGCTCCGGGCAGACTTTGAAAAGATGACCTTTGAAATTACCTGCTCATAAGGTGCAGCGGTCCTGTGCTTCAGCCGTTTACAGTCCAAAGAAGGCAAGCGCCTCCTGGATCGCCAGATCCCAGAACCGCCATTCGTGCCCGAACCCCGGCCTGGAGAGCCAGTGTGCCTCCAGGCCGATTTTCTTGCAGTGATCCTGGAATTTCAGGTATTCATCATACAGGGGCCTGTCTTCCTCACCGCATGCAAACATCAGGCGGGGAAGCGTTCCGGTCGGTGCAAGGCGGTCAAGGATCGCCCGGACGTTTTCATTGGAGTGGATAAACCGGTCCACACCTCCGGCATTCCGGAACGTATTCTGCATTCTCGGATTATCCGTGTCCATCAGGCGGTGCGGATGGCCGGGACGCATTTCACTGAGATCCATCGGGACGGCTGACAGGACGGCTGCTGCCGCGAATTTTTCCGGGTGATTGACTGCATATTTAACAGCTCCACGGCCGCCCATGGACAGGCCTGCAATGAAATTGTCCTCCCGCAGGTCGGAAACCGGAAGCCATCCGTAGACAAGAGGCATCAGTTCCTCTGTCAGATAATCAAACATCCGGAATCCCAGCATGGTATCGTCCCAGTTGGAATAGTTGGAATTCAGCGCCGGAGGCATCACGACCGCGAGGTTTTTTTCTTCTGCATACAGTTCAATGTTGGATTTCCGTACCCAGTCGGTCTGATCGCCGAAGGTTCCGTGAAGGAGCCAGAGGACTTTGTATTTTTTTCCGGAGCGATAGAAAGCTTCCGGCGTCATATTCCTCGGTTTATCGGGGAGAATGATGTAAACCTCATGATTATTGGAAAGGAACTGGCTTTCAAAGTTGATTTTCAGCAAAGACATGGCGGATCCTCCTTATCTTTTCGCATGCGGAACAGATGATGCTGAAGAGCTGGCAGAATCATCGGGACGGAGACAGCAGGAAATCCAGCAGCTTCTGCTCGTCCGTATTCAGGATCAGTTCTTCCGGAAAAGAGACGCTTTCCAACAGTTTCAGTGCAGGATCGAAGCATCCGACAGCGCTTGGATCGTGCGCATCCGAACTGACAATAACCGGAACCTTCAGACGCCTGCAGCACTCCAGCATCGTGCGGTAATTTTCAAAACAGTTCATACGGTATTCCGGTTTCAGGAGGGAACTGCTGTTCAGTTCGAGTGCCGTACCTGTTTCAAGTGCTGCTTTTGCAAGCATTTCGTAATCCAGCGGTGTATGGTCGTCGTCAGGATGGGAGATCAGTTTGACCAGGGGATGCTTCATGGCGGAAATAACATTTTCTGTATTCCGGAGCTTCCCTGCGTTCTGATAGCATGTTGTATGAATGCCTGCAATCGCATAGTTCAGATGGATCATAAAGCGTTCCTCAAGCGACAGCGTTCCGTCATTGAGAATGTTGATTTCGCATCCGTGAATGACACGGACACCGAAAAGTGTCTTCGGAACCAGGTTCAGGCAAAGATAATAGAACGGATCTGTTGTTCCGGGTACACCCGGAGCATGCTCGGTAATCCCCAGAACAGAAAGTTTTTTCTCTGAAGCCGCCTGGGCCATTTCCCGGATCGTACCGTAAGCGTGGCCGCTTGCGATTGTATGCGTATGGATATCGGCAACGATGTGCATCTACTACCCCTGCTTTCTGTATGATCTTCAGGCCTTTGTTTTACCGTCATTCGTATTTTATAGTGAGTCCGCATGATTGTCCAGAGAAGACGGCATCCGGACATGGGCAGACTAAACAACCCGGCTGATCCATGCTTCCGCGAAAAGAGATCACGCAGGTTCTTTTGAAATCCAGGACACTAACGGATAAAACACAGCTTCGATTCTCCGCTTCTGACTCGACCACCAGGGTCATTACTGCTGGTCGGTTTATCAATCATGCAATTGCCCGCGAGATATCATTCTCTGGAGAAGCGGTTTGGCACCCTGGAGGGCAGAAACTGCTCACGAGTGCATGCTTCCAATTCCCCATACAGTCCTTATCCATAAAGCAAAAACGGGATTCTTCACATTTTCCTTGGGGCTGCTTCCCGGCCTGATCATAAACCGCAGCCTTAGTGAATCCCGCAGAACGTACGATCATCATTCCCTGACTTTCCCTGAAAAGCTAAAAACGGAGAGCCTTTTCCATCTGAACTGAACGATTTCAAGGGCTCTCCCATAGATCAGAATACATTTTACAGCAGGGTGAATTCCCTGGCCACCCCCAGATGGCCCCGGCCCGTGACATACTGCATGATGCCTCCGGGCAGCGCGCTTTCAAAACTGAAATGCACATGGTCTGCCAGCACGGCCGTAATGCGTTTTTCCCGGTTCACATACTCCACAAACTGCTCTGTGGCCGCATTGGGGCGCTGGGTCACAGCCAGATATTCCTGATAGGTCATCTCCATTCGGCTGCAGCTGCA
>OCVV011356289.1_pt1 | contig 17171 bp, 16 predicted proteins | sample 1539721 | NCBI WGS metagenome assembly OCVV01 (sample SAMN02144230, study PRJEB22623) | gut metagenome | biome: sheep rumen | host: Ovis aries | place: New Zealand | reverse complement strand
GAGGCTCCCAGCAGCCGCAGCACCGCGAACTCCCCGGCGCGCTCCCGGGAAATCATCAGGAAAACCAGCAGCAGGATCACCACCGCCAGCCCCCACACCAGCGCGATGAGCAGCGTTACCGTGCGGCTTACGCCGGCCAGGCTGTCGGAGATGCCGGTAATCATGCTCCGGGTGCGGACGGCGGTCACTTTCCGCAGCTTTCCCGTGAGGGCGGAATTGACCTGGCCGATGTCGGCCCCGTCCCTTACCTTGATGTACACGGCGGAGATGATATCCTCGTCCCCGCTTTTGATTTTGTGGCTGATGCCCTTTTCCTCCGCGGCCTCCAGGAGCTTCCGCATCGTATCCATGCTGCAGTAGACGGCGGTATCCAGGCCGGTTCCCGTGGGCTCCAGGCAGGCGGTCACCTTGCACCGCCTGTCATAGATCCTGAGGATCTCTCCCATTCCGGCCTCCACCTTGCAGCCCACGGCAATTTCCATATCGCCCAGGCCGTTTTTCAGGCTTCGGGAGATCCAGGGCTGAATCGTGAAATCCCGCTGGGGATCAATGCCGATCACCTGGATTTTAACGGAGCAGCAGTCGGCTTTCAGGGAGGCCAGGAAGGTCTGGGGGGCGGCCTTTTCCACGCCGGGGACCTCCAGCGCCTTTTCTGTCACGGAGGCGTCCATGTACCAGGCGCCGGCGGTTCCCTGCAGGAAAAGGTCCTTGAAGCTGATTTTGCTCTGGGCCTCGGAGGGAACCAGGATGATGTCCGCTCCCAGCCGGGATTCAAGGCTCTGCAGCCCGCTGCGCAGGGACAGCACGACTACCGTTCCGCCGAACACGGCAAGGGCCAGGAAGGCTGTCAGCAGCGACAGGGCGACGGTGCGGCCGGGTTTGCGGATCAGGTTCTGAACGGATAAAGCAAATGTCTTCATGATTCTTTTGCGCAGACTGCGCCTGCGGCCGCCGCCAGGGCGGACGCCGCGAAGAGGATGATCAGGGCCGGCTGCATGACGGCGCGGCAGCGCATGCTGCTCATCCGGCAGAGGCTGATCAGGGTTCCGGGGGTCAGGATACCCAGCAGGCAGACCGGCAGGGCACTGAGGTATACTCCCCGGCGTCCGCGGCGAAGCAGCAGGGCCATCACCGCCAGGATGCCCAGCACCGCTCCGATGCCCATGCAGGACCTTCCGGCCCAGTGGCAGGCGCCGAAGCTCCCGTCCTCATGGACGCAGGGAGAAAGAAAGGAGATGCTTCCCAGGGTGATGACCAGGGACAGCGCCAGCAGGACGCATCCCGGAATCAGCTGCTTCTTCATGCTTTCGTTTCCTTTCCGAAGTTTTCATTGATGACTTCCCGGGCAACCTTCCCGTGCTCCAGCACAATGGTCCGCTGGGCGGCGTCTGCCACCTCCGGGTCATGGGTGACCACGATCAGGGTGGTTCCCTCCTTATGAAGCTGGGCGAAAAGATCCAGGACGATGTTTTCGTTGGCTTCGTCCAGGTTTCCCGTGGGTTCGTCCGCCAGGATCAGCTCCGGATGGTTGATCAGGGCCCGGGCCACGCAGACCCGCTGCTGCTCGCCGCCGGAAAGCTGGCTGGGAAGATGGCGGGCACGCTCCCGCAGGCCGACCCGCTCCAGGGCTTCCAGGGCTTCCTTCTCATCGGGCATGGAATGGTAATACTGGCTGACCATGATGTTTTCCACCGCCGTCAGGTAATTGACCATATGGAACTGCTGGAAGATCAGGCCGATCTTGTCCCGGCGGATATCGGTGAGCTTTTTGCTGCTCTCCTTGCTGATGTCCACGCCGTCCAGCAGCACTTCGCCCATGGTGGGCTTGTCCATGCAGCCGATGATGTTCATCATGGTGCTCTTTCCGCTTCCGGAGGGGCCCATGATGGCGACCCATTCCCCCTGATCCACATGGAGGCTTACATTATCCAGGGCTTTCAGGTCCCCGTAAATCTTGGATACGTTTTTCAGTTCAAGCAAAGACATCTGCAATCATTCTCCCTTCAGTACAATAGCCGGATCGATGGATACGGCGCGGCGGATCGGCGCGAGGCAGCTCAGGGCGGCGATGGCCATGGAGACGATGACCGCTGCCGGCAGCAGCAGGGGCTGGAAGGTGATGGAGCTGCCGAACACGTTTACGCTGACCACCTGGGCAAAAACGAAGCCCAGGATGGCGCCCATGACGCCTCCCAGCAGGCCGAGGAACAGGCCTTCTCCAAGGAATTCGGCCCGGATGGACTGATCTGAGGCCCCCAGGGCCTTGCGCAGGCCGATTTCCCGGCGCCGCTCCGAAACAACCGCCATCATGGTGGTGGATACACAGATCATCGTCAGAAGCAGCACCACCAGGGTTACCAGGAACACGAGGGCTGTCAGCTTTTCAAGCACGGAAGCCTCGGATTTCGCCACCCGTTTGACAAGCCGGGCCCGCACCGCGTCGGAGGCGGCCGTTATATTTTCCGCGTAGGTTTCCAGCTGCTCCGCTCCGGCGGAGACGCTCAGCTCCGCCACATCCAGGTGATCCGAACCGGTCATGTTTTCCATGTCCGCGAGACTCATGAACACGTAGCCCTCTTCCTCGCCGCCGGTGGTCAGGATACCGCTGACGCTGAAGGACAGCGTTTTCGGTTTCGCGTCCTCCGAAGCCTTCCGGGCGGAGTTCAGGGCATTCACCACCGCTTCGGAGGTGACCGTGGCGCCGGTCAGGGCGTCGGTATCCCCCGGGGCGAGGGGAAGGGTTTTCCCGGTGAACTGCGCCAGGTACGCTTCGTCCTCCGCTACCAGCCCGCCGTATTCCGGGGTCTGGGTTTCCGCGTTCACAGTAACGGAGGCGATGGCCCTGTTTTCATCCAGCTGCGCGGTTACATAAACGATGCCGGTGCCGAAGCCCTCGGCGCTGCCGGAAAGAAGCGCGCCGGGCACCCGGCTTTCCTCCGGGGTCGATTCCCCGGCCAGGACGGTCGGCTGCCAGGTCAGCTCCATGTCGCTGCCGACCTTTACACCGATGGTTTCCGCGATTTCCCTGCCGACCAGTACCTCCCGGGGATTTTCCGGATACCTGCCCTCCACGCTGAAGTAGGGGCTGGTTTTGGTGATTTCCCCGAAGTCGGTGCCCGCGGCGGTAAAGGACTGCTGGCGGGAAGTCATGTCCAGCCGGATATACCGGTAGGGGGCGGCGCCCACCAGCGCCGTTTCCGGAACGGCGCCCAGGGCTTCCCGCAGGGTTTCGCTGTTCAGTTCCCTGCCTTCCTCCGGAAGGAGTACCATGTTCGCGCCGTAGCTGCGGAACTGGGCGCCCATCTGCCGGGGCACGTCCACATAGATGGTAACCAGGCCGGCAAGGATCGTGGCGCCGATGCCGATGGACAGCAGCGCGATCAGCATCCGGGACCGGCGCCGCAGCAGGGATGCGGTAATCATCCGCAGGAACATTCTTTTTTTGCTCATTTTTTTTACCCTCCTCCCCGCATCAATGCCCGCCGTGGAGCACTTCCGCCGGCCGCAGCCGCAGAATGGTCCGGATGGCAGGGAGACTGCCGGCCACAGTGACCAGGGCGATCAGGCCGGCAACGATCGGCGCCACCCGGGGATCCGCCTCGATGGCGGAACCGAATACGCCGTGGCCGATAAGCTGGGCAAAGCCGAGGCCCAGCAGGGATCCGGCCGCGTAGCCGAAGAGGGCGGTGATCAGGATTTCCGTCATAACGACCCCGGTAATGCTCCGGTCCTTCGCGCCGATGGCCTTGAGCAGGCCGATTTCCTTGCTGCGCTCCATGACGGAGGCGGTGACCAGGTTGGAAATGCCCAGGGCCGATCCGATCAGGCTCAGGGCGGTGATCAGGATCATCAGGAGCTTCGTCTTGTCCAGGATGGTGCCTTCGCTTTCCGCCACCTTCCGCACGGCTGTGGCGGTGCTTCCGGAGATGGCCTCCTGGATCTGGTAGCAGATGGCGCTGACGTAGGCGGTGCAGTACCAGGTTTCATAATCCCGGGAGCTGAGGGCCGCAGGGTTCCGGGCGGCCCGCCGGGCCAGCTCGTTATCCGGCGTGGTCAGGGCGGAAACCTCGATGGAGGCTACCTTGCCCTCCTTTCCGCACAGGGCCTGGACGAGGTCCAGGGAACCGAAAAGCAGGTCGTCCTCATCCCCGCCTGCGTCAAAGATTCCGGCCAGGGTGACTTCCTTTTCCCCGGCGGAGCCCTTCAGCAGGATCCGGTCCCCGGCATGCCAGCCGTATCCGGCGGCGACGGACGTTCCGGCCATGATTTCCAGGTCGGCGCCCTCCGCCTTTTCATCGATCCAGCGGCCCTCCGTAATGTCCCACCAGGACCGCATGCTTGCAATCCCGGCGTCCAGGCTTTCCCCGGTGGGCAGGTCCAGGTGGTGGTTGAACCAGGTGCCCGTGATCTTCACGGAATCCCCCTGGGGCACCACGACCTGCGTATCCAGGAAGGGGGTGAAATCAACAATATTGAAGGCCCAGAAGATGGTCTTCAGCTTGCCCAGCTCGTCCTCCTTCAGGTAGGCGGTATTCAGCTCGGCGCCGCCTCCCACGTCATAAATATCGCTGAGGAGGGAAGAATCCTTGGGCTTGACGGTGATGTTTGCCCCGTAGTTTTTCAGTTCCTTGTTCACCTTTTCCTCAACGCCCAGCACCACGTTCAGCATGCCGGTAGCCAGGGAAGCGCCCAGGGCAATGGTCAGCGCGATCAGCAGCATTTTCCCCTTCTGATGGAAGAGGACGCCGCGAATCATACGAAACAGCATGTTCAGGTTCTCCTTTTCCGCTTATTTAAACTCTTTTTCACCGGCCAGGAGATCTTCCAGGCTGAAGACCAGACTGCCGTCCTTCACTTCGTAGGCCAGGGGGATGGGATTGCAGCCGCCCTTGAACCCGATGGTGTTGATGTTCATGACCACGTCGCAGCGCTTGCAGATGACCTGGCCGTTGCGTTCGAAGTAGCCGGCGTTGCCGCAGACTTCACAGGCGTCCAGGCCCACGCCGAAGGAAGCGGAGTTCGGCTTTTTCACAACGATCCAGCGGACATTGATCTCGCTGGGCGTCGTGTACTCAAACCGGTGCAGGTGGCCGTCGCTCACATCCTCCATGGCGATCCGGACAACGCCTTCCGCCTCATCCACGGTGAAGTGTTCCGGGGCGGAGAGCTCCACCTTGCGGGTGTCGTCCGCCTTGACCACCGTGAGGACCAGGACGAAGACCAGCAGGAAGGCGGCCACGGCAGAGGCGATCCGCCTGCGGCCCCGGTTCCGGGCCTTCAGCTTCCGCAGCTGGGCGGAATTGTCGTACGGATCCCGGAGTACGGTTCCCTGGCGGAAATAAACCACCGCCGGAACCGCGGCAAGGACGAAGGTGATCCACAGGAAGAGCATGGAATAATCAGCGGTGAACATCATCCAGCTGCCGATCCATCCGTAGGCCTCATCCGTGTAGCGGACGGACCAGCCCAGCCATTTGGCCCGGTTGACCCAGGGGACGAAGAAACGGCCGAACCAGTACACGGCATTGACCAGCAGGATTGCGTTCGTTACGGCCGGCAGGCAGCCGAAGGGCTTTATTTCCAGCGCGCAGCCCGAGAGCAGGCGCGCGTAAATCGCGAGAAGAATCAGCGCGGCAAGCCATCCGAGCATGCGCGTCGCGTAGTAGGAGGAGAAGTAGCCTTCCCCCATGGTGTTGAAATTGAAGGGGTAGAGAAGAACGCCCGGCAGGGAGTAGAAAATCCAGACGGCGGACAGGGCGGCACCGGCGGCGCAGAGCGCGGCGGTTCCCGCTTTTTTGCCCTCCGGCCGCTCCTTCCGGCCGAGAAGGGGCACCAGTACAAACAGCAGCAGCGACAGGACCAGCAGGATCGCGTAGAGATAATGATTCCAGTGGCTGGAAATGATCAGCTTTGTATTGAATTTTACGGCGGCCAGCACTGCCGAGGCGGCGGTGCCGGCAATCAGGCCCGCGGCGTGGATCCGGCGGCCCGTCCTGCCCAGCAGGCGGAACACCAGCGCATGCGTCAGGGCTGCGAAGGTGACTGCCGGAAAGAGGTCCTGAACAACCATCCAAAGATACTTGAACACAGAAAATCCTCCGAAACATTGATAGTCATAAACGCGCAGAATGCCGGCGCGCTCTCCCCCGCGGAGAACGCGCCGGTATTCTCAGAAGAATATCCGGATCAATCGTATGGGAATTACCATTCCTTCACAAATTTCCAGCCGGTCCAGGTGGCGGTCAGGGGTTCGGTCCAGAAGCCGTCCTTGGCTTCAACGCCGGTCTCGGAATCCACGTGGAGCAGGTAGCCGTTTTCAGCGGGGCTCTTGATGGACAGGGTGATGGAATACTCGCCTTCAGGCAGGGCGATGTTGTTGCCGTAGTGGGGGCCGTCAGAGGCAGCCATGGGCATCATGGAGCCGGAGGTGACTTCCTTGCCGTCCTTGTCCTTGATGACGAAGTCGATGCTCAGGTAGGGAACCCAGCCGTCCACCGGGAAGCCGTAGGGGTTCTCGTTGGCAGTCAGGTCCACTTCGATGTGCAGGTCATTGCCTTCCTTGGGAGCGGCATTCTCGGCGGGAGCCATATCCACGGGCTGGAAATATACCATGCTCATGGTCATGAAGCCGACTTCCTGCTCGCCTTCGGTACCGAGTTCGTATTCATCAAAACCGGCTTCTTCCGCAAGGCTTACGGCGGAAACGGCGAAGAGCATCAGGGCAGCCAGCATCAGGGAAATCAGTTTTTTCATGGTTGGGATAACCTCCTTTTGTTTTCTCTTGTATATCCGTCACAGACGCTGCGCGGGGCGGCGGTGTGTGGGTATCAGGTGGTTTGCTGCGCTTTGAGCGCGTCGATCCTGCCGCGGTAATGGGCGATCATGAAGGTGACCAGCAGGATGATGGACAGGATCAGCTGGGGAAGCAGGGTTTCCAGCCAGGGATAGATACCGAAGATCTGGATGATGTCATTCTCCGGAACCCCGGGGACCCTGAGGGTCAGGTCGAAGACGTTGCCCTCTGCCAGCTCCTTGATTCCGCTTCCCAGGAAGCTGACGCACATGACAGCCATCAGGATGGAAGTGGCCGTGAAGAAGATCTTGATGGGAAGCTTGATGGAAAGCTTTGTGATGGCCAGGTAAATGAACACCAGCAGCACGCAGCCGACGCCGAAGCCCGCCCAGACCATGCCGGGATTTCCTTCGCTGAGCATGGGCTGGTAGAACAGGACCACCTCAGCTCCTTCCCGGAAGACGCTCAGGAAGGCGGTGAAGCCCAGGGCAAAGGCGCTGCCGGTCTGCACGGAGGACTGTACCTTGCCGTCGATGAACCGGGTCCAGCTGGCGGCCTCCGCCTTGGAAATCATCCAGTTGCTGACATAGAACAGGACGCAGACCGCAATCAGGGCGGTGATGCCCTCAATGATCTCCTGGGCGAGGCCGGCGCCGACGAAGGCCTGCTTGGCCCAGGCGAGAACCGCCGCGGCGGCAAAGCTGGCGAGAATGCCGGCGCCGGCGCCGATGTAGACGCTGCGCAGGCTCTTCCTGTTGCCGCTCTTGACCAGGTAGGCAATGATGGCCGCAATGACCAGGATCGCTTCCAGGCCCTCCCGGACAATGATTCCGAAGGCCCCGAGGAAGGTGAGCAGGCGGGGATCGCTCTGCTGCTCCTCCTCCTGCGCCGGCTCGGCTGCCGCGGTTTCGGCGGCCTCGGCGGCTTTCTTTTCCTCATTCCTGGTATCGATGGACTTCGCGTATTTCAGCACGGTGTTCTTGGCCACATCGGTAGCGGTACGGAACTTGTTTTTCCGGAAACCCGTTTCACCGTTGTCGATGAGGGATTCAAGATCGGCGAAGCATTCGTCCATGGCCTTTCTTTCCTTAACGGAAAGGTCCGTATACAGGGCGTGGTCCAGGCCGGATTCCTCATACACGGTGTAATAGGCGGTATACAGGTTGTCCCGGGCGGCGTCGAAGTCCTTGTCCAGGTAGGCCAGGTAGGAGGTGTCCAGCAGCTCCTTCACCAGGGTGGCGGCTTCGTACCAGTTTGCATACTTCGCGGCGGCGTTGGGATCGGCGGAGTATTCCGGATAGGGATCCTGGGCGGAAAGCTCGCCCCGGAGGTAGTATTTTGTTTCGCTCTGCACCCCGCCCTGCATGGCGGCCAGCTTGTTGCCGTCCTCCCGGATCATGGCTTTCAGCTTGGCAAGGGCGCTGCGAACGGAAACTTTGGTTTCCTGTGTCTGGTTTTCCTTTTTCACGGCAGCCTTGCAGGCGGAGAACTGCATCTCAACCGCGTTCTTCCGGTTGCCGCTGACGTAGCTCATGGTCTGGCGCTCGAAACCGGTGGTTTCATAGACGCGGAAATAGGCGTTGCTGACATTGTCATAGGCCGCGGCGGCATCGCCGTCGAGATAGGACTCAAAAGCGGCATCCAGGAATTTGTCGATTTCATCCGCCGCGTCCGCCCAGCGGGTGGAAGGCGCTTCCTCCGCCCAAACCAGGGAGGGCAGGAGCAGGAGCAGCATCATCAGTCCGCAGAGCAGCCGGGTCCGGAGTGTGTTTTTTCCGGTCATGGTATTCATAAGCGGGATTCTTCCTTTCCTCAGGGAAACAATCGTTAGCGCAATCTAACTCACGGGGAATCATAACACAGAAACCTTTGAACCGGTATCCGGATATTGACTTATTTATGTTGTGCGTTGTCAGCTGTTGACTATTTTGATAAATTTTGCACAGAGCATGGTCAAAGCTGTTAGGGTGTGCTAATATTAATCGATTAACGAGATACGGGACCCGTTGGACGCAGGAAAGGGGAACGCGGAATGGAACAGGGGCCAGGAAGCAGGGTTACAGGAAGCGTGCTGATGGTGCAGAAGGCAAAGGAGTATATTGAGGAGCACTGCAGGGAGAAGTTTTCCCTGAAAAAGATGTCCGGGGAGCTTTATGTGAACGGCAGTTACCTGCTCCGGATTTTCAGGAAGCATACGGGGTATACGCTGCTGGCCTACCACAATCATGTCCGGTGTGAAAAGGCCAAGGAGCTGCTGCGCAGGCCGGACGTCAGCATTTCCGATGTGGGAGAGACCGTGGGATTCGTATCCTCGTCGCACTTTTCCCATGTATTCAGGAAGACGGAGGGCTGCACCCCCTCGGAATACAGGCTGCGGTTTCTTCCGGAAGGCTGAGGCGGAAAAGGAATAATGACGGATCACCGGGAAGATGATATACTTCTTCCCGGATTTTTTATGGATGCAGGCGGTGCGGAAATGAACGGAAAGAGACGGATTGCCCGGGGAATCATCCGGGGACGGGGATGGCTGACGGCGGGACTTTTGCTGCTGGCGGTCCTGTGTGTGTTCACCATCGGCAAAACCAGGATCAATTATGACCTGACGCGCTACCTGGACAGGAACACCATGACCCGCAGGGCACTGGACGTAATGGCGGAGGAGTTCGGGTCCCCGGAGCAGCTGCGGATCATGTTCACGGATCTTCCGGCGGAGGAGATGCAGGCGGTGACGGACCGGCTGCGGGAGATGGAGGAAATCCGCCTGGTATCCTATGATCCGGAGGAAAACACGAGGCAGGCGGAGGGGAAAACCCTGCGCCTGGTGACCCTGACGCTTCGGGAGGGGGACGGAACCGCTCTGGTGGAAAAGCTGCGGAGCATGTTTCCGGGGGCCGGTGAATACGCCGTGGGCGGCTCCGCGGCGGAGCAGCTGGACGTGCAGCGCAGCGTGGGGGAGGAAATGCCGCTGGTGATGCTGATCTCCGTCGGCATTGTGCTGCTGGTGCTGCTGCTGACCTCCCATGCCTGGCTGGAGCCGGCGGTGATCCTCCTCACCCTGGGGGTATCCATCCTGATCAATATGGGAACCAATTTTGTGTTTCCGGATGTGTCCTTCATTACCTTCGCGGTATGCGCCATCCTGCAGCTGGCGCTTTCCATCGACTACGCCATTATGCTGCTGCATACCTGGAACGGGTGCTGTGACCGGGGAATGGACGCGAAGGACGCGATGACGGAAGCGCTGGCGCAGTGCTTCATGCGGATCGCCTCCAGCGCCCTTACCACGGTGGCGGGGCTGCTTTCGCTGCTGTTCATGAGCTTCACCATCGGGTTTGACATCGGAATGGTGCTGTCCAAGGGAATTGTGATCAGCATGCTGTGCGTGTTCCTGTTCATGCCGGGACTTGTGCTGCTGATGGAAAGGCCGCTGAGGGCCACCCGGCACAAACCGCTTTCCGTCGGGGGAGCGCGCCTGGCAAAATTCATTCTCCGGGCGGGAAAGCCGCTGGCGCTGGTGCTGACGGCGGCGGTGATCTTCGCGGCGGTGCTGTCCGCGCAGAACCGGTTCTCTTTCTCCGCCGGCAGCATGTCGGCAAAGACGGAAACCGCCCGGATCAACGAGGTATTCGGGGCGTCGGACCCGCTGGTGATCCTGGTGCCCGGGGGAGAGACGGACGGGGATTACGACCGGCAGCGGGAAACGGCGGAGCGGCTGCTGGGACTCCGGCGGGAAAACGGGGAGCCGGCGGTGAAGCACCTGACCGCCATGGTTACGGACGGGGCGGAAGCGCTGAAGTACTATACGGCGAAAGAGGCGGCGGAGCTGACGGGCATGCCGGAGGAAACGGTTTCCCTGTTCTTCCTGCTGCAGGGCTTCGGGGAGCGGGTACGGGCGGACCGGCTGCTGGAGGCGGCCGGCGCTTTTGCCGCGGGAAACGAGGCCCTGGAGGGCCTGCGCGGGGCGCTGGATACGGCCCGGAGCGCCCTGGAGGGGCCCCGGTACGCCCGGATGCTGGCGGAAACCGGGTTCCGTTCCTCAGACAGCGATTTCAACGCGTGCATGGACGCGGTGCTCGCGGCGGTCCGGGAAACCTACGGGGATGATTTTTACGTGACGGGAGCGTCCATGTCCACCTATGACATCGGCAAAGCCTTCAGCGGGGACCTGCTGAAGGTGAACCTGATCACGCTGCTGTCGATCCTGATGATCGTGACGGTTTCCTTCCGGTCCTTCCGGATGCCGGCGCTGCTGGTGTTTGTGATCGAAGGGGCCATCTGGATCACCATGGGGATTTCCCGGGTGATGGGGCAGGAGATCTTCTTTATTTCCTACCTGATCTGCCTTTCCATCCAGATGGGGGCCACCATCGATTACGGGATCCTGATGTGCGACCAGTTCAGGAGCCTGCGGGGAGAAGGAAAGCCGGCGGCGGAGGCGCTGACGGAAGCCATCCGCAGGTCCCTGCCGACGGTGCTGACCTCCGGGATCATCCTGGTGACCGCCGGATATTTCGTGGGACGGCTGTGCAGCATTTACTACATTTCCAGCATCGGATCCCTGCTCTCCCGGGGAGCGCTGGTTTCGGTGATCCTGGTGCTGACGCTCCTTCCCTCGCTGCTGGGCCTCATGAGCCGCGGGGAAGGCTTTTGCCGCGCCGGAAACAAAAAAAAGAACGGCTCCCCGTGAAAAGGGAACCGTCCTGCGGATACCGTTACTTTTTCAGCTCATCCTCAACGGCTTTCCAGACCTCGGCCATGTCCGCCGTGGGCTCGAAGCGGGCAATGACTTCGCCCTGCCGGCTGACCAGGAACTTGGTGAAGTTCCAGCGGATGTAGGCTTTGTCTCCGAACTTCCTGTTGTTCATTTCGGAGAACTTGTTCATGGCGGCGTTCTTCAGGCCCTTGCCGAAACCGGCGAAGGGCTTTTCGCCCGCCAGGTAGGCGAACAGCGGATCCGCGGTTTCACCGTTTACGTCCGTCTTGGCGAACTGGGGGAAGTCGGCGCCGAACTTCAGGGTGCAGAACTCATGGATTTCATCCTCGGTTCCGGGAGCCTGGTTGGCGAACTGGTTGCAGGGGAAATCCAGGATTTCCAGCCCCTGGTCCCGCAGGTCCTTATACATGGCCTCCAGGGGTTCATAGTGGGGAGTGAAGCCGCAGCCGGTGGCCGTGTTGACGATCAGCAGCACCTTGCCGGCGTAGTCGCCCAGGGAAACCTGGCTGCCTTTTCTGTCCTTCACGGAAAACTCGTAGATCTTTGCCATTTTCATTTCCTCCTTTTATTCTTTCCTGCGCGATTCCATATTGCGCAGCGCCTTATAGGTCAGGATATACAGGGTTCGGAACTCTTCCGGGGTCAGGCCCACGCACCCGGCCACGGCGGAAGGAACGGAGACCGCCTTTTCCCGCAGCGCTTTTCCGGACTCCGTAACCGTCAGCGTCAGCAGCCGTTCATCCTCCCCGGAACGCTCCCGGGTGAGGTATCCGGCCTGGCTCAGGCGCCGGAGGACCGGGGTAAGGGTGCCGTAGTCCAGATGGAGGCATTCCGCCAGGTCCCGGGAGGAAACCGTCTCCCGCTCCCAGAGCACCATCATGACGATGTACTGGGTATAGGTCAGCCCCAGGTCCCTGAGGAAGGGACCGTACTGACGGACCAGCTCCTTGGAGCAGGCGTACAGGGGAAAGCATACCTGATTCCGGAGCTTCAGGGCTTCATAGGGATCAGCCATACCGTTTTTCACCTGCTTCACCTCCGATTACTTTTGCACAATTTACTTGTGCGCAATCATATTAGCAGAGACGGAAAACGATGTCAAGCGGTTTCGCAAAAAACAGAAAAAGAAAGCGGGGCGCCGTACGCTGCAGCGCCCCGCTCCCTTTGGAGGTAAGGAATTTGGTATATCATCCGGGATGGCTTCACCCGGTTGATATCGTCCCAGAAGTTAGGATAAACTAACCGTCTGTACTATAACAGATCCCCGCAATTCCGTCAACAGGAAATTTTGTATTCCGAATGTTTTTCCGGCGCTTATTTCGGCAGCCTGCAGGTAAAGACCAGCTGCCGGTCCTCCTTCATGGCGGCGGAGATGGTACCGCCGTGCTTTTCCGCGATGGCGGCGGCGATGGCCAGGCCGATGCCGAAGCCGTTCTGCTTCTCCTTGTTCCGGGAATCGTCCGCCCGGTAAAACCGGTTGAAGAGCCGGCGGCACTGTTCCTCCGTCAGGGGCTCGGCCACATCGTTGGAAACGGTGATGACGGCGTGCCGCCCCTCGCTCCGGGCTTCCGCCCGGATGGTTCCCTCCGGCGGGGTGTATTTGACCGCGTTATCCAGCAGGGTGGACAGCAGCCGCTGTACGGAGGCCCGGTCTCCCCGAAGGGTCAGCCCTTTTTCGGCTTCCGCGGTCATAGCCTTGCCCTGGAATTCCGCCATGGCGATAAAGGGCTCGGCGGCTTCAGCAAGCAGGGAATCCAGCGCCAGGTTTTCCATCTCCAGGGGGGAGCCCTCCTCCTCCATGCGGCTGAGGTACACCAGCTCGTCCACCAGGTGCCGCATCTGGGCGGTCTGCTTCCGGGTGCTGCGGATCCACTGGCTGTCCGGCATCTCCATCTGCAGAAGCTCCATATTGGTGGAAATAACGGTGAGGGGTGTTTTCAGCTCATGGGAGGCGTTGGTGATAAACTGCTTCTGCTGTTCCATGTTGCGGATGGTAGGCTCAATCGCCTTGCGGCTGGCCAGGGTGACCGCCAGGGCAGCCAGCAGGATGCCGCCGAGGCAGGCCAGGCCGGAGAACAGCGCCAGCTTGCGCACGGCGGACAGCCGGGTTTCACAGTCCATGAAAAAGTAATCCCGTCCCCGGGGGCTTTCCCGGACAAGGAACAGGTAATCCTGCAGGAAGCCGGATTCCTTTCCGGAGGCGGCAGCCTCCAGGGCCAGGCCCGAGGCCAGGGTTTCATCGGAATTGTGCATGTTGAGCAGGTTCTTGCTCAGGACCTCGCCCTCGGAATCGAGGGTGACGATGAACCAGCTGGATTCGTTGAAAAGGCTGCGGGCATGCCGGTCCCGCTTCCCTTCGGGCCAGTTCTCCGGCAGCTTCCCCTGAAAGCCGTCGCGCTCCGGGTTTCCGCCGAATTCCGCGAAGGACACCAGCGTGTCCCGCAGCTCGTTGCGGACACTGATCCAGTTGACGGCGTTGACCGCCAGCACAACGGCAACCATGGCGGCCGTCAGGGTGATAAGGGCAAGGCGGATAAACCGCAGACGCAGTTTTCTGATCATGCTTTCATCTCCAGGGAATAACCCGTTCCGCGGTGGACCCGGATCTCCGTTTCGGTTTCCAGTTCTGCCAGGCGCTTGCGAAGGGTGGAAATGTTTACCCAGACCACGCTGCTGTCCGCCTCGCTGTCCCAGCCCCAGATCCGGTCCATCAGCTGCTGGACGGAGAAGAGGATGCGCGGGTTTTCAATGAACAGCTCCATCAGCTGGTAGCTTTTGCCGGTAAGCCGGACGCTGCGGCTGCCGCAGCGGAGCTCGTTCATCCCTTTGTCCAGGCTCAGGTCCCCGAAGGTGACGACATCGGGCACGTATACCTCCCGGCGCCGGAGCAGCGCCCGGATCCGGGCGAGGAGCTCCTGGGCGTTGAAGGGCTTGGGCAGGTAATCGTCCGCTCCGGCGTCCAGCCCCGTGACCCGGTCCTCCACGGCGTCCCGGGCGGTAAGCAGCAGGCAGGGGGAAGAGATCCCCTTTTCCCGGATCTTCCGCAGGGCGGTGATTCCGTCCATCCTCGGCATCATCCAGTCCAGGATAATCAGGCCGTAGGATTCCGCCTCCGCCCAGTCCAGGGCGTCGGCACCGTCGGCCACGGCGTCCACCTGGTAGCCGCTGCGCTCCAGCAGGGCGGTTACGGCAGCCCGCAGGTCCCGTTCATCCTCGGCAAACAAAATACGCATTTTTCATCACCCTGATCAAGCATAGCAGGTTTTTGGGATTCTGTCACATGGAATCGCGGGCATCGGGCAGAATTCCCAGGGAAACGGGCAGGTTTCCGTTGCGTTCCCGCAGGCAGTCGAGGAAGTCCTTGCTCCGGGAGAGATCCCGCAGGGAGACGCGGTATACCAGCTGGAACACGGTTCCCATTTCCACGCTGCGGACCCGCTGCAGCTCCCATTTGCTGCAGTAGGAGGAGAGGACGTCATCCAGCAGTCCGTCGTATTCCAGGGATTCCGGCAGGGAGACCCGGAGCTCCCGCTGCTTTTCCCCGGAGGACCCGAAGCGGACCAGGTCCAGCAGCATCATGGCCGCCAGGTACAGGGCCAGGAGGATGCAGGCGATTCCCACGTAGCCGGCGCCGAGGCACAGGCCCAGGGAGGCCGCCAGGAACACGGCCAGGATTTCCTGCCCGCTGCCCTGGACAGAGCGGAAACGGATCAGGCTGAAGGATCCCGCCACGGCGATACCGGCGCCCAGGTTCCCGTTGACCACCAGGATCACAGAGGCGGTGATCAGGGGCAGGATGGCAACGGTCAGGGCAAAGGAACGGGTGGTCATGTTTTTCCGCGTGTAGTACAGGGCTGCAAGGATTCCGAGCACCAGGGCAAGTCCGAGGGAAAGCAGCACATTTCCGAAGGTCATGGTTCCGGCTTTGAAAATACTGTCAAGCACAGTGGATCGCTCCTTTCGAGTGGGTTCCGAAGCGCATGCAGCGCTGGTAGGCAGTTCCGTATTTGGAAAAATGGATCCTTTTCGCGCCGGCGGCCTGCAGGAGTTCCGCCAGCCACCGGGGATAAACGCCGCCGGTTTTGATTTCCAGTATCCGCTGGTCCGGAAGGATCAGGGGAATGTTTTCCGACGGGAGGGAAAGATCAAGGTCATAGTCCCGGAAGGAGATGTTCCGGTCCAGGGTGATCCGGATCTCCGGCTCCAGGCTGCTGAACCAGGCGGACCGGTCGTAGGCGATGACGGCGCTGGGAACCAGGTTCCAGCGGCGGACCATCCAGAGGGCCTCCCGGCCCACCTGGCCCGTTTCCGCCGGAAGGAGCCTTTCCTGCAGGCCCCGGGCGGCCTCCTCCAGCGGAAGGGCGGTCCGGCGCTTGTAAACGACGCCGCGGTACTTCTTCTTGACCTCCACAAAGGACATGGAGGCCGCCCCCGGCTGCCCGTAGGCTCGGAGCCGGAGCTTTTCCTTGTAAGCCGGACGCTCCAGGGAGGAGCGGATCAGCAGGCGGTCCGGGGAATCGTAATACAGGCTCTGGACCAGGGGACTCCCGAAGTCCCGGCAGCAGAAGCCGTGGCTGCGCAGGCCGGCCTCGAAGACCGGCAGCCGGGCGCTGGTAAGCATATACTTGACCTCAACCCGGGCAAAGCTTTCCTCCATGGTTATTCCCTCTTTCCGATCCAGTACAGGACGCTCTGGGCGGCGCCGGAGGCGCAGAGCAGGGCCAGCAGCCACCTGGAAATATCATTGTTCACGAAGTTCATCATGGGGTTGAACTGGTCGAGAACCAGGAAGACAACGAACATCAGGGACAGGACCACCGTCAGGTGGCTGAGAAGAAACCGTGCTTTATTCATGGGTGTTCACCTCCGCAATCAGCAGCGCGTCGCTGCTTTCCCGGCCGCCGCCGGAGGGCGTGTTGATAACGGCGTTGTTCCAGACCATGACGGAGGAGTTTCCGCCGTCCAGGTTATAGGCCGCCGCGCAGCCCAGGTCCTCAAAAAGTTGGCTCAGGTCCGGCAGGGTGATTCCGGTGGATTCCCCCCGGCCGTCCACCACCACCAGGCAGTAATGGCCGGGCTCGTAGTATCCCAGGGCGGTGCGGGGGTTGGCGGAAATGATCCGGCCGGTGCTGTTGAAGTCGGTGAGGGCTGTTCCGCTGCCGGACAGCAGCGCCGGCCCGAAGGTCCAGGCCTGCCAGGCACCGTCCTCAACGGCTTCCTCCACCGAGAAGGAGGATCCGGGCATGACGCGCATGGTTCCGTCATAGTAGAGGACGCATACGTCGCAGTCCGTCTGGTTTGCCCGGTAGATGACCCCGTTTCGGATCACCACGCCTTCCCGGGTGTTGCCGTAATAGTCGCCGTTTACCGCCAGCAGGGCATTGTTCAGCAGGGCCATATCCGCGATGCTGTCCCGGAATCCGGACCCGTAGGCCTCGCCGGCCAGGGCGGATCGGAAGCAGGTGATGTCCCGCACGTAGATATCCGCCAGGTAATAGGTGGTGCTGCCCAGGGTTTCCTCGGTGACGGTGACGGAAATGTCCGGACTGGAGTAGCTGTTTTCCGTAACAACCACCTCATCGGTGAATTTGTCGGCGAACTTTTCGCTCAGGGGCGTATCATCCGTTTCGGCTTCCGTTTCCGCTTCGGAGGTTTCCTCCGTCA
>OCVV011313653.1_pt1 | contig 17174 bp, 11 predicted proteins | sample 1539721 | NCBI WGS metagenome assembly OCVV01 (sample SAMN02144230, study PRJEB22623) | gut metagenome | biome: sheep rumen | host: Ovis aries | place: New Zealand | reverse complement strand
AAATGGGTCGCCTGCTGGGGCAACGCCACCTCCATTACAGACCGCAAGGAAGCGACCTACGCGAAGGATCTGACGCTCCGCTACCCCATCGAAATCTGCTTTTCGGGTTCCCAGCTGCGCTTTCATTTTTCGAACTTGACAGGAACGGAACCGGTTCAAATTTCAAAAGCCTTTGTCGCCAAAAAAACTTCGGCGGAATACAAGCCCGTTGCCATTACCTTTGGCGGTCGCACGGTCGGAGAGATTCCCGCTGGCAAAGAAATTTTGAGCGATGAAATTCCGTTCGCAGTTTCTGCGGGAGAAACCGTCGATGTGAGCCTCTACCTGCAAGACTTTACCCAGATGAACGCAGGAACGCTTGTCACGGGTCCGCTTTCCAAAGGCTCTTTCTGCTACGGTGATTTCGCCACGGCAAAGGACTTTCCGCAAGATTTTTCCCGCTCCACGAACTGGTTCTACTTTTTGAATACAGTCGACATTTGGACCGAAGAAAAGAACTTCGCCCTCGTCTGCTTTGGAGACTCCATTACGGCGCAGGACTGGCCCGACTATTTAAAGCTCCGAGTAAAACGCGAAGGCTTTGAAAACGTTTCGATTATTCGCCGCGCGGTCTGCGGCACAAGAATTCTCCGCGAGTACAGCTGTATTACTTATGCGGCATACGGTTTAAAGGGCGAAACGAGATTCCCAATCGAAATTGATACGGCCGGAGCCAAATCCGTTTTGATTCAACACGGCATCAACGATATCATTCACCCGGTCGGTGTAGACGTGAACCCGTTCCGTCCGATGAGCGACATGCCCACCGCGAAAGATTTAATCGAAGGCGTTAAAAAGTTCTACCTGCCACTCGCCCGAGAAAAGGGTTTGAAGGTTTGGAGCGGAACCTTGCTTCCGATTTTTGGATGGCGCACCTACAATGCAGAAAAAGACATGGTTCGCAACGAATTCAACGATTGGCTCCGTTCGAGCGACCTTTTTGACGGTTGCGTGGACTTCGACAAGGCTCTCCGCGATTCCCAAAAGCCAGAAAGCTTTGCCATCGGAATGGACTCGGGCGACCACCTGCACCCCAGTGCAAAAGCCTACGAACAAATGGCAGAAATCATTTCCGAGGATCTCTTGAAATAAAATAAGTGTATTTTATTTCTATGAGCATTCGGAATATCATATTCGATTATGGGAACGTCATCGCAAACATTTCCCAGGAGACGATTCAAAAAACGTTTTCCGATTTGGGAATATCGAGCGAAACGCTTCTTTTGCACCATCAAGAAATCAAGCATTTGATGCATGATTTTATCGATGGCATTCGTCCATTAGACGATGTTCTTTATGATATCCAGGAATACTGCGAAAAAGGAACTTCCTTGAAAAAGATCAAGGACACGATTACCGTTTTACAGGGCGAAATTCCAGAAATCCGATTAAAAAACATCGTCCTTCTGAAAAAACAGTACAAAATCTATTTGCTCAGCAACATCAACGAAATCATTTGGTCGAACTGTGAAAAACGTTTTGCGGATCTCGGTTATCAAGTAGACGACCTTTTTGACGAGATTTTCCTTTCTTGCCGAATGGGAATTGCCAAGCCCGACGAACGCATTTACAAGCAGATGATCGCCAAAACAGGAATGATTCCCGAAGAAAGCATCTTCTTAGACGACCGTGTAGACAACTGCGAAGCGGCCCAAAAGCTCGGAATCCAAGCTTCTTGGGTAAAGGCGAACGAAGTCGAACAGAACGCCGACTACATTCGGCTGCTTCAAAACGCGTAGCCCACCGTAAAATGCAGGCCAAAATCCTGCTTTTTGAAAGTCGCCGGAGAGCGACGATAGCGCGTATCGTCCGCATATTCGATTTCCGTTAACCAATCCGGGCTCACCGCGTACCGTCTAAAAAAGAACGACGGCATCATAAAAAAGTGTTTGCCCATCAGCGTATAACCCAAGCCGACTTCCCACGAAAGCGCAAACTCCGTTTCATCCAATTTCAATTCATCCGTATAAGAAGAGGCGTTGCGCGTCGCATAGACGCTTCCAAGCATCGGAATCGCTTTCGCTTCCACAAACACCGCCATCTTACGCGTATAAGCTTCGCTCACCGTTCCGTCTACACCAATCGTCTTCGTCTTTCCAAAAAAACCACGATACGGCATCACATAGAACTTCAATGCGATCGGCAGATCCACCGCATAAAGAGAGCCCTTCGTTCCGTCACAGCTCGATTCCCGAATATCGGTGGTATAGTAATAATCGAACATGACCTGCGCCGCAAACCTCGGATGGAATAGGTTTTCATAGCCGATGCCGATCGCTTCTCCGTAGAGATTCCAACTGGCAAACACAAAATGCGAGTTCGTCAAAACAGGTTCTTCCTTTACAGTCTCCTGCTTAGAAGGAATCGGCTTATGAGGTTCATCCACATAGACCGTATCGACAGCGGCAAAACTGGAAACAGCAAAAAACAAAGCACAACAAAGCCACAAACGTTTCATTCTTTCTCCTTAAAAACCCAGCTGAATTTCAAAACGGATAAACAGATCTTCCGCATAGCCATTGACAAGAGCAATGCTCACATCTTCGGACTTGAGCAATCCCGGCACCGAATGATACCAGTACTGATAACCGACCGATAAACAGAATTCATAAACGGATCCGCTTGCGCCAAGCGCGTAGCCGACTCCCGCAGAAGCGCCGATACTCGGCCTAAAGTGTCCGCTGTAATCCCCCGTTTCAGAATCCTCGATCGGCGCTTCGTACGACGCAAAGAATGCCGGATGGATCATCGCCTGCACAAATAAGGAAGTCGCCCACGCTGGAGTATTTCGTGAAAAGGATTTCTTGGGATTCCAAAGCCACGCCGTCCCGATGTATTGACGATATCCTGCGCTAAAACTCGTAATGGTCCGGAAACCTTCCCATTCTTTATCGGCCATAAATTCCACATCGCCAAAAATGTTCATTGATGCAAAATTAAAGATCAAAGACCCCCGATAAAGATTTTCAAACCCCAATCCAAAATCCAGCAACAAATAATGAAGTATCGATGTCAGCAATAAATTGCCAGCCATCATCGGAGAAAGGTATACGATTGTCGCTGGAGGCGGAAGCGTAAAACCGGAATCGTTCGAGATTTCCGAATTCGCTTGTTCCAAGCTTTGCTTTGCTATGCCTGACTGGATAGAGACAGACTTTTTTTCGGAAATCGGCAAGTAAAGCGTATCCGGGCGATGCATTACATAAATCGTATCCGTCACATGCTTTTGCACGTACACAGTGTCCACCGCCCAAGATGCTGATGTCCATAGAAGCGCAAGGAGCAGAACATTCCAAGCTCGGATTTTCATTAGAACGCTCCCATTCCCAAGTTCACCCGAAGCTCTAGCTGAATATCGTCCGTCATATACAGCCTCGCCTCCTCTAAAATAGCGTATTGGAATTCTTCCACAAAATTGTACGCAAGTCCGAATTCAATACCGAGATTGACAGAACCGCGGGTTGTCCAGCCCTTGCGAATTGCGAGCTGTAACCCGCGATACGTGGCATCGTCCGAGCCATAAAACTCATTTTGTTTGCTGTAGTAATTGTACGCCTCATGCGCATAGTCCGCATGGCGTTGTACATATTGCGCTTCCAAGTTCCAGTAGCCGGCAAACTTTTTTTCTGTCGTATAATAACGGTACGCAAGTCCAACCGTAAACTGGTAAACGGATCCCGAATAATCGTCCGAATCAAAGCTGCTGGTGAATTTTGAATTCGGTGAAATTTTCAAAAAAGAAGCCGGAACCATCAGAGAATGACGCCTGCCCAAAGCGAATTCCACCTGAGCCACAAGAATCGGGGTTTCACATACCGCCGTAGCCAAAAGGCTTCCCAAATCATAATGCAAATACACCGTATGAAGCGAAGCGCTCGTTGAAGAAGAGCTTCCTTCTTTTGTGATGACTTCTTTTTGGATGTCTTCTGCAGGATCGTAATAAACCGTATCGATTTTCTGCGGAACGTCGATATACACCGTATCCCGTTTGACGACATCGATGTAAACCGTATCGCCTTCCGCAGCCCAAGCCGAAATGGTCAACGCCAGACATAACCACACCCATTTGAATCCAAACATGTGAGCCCTTGACAAACGGATTGTCTTGTGAAATAAAACGAAATCTTATCGGACAGAGAACGGGTAAGCATTTCCTTGGACAAAAGCCATGTAGCGTCCCGCCGGCAAATTACCGACCGTAATCGCATTTTCACCAGCTGCACCGTGAATCGTGCGAGCTTGCAAGATGCGCCCTTGCACATCCATCACCTTGAAATCGAACGTTTGCTTTTGGAAAAGCGAAACGGAAAGAATTCCATTTGTATAATGTACGCTTGAAATCGACGATTTCGTCTGTAGTAACGAAGTCATATCCAAGTCCGTCACTGCGTACGGGTGCGTCACAATGCGGGAGAGAGTATTTTCTTCGATTTTCACCGAAACCTTATACTCTCCATTTTCCGAAATCGTCAGGTTCTGTTCCGTTGCACCTTCGATTTTTTCGCCATCCTTGTACCACTGAAAATCATAACCCGCAGGAGCCGTCAAAACGTTCTTGTTCTGCGAAATCGTCAGATTGTCTTTTTGCACGTAGCCGTAGATAATCTTGGCGAGTTCCTTCGCGCCTTCCACGGACGGGTGAACTGTATCCGTCGAAAGATACCAACTCGGATTTTCGAGGTAGCTGAAGTTCGAATGCAAATCGATCACGTTCACGCCTTTTTCAAGGCCCGCTTTCAAGACCGCAGGAATCACATGGTTCACGATCGCCGTGTCATACATTCCCCACGAGCTGTTATTGGCGTAAGGAGCAAGGCAAATAAAGATACGCGGTTTGGACTTGACCTGGAACGTATCGATCATGCTTTCGAAATCCGCCTGAATTTCAGCGTCGTATTTCGCTTCTTGTTCCGCCGTAGTCCACGCGGTGTAATTTTTAGAGTCGTTCGTGCCAAGTTCAATGATGACCGTGTCCGCCGCAAATTCGATAGCCGGAGAGAACTGATATCCTTTCCAATACGAAGACTGATCATCCTTTCGAACGGTAAGTCCGCTGACACCAAAGTTCCCGACCGTATCGGAAGCCGCAGAACCGCCTTCCGCCCGCAAGAACGTTTGCAAATGATATGGGTATGAAGTTTGATCCGGCCAAGATTCAATTCCATAGCCATACGTGATGCTGTTACCGACGCAAGCGATTTTACCCGCCGCAAAAAGGCTCGCCACCGTGGCTAAAGAAAGGATTCCAATTTTTTGAAAAGACATGCACACTCCGAGATTCGAAAAAAAATTAACAATTATCAATTAACAGTGAATTTAAAAGGGATTCTTTACATCCAACGTAAAGTCTCCCTTCTAATGATTGATAATTGTTAATTGATCATTTCTTAATACAAATTCACCTTCGCAGTCAGCATCTGAGTCGAGCCACTCGTAACACGGACAATGTACGCACCACGGGACTTTACCATATCATTCAGCGGAAGCACCGTCGAAGATGTGTAGCTCTTAGTGAACACGCGGTTACCCTTGAGATCGAACAAGGCGACGTTCACACGGGCATTGTTCACCGTCAGATTCAAGTTAGAGCCTTCGAGCGAAGCAAGCTTGCTGAACTTCACCGTCGATTCCTGCTTTGGAACAGACTTCACCGCTGCAGAAGATTCCGATGTTCCCATTTCCCAATCACTCGGGACACGGGCAGCAACGCCACGGCCAGCCGTACTCATGTAGACGACACCGTAAGTGTTCATATCGCCCATCACGAATTCACCGTTCGCAAGTCCGCCGTATTCATGAGCGTCATCGTTCACACGGCTCCAGGATTCGCCCTTGTCATCGCTCACGAAAACACCCAGAACATTGTCCACAATACCGAAGGCGTAGATTGCCGGATATCCTTCGCCCGACTTCGAAATGCCATAGCCAACCGCTTCGCAGTAGCCCATGCCCTTTACATCCGTCCAAGTCGTGCCACCATCCGTCGAATGCTTCAGAGATCCGCTCTTCGGATTTCCGTCATCATCGCGCACAGCCACCGGAAGCCACAAGTCTCCTTCGTAACCCGGAATCGAACGGAACTTCTTGTCGTTGCTTGCGCCCGGTTCACTGACCTTGGCAAAGCTTGCGCCCTGGTCTGTACTCTTGTAGAAAACGCCCGTCGTGCGGTTGTAAGCGTAGAACACATTCGCATTCTTTGCATCGCCCACCACAAAAGAGTTGTTATCGATGCCAGTCACCTTCGTCCAGGCAGAATTCGCCTTGCGATAAACCGCCGCGCCCGAATTACTCGGCACCCAAAGCGTAACAGCACCATCTGCAGAAATCGCAGCCGTCCCGCCCTTCAACGTTGCATCGAGGCTGACATAAGTTTCCACGGTCCAAGTCTTACCGCTATCCGTCGAGAACTGCACCGGATCGATAGGAATCGAGTTATAAGTGTCCTTGTAACTACGGGCATCCGTCACCTTGACAAGCTTACCGGAAACAGGCGCATAGGCAAGTCCCCAAGTAGAACCCAAAGAAACATACTTGCCGCTCACGCTCGTCAAATGACGATGGCTCGGATACTTGGCAATATCTTCATGGGCAAAGCCATCGTAGTCCGCAGTCACCGTAATCAGCGGTCCACCAGGAATACTGACCACTTCATACGGAACCGTTTCTTCAATGCCATGAGCCGAGAACTTCCAGATCTGCCCCTGTACCGCTTCATCGCTTGAATAATAATAGTTGGTCGTAGTATCATAGGTTCCAGCCGGAATCACGGTATAATCCGTCAAGTTCTCCGTGCGGAAGATACCATTACCGGAGCTCACGAATACACGGTCATGATTGAACGGGTCAATCGCCACGCTGCCGGACCAATGGATGGATCCGTTGTGCATCCAGCCGACACCATTCGCATCCATCTGCTGGGTTGTCGGATAATAGCCGCCTTCCATCCAATAATACTTGAAGCTTGCGACCCAGGTTTTACCGCCATCGGTCGTGTGATAAATGTTCGTACCCCACTGGTCACTCCAGGTACCGGTCGAATCGCTTGTCGCCGTGTACCAGAACTGCGGACCACGATAACCTTCCGTGGTCACGACCATTTCATTGGAATTGTTCGGGTTAATGGCAATACCGCCATACGGAGCGATATACGGATAGCTGGATTCGCAATCACTGCCGCCAGCCGATTCGCATTCCGCCATCGCCTGCACATCGACATTGTCGTACTGAGCATCTCCGCCGTCATCGATAAAGTTTTCTGGCGAGACATCGGACCAAGTTGCCGCAGAGACATCATACTGCAAAACGGCGCCGCGACCGAAACCATCATAGATCATGCCCCAGCCTTCATCCCACATCATGGAATGCGGACCAGCCCCATCGGCAAAAGTCACCGTCAGCTTCGAGCCATCCGAAGAAACAACCGCGCGTTGCGGCATCAGGCGAACAATGCTTCCGCCCGAAGTGCTGCGCAAAGAATCCGGAATCGGCAGAGCCTTCCAGGTAGAACCGCCATCCGTCGAAGTAAAGACGTTTTCGAAAGTCCCATTGGACCTTGTTCCTTCGCGAAGGAATCCGGCATACAGAACCTTCGAAGAACCCGGGGCATACTGCACAAAGCTAAAGCCCGAACCGTTCCAAGTCGTATCGCTTCCAGCAGCCGTTGTCCAAGAATCGACATGGCTCCAAGTAGAACCGTTATCCGTCGACTTCCAAAGGCCCGAACGGCGGGATCCATAGAACATATTGTTTGGATCGTTTTCGTCAATCGCCAAAGCTTCACCGTTCCCACGGCCCATGCCGTTTCCGTGAACGCCAAAGTTCTTCACGACGCCGCCCTTCGCGCCTGTTTCGTCCCACGTATAAAGGACTTCCCAGCTTTTACCGTAATCGGAAGAACGGAGGAAGGCACTCCGGGCATTGCTAAAGTAGCTCGTACCCGCCATCAAATAAACAGTACCTTCGGTTTTCGGGTCAATGCCCATCGCTTCGACACCCAAAAGGCCGAGTTCGGAAAAATCCACCCAGTCCATCATGGACTCCCAATGGGCAGACGATTCGTTCCAACGATAGGCACCGCCCACGTCAGTTCGAGCGTAAAAAACATTCTGCTCGATTTTGGAAGCGAGCACGGCAGAGACAAAACCGCCACCGCCCATGCTCACATTGCTCCATTTAAAATCCGAACTCGCAGCAAAAGAAGATGCCGCGACCACAGTTCCCAGCGAGAAAGCCGCCAAGGACGTCCCAATCTTCGTCATAACACACCACCTATTTGATTTTCAAATATGCTTTAGTAATTTATACCTTTTTGTTCCGTTTATTTCAATCATTCCCTTTTGAAAACAAAAAAACGCGTCATTTTTTTCTTTTTCCAAAAAAAATGTGAGAAATCCCCCCTAATTTTTGTCTATTTTATAACTACCTATGCAGATTACAAACGCTTCTCAACTTTGCGGGGTTTTTCCCGCCCTCTTTACGCCCCTCAAGGACGACGATCCCAAGAACCTTCATAATTCTATCGATTATGAAAAAATGAAAAAAATGATCGACGACCTGATCCATGCGGGCGTATCCGGCATTCTCCCTGTCGGCACCACCGGTCAGAGTGCGACGGTTACCCACAAGCAGCATTTGGACATCATCAAGTTCACGCTTGACTACGTGGACGGACGCGTTCCTGTGATTGCAGGCGCAGGCTCCAACTGCACCCGTGAATCTGTCGAAATGATTCAGGAAGTCGAAAAGATTGCCGAAGTCCCTGTCCTCTGCGTTACGGGCTATTACAATAACCCGTCCCAGGAAGGCATCGAAAAGCATTTCAAGACCTTGAGCTCCGAAACCGGCGCGAAGATCATCATTTACAACGTTCCGGGCCGCACCGCAAGCTACGTGCATCCGGACACCTTAATCGCCCTTTCCGAAGACAAGAACATCATCGGCCTTAAGCAGGCGGTCGACTTCCGCATCGGCGAAAAGTATCACGAAGACACCGTCCGCGTGATCAAGGAAACAAAGAACAACGACTTTACCGTTCTTTCGGGCGAAGATGGATTCTTCATCGATATGCTCGAACTCGGCGGTACGGGCCTTGTGAGCGCTACGGCAAACATTCCGGAAGCCGCAAAGATCTTTGTGGATCTTTACAACAGCTTCCAGAAGGGTGAAACGCAGAAGTGCGACGACTTGCAGGATGCTGCCCGCGATTTCGTCGAAGCCACGTTCTGCCGCAAGAACCCGATTCCTCTCGGAACCATGTTCAACAGCCCGCTTTTCCAGCCGATGTGCAGCGTCCGCGACACGGCTCGTGGTGACGAAGCAGAAGCTCGTATCATGAAGCTCATCCGCGAAAAGGCACCTTCCCTTCTCAAGTATCACGCCTAAGGAGTTTACCATGGCAGAAAAGACTGTTACAGATGAAATCTTTGAAAACCTGAAGAACTACGGCTTCTTGCCGGTTCCTGTCCAGGAAATCAATTCGGATGCAGAAACCTGCCGTTACTTCGGCGGAAACTTCCAGGAATTCGTCGAAGTCGCCAAGGCTCTCGGTTCCAAATGCGTTTTTGTGGAAACGCTCTATTTGGAAGACGAAGAATTCTATTACAACGCAGGCATCGACGAAGAAGAAGACGACTTGAGCTGTGAAGAAGACGGCGAAGTTGTCGAAGACGATTCCGAAGAAGGCAAAGAAGCTCCGATTTGGCTCGACCCAGAAGACCTCGACGGAATGGACCTTGCCCTTTTGAAGCCGGAACTCGACAATTACAACGAACGTATCGGCGACGAATGCGGCGTGCGTCTGACGCTCCCGGGTCCGGATCATCTCCAGGTGGAAATTTACACCGAATGGTATGATGAATTCGCTTCCCTCGTGGAAGAAGCTTCGGAAGAAATCGAACTCGACCCGAAGGCTGCCCTGAAGAAGATGCAGGAAGCCTACGCGGACGAAGACGAAAAGTAATTCGATTCCAGATTTACAGAAAAACGCCCGGTTCATCACCGAGCGTTTTTTTGATGTTTTAACCATTCCGAACGGAACTTCTGTTCAAATCGGGACGGATGCTCCTTCGGAGCTATGCTCACGGCCAGTCGACGCTTAACCTTTTTTTTTCGGACTCGGAGCAGACTCTGAGATTGCAATCGTTGGCATTTTGGGAAGCGGTTTGGGAGCTTCCGCAGGCTTATCCGGAATGACCGATGCAAAGGCCCTAAAGAGCTTAAGAGCGGCGGCTGCGGCTTCATCATCGGAAATCGCACGCCCGAGTTCCACAGCGCCTTGGAGCGGAGAATTCCCGACATAGCGCATTCCGAACGGAGATACCGCCGCAAGTTCTGCAAGCATTTTCGGATCGGGAGGTGGAAATTCCATAAACGTAAACACGAGCATTCCCCGCCGAGCTTCAATGCCCTGAATCCGAAGCTTGGCGGCGATCATCGCGACTTCCGTCACCAGGAAGAGTTTTTTCACTGCATCCGGAGCAGGGCCAAAGCGGTCTTCGAGTTCTGCAAACAAAGGCGGCAAGTCTTCCAGTTTCGAAGTTCTCGCCAAGCGTTGGTAAATCGAAATGCGGGAAAGTCCATCGGTGATGTACGTTTCGGGAAGGAACGCATCGATCGAAAGTTCCACGCGGGGCTGCACCTTCGAAGACTCTTCCCCACCGCCGCGGAGTTCTTCAACAGCTTCACGCACAAGGCGCACATACGTTTCAAAACCCACTTCTGCAATAAAGCCATGCTGTTCCGAACCGAGCAGGTTGCCTGCGCCGCGGATTTCCAAATCGCGCATCGCAAGCTGATAACCGCTGCCGAGATCCGTGAACTGTTCCAAAGCCTGTAAGCGCTTGGTCGATTCCGCAGAAATCATTTCGTTCTTCGGAATGACGAGATATGCATAGGCGAGAACGTCGGAACGCCCTACACGCCCGCGCATCTGGTACAGCTGACTAATGCCAAAGTGGTGCGCGTTCATGATCAGAATCGTGTTCGCATTCGGAACATCTAGACCGCTTTCGATAATGCTCGTACTGACGAGGATATCAAAATCTCCCTTGATAAAAGCGTCCATGACGCGTTCCAAATCATGATCTTCCATTTGACCATGGGCTACCGCCACGCGGGCCCCCGGAGCCATCGCTTCGATATCTTCCGCCAAATGTTCTATCGACTGCACTCGATCGTTTACCACAAAGACTTGACCGCCGCGGGCAAGTTCGTCGTGAATCGCTTCGGCAAGAACCGTATCGTCACGCTGAAGGATTTTCGTTTCGACAGGCAATCGATTCATCGGGGGCGTGTTAATCAGCGAAATATCGCGCACACCGGTCAACGATAGATGGAGGGATCGCGGAATCGGCGTGGCGCTCATGCTGAGCGTATCGACCGTCAAACGCAATTCTCTTAAATGTTCCTTTTGCTTAACGCCAAACTTCTGTTCTTCGTCAATGATCAAAAGCCCGAGGTCCTTGAACGCGCTTTGGTTCGAAAGGAGGGCATGCGTTCCCACGACAATATCATACTTGCCTTCGGAAACTTCCTTGAAAATCTTTTTCTTTTCGCCTGCCGTCTTATAACGGTTCACCAGAGCGATGTTGACCGGGAATGCGGCAAAACGTTCCTTGAAGGTCTCGTAATGCTGGGCAGCAAGAATTGTCGTCGGTACAAGCACCGCGACCTGCTTTTTAGAATAGACGCATTTAAACGCGGCGCGCATCGCCACTTCCGTTTTGCCGAAGCCGACGTCCCCACAAACAAGGCGATCCATGGGGCGGTTATTTTCCATGTCTTCCTTGATTTCTTTTGTGGCTCGAACCTGATCGGGAGTCGGTTCATATTCGAACGCATCTTCGAATTCCTTTTGCATGCGGGAATCCGGAGGAAATGCGAAGCCTTCGATCAGCTCTCGTTTTGCATACAACTGAACCAGTTCCCGTGCAATCTTGATAACGCGTTTCTTAACTCGTTCTTTGAGCTTTTCCCAACTCTTGCTCCCGAGATGCGCAAGTTCTGGAACCGTTTCTTCTTCGGAACTGGGGAGCTTTTCGATTTTTCGCAAGTCCGACACAGGGAATTTTAAGCGGTCCCCGTCCGCATAATCGAGCTGGATACAATCCACGAGGCCGCCGTTGATTTTTTCGCGGACAAGCCCCATGTAGCGTCCAATACCGTGATCTTCGTGGACAACAAAATCGCCACGGGTTAAGCTTTCGACAAGAAGTGCGTCCGAGATCGAGCCCGAAACGGCGTGTTTACGGCGAACCTTGCCTGTACGGTTAAAGATTTCTGCTTCCGTCAGAAAGGCGATATTATCCGATTCAATCCAGAAGCCGTCGGAAAGATCGCCGATGAGAATTCCCGCGACAGGCGCGCCATCAAAAAGGTGCTGCACACGCTGGGCGCTTCCTTCGGAATGAGCCACCAGATAAACTAAACCGCCCTGTGCATAGAAGCCTTCGATTTCCTTAACAAGACCGCTCGTTCCCGAAACGCCTTTGGTCTGTTGCCGCACCGCAATCGAAATCCAATCCGGAGATTCCATCCGGGCACGTGTAAAATCCAAAACGATACGTTTTGAAAATTCGGATTCAAAAATGTCAAAGCGGTACCACAGATCGGTCGGCGGAGCGACTTTCTGCTGCAAGGAAATCGCCTTTTCATAGGATTTGACATGCAAGGCGCCAAGCTTTCCCGCAGATTCTTCCAAAACGGAAAGTCCGTCAAATACGATTGCCGCGTCAGGCATGTAATCCAAAACGGTCGATTTCAAGGTTTCATATTCCGGCCGACGCCACCAAACAAGCTCTTCTTCCTCGACAGGAATCTTTGCTTTTTCTTCGACAGAAAGGTTGAATTCCCCATGCGGGTATACTTCCACAGAATTCAGCTGATCGATCGAGCGCTGGGAAAAGATGTCGAAAGAGCGGATGCTTTCAATTTCATCGCCAAAGAATTCCAAACGGACCGGATGTTCCTGCATGTACAGGTTGATATCCACAATGCAGCCTCGAATCGAAAATTCACCGACCGTACTCACGACAGGCTGTTCCGTATAGCCCATATCGCCTAGCGTCTTTCGGAGCGACAACGGATCAATGACATCCCCTTTGCGAAAAACGATTTTTTGTTTTTCTAAAAGGCTCGGTTCCGGCAAACGCAGCAGCAAGGAATCCAACGGGCAAACTGCAATAAACGGCAATTTCCCTTGCGACGCTTTAAAGAATTTAAGTCGTTCTTCGAGAATTCCCGCGAACGGGACTTTGGCTTCATAAGGTTTCAGCCCAAGCGATGGAAAAAAGTGGACATTTTTATCGCCGCAAAGACTCTGCAAGTTTTGCATCCAAACTTCGCCGGTGCGGTAATCGTCGACCACGACCAAAATGCTCTGAGGGAACTTGCAGAAACGATCCGCCACCATCATCGCGGAGGAGGCCGGAGTCATCCCTTCCACATGCAACATTCCAGAGCGCAATTCTGCAAAGGCAGAAAGCCGTCCTAAATTTTCAGCAGATAAAAATTCGGGAAATTCAAGAGTGGTCATATGAGTCCTGCTTCACGGCACTTCGCATATACAAAAGGATTGTGATCGCCTTGCACTTTATAAATTCGGGCATCGCGTTCACATTCCCAAGCGTTTACCGGATACTGTTTGTCCCAAACTTCAAAAAGGCGACGTCTTTCCTTGGAAAGCGTGATGCCATAAGTTTTTTCCATGTAAAAAGAAATCCGAGCAAGCATTCCCCGCACTTCTTTTCGAGGCTGAAATTTACGGTCCTTGAAATCCACAATGGATTCGCATGTTCCATACATAGGCTTCGGATCGTTCGTCCACTGCGAAAACATAAAGTTGCTACGGTCCCCGTTGACTTCTCCAATGCTCGGCAAAAGATTGTGAAGATCTCCTTCCATTATCGCAAATTCGGGATCGGTTTCTTCGCAGTTTTTTCGGGCGCTTCGATTCCCTTCCTTGTGCCAGCACTGTCTAAAAAGCCCTATATTATGCGCCGTCACAACATGTTCCCATTCAATGCGAGCAGCTCGATTTGCATTTTTCCGAGGTGCAAATCCACAAGCGGCAAAGTCGATGTTGTTCGGCTTGGAATTATTTTCGTAGGGACAACCGCAATAAACCGTTACACGCAAATCGCCATAATAAATACGGTCCATCTGCTTCTTTGCATGATCGAAATCATAATGTTTGGCAGGGAGTTCCGCCGGATTCCGCGCAAATAAAAAAGCCACGACGCTCAGCAAAAAAAGCACGGCGAAAAAGCGGCTTTTATGCAGTTTAGGATTTTTTCTTCTTTTTCCCGTAACCGTATTTATTTCCATAGCCGTAACCGTAACCATAGCCGTAGCCATGGCCATTTTCATAAACACAACGGTTAAAGACAATCGCCTTATGTTTCACGTTTGCCTTGTCAAATTGCCCGAGGCCTTCACGAAGAGCTTCCATCGAATCATGGCCATAACGGACAACGATCAAGACAAAATCGGAATAACGGCTCGCAATCAAAGCGTCTGCCACAGCAAGCACAGGAGCCGAATCGATAACGATCAAATCGTACTTCGACTTCATTTCATCGATCAACGATTCGAACGCTTTGCTCGAAATCATCTCGGACGGCGAAGAAGAAAAAGAACCTGCGCCTAAAAGATCCATCTGCGGATTCAAATGTTCAAGCGCCTCTTCCAAAGGAAGCTTTCCCAAAAGATAATCCGAAAGTCCGCGCTTACGGCCCCGGTGACTCAACACACTCGCGCGGAAGTCCACGTCAACAAGAAGGACCTTTTTGCCGTTCATTGCAAAAAGCGCCGAAAGGTTTTTGGCGACAAAGGATTTACCGGCATCCTGCGTAATTCCTGTTATCAACAACACTTTCGAATCCATCATCGAAAATTCGAGAGAAGTTCTTAAAGTCCGAAGAGCTTCGCACGCGAGGTCATCACTGTCCTGTTCTACCAAGGTGAATTTTTTCAAATTCTTCGACTGACGAGTTTCCGGAATTCGTGCATAAACGCTCACGCCTGTTTCGCGTTCCACTTCGCTCGAAGAGCGAATTCCGCGGTTCGAAAGCACGCGAAGCAAAAAGATGAGCACCGCTCCGGCAGCAAAACCTCCGGCAATAAAGCCGAGAAGGATTACCTTTTTGCGCGGTTTTACCGGAGTCAATTCGATCCGGGCACGGTCCACAACACGAGCATTCCCAACTTCACCGGCTTGCACCACGCGAAGCTGCTGGATGTTGTTCATCATGTTCGTATAAATGGCACTATTCACATTGACGTCGCCCTGCAGGCGAAGAATTTCTTGCTGTTTCGCCGGAAGATCCTTCGTTTCATCGACAAGCTTCACCATTTCGCGACGAACCTGCTGTTGCTGTTTCTTCAAAGCCAGAACTGTCGGGTGATCTTCCTTAAAAAGACGTGTTGTTTCTTGATATTTCTGCTGCAATTCCAAGAGATGTCTTTCCAGATCCATTCTCTTTTCCAACGCGCTGCGAGCTTCACCGTTCAAATCAATCGAGCCTTCTTCCTGACGGTACGACGAAAGGATCTGTTCCGAAGAATCCAGTTTTGCTTTCACCGCAGGCAGCTGCTCTTCCAAAAATTCCAAAGTCTTTGTCGCTTCTTTACTGCGGGCTTCCACATTTTGACGCACATAGGTATCGGCAATGGTATTTAAAATTTTGGCAGCCCGGTCCGCATAGCGATGCTGAATTTCCATACGAATAATTCCGGTCTTTTTCCCTTGTTCCGCGACGGTTAAATTTTTGCGGAGAGCATCCAAGGCCAGGCGCGGGTCTTTTTCCGAAAGAAGGAATTTTTCATTCGGCGAGGCCATCATGTTGAGAATCAGGACAGCAAGGGTATCCCCGGCAAGCGGGATTCGGTAAGTGTCACCGACGCGCCCTTTTAAAACCACTTTTCCCATCGGGTCCACAATCTGGTAGCTACTGTCGGCCAAAGACGAATCTTGAGAAGCTTCCAAGAACCACCGCGCTTTCGGGTCATAAGTCCTAGGGAGATGCAAATAGCCGACATCCACACGTCCTTCCTGATGCAACAATCGTGGCAACAGCGCAACCGGGATTGCATCATACGAAAGATGCTCGGCATCCACAACGACTTCCAAAACACGGCGACTCTGAATCAACTGGATTTCTGCATCTGCAGGGGACGCCACATCCAGCATTGCACCCATATCACCCAAGGCAAGTCCAGCCGAGCTTCCATTTTGGTCTACCTGTAAAAGAGCATCGCTCGAAAATGCAGGGCGAATATAATTCGCGACAAAGAAACCGGCAACCATTCCCACCAAAACAAAAGCGATCAAAATAGGCCACTTTGCAATAAGAATGCTGACAATTTCGAGAATATCGATTTCGTCGTCCGTTTTTTTGGATTGTCCGGATTCTGGATTCAATACGTTTTCTTGCATATGGAAAATATAGCTAAATGACAATCTTCTTGATTTCACACAAAAAAAATCCCCGAGCAAACTCGAGGATTTTCGAATCCAAATTTCAGGAGCGATAGCTTACTTGTAAAGCGGGTGCTTCTTGCAGAGAGACACGATGTCTTCGCGAATCTTCTTAAGAGCTGCTTCATCATCCTTCGCCTGAATAGCGCGGTCGATGATGCGAGCCACTTCACGGGTGTCTTCTTCGTCGAAGCCACGGGTCGTGATAGCGGCAGTACCGAGACGAACGCCGGACGGATCCATCGGCTTGCGCGGATCGAACGGGATCGTGGAGCGGCTGCAGGAGATGCCGACCTTTTCCATAGCGACTTCAGCTTCCTTACCGGAAACGCCCTTCGAAGTCATATCGACAACGATGAGGTGGTTGTCGGTGCCATCGCTAATGACCTTGTAACCGAGCTTCTGCATTTCGGCGCAGAGAGCCTGAGCGTTCTTGATGACGTTCTTTGCATAGACCTGGAATTCCGGCTGAAGAGCTTCGAGGAATGCAACTGCCTTACCAGCGTTGATGTGGTCATGCGGACCACCCTGCATACCCGGGAACACGCCCTTGTCGATTTCCTTAGCGAGGGAAACTTCCTTGAGTTCGCCCTTCACCATCTTCTGGATCGTGCGATCCTTGCACATGATGATAGCGGAACGCGGGCCACGGAGAGTCTTG
>OCVV011360256.1_pt1 | contig 17175 bp, 19 predicted proteins | sample 1539721 | NCBI WGS metagenome assembly OCVV01 (sample SAMN02144230, study PRJEB22623) | gut metagenome | biome: sheep rumen | host: Ovis aries | place: New Zealand | reverse complement strand
CGGCGCGAGAGGCGGTACCACATGGTCTTCACCTCGGCGGGTATGGCCGTCGTGGCCCAGTCGGAGTAGCCATTGTTGGTCACTACGCTGCCCAGATGCTGGAACTCCTCGTTCTCGTATTCCACCGACCCTTTCAGCCAGTTCTCGCTGTCGAGGTACATCACGATACCGCACTGGTCGAAACGATGATGGCTACCCGTGAAGTCGGTCTTTACCACGAAGCTGAAGAACCGTTCACGCGTCGTCATCTGCAGCACGGGCGCATTGTCGTTCTGGAAGTGGTAGTAGGTGCGTTGCCAGAGGTCGGTCTTCGGGGCTGTGGTAATGCGGATGGTGTCATCCTTGATTTCATACCCCGCAGGCTCCCGCGTCCACTGCAGGCTGCCGCTGTCGATGTGGCCGCTGTCGGCGAGTGCCACCTTCACGTCATCAACGAAATCCATAGTCGTTTCCTGTTTGTCCTGCTGTCCGCATGCCGTCAGCATGAGACCAGCGCAGAAGAATGAGAATAGTTGTTTTTTCATATTGCTACATGATCAATGGTTGGGCCAAACGGTCAAATTCATCAACGGGTATGGGCCTGAAACTGCGGACGAGGGCTACGACGTCTACTTGCCGGATGAGGGCGTAGGTGCAGTCCTCGAGACGGACGGTGATGTTGCAGAAATCTTCGTAGCTCCATCTCTGTTCGACGATGGTGTGTCCTTCGGCTAAACTGCCGGAAATCAGGTAGTAGGCATGTATGCAGACGTGCCAATCCTTGAAAGCGACTTTCTCCACATAAAGTTTCTCTCCGTCCCGACAGACAATCTCGCTCTTCAGGAGTCTGCCTTCACGCATGACCCTTCGCGGCTTATCTTGCCTCTTGTAGACAACGAGGGCAGCGATGAATAACAAAGTAGAAACCGACAGGAACAATGATATGCCACTCATGCGAATTTAATCTTTACATAATTCCAAATACCTGTTGATTGTCTGCTTCAGTTCCTCCAGATTGATGAACTGCACACCGCGATAGACCTCTTTCCCTTCCATCAGCAGCAACACCGTAGGTCCAGAATAGACAAGGAAACGTCCGGCTATCAAGGGCTCCTCCAAAATGTCGGTATAGAATGAGCAGAGTGACGGGAAAGCTTCTGCCACCTCACCAACTTTATCGAGCATGACATTGCACACTCCGCAATCGGGAGCCTTGATGAAGAACAGGCAAAGGCGATATTCTGCAATAATCTGTTCAATGTCCGCTATGCTTGTCAAATGTTTCATTACATTATTATATATTTATGGTTGTCGCTTTGCGAGAAATCTCGCGGATCAATCCCAATCTGCCACAATCACTCTTTTTTACTTCTTCTCGTCCATCATGTATTGATATGTAAGATTTTTGCCGATTTGCAAAAATCCAGTTCGATGGACACTTCTGTGCTTGTGCACAAAGCTATACCAACTTGCTGTACGACAGCATTCATTTCAGTTGCTTGCCGTCAGCAAAGGCATGTCCTACAGTCTTGCCCAGCTGAATATAGGTATGATGCACAGGATCGTAGGTGATGAGTTCCATTTTCTCGACATCAGGCTTGCCGTCCTCGGCCAGGAACTGCTCGTCGCATAGGATGTTCACGATTTCGGCAACGAGGTAGTAGCCCGTTTCGGACTCGTCAATCTTTTGCTTCACGCGACATTCGAGTGTCATGGGAAACTCGCAGAACACGGGGGCGTTCACGTTGGGTGCCTTCTCCACGGTCCATCCTGTCCGCTGCATTTTGTCTGAGGTGTTTCGTCCGCTGACGATGCCCACATAGTCGGCAGCCACCATCGTCTTGGCAGTGGCAAAAGTGACAGTAAACTCGGGGTTAACGGCAAGGTTATCGGTCGTTTGATGAGAGCTGAGCGAAATCATGATTTCGTGCATGTCCCATTGTCCGCCCCAGGCAGCGTTCATTGCATTGGGGTTACCGTCTTTGTCGTAGGTGCCGATGATCAGCACGGGTTGTGGCAGCAGCCACGGATTTGATTTGAAGCTTTTCATAAGATATCTTTATATATTAAAAATATGACGAATGCGATTTGTAGAGCCAAGATGGCTGGGACGCCGTAGCGGAATTTCTTGTGCAACGTCTTGTGGTGCCACACCCACATGCCAGCCCACGCCCCGATGCTGCCGCCGAAGACGGCCAGCAATAGGAGAGCGGATTCGCGTATGCGCCACATAGAGTGCTTCGCTTTCCATTTGTCCAGACCAAAGGTGAAGAACGTGGCCACATTGATGACAACGAGATAGACGAGGACAAACTGTCCTAAGCCATTTATGCTCATGCTCATTTTTTCTATTTATATTTTGCTTTTACCAGTTCGTAGGAGTTGCGCGTCAGGTCGCGAAGGAGGGCATCGGGAGCCGAGAGCGCATCAACGCCAATCCAATACTTAGGCGAGAGGTTGAAGGGTCGGCCGATACAATCGTGGATGGCACGCAGTTCCTCGATGCGCTCGGGCTGGCACTTCAGGCTGACGATGCCAAAGTGGTCGCAGTCGAAGAACGAGAACATGTGTCCATGCACGTAGAGCGCAAGGACGCCGCTGGCATAGCGGAAGGCCGTGAACGGCAGTTTCTCCTCCACGTCTGAGCCTAATGAAAGACAGTAGTCACGATAGTCTTCAATGTTCATAAGTCGTTTGTTCGCCGTTTTGTAATTTGTTTTTCGCGACAGAGCTTGGCTATGCGATAGCCCATACGGTTCTGCTGCACGGCCATATCCACTAAATAGAGCTGCTGCAGGTCTGTCATCATTATCTGTTCTTAACTTAGTTGACTGTAGCTGCGCTTTCAGCCAAACGGTCTGTATGGCTCGTGAGCTGAACGCCCAAGGTTAAACTTTCATCTATATACGCGCCCTTTAGGGTGCAGAAGCGTTAGGTTACGAATGCCTTAGCCCTTTCTTCGATGGGTCGAAGCGACCAAGGTCGAGCGCTTGGCAGGTATTTCCTTGCCTATGGCTATCCAAGGCGATTCCCTGGGCTATGTGTTTGCTGCCTCTTTGGGTAGTTATGTTGATGTCGGTTAACATACTTCCGAACCTTGAATTCGTCTGAACTAATACGCATACACCAGTCCGTATTTCTCATGCAGGCGGCGCAGGCGGCCGTCGGCCTTCATCTGGGCGATTACATGGTTCACCATTTGCAAGAGGTCTTCTTGCCCCTTCTGCATCAACACGCCAATCTCGCCTCGCGTGAAAGGCTCGTTCAGCAGCGGGGCTGCCAGCCGCGGGTCGGCATGCACGTAGTACGGAGCCTCGGTGATTTCCGTAATCATAACGTCGGCCTCGCCTTCTGCTACGAGTGTCGGTATCTCCTCGTTCTTTTGATGCACGAGTATCGTTGCGTGCCTGAGGTTGTCATTCGCAAACTTCTCGTTCAGCCCGCCGGGGTTTACCATCACGCGCACTTCAGGCTTGTCCAGGTCAGCCAGCGAACGGTAGCGGTCAGCCTCCGTTGCGCGGCAGAGTATGGTCTTGCCGTTGCCAAGATAGCCCTCGCTCATCATCATAGTCTGTCGTCGGGCATCGGTGATGGTGATGCCCCCGATGGCGAGGTCAAAGCGCTGAGGCGCGGCCAGCACGTCAGCCGTCAGCGTTGGCCATGAAGTGCTAACGAACACCGCCTTGACGCCCAACGCCTGCGCAATGGTCTCGGCCATCTCTATGCCGAAGCCCCAGCACGTGCCGTCGGCCTCACGGAAAGAGAGGGGGCGGTAGTCGCCCGTAGTGCCCACGACCAGTGTTCCCCGTTCCACGATTTCCGCCACCTTGCCTCCCAAGGGCACCTCGGTGGCAGCCGAGAGCACGAAGGCCGCAAGCTGGCCGTTCTGCTGCCCGAAGTGCAAGGCGGCTCGCAGCGAATCCTCGGGAAAGAGGCGCACGCTGTCGAAATAGTACAGGCCGTCGGCATCGTTTAGCCAGCCGCCTACATAGCCGTTGTGCCGCAGGGCGTGACCCACTACGGTGTTGAGCGACGGGCGCGAATGGCACCCCTGCGTAGCGGCATAGCCTACGGCGATGCCCTCGTCAGGCTCTGTCATCGAGTGCAGCTCCAGTGTGAAGCCATCGGGATGTGTCTGACTGAAAGCCCACACCCTGGCGGCCGTCGTGGTGATGTTGTCTGAGACCGTGCCCTCGCTGCGTGCACATCCTGCCACCACGACAGCCCAGCCCAGCACCGCCACCATGGCAGCCCAGCGAACTGCCACCGACACTCCAGATAAGCGTTTCTCCTTCATCTCTCTGTAAATTCAATGATTGAACATATATCCTTACCAGCAGACAGCGAAACAACCACGGCGTTGTCCACCTCGTAGACCGTAGGCACCAGCATATCGCCCAGCTTGGCTGCTACCCGGTATTCCACGCGCAGACCACCCACCTCGAAGGCTTCCGGCAGCAGCTCCATGGCCACCCGCACATAGCAGGCATTGTTCATGTGGCGGTTGTAGTCGATGTCGGCGCGCAGCACCCTCACCGCCTCTCTCACCTCGCCGCCTGCCTTGGGCAGGGCGATGCGGCGGTCGCGGTAGTCCATCGTCAGCCGTGGCTCCAGCGGCATGGCCGCCATCGTGGCCTCGTCCACCCTTGCCAGCCTCCCTGAGGTCATGTCCACGAAGGCGCCCATGCTCCACGTACGGTAGCAGGGCTCACCATGGGCATCATAGATGAACGTATTGCGGAAGCCGAACATCGGCTTCATTTCGTAAACAGAACTCCTCACCGTAAGCTCCTCGCCATACAGCGGCACCCTCTGCACCTCCACCTGACGCGAAGCCAGCAGCTGCGCCATACCCCTCTCGGCGAAGCAACGCTTCACCGCCGGTTCGCTCTCAAGCCACAGCTCGGAGCAGTCCTGCAGCATTTGCAGTGCCGAATAGAGTTTCAGACGGCCGTGGCTGTCGCACGTGCTCGTCGTAACCCGATAATTTAGACTATACATATTTTTCTTGACATGATGTTTGTTGATTTCTTTTGTTGATTTCTTTTCCCCTTGTGTCTCGCCCGTCTGCCGTCACCCCTCGCGGCTCCCCTCCGATGGTGCGGCAACGGCAACGAAGACGATGCAAAGGTACACAAAAACTGTACACCAGACGTTACATCGATATTATTTTTTTCAAATAACAACCGACAAGATTGATGACAAGGACAAAGGATAATCCACAGATGAAAGCGATGGTGCCCAGAATACGCAACAACACAATTCTTTATGCTGACGAGGCCAAACTTGCGTTCGCCTATTAGCATGCTATTCGGCATGTGGCTCTCTGAACTGCCCTTCGGCAGCACGGTAGCGGGTTTGGGGGCCGATACCTTCGCGGATGAGGCGCCCTTCGGCCGTGAGGCGTTGGAGTAGGGTAGTGACCCGATGCTCGGTCAGTGTCAGGTCGAAAGCATAGCGTACATCCTTGCGGGTGATGGTGCTTTGTCGGGCAAAGAGTTCCGTAAGCTTTTGTTCCACATCCTCATTCCTGGCTTCTATGGCCTGACCGTAAGGCACTTGACTGACTGTGAAATGGCGAACTTCCTGACGCAACTCGCGGTCGGGCTGGAACAGGATGTCATCTACACGCACGTTTCGCCCATGATAATAACTGACCGAACTGCTCTCTCCATCAGAGGAACTTTCCCGCACCTCAATCTCGCCTTTCAGACTGAGGCGAAACGTGCCGATGCCTGGCAGCGAAACGGCATTGCCTTTCTCCAATTCGTGCAGCAGAATGCGGCGTACCTCATTCAAGGCATGAGCAATGTCGCCTCCACGCAGCAATGAGCCCCAATGTCGTTCGTCCTGAAACGCTACTACATCAACTGTCGGCTGATGCACAAGCCGTGGGCGCAACCCTTGCACCACGCCCTCAGACGGTCGTTCTTCTTCAGGCAGCACCCCGCGCTTGGCCATTGTAAATCTTATTTCCATAGTCTTTAGTATTATTTGATTATAATTTTCTTTTCCAGAAAAATGTCTATTGTTCAATTCCGTAATTTTTGTTTTCCCCAGATGATGCTCATTCGTACATTTAGGTTATAATCTTCTTTCCAAATGGAAAAGTCTTTAGTTTCCAATGAAAAAGTCTTTAGTCTCCAATGGAAAAGTCTTTAGTCTCCAATGGAAAAGTCTTTAGTTTCCAATGGAAAAGTCTTTAGTCTCCAATGAAAAAGTCTTTAGTTTCCAATGGAAAAGTCTTTAGTTTCCAATGTAAAAGTCTTTAGTCTCCAATGAAAAAGTCTTTAGCATTATTCGGATAGAATAATTATTCTGTACGATTGATGATGCAAAAATAACCTTTTTAAATCATTCGGCCAAATCTTTTGCCCCATAAAGCCATTTAATAGTTTCGTTCAATGCGCATTGAACGTTCATTCCAAGCTTATCGCACGTTCGTTCTATGCGCATGGAACGAAAGTTTTATCTATCCTTGTCGTTTAGTTCGTCAGGCTGATACAATTCAAAATGATGGCTCATAGAGCTCAACTTCCGGCAGATATCCCCGATGCGAGCAGAATCTCCTCCATGTGCGGCCGATAGTCGTTCCCCATTCCTATAGTTGAATAATCTAAATATGTATGATTTCCAGATCGGAAAGGCTGTATTCGTACATTTTTAGTCTCTCGAGAACAGCTGAATCCAAATAAAAGACTATCTTTGCGGCGCTAAAACATCAAAACGATACGATAAGATATGGAAAAGAAACAGAGTAAGGCCATCTTCGTGAATGGCAGTCCGCGTAAGAACAAGAATACGGCACTGATGCTCCAGAGCGCCATGCGTGGCGCCGAGGAAAAGGGAGCAGAATGTGAGTTGGTGCACCTCTACGACATTGACTTCCAAGGCTGCAAGAGTTGCTTTGCCTGCAAGCTGAAGGGCTCGAAGTGTAATGGCGTGTGTGCTCTGAAGGACGACCTGCGCCAAGTGCTGGAGCGCTGCCGCGAGGCCGACGTTATCGTATTGGGCTCGCCTGTCTACTACAGCTATCCCACGGGCGAGCTGCGCTCGTTCATGGAGCGCCTGTGCTTCCCCGTCGGCACGTATATGTACGAGAACGGCAAGCACATCTGCCTGCGCGACAAGGTCATCCCCACGGCCATGATCTTCACCATGAACTGTCCCGAACCCTACATGCGCCAGATCGGTTATCCGCCCATTCTGGAGGAGAACACGAAGGTGATGGCCGACATTTTCGGTTACTCCGAGACGCTCTACGCCTGCAACACCTATCAGTTCAACGACTACTCGCGCTACGACTTCAACCTCTTCTCGGAGGAAGACAAGCGCAAGTATCGCGACGAGCATTTCCCCACCGACCTGCAAAACGCCTACGCGCTTGGACAGCGGCTGGTGGAGAAGGCCCATGAGGCGTAATGTAGTTTTATGGATTTGAAGACTTATTACCAAGAGCTAGCCGACGCGCTGCGGACCGAGGCTGTGGCCTTGCGTCGGCAGGCGCGTCACTTCGTCGTGGCCGAGCTGGTGAGCTTTTTTGTTGCGGCAGCCTGTGCCGTGGCCTCTTTCCTGACGGCTTGGGGCTGGCCGCTGATAGCTGCAGCCGTCGTGGCGGCGTTGGCTTACCTCTGGACGCGCAGTCGCGACGCGCGCAGTTCAGCACGACTGGAGGAGTGCGAGGCTTGGCTCAGGGTCTACGACGGCGAGTTGGCGGCGTTGGACGGCGATTTCTCCCACTTCGATGATGGCCGGCGCTATGCCGATGCTTCGCATCCCTTCACCACCGACCTCGATGTATTCGGCCCGCAGTCCCTCTTCCAGCGCATGAATCGCACGGTCACGTCGGGCGGCAGCGACCATCTGGCCGCCTTGCTCGCTGAGCGCCGTGTGCCCTCGGTCGCCGAGGTGCAGGCGCAGCGCGATGCCATCCGCGAGCTGGCCGTAGCAGAGACCTGCCGCATGACTTTCATGGCACAGGAGCAGGTAGATACTGCCTCCGTGCTGCGCGCCTTGGAGGGCGTAGCTTCCATCCATATCCCCCGTTTTGCCGCTTCCATGCTGGCGCTGGTGCTTGCTGTGCTGCTCGTTGGCGGCTTCTATGCATTGTTGACGGCCGCTATCCTCGGTCTTACCGGAGCCGGTAGCGTGATGACATGGGCTGTGCTGGAGGTGCTGGTTGCCAGTCTGCTCTTTGCTCGTCCGCTGCTACTGACGAAACGCGCCACAGAGGGCATCCTCCGCCAGCTGAAAGTCTATGAACGCCTGATGGAGCTGGTGCCCGAGACCTCTGAAGCCGCTCCCGCCTTCAGCTCCCTCACTTCCATCGTGGCCAGCATCGACCGTCGCAACGAGTTCTGGATCCTCATCTCCAACACGCTGTTCATGGCCGACCTCTTCATCGTCCGTCGGTTCTTGGATTGGAAGGGGCGCTATATGCCACGCCTCCCCGAGTGGATAGCCGCCGTCAGCCGTTACGACGCCCTCGTCTCACTGGCCACCTTCTGCTTTAACCACCCTGAAGCCACCGAAGCCGTAGTCGTTGAGGCCACGGACATCGTCTTCGAGGCCGATGGGCTGTGGCATCCGTTCCTTGGCAAAGAGGCCGTTCGCAACGACTTCCTTCTCGCCGATGGTCACTACTACATCATCACGGGCGCCAACATGGCGGGCAAGAGCACCTTTCTGCGCTCGGTCGGCATCAACGTGCTGCTGGCACGCGTCGGCCTGCCCGTCTTTGCCGATCACCTGCGCTGTTCGCCCTTTGCGCTTTTCACGTCGATGCGCACCTCTGACGACCTCGCACACGGCATCTCCTATTTCAATGCCGAGCTGTTGCGTCTGCAACAGTTGCTGGAAGCCGTGAAAGCGCCCGCCGCTGCAGCCGCAGGCACCTCATCCCACACCCTCATCATCCTCGACGAGATTCTGAAAGGCACCAACTCCCTGGATAAGCTCAACGGCTCCCGCCTATTTCTGGAGGCCGTCAGTGCGCTGCCCGTCACGGGCATTGTCGCCACCCACGATCTCGAGCTCTCCCGCATGGCCGAGGAGCACCCCGGCCGCTTCCACAACTACTGCTTCGAGATACAACTCTCCGACCACATCACATACACTTACCGCATCACCCCCGGCGTGGCGCGTAACCAGAACGCCACTTACCTTCTGCGGCAACTGTTGAAAGGACTTTCTTGACAACGTCTTTTGCGAATAGGCCTCATTCTGAGCACTCTCTCCCCGCGGATTCATGCTTCATATTTTAGAGCTCACATGCTTCAAACGGTTCAACAAAATGGACTTGCAGTCTTCACAGATTGGGACGGTGGTATTCTTTGTTGATAAAAAGCTGAAACGGAATGATTTTCTATTTCGCCAGTTCGTTTTTTGCTGCAAATCGAAACGTGAATAAGGATTTTTCACTATCTTTGCAGCCGAAAATATCGAGGGGGCAGAGAAAGCTCCTCGTTCGTGAAGCGAAATGAAACGACTATTGCCCATATTGATCGTATTCCTGACGGCCTTGATAGGCTGTAGGGGCGATGCTATGAACACAGAAGCAAAAGCTTCGGAGCAGTTGGCCGTTTCATATTGTGGAAAGACCTATGCCCTCGCCGACCCACAGCATGGGCGACACCACGAGGCGACATTGAACGATGCTTGGAGCGTTTACCGCATCTGCAACACACGCCCTGGGCGTCTGCTGCAGACTCACGGTTCCGGATCGGGCAAGAATGCGGCACTGTCGCTTTCCGTGCGACGGCCTGGGATCAAACACTTGTTTTTTCTTCATGATGGACGGAGAAGACTGGAAGCGGCTCCGTTCCAGTCGGCTGCCTCGCGCGACTATTATGTTTTCGCGTTGAGGCGTATTCTTTGTTAGCGGGGATGTGCATATTTTCGATTTGACCATTTGCCATTTACGATTTTCGATTAGCCATTTGTGATTGGTGTGCGATGGGATTTGTTGTGCTGAAGTGGTAAAAGGTGAAAGGTAAGCGGTCGCATCGTAAATAGTCAATTGAGAACATCCCTTAGAACGTTTAACCAACATTTTATCTTATTATGTCCAAAATCAAGAATTTGGAGATGGCCGATGCTGTCTCCTCAAAGAGCTATATACGTATTAGCAATTCATTCTTTGGCCTCAGCCAGAAAATTGTTTATGTGCCGACAGGCAGTCCCGTGAAAGTCATCAAGCAGGAGTACTCCCGCGAAGAAGGTGAACGCTTGGAAAAGCTGCTCTCCTTGCCAGTCAACAAGCTGGAGGCAGAACTCGCCTCGAAAGGCAAGCCCGCCACGACCGCCGTAGGCAACTACCAGTTGCAGGCCTGTGTGAGCGACGACCGCCAGTTCTGCGCCGTACAACTGTTCCGCTTTGCCGACTTGATGTACCATCCTCAGGCCGAGCCTCAGTTCTTCGAAGGGGAAGCCGCTGCTGCCATCGCGCGCACGTTCGTGTAATAAAAAACGAATGACGAATCGTCTTTGAATGAAGAATGAAGGATGAAGAATACAAGTTACCTTCAAGTCTTGAGAGTAATCCTTATTCTTTATTCTTCACTCTTTACTTTTCATTCTTCATTCGTCATTTTTCTTCATTCCCCTTTAGGGGTGGGTCTGTAGGGGGTGGCGTCGTGCAGGCGGGGCTGGCCAAGATGGTGAGCGCTCGGTTTTCACCTCGCATCCCATTCTAAATTAAAGAATCTTATTATGATTACCTATATATTCTTTTCAATTACTGGAGCCGCACTGGTTCTCATCGGAGCTGATAAGCTGACTGACGGGGCTGTGGGGCTTGCAGCCCATTTTGGTATATCTGAGATGGTTATCGGCCTGACGATTGTGGCCTTCGGCACATCGCTTCCAGAGTTCATCGTAAGTTTCTTGGCAAGTATCTCCAATGACAGCTCAGCCACTGCCCTCAGCGCGAGCAACATCGTGGGCAGCAACCTGTTCAACGTGATGGTTATTGCCGGATTGTCGGCGGCCGTCAGCCCTATCGTCATTTCCAAAGCCACCGTGCAGAAGGACATACCGCTGTGCATACTGGCCAGCATCGTGCTGACGGCCTTGGTTCTCGACACACTGTTCGCTGACGCAGAGGCAAACTGGTTGACGCGAGGCGACGGGATTGTCCTTCTCGGTTTCTTCGCCGTGTTCCTGGCTTATTCCTTCAGCTTGGCTAAGCAGAAGGAAAGCGATGCCCCGGCGCATCAGATGCCGGCAGCACGCATCGCATTGTACATCGTCTTAGGTCTTGCCGCGCTCATTGGCGGCGGAGAACTGTTCGTCGAAGGTGCATGTGGCATTGCAAGATCGGCAGGCGTGAGCGAGGCTGTCATAGGACTGACCCTCGTCGCAGGCGGCACCAGCCTGCCCGAACTGGCCACGAGCATCATTGCCGCCCGCAAGGGACAGAGTGCCTTGGCCATCGGAAATGTCGTGGGCAGCAACATCTTTAATATCTTCTTTATCTTGGGTGTGTGCGCCACCGTCAAGCCGCTTGCCGTCACGGGACTTACGACCATAGATTTAGCTATTCTCACAGCCAGTGGCCTGCTCTTTTGGCTCTTCTCCCGCAGCAGTTTCAAACTGTCGCGCGCCGAGGGGGCTGTCATGGTAGTAGGTTATGCTCTATATATAGTTTGGCTTATCGCAGCAATGGATTTCAATAATTAAACTATACAAACTCACCGTCGTGACTATGGCGGTCATGACGGTGAGCTAAAAACAGTTTGCTACATTCCTTCAAAGTAGTCCAGGAATAGCTTCAAGGCTTTCTTCTTAAAGACTTGCTATGAGGATTTCCCTGATGTCCTGTTCGGTGAGCGGAGCATAGGCGTGTTCCAGACCTTCGTTCACGGCAATGTGATGAGCCATCTCGTCGATGCGGCTGTCGTCGATGCCCACTTCGCGCAGGTGCATCGGGATGTTGATGCTCTCGAAAAAGGCATAGGTGGAGTCGATGGCCTTCTCGGCTATCTCCTGTCTGGGCAGTGTGGCATCGATGCCGAAGACATTGATACCATATTTCACGAAACGTTCGAGAGTCCGCTCATTCAGGATATGTCTCATCCAGCGGGGAGTGATGATGGCTAATCCCTCGCCGTGAGTGATGTCGTAATAGGCCGAAAGAGCGTGCTCTATACCGTGGCAGGGCCAACCGCTGGGGCTGTTGCCGAGCGAGAGGATACCATTGCAGCCGTATGTGCAGCAGAGCATCATCTCTGCGCGTGCGGTGTAGTCTTCGGGATTGTCGAGGCACTTGCGGACATTCACCATCAGGCTCTTCAGCATCGATTCGCAGAAGCCGTCGTTCAGCAGCGTCGTATCGGCTGCGAAGTACTGCTCGATGGTATGGTTCATGGCATCGGCACAGCCGGCAGCAGTCTGCTTCTTCGACACCGTGAACGTGTAGACAGGATCGAGGATTGAACAGACGGGGAAGAGCAGCGGGTCCATGTAGCCGATCTTGTCGTTGGTCTCGGTGCGCGATATGACACCGCCGCAATCGTACTCCGATCCCGTTGCCGCCAGTGTAATGACATCCACGATGGGCAGTGCGGCCTGCGCTTTCGCCTTATAGGTGATCAAATCCCACGGGTCGCCGTCGTATTTCGCACCGGCAGCAATCGCCTTAGAGCAGTCGAGCACGCTGCCGCCTCCCACAGCCAGGATGACATCCACCTGTTCGGCCTTGCAGATACGCACGCCCTCTAACACGCTGGGGTCGTACTTCGGGTTGGGCTGTATGCCAGCCAGCTCGAAAATCTCAAAGTCCTCCAATAGTTCCTTCACCCGGTCGTAAAGGCCAAGCTTCTTGATACTGCCGCCGCCATAGGTCAGTAGTACACGCTTGCCCAGAGGACGCATCACCTCTGGCAGTTTCACAATCGACTCTTTGCCGAAGATGAGGCGAGTCGGGGTCATGTAATCAAAGTTCTGCATAAGTTCTTATATGTTTTAGTTTGTGAATTAGCTTTCACGAACGCAAAGGTATGAAGATTTCTTCATCCGGCACCGATACAAATGGCGGTTTCTCTTACCTTTTTTACCGTTTTTTTAGGGACTTACTCTATAGCCTTGATGAATTTGGCCGGATTGCCGCCCACAATGGTATTCGGTGCCACGTCTTTCGTCACTACGGCACCTGCGGCCACAACGGCATTCTCGCCCACAGTCACGCCAGGCAGAATCGTTGCTCCAGCTCCTATCCAAGCATTCCGGCAGATGTGTATAGGTTTGCAGATGAGCAGAGGATGATCGTGTAGGTCGTGGTTGTTGGAAATGAGCTGCGTGTTGGCGGCTATCATCACGTCATCGTCAATGGTGATGCCACCGCGAGACATCATCAAGCAACCGCCCATGATTACTACGTTCTTACCGATAGTTACCTCGCTGGCACACACCAGGTTCAACGGCGGTAGCACGCGGCTTCCCTCGCCGATCTTGTCCTTGAAGAGTTCCTTGATAAGGTTTTCATATTCCTCGGTGTAAGGCATCGTGTGATTGATGGCGAACACGAGTTTCACGTCGTTCATGCCCTTTTCCATATCTTCAGGGCTTGTCTGTCTTGGGTCAACAATAAATCCTTCCATAATATTTTTTAGTTTAAACAATAATCGGTTTTGTGAATTCAATTATTTTGCCGGATGATTTGGTTATCACGATGTAAAGGAACAACAATCCCCCGAAACTGTTGTTACACATTTTTCGGGGGATTTTATCAAATTTGTAGAAACGTTTAGTCCGTGCACCACAATCTACTCCCTGAAATCACTGGGCTTGGCACCAAGATTGGTCTGAACGTAACGGCTGAAATGCGAGAGCGAGGAGAAACCGAATCTCTCAGCGATATCGGTGAATGAGAGACGGCGGTTGCGAAGCTGACGGCTGATGTCGAGCGACGTATAGCGGGTAATCCAGAACGTAGCCGGAAGACCACTCACTTTCTTGGACACCTCGCTGAGATATTTGGGCGTTACGCAGAGCTTATCGGCATAGTAGCCTATTTCGCGATTCTTTAAGTAGTTGCCGCGCTCAAGCATAGCCATAAACTCTTCCATAAGCTGATATTGTTGTGTGCTTATTTTATCAGCAGGATAGAGTTGGGCATGAAAGTCGAAGAAATCGATAATCATGCACTCCACGGCATTCATCAGCGCGTCGTGACGGAAGCGGTGGTCCGTCTGCTTCAGCCGCCGTTTCACAGCTTCAAAATTCAACTGACACCTCTCCTGCTGCTCCTGTGTCAGCCGCATGATTGGATTCTGGAACAGGGAGAGATGACCACGCATACCATAGTTGCTCTGAGGCGTAGAGATTTCTATAAACTGCTGTGTCACATAGATGACATCCACACGGAAGTCGTGGCTCTCCTTTAAGTTCTTCACCAGATCGCCCCTGCGGGATATAATCATGCAGTCGCCTCCCTCGAAGCGAAACGCTTGTCCGTTGCGCTCAAAGGTGCAATGCCCCTCGTAACAATAAGCATGACAGAGGTACTCGGCAAACTGCGGGTCGTCGACTTTTGCCAACGTTGTGTCGATGATTATATGCTGAATCGTTTCCATTGACTACCTGTTTGGTTCCACCACAACCGCTTCAATCTTTCAACTTAACAGCCAGCACCGGGGCTATGTCGCCGCCCGGATGCTGCTCAGGCAGCAGGACATGCAGGCCGTCGGCATCGATGGTGTAAGGCACTCTGCCGTAGCCAAGCAACTTGACACTGCTGACCTTGGCCCCCTTCAGCGCAGACGCACCGGTGGCGAAGCTCTTGATGCAAGCGGTGCGCTTTTTGGGCCACTGCATGATGGTGGCATAGACGGTCTTGCCCTTGGCGTTGAAACGGATATCCTTCTCGGTATAGTTGATGTTCTCGTTGAAGCCCTGCTCCTTCAGCGGGTTGGACTGCTCGGCCAGCGGCCCTTCGCCGAAGGTCGTCCACGGGCGCGTACCTAAGATGCTTTCTTTGTTGACGTCCATCCACGCCTTCAGGTCGGCGAGGATAGCCAGTTCCTTCTCATCGAGCGTGCCGTCGGCACGGATGGGCACGCTCAGCAGCAGGCAGCCGTTCTTGCTGACCACGTCCACCAGCATACGCACTACGCGACCGGCCGACTTATAGGCGCCACGGTTGTATATGCCGCGGTCGTAGTGCCACGAGCCGATGCAGGTGCAGGTCTGCCAGGGCAGCGGCTGTGCGCGGTCGGGTATGCCGCGTTCCACGTCCCACAGCATCAGCTGCTTCTGTTCGTCGTTCAGCACCTTGCCCGTCGCCACCACCTGCTGCCGACCGCCGTGGCGGTTGGCGCTGTGGTTGTAGAAATGGGCAAGGATATTCTGTCCCACCTGGTCGTCGCAGCCGTAGAAGGGCAGCACGGTGTCATCGAAGTAGAGGAGCTGAGGATCGTAGTCGTTGATGAGCTCCAGCACGCGGTTCTGCAGCTTACGCTTGAAGGCTTCCGATGGCAGCGCGGCACCGTTCTTCCAGTCCCACTGACCGTGTACGCTACCCGGGTTTTCCCAACCACGGCTGCGCTCATGGCGCTGGGCATAGAGTTCCTGCGGGTCGAGTCCCTTCCACCATTTCTCGGTGCCGTCGGAGTTGGGCTTGTAGCCGTCCTCGCGTGTCAGGTTGCCGTCGAACTTCTGCGCTCCCTCGAACCACGTCCAGGCATGTGCGCCGTGTATGCTGACGCCTAAGGGCAACTCGTATTTCTTGCAAGCCTTGGCCCATTCGCCCACGATGTCGCGCTTCGGACCTATGCGCACCGAGTTCCACTCCTGATAGGGCGAGTCCCACAGGTCGAAGTTGTCGTGGTGCTGCCCTAAGGTGAAGAAGAACTGCGCCCCCACGCTCTTGTACAGTTTCACCAGCGCCTCCGGATCCCAGTGCTCGGCCTTCCAGGCGTTGCAGAGGTCCTTCATGCCGAAGTCGGCAGGCGAGCCGTAGTGCTCCACGTGGTATTTATACTGCCATCCGCCTTCCTGGTACATCCCACGGCCGTACCAGTCGCCGCTCTCGGCCTGGCACTGCGGTCCCCAGTGTGCCCAGATGCCGAACTTGGCATCGCGGAACCACTCGGGGCACTCCCAAGCCTTCAAGCTCTCCCAGCTGGCTTCGAAGGGGCCACGCTCGACGGGCACGTCCGCGCGTGTCTGAGCTTGCAGAGGCAGGCTTATCGTCAGCGCCACCGCCAAGGCCGTGCACTTCATCGTTTTCAACGTTTTCTGAACCATGATTTCTACTGTCTAAAGGTTTTTCTGCTGCAAAGTTAATCAGAAATGGGATACGCCCAAATGTTGAATCCTTCTTTTCTTCTTTTTTAAGCCATTTGTGCCAAATGAAGTCGATAAAGTTGCATTATATCGACTTCCGGCCTTGCTGCCGAATATGCCAAAACGCTTGGCTCCGTTGAAGACCAAGCGTTTTGTCCAATGATTGAGGGTAATGACTATCTCACCACTTTCTGTCCCCCGACGATGTAGATGCCGCGAGGCAATCCGTTGAGTGAAGCGCTGCCGCGACGGACGATGCGCCCGTTGAGGTCATAGACATTGTTGTCAGTCGGCTGTTGTGAGCTTTCATCGGCCATTTCGGCGATGCCAGTGGGCAGGCCGTTGTTGTTGGTCTCGCCGTAGACGTTGGTCTTGTAGAACTTGACGCGATAGGGCCATTGCTCTTCGGTCTTGTCAATCCAGCCCGTGAAGTTATGCGTCCAGTAGACGGTAGGCGCAGCGCTGACGACGAGCCATACATGGGAGCATCCGGCAGGGCAGTCGAAAGCGATGGTGTGGTTGGCATCGTTGTAGGTTGCGCGGTTCATGTCGCCGTAGACACGTGTGCCGTCGTTCTTGAACGCCACGAAGCCGACGCGCCATCCTGCGCTTGTGGTCTTGTAGGCCGTGTAGCCGTCGGCACCGGCCTTACCCTCGAACTCCACGTAGAGCGTCGTTGCACGTGAGGGCGCGTTGATGCGTATGGCGTTGTTGCCGTAGTTCTCGATGCAGTCCTTCGCCTCGGGCCACCAGTAGCCGTCGTCGTCCTTAGTCATGGCCGTCTGTTTGCGCCAGCTGGCCTTGCCTGCTCCGGCAGAGCGTATGGGGTCGAGGTCGAAGGTGGTCATTCGTGCGCCCCACTCCCACAGCTCGTCGCCGAGCTGGCTGACTTTCTTGGCGGTGGAGCCTGTC
>OCVV011359237.1_pt1 | contig 17176 bp, 12 predicted proteins | sample 1539721 | NCBI WGS metagenome assembly OCVV01 (sample SAMN02144230, study PRJEB22623) | gut metagenome | biome: sheep rumen | host: Ovis aries | place: New Zealand | reverse complement strand
ACAGAAAGAATAGCACCGTGGTCTGTTGTCATGGCAAAAGAACGACTGTCAAAAATATTGTCATTCCCGTCAGCCAGATATACTGTACAGAAATCATATCGACTTCCGTACTCAGGTGCATCACTCCAGTTCTGCTGGATAACTCCGCAATAATATAATGTCTTGTTTATATCACTTGCACGGTTAATTTGACGCGTTGTTTTTGCGCCTAAATAGTTTGTTATTTCCGCATAAATCTTGTAATCTTTTACGCGTATATTTTCAGTGATGTACTCGACGTCCAGATATAAGCAGTCATCACTTGCTAGATAGAGTCTTTCCCTAGCAGGAATAAGTTTGTCCTGACGCCCGTCAACTGGGTACCAATAGTAATCACCGAACCTTAGTTCCGTTTCATCTGGAATTTTATTGGTCGCGATTCCTTTGAATTTATATGACAAATTTTCGTCTTTCTGACTGTCATAACAGAAATCCAAACGCCCGTCTTCACTGTTTGACCACGCTGTGTGGAAATAGAGTTTCCCCTCATTTTCTATCTTTTCCTGGACGTCTTCTCCTGTCGCGTCGATGACCAGTTCACCACGGACTTTATTTCCAGATTCAGAAAAGTACGTCCATGCTTTTCCCTCAAGGCTGAACCCGTCAATATCTTTGTACTGTGCTATGCATGGCGCCTTAACGTCCATATCAAACGACTTATAAGCGCACATTAGGATAGCTGCTCTACGGTCTGCATTATGTGATCCGACGACAGCACAATTGTCATCTATTTTCACAACAACTTTTCCCCAAATAGGGTCTGTCCAGCCCTCGCTTGTACGGACTTCGGAAACAATATCTATGACGTTGCAGTTCTTGATTTCACCTTCGATTTGTCTGCTGACTTTATGTTTCGCTGACGTACAAAGCGTCCACCATGAACGAGCGTCAAAAACGCCTTCATCAGTCACGTTTGCTGTATAACAAAGTACGTGGTCACCAGGCTGAATTGTATTATGAATTATTTCACCGTCTTTCTCGCAAATCTGATACAGACGCACAACTTTATATTCCAAATCTGTCTGACCTTCACCGGCTACTCCATAGTTAATATCTGGAGTGACTGTTTCAGTCACTTCTTCGAAATCATCTATATGAAAAGAACCCGGCGAAAGAACTATCTGGCCCTGAGCGTGCTTTACTTCATCTATAACCAGATTAAAGAAATGGGAATTACCGGTCACAACCAAATCCTTAGTGGTCACTGTTTCCTCATTGTCAATATTTTTCGAGTACAGATTCTGGACTTTTAAATCACCGTTTAACTCCAGACCACCGTCCATGATGACAGGGTCAGCGATGTAGATTGAGCCTGTATTCTGCGAGTAGATATTATTTGTGTGAACAGAATTGGCTTTCAGCCAGCCTTTTCCTAAATCGAAATTACCCTCTTCAAAAGCCTGCTCCATTTTATCGGCTTGGAGTCTTAGTTCTTTCGATTCTATCCCGAAGAAACCGTTTGACTTGAAACCTTTAGAGTTAAACGTCAGCTCAGTATCATCATCTTCCTCATAAAGAAACATTGAAAAATTCTGAGCTTTCATATCGACTCGGCGAACGTCCACTTTAGAGTTGCTGTCATCAAGGGTCGGGAGCCAACGCCAATATGAAACCTGGTTGTACGGACTTCCCTGATACAGGAACCCGTCAACAGCCATTTTATAATTATTCCCTAAGTAGAAATCACCGGTTATATCTGCTGACCCGTCAAACGCTTGACCCCATATATAACGCGCAGTAGATAGAGCGTCTGCCTTTGTCGCGTACGTGGTCGTCCTTACGACATTTGTAAAGAAACTTCCGCCCGAAGATGACGCGTTTTCTTTTTTCTTTGTAAAAGATGTTACCTGCATAATTTGTAATAAAAATTCGGCTAAACGCCCTTTTAGAATATTTATCTTTTCGAGCAGTTTAGCCGGCTGATAATATATATAGAGTCGGGAAAGCGTCAGCCCTCCTTCAGTGTGAGCTTGGTTGTCGCTTTGCGAGCATTCCACGTATAACCCTGGACGAAGAAAGGTGAGTTAAGGCTCGGTACGACATAGTGCTGACACATTATATTATACGGTTCTGCGATACTTTCATCTACTGTCACTTCAAATATCACGCGCGGTACAGAATATTCATTAAACTGATTAACAACAAAGTGCTCTTCAGGTTTTCTGGACGTCTTCGTATAAGTATTATATACACTTCTGAGCGGTTGTTTGTTTATATAAGGATTGTTAAGTTTTATCGAATTCTTCAAACCCTTTTGTGCAGCTTCTTCGGACGTCAAAGCAGTGACCAAATCAAACTCCTGGTCGTCCAACTTACTAAGCGTATCGACTCCAGACTCTTGACTCATATAAACCAAATCCTGGTCGTCCGGCTGATTGTTTATAGATGCTGAGTCAGTGTAGATTTCCATTTTAAAGTCTTTAATCATTATTTGACGAATATTAGCCAGAATATTATAAGTGTCTGTGTAATAGTCAGTATGTCGGAACAGCGTTGGGTGTATTCGGACCCATTCATCCCACATTCCAGCGATTGGACCTAGAATCTTAAACTCCACTTTTCCGGTTAACTGGTCGCTCGCTTTGATTTTGATAGCAATTCCTTCAGCGTCGATACCCATATCACCGGTGACATTATTTGCCAGACTATATTCCTTTCCGATAACGAAATCACCGATTGCAGGGTTTGCTCCGATTGTAATGAAATTTCCAACGTTTTTAGAGCCTTGATAAGTCCACGAAGGGCAGTCTTCCAGCCTTCTCCAGACATAGTCACTTGTACCGTCAGATTTATGAATTTCACAACAATACTTGTCACCGACTTTTAACTCGCAGGCGAGCAAAGGCAACTTGTATATTTTGTCTGTTTCATCGCCCCATGCCGAATACGAATAACGCAACCTCATCTGGTTCCATTCTACCGGCGGTAAAATCATTGCTGAGTCATAGTCAGTGACCACGTGCGGAGTTTCGGTCGGGTCCAGTGCTTTGAAATATCTTTGGAAATAATAACCGGAATCACCGTTGTCTTTCAAATCTACGGTCATGCCAAAGTACTTCTGAAAGAAACTGGAAAATATTCCGCCACCGTCGTTATGTTCCAAATCGTACTTCAGTTCGGGGTAACCGATCGGATGACCCCACGTATTAATCATGGATTGTGTACCCATCAAACCGACAGAAAGTGCTCTGATTTTTCCTGACAAAACTATATAGTTTGTCGTCTGGTCATCGACTGGTGAAAGCAAACCTCCGTTAACATCACCGATGTACTCAGCAACCGGAATATGACTTCTTATATCATTTTCATTCGGACGTGCATTTTTATCATTTGCGCCGTTTCCGCAAATTGAAATAACAAGATAGTCCTGCATATTAACTTTGCCCTGAATCTGATTGTTAGAATTGTTAGGAGTTGTTTCAGATTTTCCGAAAGAAGCCAGAAAAGCGATACACTTCTCTTTGCCTGCTTTTTCAAGGACGTTTGTTTGGTTTATTCCCGTTTCGTCAATATATTTGTCACCGTTAAATTTCCATTTCAGTGACTTTTTGACTTGGACAAACCACTGGTTTTTATAGGCTCCGTCGTATCCTGTTGCACTAGAGCGTATCATATCCTGAAATCCTCCGAAAGCACTTGACCCTCCGCCCCACGCAACATATTCTTCACAGAATTTTTGTTTGTTAACGAAAGGTGAGCGAGTCTGATCAGGGTCAGTCGGGTCGTCCACAATATCTTCTATTTCTTCAATATTGCAGGTCAGAACTATCTGGTTATATACTTCTTCAATAGTGATATTTGAGTCGTCAGATTTATAGTCTGATTTCGCCAAAGTGTGAACGGGGTGCATCGAGCTGGTAGAAGGAGCACGATTTGGATTTCCGCTTGTTCCGGTCACTGTATAGTCACCGGTCGAGGGCGTGTACTGTGCGACCTGGTACACGTCCTCTTCCTCTGTTTGTAAATATATTTCAGCCATAAATTATTTATTCATTTTTGACAAATACAGCAGTGGCAGTGACTGTTTCAGCCGGCTGGTACGTCGGGCAGTTTGCCCAATATCTGAAAGTATATCCTGACTTGACCGGCGTAGAAGGAAGCGTGATTTTTTCTCCGACAACATTTTCGGTCGTGTTTTTAAGAGATCCATCGACGTAGAATTTTGCTAGTTGTTTTGCATCTGTCTGAGTCGTCGTCACAACGACGTCAGCGTTAGGCATCACGTTATTTGCAGGGAAACCGCTCCATGCTGAGAAAGAGTAATTTTCTTTGACAGGAAGAGCGAGTTTGGTGATTGCATCACCGGCTACGTGATACTCGACTCGATATACGCTTGTAGAATTTTTTGCATCACTTTCCTGATGATTAATTATATAAGTGATTGTCCTTCGTTTTGGCTCACCTGGATAAACTTCTGTACGTTTGCTAGTGAAACTTCCTGTCACGGTTACATTCTGAGCAGGCATCACTTCTGGTACGCCAGTCCATCCAGAGAACTCATAAAGTGCTTTAGTCGGGTACGGCTGTACGGGTACGCTTGCACCAGCCTTGACTTGATAGGTCTTATAGGTTGAAGAATCGACTTGATAAGTCAACGTGAAAGTACCACCTGAAGCAGTGAACTGTGCGGTGACTGTCAAATCATTCTTAGGCATCGTAGCCGGAATTTCCGGTGACCAGCCTGTAAATCTTTTTCCAGGAACTATCGGGTCAGCGATTAGTCCAGCGGTCGATGTTAACTCTTCTACTTTTGCAGTTGCATAAACAGCACCTTCTACTATGGCAGTCAAAGTGTGAACTTTTTCTGGTTCCGGTTCTGGAACAGGAATTTCCGTAAAAATCGCTTGGACGTCTGTATCTTTATTTGGATAAACTTGAAGGTCAGGGTCGAGTCTGTCAAACGTATATCCAGCCTTAACAGGCGTTTCATATATAAACGGACTACCCGGAATTCCAGCCATAACCGAATACAAATCTTCACCGTCAAAAATCCTTACATTAACCGTGACGTCATCTGTCGATTTCTCGACGACTGTCCATTCATAACCTTCGGAAAGATTAACCTTCACAGATTGGATATAGTGCGTAGAATCTGTCTTGTCAGCAAGCAGTTTTGCACGGAAATCGGACGTGAACAAAGCAAAATCAGTTGATGTGAACAACTCAGGTACATATCTATAATGATAGAGCCAACTTGAAGAATCAGGTGTGATGATTGTTTCTGTACGCGTTCCGGTCTTTGAAATCTGTATTTCCTTGAAATTCAGTTCTTTAACCGGAGTTTCCTCTTCGATTGTCTTCAATATGCCTGTGAACGTCCAGAGAAGCGTCCAGTCAGACGCGTCTTCTGTGGACTGAGTGAATACTTTGCTCAGCAAATCGACTCGGTTTCCTGTATAAGTGCCATCAGCAGTCAGAATTTCCTCATAGTAATACGGACCTATCAGATTAACACCGGTTATTTCAGCGTAATACGAAGCATAAGTAACCTGCTCCCCTAAAGTCATTATCTGCCCGTCAGAAGTACGTTCTGCAAACCAGTTAATTGTAAAATATTTTCCATCTTTAAGCAAAGGCAGTGAAACGTCCACGTTCTCTTCTGTCGGGCTTTGACAGAAGACTCGATAGTTTGTTAACTGTCCAGCAACATAAACCGGCTGAACGTATCGACCGTGCTCAACGTCATAAACAGCATCACCTAAAGTGATTTCCAGTTTATTTCCAGGACGTATTTCACCCGTACTTGCATTTAACAATTTTTCACGGAAAACCGGAAGTTGCTCGACTCGCTCTACATAATTTAAAAATAGAGCAGTCAAAGTTAAATCATCTGGCGGGAAAGTCTTCGGACATCTTGGTGACCATCCTGCAAATTGTATATCAGGTTTCTCAGGTGCTTCTGGCTTTGTAACCTCTTCTCCGAAATGACCCCCGACTGTTGCATATACAGCATCATCGACTATGAAAGTCAAAGTAATATATTTCGGTGTATAAACAACTGTTGTGGTCAAATCTTCGTCTGGCATCTTCTCCGGTAGAGCAGGATCGAAGTGATATTCATAGCCTAATCTCGGCTGGACAGACAATGAAATAACAGAATCATAGTCAAACTTTGTTTCGTGACTCCCTGCATCATCAGACCAGTAGATTGTGTACTGATTTATAGTATAAACGACTGTTGTCGTTATATCATTAGCAGGCATCACGTCCGGAAGAGCCGGGTTGAAATGATATGAATATCCACGACGTGCTTGTGGCTCGATTGAAACAGGACTGTTGTAATAAAATTTCGTTTCATGTGAGCCTGCGTCATCTGTCCAATAAACTGTATATTTGTTAATAGTATAAACAACTGTTGTGGTCAAATCCTCATCAGGCATCTTCTCAGGAAGAGCCGGGTTGAAATGATATGAATAACCAGTTCTAGGCTGAACAGGCAATGAAATAACAGAATCATAGTCAAACTTTGTTTCGTGAGAACCAGCATCATCTGACCAGTAGATTGTGTACTGATTAACAGAAAAAGTAGCAGTTTCTATCAGCGTTCTGACCTCAAGTGTAGCAGGCAGTGGGGGCGTCCAGCCGGTGAACGTGTGACCTCGTTTGACAGGGTCAGCAGGCGGTACGATAGGGTCGCCTAAATCGTACATTTGAGTCAAATATTCTGTCCCGTCATCGTAAAGATAAGTTACGTGAGGATCGACCAGTCTTTCTACGACTATAATGCCAGGATTTGTGGCAAAAGCAGTTGTAAACGCTGGAATTCCGGCGGGCCAGACATAAGCATAACCGTCTTTCCAAAAATTTTCTCCGACTGTCGGTGCAGTTGTCTGCTGAAACCAGAAGTTAACGACATTAGAATCGTGCGGTGAATATACATATGAACCTATCTGACTGAGTGTACCATCGAAGTACACGTCTTCCAAAGCAGTACAACCGAAAAAAACGCCACCACCAAATTGTCTTACGTCGCCTTTAAAGCGAACGGTTTTCAATGCACGGCAGTTTTCAAAAACTGAGCTTTCAAGGATTGAAATATCACCTTCTACTGTCACGGAAGTCAAACCGGTACATTCATAAAAAGCACTTTCTCTTATAATTTCAACGCTTTCAGGAATCGTCACGGAAGTTAAATTATGAACCCTATGAAAAGCATCTTCTCCTATTTCCCTGACCGTGTCCAAAATAACTGTATTTTGGCAACCTGTTATAAGAGTATTTGAAGATGATTTAATTATCGCGTTACAATTATCATGTGAATTGTAAAAATTATTCTTCGCATCGACGACGATTGAAGTCAAACCACCGCAGTCTAAGAAAGGATTACCGACGATTTCCTGTACATTTGCAGGAATATAAAGAGAAGTTAATCTTCGGCACGCAGCAAAAGCATCTGAGTCTATTTTTGTAACATTATTTCCTATCGTAACGGAAGTTAAGACACTATAACCAAAGCACGATTTTGGTATAGTTGTGACACCGTTTCCGATGATAGCGGAATCCAGATAATCACAATTAGCAAACGCCTGAACGCCTAATTCAGTCACACTGTCTGGAATCGTCACTGAAGTTAAATGAGAACTATTAAAAGCCGATGTTCCTATATACGTCAAACTATTAGGAAACGTAATAGATGTTATGCCAGCTAAGTTAAAAGCCAAAGCCTCTATACGTAACAAACCGTCAGGAAGTTTGATTGAATTTAAAGCGCTACAAAGAGCGAAACTTTGTATTCCGATTGTCCGTAACGTACTAGGCAAACTGACAGAACTCAAAGATGTGCATCTTGAAAAAGCGCCATGATAAATGATTTGCGAGCCTTTTATTTCAGTAACGCCTTCTGGAATAACAATAGAAGTCAAAGCCGAACAACCGTAGAACGCTTTGTCTTCGATAGCAGTCAGACCTGTGAAATATTTTAACTCGTCAAAAGAAGTGATAGTTGTATTTCCGGAAAAAACTGTCCCGATAGAAGTTACAGCAGCTGCCTGATCATAGGTTATTTCTCCGTCCGAACCCCAATTCTGTACGCAAATCGCTTTCACATTTGGGTCAGCAAAGTGTATAGTATCATCGATTTCTTGGACGCCTCCTTTGAAGATTTCTTCAGTCCAGCCGGCTGCGATATAAGCATTTCTAGTGCCTTTTGGTACTGTAAGCGTACAATTGTCTGAAAGACCGTAAAATATAAGAGTACCTATCGTCACCGGCTGAATTCGGAGTGCTGTTACAGAACTCAAAGATGAACAACTTGCAAAAGCGTCTTGACCTATAGAAGTAACTGTTTCTGGAATCGTAATCGACGTCAAAGATGAGCAGTACATGAACATGCCTGACGGGATAGTCGTCCACTTTGCATTAATTGTGATAGAAGTTAACTTGGAACACCCTTTAAACATATCATCACCTAAACTCGTAAGCGTGCTAGGTATAACAACTGAAGTCATTGCGCACCAATAGAAAGCGCGAGTTCCCGCTTTAGTAACTCCTTCTTCGATAGTAAGTGATGTCAGACCGGTACAAAGCTGAAATGCATAATTGCCTATCGTCTTTACGTTTGAAGGAATAACAATAGAAGTCAAAGCCGAACACCCGCTGAATCCCCTATCGCCTATACTAGTGACTTTTGAAGGAATGATGATAGAAGTCAAAGATGAGCAGTTGTAGAATTCTTCATCGGCTATACTTTGAAGTCCGGTAAAATACTGAAGTTCATCAAACGAAGTAATCGTTTTATTTTCTTTAAATTTTCCCCAGAGATCAGTCACAGCAGCTGCCTGTTCATAGGTGATTTCACCGTTAGAACCCCAGTTCTGTACGCAAATTTCTTTTACTTTAGCGTCCTTAAAAACTATGTTAGCCATATTATTTGTCTGTTATAATAAAATCATTTGGTTGTGCCTCAAAGTACGACTCCTTGAAGTTGTCGTGCTCGTCATAAGCAGGCGCAGGCGGAAGCGGAAGTTCATCCGGATAATAGTCGCCTGACTCATTCTGTTCCAGAATTTTATACAAATTATCTTTAATTTTTATATAGTCAACGATATTTGCATTATCGACCACGATATATTCATCTGATATTTCAGCCGTATTATCTGGAAGTCGATAATAGTAATAACGATGATACTCGTTATTTTCATAAACAACGTACGGGCCTAAGAACTTATCCAGTTTATTACCCGGTGAATCATCTAAGGTAAAAACATTTGACAAAACCTCTCTGTGAGTCGTTGTCTGCTTATCCTTCTTTATATAATAGATGTTCTGATTTGGCGTCGTGTTCTGATAAACGCACGTCCAGTTCTGAATCTGTCTGGACTGGTGAGCCTGATTAGAATAGATGTAGAAGTCGAGTCCGTCCTGACGTATATGCAAGTCAAAATATTTCAAAAACATTTCTAAGGCTTCTTCTTCCGTATAAACGTCATCGAGTTCATCACCGAGAAGAAGTTTCTCGAAAATCGCCACATTGAAAATGGACGTTGCCGAAGATGTTGATGATAGTCTGACAGACCCGTCGTACCACAGACGCCAGCCTGTGTTTTTGTACAAATCCAAATTCGGAATCCACGAAAAAATATTTTCCAGAACGGCTTGAAGAGTGACGCTGTCCTGACCTGTTTTTGCGGACAAATATTGCTCTTCGGTCGTGATGTTCTTATAATTATAATATTGCAAGGTCGTTAAAGCGTCAGTGCAATTGAGTTGCAACTCATCATAATTCCTAGAATATGGCTGGTTGTACACATTCGGTTCCAGATAACCTGCGAAACAGCATCTGTCATCTTTCCAGACGTTCACGATGATGTCGCGAGCGTTTGAAGTGAACAACTTATCACCTAAATATTTCTTTACAACTAAGTTAATAGAACACTCTTTCATAATGATGACGTCGAGCGTTGTGTCCGGAGAACAACTTACCTCGACAGGGTCAGCCGAAAAGAATACGTCACAGCCTTCTTCTTCACCGATTGTGATATTATTACCTTCAACCGGTGTATATATTATGACTGTTATGTCTTCTTCCTTATAATTTTTAAACGTACCTGAAATTGTCATTGCTCTTGCTCTTCTGTCCAGTTTATAAATTTCTGAAGTGTACGTGCATTTTGGTTTATCCATGCGGAATATTCTTGATAGTTTAAATTCTTATCAGAACCCTCTATCGTGACCAGAATAACGTACAGCATCACGATATTGTCTTTTACGGTTTTACCGCGAAACGCGTAGCCCATAATTTTCTCAAATAAGAGCATAGCCTGAACAGACCAGGCTAGCTCATATTCTTTGTTTTTGTAAAAAATCTTCATCTTTTAATGTATTCCTGTTATTTTACCGATTTTTGACTGTTGCTTGGAATAATTCTTCAGCGAGCCGTACAAGTCAGAACCGTGAAGTACGAACGAAACCTCTTGCGGACCTCCGAACGAAGGTGCCCCGACAGCCTGTCCGTTAATCATTCTCCAGAGTCTGCCCTGCTGTGAATTTGAAAGAATCATTTCCGAAGAATTAACTCTTGCCCAGACTTTATCACCTGTATAAGATGTACCCGGAACGATTGCACCGCTAGCAGCTGAAGTGGCTGATTTAATGCTCGCTATCATTCCTATAGTCTGCGCTAAAGCAGCTGCACCGAAAGCGATCCATCCCCAAGGTCCAAGTGACGCGGTCGATGGGTGTGACATAATATTTGACAAACCTAAACCGATATTTGCGATTGTCTGCGCGATAATTCCGGCAGTGTTAAACGTTTCGTCATCGGTGATTTGACCAAGTGCTGAGAAAGCATCACCCATGCTACCGACAGCGTTCATCATGTCCTCATAATTCTTCTTGCGCTTCTTGGTTTTCTTGTCCTCTTTGTCAAGTTTTTTCGCCTTATCAGCATTCTCTTCCTGAGCATCAGAAAGTTCCTTTATTTTCTCGGTTACCTGTTCATAACCTTCAGCACCCTTGTCACCGAGTTTAGAATATTCTTCCTGAAGTTCACGGAGTTGAGCGATTTGCGAATCGTTGGCGTCCATGACCTGCTTTAAAGAAGCTAACTGTCCTTCTGCTGAGTTATCGACCTCTTTCGGAACAGCCTGCTCGTACGAAGATTTCTCTTCCGGTTTCGTTATCTTCTGATAACGCTCTTCAAGTGCTGTCAGTTTTGCTTCAGCAGGATCTGTGGACAAACCGAGTTCAATTCTACGCTGTTCGATAAAGTCTTTGAGTTCCTTATATCGGTTACTCAATTTTTGTATATCTTCTTCAGCCAGTGAAGTGTCAGTTGTCAGTTTGGTGACGATTTCAGACTGTTGTTTTTGTGCATCGGAAATACTTACATTTTTAGGGTCGAGTTTCATATTCACATTGGCTATGAACTCCCTACGGTCGAGTTCTTTCTCGATTGCTTCGATTGAAGAATCATCGACGTCCATTTTCAGCGTGTATTTCTTGTTCAGAAGGTTTGAATATAAATCCTGTAATGCTGTATCATCAAATGCATCTACCTTAAACTTAACGTCCTTAGTGATGACCTTCTGAGCATTGATTTCAGTGTCGATTTGACGTATCTTATCGCGGACGTCTTCAGCAGTTGTTCCAGCCTTTGTATAAGTACCGTCTGTCAAAGATTTTTCAAGTTTCTGGCGCTCTTCATTTAAAGCATCTATAGAACCAGCCAGCGGTTTCTGCTTATCCGATTTTGTATCAGATTTAGTATTCTTATTTTCCCTCGGCTGTTTGACGTTACTATTTCCAGGAGCGATTAAATTGCCGACGAGTTTGTTCTGCTCGTTAACAATTTCCTTCATCTTGTTTTTGGAAAAATTCAGCTCTTTCTGAAGTTCTGCCTGACGACGATTTCTGATATTTTCCTGCGTCCGAACCTCCTGACGATATTTGTACTCGTTTATCTTGTCGATTGTCTTTTGCGAGTCGATTGTTTCACCACCGGTTAATGACGCTTGTGAACGTCTGACGCCTGCTTTGAAGATGTCTTCGTTAGGAACCCAGTCACCCTTTTTGTAAAAGTTTTTCGTCGGGTCTGGAAGTTCATCCATCTTCTGCATTTCATTGAAATACTTTGTATAAGCATTCATCTGAAGGTTCTGCAAAGCCATTGCCTGAGCACGTAACTCCAGTGCTCGAATCACGTTATCAGAATTCTGTACGAAAGCATTATCTGCTGAAATAACGTCAGTGATATTTAGTCCAAGTTGCTGGAAATCTGACGCGTGATCGCGTACAAACTGTCGCTTCTCGACTGCTGTTTTTAATGATGTATATTCATCTTTTAAATCACTGTACGAAACGATTAATTTAGCGGACTCGCGCGATATAGTAGATGTATATTCTTCCTGAGCGCGCTTCATTTCCTCTTTAGCGTGCTTTTCTGCTTCTTCCTGCTCTTTTGCTTTTTGTGCAGCTTCATCTTGTTTTTCTGCGTACGCTTCTGTTGCTTGTGAAATTCCGAACAATATCCCTATGCCAGCTGCCAAAGTCGAGAAAAGTAATACATAAGGATTTGCCTTGGCGACTGCATTTAACGCTGCTTGTGCAGCGGTCATTGCCACTGTAGCTGCTGTTGCACGCCCAGTTGCAGCTGTCTGCATATTGATAGCTGCGATTTCCGCAAAACGCTGTACCTTATTGATACCCAGCATGATAGCGCTTTGTTTCTGGACAGCGTTCATGATCGTAATCGCTGTTGTCGCTACTGTATAAGTCGTAGCGAGCGTCTTCATCAAACGGTCGAGTGACTTATTTTCTCCGCCTGTTAAAGACATAACCGCTGTTAAGGCTGAGAAAGAATCGCGGAGCATTTCAACGCCCTGCTTAGCTGCATCTATATTTGCTGTATCACTAGCGAGTGCCGAAATTGTTGCATTTGTATCTGCGATTTGATCGCGGAGTTGTCCTGCTCGGTCACGAACTTCTGTGAGTTTTTGAGCGAGTTCTCGCCCGACTTCAGAAGATTTCGCAGCGTCGTCCATCGACGCCCAAGCGTTTTCCAAATTTAAGAGTTCGGCTGTCGTCTGACGCATTTCCTTTTTAAAATTGGTCATCGACGACATTCCTTGTACTATATCTGACGCTGTCGCGGTCACTGTATTTCCGACTTCATTCACTGAATCTGCAAACTGATCCATCGCTTGCTGTGACTGTTGCATCGTGCTTTGTAAGCCTGCATCTTCAGCGGAAAGTTTTACTTTATAGTCTGATTGTGCCATTATTTTTTGTTAATTATTTTTGTAAGGCTTGCGCCTATATTTAGTAGCGAATTTGCGTCATCTGGACTCAGTTTTTTCTCCTGCTTCGGATCCCAAGGCAAAGGCCAGAGGTCTTCCACTTTGAGTTTAGAATTTCGCTTCATGTGCGGAGCCAGCGAAATGTACGCTTGCATCCTTGCTGAATCCCATAAAGACCGGTCAACGTGCGTCAGATTGTCGAGCATTATGTCGATTTCTAGCGGGCCGGCTTGATACAGAAAATACTCGTGACTGACTAAGCGGAACTCGCAAACGAAAAGTCGATAGTAATTAGTGATATATTTGTAATGTTCATCGCTTACTTCTTCTTTTTTTTTGACTCATCAGCCTTTTTAGGTGCTCGCTGTTCTGCGATATTTGCCATGAATTTAGTGTATTCTTCAATAAAATCATAGAACTTCTGTGGATTGTCTGACAACCAACGCTCAAACTCGTCAAAACTCATAAAACCGTCACCGGCATTGGCGATTACCGCACAGAACATATAGATGATCCATTGTTTGGTATTTTTACCGCTAAATGACTCTTCTGTTGCGCTTTCAAAGAGCAAGTCCTGCTTAAATCTGAACTTCAGTTCAATTGTCTGATTTTTAATTGTAACTTCCATATTCTTTGTTAAAATATTTTCTTTTAATATTTATCTTAATGAAAAAAGCGGAGCCGTAGCCCCGCTTCCCAAAGATAAAGAATATTACAACGAAGAAAATCAGTTGCCGTTAGGTGCGGTTGTGCTCAAAGCCCCGACACCGGTCACGTCAAACGAGCACTGTGCCACGTCGCCGTGTGAACTTTCAAGACTCATATTTGTAATATAACCCTTGCCATAATAAGCAACAGAACCGATTGTCCATGCTGTCTGGTCGCCAAAGCCAGAAACTGGCTTCAGACCGTCTTCAGCGTTTGTTTCAGCTGCCTGAGCAAAACAGAAATCAACCTGCTTGCCTGCCAGAGCCATGTCGATAAGTTTCTGACCGCTAGTTTGGCTGTAATAGAAACTTCCTGACATTCCCCAAGTCTGAGTTCCAGGAGTCTGGTCTGAGTGAACGCCGTGATCCTTAGAACTTACTTCTGTCAAAGCCTGCTGGATATTAAGGCTATCTGACTGACTATAACCGAAATAGGTGTAATTATCACCGTCCTTGTAAAAGATGTGCAGAAGGTCTGCCTTTACATAGTTTGCCATAATTTTATATATAAAATTTTATTACATTTAATTCTTATTTAATGTTTCTATATGAAACTCGAAAAGGATTTCCTGAACATAAGCATCGTCCACGTTGTCCTCCTGTATTTGCCGGATTTCCATTGCGGGAATCTGGATATTTTCGTCACGATAAGACTTCCACTCAAGTAGATTTCTGACGCGCTCAGCGATATTAATCGACTGCTCGTAATCATCAGAAACGATAGCCATGCCGACTTCCACGACGTCCACGATTTGCCCGTCTTTTGTATAATTCGGAGTGCATGACATTCGCTCCCAGGAAATGAAAGGCTTCTCAGTCGGGTGAACGACCAGCGGAACCATGTTCGATTTTTTTACCATAGAAACAAGTTCCTCGTCACTCTGGAGCCAGCGTTTGATGTACTTTCCTATCTGAATTCCTGTGTCCATATTTTTCAATTAGAACGTTTTGATATTTCAGCTTCCAGATATGCTTTCAAAACGGACGTCATATCTATGCTTCTTTGAGCATCTAAGAAGAAACCGAGTTTGTAAGTATATTTGCTCGTTTTGCGCTTCTCATTTCCAGACCCGTCGATTGCACCGCGATTATAACCCTCTTTGGTCTGACGCTCTTCAGTACCGGTAGCGTACCACTTAGCCTGATACTGGCGCGAATTCTTTGCTCGACCGCCCATGATGTTAACGTTTGTCTCCGCGTATCTATCTGAACGCTTGATTTTACCAATAGAAACTGCATCTACAAGTTTATCGACGTACTTATCGTTCTTATTTTCAGCTGCTGGCACATATTGTGAAAAAACTTTACGGACGTGCTCGCGCAAATCTTTAGCAGCTTTGTAGAGCGCGTAACGCTGTGCTTCCCAGATTTTGTGAAGATAAGTAGCCTGAAACGCACCGGCATAAGCGTTCATTTCGGCATCAGTTAAATTAACCATTAATTTAATTCCGCCGGTCTTCACGTTAATGTGAGTCGGGTGCTTTTTATTTCGCGCGCCTGCTATTGCTTCAGTTAATCTCATTTGTTAATCTTCTCTATTTGGACCTCGATATGATTGTGATTGGTGTCAAGATTTTTGTTAATCGAAATGACACGATACTCGACGTCGTTTATGACCACGTGGTCTTCATCTTCGATAGGCACATAGGAGCGTACGGTGATAGTAGCGACCTGACTGTAGAAGAGTTCTTTGTTCTCGACTTTTCGACCGCCACCTTTCCAGACATAGTCGCAACGAGTGCGATAGAATTCCTGGTAGATTTCCTTATCCTTATAGTCACCCTCGACGATAGTTTTACGAAGAATGACAACAGGTGTATTGAGTGCTCCTGCCTTCATAATTGATGTACTGATTTAGTAAATATTCATAACAATGTGGCACCTGTTGAGCGGGTCCGTACGTCACGCTTTCACGGTTCTGGTACCAAGTTCCGATGATAAGTAATGCAGCTTGCTGAAGACCTGGGTCGAGTTGTCCGTCGTCCACAAAATTGTCCAGCGATTGGTCGATATGATTTTCTATTGCACGTTGAGCTGCTTCCGCATAATTTAACAGAAGAACGTCGTCATCGGTGAAATCTTCGTCGATGTTAAGGTGCTTCTTTATTATATCTAAATCTATGTAATTCATTGTGTATCAGTTATTTAGAAAAAGAGCCGCCGTATGGGGGCGGCTCCTGTTTTATGCGGTTAATCGAGTTAAAATCACTCAGCAACTGTACCGTAAGCGACCAACTCAGGATGAGCAACCTTCATATCGAAATATGCATTCAGCACAAGACGAATCTGGTTATTGCTGGCTTTAGTATAAGGATCGACGACAAGGTCGAGTGCTGACCACTGACCGATACGAACGCTTGACCAGTCGAGCAAACCGAAGTAATTTTTTGCAACATTTGTAGTGGTTGTGTAAGGAGTACCGTCGATTTCGTTACCCTCCATAACCATGCGCTGAGTGCGACCGCCACCGAAAGTAATCTGGCGGAAAGCTGCCTTAGCTGCGGGGCTGAATACATAAGCGAGTGCGCCGTTGTAATTCTGCTCTTCGATACCTGCTTCGAGTTCACAAATACCCTTGAAATCCTTAACGACCTCAGCAGTCTTTCCAGCGAAGATACCAGCAGGAATATTACCGCTAGCTGCATCAGCACTCAGGAAAGTAGCCTCAAGTTTGTTGTAAAGATTATTGATAAGGTCTTCACGGATAGCAGCTTCAACAGACAAAGAGTCCTGAGCAAGCATCTGCTTAGAAATAGAAGTCTCCACGCTAATGCGGTGAGGAGTCAGCTTAATGCTGTCAGTACCATTTGTAATATCTTTTGATGCGGTTGTCTCACCTTCCCAACGTGCCTCTTCACCGGCTTCAAGGATAGGAATCTGAAGGTCACCAACCAGTCCTGTGTACCACTTTGCGTTGGACAGAACGCGGTTTGCATAACGTGGCAACTCAAGACCCGCGAACTCAGTCTCAATGACGTCGTCGTGAGCGTCTGTAACAGTGAAAGTACGCTTCTCGGTAGGAATCTGAATCTGACCGTTTACGCCGATACCAGCCTTACGGAATTCATCAGCACCAGCGTTAAGAACAGCGCTAGTCAGTGCATCCTGCTTCTCGCCGTTAACGACTGAGCGGATAGCTTTAACAAGTGAAAAATTTTTACTCATAATATTAATATTATTTCTGTGTTTTTGTTC
>OCVV011304959.1_pt1 | contig 17176 bp, 27 predicted proteins | sample 1539721 | NCBI WGS metagenome assembly OCVV01 (sample SAMN02144230, study PRJEB22623) | gut metagenome | biome: sheep rumen | host: Ovis aries | place: New Zealand | reverse complement strand
TATCGTCATCTGCAATTTCCGGCTTGCCTACACATCCGGCTCAGAGACGATTCCGACAGACACGACACTGTACACAGTTCCTAAGAGTTTCAGACCGCTGTCAAGTGCGTCCTGCAATGTGACCGTAATCCGCGGCACATCTTTACAGCCCTTCGGCGGCTCTGTGACTGTCGGTACGGACGGCACGATCAAGCATGCGCATGGCGAGTCAGTCACATCCTTAAATGGCACGCTGGTCTGGATTAGCAATATGTAAGGAGGGCAGGCAATGACCAAAAATATCCCGGTCGTTTTCGGCAGGCTCAGAACCGTCAAGACTCCGCGCCGCACCCAGGGCGACTACGGTCAGGTGCTCGTAATCAGCGACGCGATAAAGCTCCCGACGGACTTCGTGGTGCACTTTTGCAATGAGGGTGATTCCGTCACGAAAACGCAGATAGGACACGACAACATGGTGACAGTGCCCCCGCAGTTTCTGAAGGACGGGCGCGACATTATCTGTTATGTCTTCGTCCATGACGGCGATACGGACGGAAGGACGATGTACACCATCAGAATCCCGATCGTCCGCAGACCCGACACGGAAGAAATTGAGCCGACGCCTGAACAGGAAGATGTCATCATGCAGGCAATCTCGACGCTCAACAATGCCGTGGCTCTCACCAATGAGGACGCAGAGATCGCAAACGCAGCGGCGGCGTCAGCGGCCTATTACGCCAACATCGCACAGCAGACCGTAGAAGAGGCGGGCCATCTGAGATTTTATATCGAGGATGGAAAACTCTATCTTGACCGCACAGGAGGTAATGATGAGTAAATTTATTGGACTTGTGTCGGCATACGCTTACGCCAAGAGCAAGGGTTATACCGGCACGGAGGAGGAATTTGCCATACTGATGGCTGAGTACGCCTCTGTCACCGAGACGGCTGTCGAGGCTGTGCGCATCGCCACGGAGAGCGCCCAGTCCGCCGCGGCCGCTTCGTCCGATGTCAACAAGGCAGCGGCCACGGTCACCCAGCAGGCGGCGCAGGTGCACGATGATGCGGAAACTTCGTCCGAAAGCGCCGCTACAGCATCCGAAGCCAAGGAAACGGCAGTCGATAAAGCCCTCGACTCCGAAGCATGGGCAGTCGGTCAGCGTGACGGGGAGGATGTAGGGAGCAGTGACCCGGCTTACCACAACAATGCAAAGTATTATGCGGAGTCTGTCGGAACATCCGCTCAAACCGCTACCGAAGCCGCTCAGACAGCGACTGCAAAGGCATCAGAGGCACAGGCAAGCGCAAGTGCGGCGGCTGAGAGCGCAAGGACGTTTACGATTGATGCGACACTGACGCAGAGTGGACAGGCGGCGGATGCGAAAAAAACTGGAGATGAAATTGCATCAATTACTGACACTACATACAACATCATCAACCATAGAGAAATGGCCAATAATGATGGCATTGAAAAAGACGGAGATGTGCTTTCTGGAACCGCCACGGATTTCGCTAAGAATTTCAATGCTGGAATACCGTTAACCAAAACGCTTGAAAACGGTAAACAGTATATCATTAGCTTTGATGCATATACTAATCAAGTGAGTTTGGCAACCGGTAATGGCATACGATTTGTGCTTGTATACGGTGATGGCACTATGGATATATTGACGGTTCCAAACGCTACATCAACATATACGCACTTTTATAGAGCGTCAGATGCAAGCAAGAGTCTTTCCAGTATTGAAATTCAGTTCGGAAGTGGCGGTTCAAACCGCTGGTTCATTAAACAGTTGCAACTTACAAAAGGAGATGCAGAAATACCGTTTATTGACAGTTTAACCGCTGTGGATGCTGTTGCACGGATGAACAATGATGGTGGTAATACAAGGGCTGATACCACATCACTGCTATCATTAAGAAAGATGTTACCTGAATACTACTTTGGGGTGCCTGAAAATGCAACAGATTATACTGCCGCAGATTACATGAATGAACGAATTTCTACCATCCCTGACGGGAAGCACTTTATATTCATTACAGATGTACATTGGAAAAACAACAACGCAAAGCACTCAACAGCCATGATGAAATACGTCAAAGAAAAAATTGGGATTACTGATGTTTTCTTTGGCGGAGACATCCTTAATCAGGAAACCTCAAAGTACATGGGTGCGGCAAGAATGGCAGAATACATGAATGAAGCCAGGGACGCATTTGGAAACAATTTCTTCCCAGCACAAGGAAACCATGATTTGAATGCGGCTAACTTGAGTCATGTGCTGGAAGAAAATCCGGGGCTGTCGGAAGATGACGTTAGGATGTCGTATAAGGTTGTTTACAAATATCTGGTTGAACCGATTGCTGACAAAGTGGTGTTTGAGGATTGTTCAGCGAAATTGGCCCAGACTGAAGCGACAGGGGACGATTTAGAAGAATTAGAAGCGTATTGTAAACTACATTATTATCACGACGATGATGATCAAAAGATAAGATATATTGTCGTATGCACGACTAACACAGACAATAACGGTGTTGTGAAACAGTATTTCGGAGCGCGTTCTTTGCAAGAAATGTATTTGCAGTATGATTGGATTTACCAAACATTGCTTGATACACCAGACAACTATGACATTTTTATACTCGGACATGCATATGTGTGGTCTGGTCCAGAAGCGCCTGCCGGATATCGTCCATATATGCCGCACGAGGTTGGTGTTGCACTTGGGCGTATGATGGCAGGATTGAGGTACAAAACAAATGTAACTGTTAGATGCGCTACAAATAACCAATTGCTAAACAGTTTCTATGCGTATGGGGCACATACATACGCATTTGCTAACGATTCTAAAACACATCATTTTGTTGTTGGCGTTTCTGGGGATAAGCATTTTGACGGTGCATATATTCTTGGCCCATCGGCAACTATTGAAAATACCAGAATATATGATGCCATTAGCAAAAACGACAAAGAAGTTTTGTTGACCGTTACGCTATGTGACGCAAGGGCGGTGCCGGAGGAGGATTACAACAATTATAAACCGACCATGACTGCTGGGACAGTAAATGAACAGGCGTTTGATGTGGTTACGGTTACTAATGACAATAGACTGGTTTACACAAGATTTGGAAGTGGGACAGACCGTATATTTAACATTCCGCTATAACTTAAAGTTGACACGGTGATGTGCATGAAAGAAATCGAAATTGCATTTATTGTTAGAGTGGCAATAACAGTTTTAATCATTGTGCTATGCCACTTTGCAGGAAAAATAATTCCAACTTAAATCACACTTTAATTTAGTTTTTTTTCATTTTTTGGAGAAGAATAATGGCACTACGCTACTGTTTCGAACAGTCTTACGTTGCCCGAACCCTTGCCAAATCCAAACCTCACGACCTTGCCGTCATCGACACGGAAGGCTGTGAGGAATCTGTCAAATCTGCCGTAAAGCGTGGCGTATTTGTCTACGGCTACCTTAACGCAGGGGCGCTTGAAAAAGAGCGCTCCTACTATCCGATTTTCAAACATCTCCGTCTTGCTCCGTATGACGGATGGGACGGCGAGTATTGGGTTGATGTGACGGACAGGGACTGGCAGCAGCATCTGATTTCCGAAGCCAAACGGATGAAAAAATTGGGTGTGATTGGGCTGTATCTGGATAACACAGACATCTACTACGAGATTCTGGAAAGACAGATTAAAAGACAATATGACCGGAATCTCCCCAGCGCAAAAGCCGTATATAATGCGCTCACAAACATTATTTTAAACATCCGCTATAAGGTAGGATTGATTGTCATGCCGAACGGTGGCGATGTTTTCCTTAGAGAATTTATGGTCAATCACCCAAATGCGATTGCTACCATAAATCAGGAAGGTGTATTTTTCGAGGAATTAAACAAGAAAAATAAATCATCCGACACCACCTACTACAAGTCATGGTGCAAGTGGGCACAGAAGCGCATATCCGGCAAGGTGAGGATCATTGAATACACATCAAGCAAGACAGAGCAGGCGAAAATCAAAGCGTACTGTGTGGCGCATGGATGGGATGTGTATTTTTCATACCACAAAGATTTACGGGGTGACTGAATGGACGAATTAAAGAAAGCGATTGCGGTCGCAGATGTCCTTTTGAATGTCTACCGCACAGGGCAGACAAGAGTTAACCGGCTCACGAAAGCATACGGCGAAGACGGTGCGGAAGAGATACAGAAGGCGGTCGATGATTGCATTTCGAACGACCTTGAAGACAGGTATCTCGCCATTGCCTGTATCGCTGATCATTACGGCAAGAACCCCGAACGAGCAAAGAGACTCGGCAAGTGGGCAGGCAAGACGCAGGACAGGATCAATAAAATCTACGCGATGAGGGGTAAGACCATTGACCAAGCCGCCAAGGACGTCATTAATGGCAACTACGGCAAAGGCTCTGTGAGGGAACTGCTTCTGACCTTCTGCGGATATACGCCAGGGACTGTGCAGAGCCGTGTGGAACTGATTCTGCATCCCATCAAAGAGACAGAGACCACAACAAAATTCCGCATCCATGTCGAGCATTTCTGCCGGAAAAATGAATCCGCATACGGAGCATGTACGGCAATTTTTCAGTACGCTTCCGATGGCACTATTGCTAAGTGCGTCCTGATTGATACAGCTATGGACAAGACTGCAGATGTGGTCATTTCCGACCTCAGAGAACAGGGAGTGAAGCAGATTGATGCTCTTTTCATAAGCCATGCTCATGGCGATCATTATGGTGGTCTGACCAAGGTTTGCAAGGCATTTCCTGTCAAATGGCTGTATCTCCCTGACCCGACAGAACTTGACAAGTATCAGAGGACATATGGAAACGCACTCCGCAGGCAGTCCAAGAAGGTGAAGAACTTCCGGTGGTACAAGCAGGGCGATAGTGCCGTGATTGGGGAGATTAAATACCATTGCTTATTCTCCCCGAAAGCAAAAGACCTGTCCGAACATGACTCCCATCACTATGTCAACAACATGAGTCCGGTCAATTATTTCGAGTGCGGTGCGTTCATCTGGCACACTGCCGGAGACATGCAGAATCCGGCGAACAACCTGTTTGTCTCAGCTATGAAGAAGGCCGGAGTCAGCATGAAGTGCCACGGGCTTGAATTTCACTGGCACACAGATGGCAATGCAACAAACGACAATCTGATGGAAGCGACCCGCCCGAAAATCTGCGTATCGAACTACCATCATCCCGATTGGAGATCAGGCAGGAAAGGCCCGAAGCAGAAAGCTGAGAATGTCGGAGCGCACTGTTATTCCACTGCGGATGATGGGCATGTGGAGATTGATGTGGATGGCAGGAAGGTCACGGTCAGCACGAGCAAGTCAGGGAAACACGACACATACACAATCTAAGGAGACACATCATGGATATTGTTTTTTCGATTCACTACGCCAACAACTACTGGATTATCCTTCTTCCGGCGATCATGGCGGCTGCTGATGTCATTACAGGCTTCATTCAGGCGCAGATTAACGGCACAAAGAACAGTTCCGTCATGCGGAAAGGGCTTTATCGGAAATGCGGAGAACTCGGCACGATCGTCCTTGTCTGGGTGACATGCGTCGCCATTGAACTGTCCGTTAAATACGTAGCAGCAGTCTCGACTTATGTATGTATCATGGAAGCCCTGTCAATTCTTGAGAACCTCAAGGCAATGGGCGTCCCCATCCCCGACTTTATCACCAAGAAAGCGCATGAGATTGATACACAGATTAATCATGGAGAATAAAACATGGCATTGAATGGCATCGACGTAGCAAGCTATCAGGCAGGGCTTGACCCCGCAAAAGTCCCCTGTGACTTCGTGATTGTAAAAGCGACCCAGGGAACGACATACATTAACCCCGACTTCAAGCGCATGGCTGACGCTGTCCTGAAAGCCGGTAAACTCCTTGGTATCTATCACTATGCGGCAGGCGGAAACCAGATTGCGGAAGCGGATCATTTTCTGAATGTTATCCGTCCGTACATCGGCAAGGCGACTCTCTGGCTGGATTGGGAAGGAGACATGAATCCTGCTTTCGGAAAGTGCGACACTGCTTGGTGCAAAGTTTTCCTTCCGTACGTCAAGAAAAAGACCGGCGTGACTTGCGGCATCTACATGAGTAAGTCGGTATGCCGTGCACATGATTGGTCAGGACTGGCAAATTATCCGCTGTGGTGCGCTCAATATGCCAACAACAGCCGGACAGGATACCAGTCAAATCCCTGGACGGATGAAAAAGGCTTCGGAGCATGGAAAAAAGCCACAATCTACCAGTATTCCTCGCATGGCAGGCTGTCCGGCTGGAATGATGACATTGACCTTGACATCGCTTATATGTCCCGTGAGCAGTGGACGCAGATGGCAAAGGGCGAAAAGATTTCCGCACCATTCCCTGACAAGACCGACACGGAGCTGGGGATTGAAATCTGGGCGAATCGCTACGGATCTGGAGACGCAAGACGGCAGGCACTCGGAATCCGGTACGATTCAGCGCAGGCAGAAGCAGAAAGATTGAACGCCCTGCATATCTCGGAGTACATGAAGGAACTGGAAAGCTACGAGAAGAAGCACGGCGCATTATTCGGAGCATAAGAACAACGCGTACGCGGTTTCTATGCGATAGAAAACCCCGAGGGCTGTATGGCTCTCGGGGCTGTTTTTTTTTCGTAATACACAAGTAATATACAAATCCGTCCGAATCCCCTGTATTTATGCGGATTCCTCTTTAAGATTGCATTAAGATTTGCCCCTTGACACGCCTGAATGGCGCGGAAATAGAGCGAATTAGATAAAGATAGGTTAAGATTGTAATATACAAGCAATATACAAGTAATACACAAGTAATATACAGTTACGGTTTGATTTTGGAGATTTCCGCGATCAGATCTTCCGGCTTTACATGCGTATAGACTCCCTCGGTGATGTCCGCAACGGTATGTCCCAGGATTAGTTTCCTGCGGACCAGAGGGATGCCTGCCGATTCCATCAGGGTGGCGCATGTATGCCGGCCGTCATGGGGCAGATGCTCCATGCCTGATTCCGTCATGTATGGATTCCAGTAAATCCTGCGGAAACTCGGAAGCAATCGCGCAGAGAAAAGCCGGCCTTCCTGCGAGTCCGTGACCAGTCCCATCAGCACGGGCTTAATGTCGGGATGGATGGGGATTATCCTGCCCCTGCCTGCCTCTGTCTTGCTTCCTGCGGTAAAATACCCGCGGGTGATGTCGGACAGGCTCACAGAGGCTCCAAGGAGCTCAGACGGGCGCAGTCCGGTGTAGATGGTAGCGAGGGCAAAGCGGGCAGCTGTCTGGTTCTTGTCCTTCCAGAGGCGCATTATCTCGTCATGGGTAAAGGGATGGTGGATTTCCTTTGAGTCCGTATAGTTGCCGGACAGGTGGGCGGAAAAGTCCGTGCTGGCGTATTCGCACTTTTGGGCATAAGCGGCCACCATGCGGCAGACGATGATCATGTTGGATACAGTCGACTTGCTCATGTCCCTGCTCTGGTTTATTACCGGCTGGACATCGTTGTAGCGCAGATTGCAGACCCTGACGTCATGGATCGGTGACAAGCGGTTGAAGGCGGCATTATAAGAGCGCTCCAGATTTTCGGACAATCCATTCCTGGCCGCCCTGCGCTCGTCCATGGCCATGTTGTAGACTTCCTTGAATGTCGGCATGTCAATGATGGCAGTATGCTCCCTGACGCGGATGCCGGCATTGTAGTCGGACAGGTAGCGGACGGCATCGGTCCGCTTTTCGAAGTATTCCAGGTATCGGTACTGCTGTACCGCTCTCGGGTGCTCGTCCGTCCCTTTAAGCACGTAGCCGGTCGTGATCCGGACAGCGTAGGGCTTTCGGCGTCGGCCGCTGAGTTTCACGATTGCCCCATATCCGTTGGGCATGCGTAGCGCCATAATAAAAACCTCCTCTCAGGGTATAGAAAACAAAGCCCCGGAGGAGTATAATCCAAGTATCACCTTCTAATGTCCTTCGGGGCAAGGTTCCGCTCATCCTGTTCCAGCAGGGTGGGCGGTTTTTGTGCATTTAAAAGCGTTTTTTACGCATTATTTGCGTTTTTCGTGCATTAAAACGCAACTTTTAACGCATTTGTTGTGTTTTTAATGCGTTAAATGTGTTGTTTTATTCGTTTTCCGATTCCGGATACATTTTGCGGATCCCGTTATATATCTTGACGGAATCCAAGGAAATCCTCGTACTGAGAGACACAAGGCCGCGGCGATGCTGTTCCGGAATATCATAATACGTAATCGCCTTGCATACTTCCTCAACGATCTCCGGCTTTTTCATCTTCTTGTCAATCGGGCATCTATCCGCATACAAATCCAGGATCTCATCTTTTCGCATATACCGCAGGCAATTTGCCGCAGATGGATCACGGCAAAGCAGGCCCTTGGAAACAAGCCAGTCAATCAACTCGCCCTCCGCCTCGACAGGGCCGTCTCTGTTATCTTTTCCGCAGGCAAGGCAGATATATCCAAAGCGGACCTGATCCTCTTCCGGACGCTCAGAGATGATGTTTAAAACTTCGTCGATGCTCAGCAGATTGGTCATATCTCTGACTTCCACATTTTCAAGCCCCGGAAATGCGCCCAGCTCCATGGCGAGGCGATACATGTGCTTGCATGGTTTCTTCCGCATGCCGTAATCGACGCAATTACATCCCATCAGAGTGGTGAAATACCGGTTCTTTGACGTCCCCTTAAAAACTGCGGACTCTCCTATGGAGTCCACGGATAGCGGAGTCAGCTTTTTATCCAGTGCGCTTTTTTGACGCTTCTTCTGATCCGGATCAGTGTGAATCTTTGATGGCCAGCTGCCGAATGTTGGATTATCCATGGCATTCTCCTTTATCCCTGTGCGCTTCGACTTCTATTTCATTCACATCTGACTTTTCAAAATCACGATTTACAATATGATGGAGCGCGTGGCGGTATGCCTCACGCCTGCCTTCCGGACTCAGCTTGTCATTGATATAGACGGTATACCCTGCAAGACAGGGCGTTACCATCTCATTGACTCCGTCTGGAAGGTCGACAATGTAAACAAATACATCATCCGTCATTATTCGTTTCTTTCATCCTCCTGAGCATTTCGGCTGCGAGTTTTAAGTTATCAGGCTTGCTCCCTCTGGCGGCGTCAAAGAGAGCATGCAGATTCGGATCATCGTAAATGGTCTGGGCTATTTGTTCAGTTTCCAGCTTTGTGTGGTAGTGCTTTGTTTCTGTATGCGGCTCCATTAAATCAGACCTTTTGCAATGCAGGTACTCACAAAGCATATCTATTTTACTCATTCTCGGCGTTCTGTATCCGTTCATCCATGAAGACACAGTCGACTTTGTAAGCTTCAAATCATGAGCAAGCTTAGACTGAGATACGCCACGTTCGTACATTATGCGCCGCAAATTCCTTGCGACGATTTTTGCGTATTCTTCTTGGCTAATCATGTCATTCACCTCCTGCATAGTTAAACGGTATCACAAAAGGTGTAAAAAATCCACCAAATGTGTTGACAAGTACACATTGAGTGTATATACTTTTCTTCAGTTGCTGATAAAATTTCACAGAAAGGAGGTATGCAAAATGCCAAAAATTACACTTGAGGCGGCTCGCAGAAACGTTGGCTTAACACAGCAACAGCTTGCGGAAAAGCTTGATGTTTCAAGGGAATTGGTCAATGCATGGGAAGCCGGAAGGTCTGAGGTAAAGACGGTTTATCTGTACGCAATTTGTCATATTACCGGCTTCGATGCGGATGATATTATTTTGCCCGAAAAGTACACAAAAGGCGTACAGAACGAGGATTAAGTAGTGAGCATAATCATCGACAAAGAATTTCAGTCTCTTATTCCTCCGCTGACGCCGGAAGAGCTTCAACAGCTTGAAGAAAACTGCGTAAAGGACGGAATCAGAGACGCACTTATTGTCTGGAAACGGCCAGATGGGAACGACGTTCTGATTGACGGACATAATCGATGGAACATTTCCGTCAAACATGGTGGGATTCCGTTCCAGATAAAGCGGATGGAGTTTCCGGACAGGAACGCCGTGAAGTTGTGGATTATCGACAATCAGATAGGACGGAGAAATCTAAACCTTTACGACAGGACAAATCTGGAAGACCAAAAGCGAAATATACTTGCGGAACAGGCAAAAGAAAAACGAATTGAGGGAAACTCAAAAGGCGGTAAGTCGGACAAGAAATCTTGTCCTACTTCACAAACCAGACAAGAAAAACGCGAGAATTCCACCGATTACAAAATCGCTAAAGCCGCAGGAACGTCTGAAGATACCGTCCGCAAGGTTCGCGCAATTCGGGACAGCGGTGATCAAAAACTGATTAACGATGTGCGGAGCGGAGAGACAACTATCAACCGTGCCTATCAGGTGGTTAAAGGAATTGACCCAATCAAAACCAAATCACCGGCACAGATGCACAAAGAACGCATCGGCAAGGCACAGGAAGAACACGAGCAATTCCAACAGCAGAAGGTCGTTGGATTTTCAGACATCTCAAAGGACAAGGAAAACCGCCGGACGCTCGCAAAAGAAATGTACAGGAAACTGATTTCTCTCGGCTCCAAAATCGAAGAGGTCAGCATCCAGAACGAAGCCGGAGACATCGACCTGAAAGCGATTGGGAAAGAACTCACGCATGAAGAAAAGAAGATGCTGCTTGACATGATTGGAGTCTGGAGACAGCAACTTACAAAGATAGGTCAGGAGGTGACAAGCAATTAACAGAGAACAGAACATTATCGAAATTGCCAAATACGAGCTTGAATTGCTCAAGCATGAGATGGCTCGTTCCGGCAAACATGTTATCAGAACAGAAACCCTGAAGAACAGAATAAGACCGCACGTTGAAATCACCACAGATGATGCAAACGCAAGGTATCTCACGGAAGGCGGACTTACACAAACAGTCCAGTCAGTCCTCTGGCAGGATGGATGGCGCTCAGTAAAGGACGGCTACTTTGTATCACTCGGAGAGTGCGAAAACCTTGTCCGCTTAAAGCAGATGCTTCGGAATGCAAACACAAGGAAAGGCCAAGCTGAAAGAGCTTATGAAAACGTAAAAAGCGTTGAATGCCGTCAGCTTGTCATTGCCGGAATCGAGTGCGATGAGCTTATCGAAGAGCCGTCAGAAGAAGACCTCATTGCGGAACTCGAAGCGGATGCAATTTAAGAGGGTAAACACATGATCACATCTGAAACAGTCACCATCATCCAAGCCGCCAGAGAGCTGCACATGTCTCCACAGACACTCCGCTACATGATGGCGTCAGGCAAGATTGCCGTGGGCGACTGCGGACGGCGGCCGGGAAAGAAAAGGGGTTTTTACAAAGTATTCCGCTCGATGCTCGAGGAGGAAAAGGCACGGCGGGGCATTGAATGAGGAGGGGCATATGAAAGTAATCATCAAACATCCCCACGAGCGCATCGGGCACTATGCGGAGATTCCGAACGACCTGAAGGCGCTCCAGCAGGCAGTTGACGGACATATTGAGACCGTTTATCTCGATGAGGGCGTGATTCTCATCGTGAACGAGGAAGGGAAAATCAGAGGACTTCCGAGGAGCTTTCAGACACACTACGACACCATCGTCGGAACTGCCGTTATCTGCGGGCAGTGCGGAGACGAATTTGCGGACTGCCCTATCAGCCTGAGAACGTGGGAGTCAGTCTTGAGAATGTGGGGGAACAGATTATGAGTAAAGAGAGAAACGCACTGGAAGAAGCCGAGGAAATGCTCCGCGAGAGTGTCCGGCTGTTTAAAGAGCTGTCGAAGATGGCAAACACGATCCGCGTCATTGCACACAGTGCGGCAAATGGTAACGACATCGGCACGGCCTTCGCGGCTCTGGATGTTGCCGAGAAATACGCCGAGGACATCGACGGCGCACTGGACGAACTGCGGTGTGACATCGACATCGCAAGGAGCAGAATCAACAACGGACTGAAAGAGCCGGAAGCCGTGCCGGATGAGGGGTATGCGGATTGAAAAGATGCAAATACTGCGGCTGGTGGTTTGAGCCGAAAGCATGTAACAGCCAGTACTGCGATGATGAGTGCCGGCGCGAGGGCATGAGGGCGTCATGGTGCAAGTCCAAGAGAAAACGACAGACCAGAGAAAAGGCGGGCTTAAAATGCAATCCCAAAACGCTTCCTGTCCCTATCCTGCCGCCAACAAAAGAAGTCCGGATTGGCGAGGTCGTCAGTGATTATGAGATTAACGGTATGCTGGGCGACTTCGGCGGCTACAGTGATAAGTCCGAAGAGGCGATTCAGGAATCTCGGAAGCGCGGTGGCAGCACATACGCCTACACGGATGAAGAAAATTCTATCATCATCCGCATGGCCGAAGAAGGCGCCACCTTCACCACGATTGCCAATGAATTGGGCAGGACACCAAATGCTATCAGGATACAGCACGGGAAGCTGATTAAAGCAGGTATTGGAAAGGCACAATGAATGGAACTGAATGTGAGAAATGCTAACAAGATCTTCAGATGCTCCGAACTGCGGGGAAGATGCTCCGAATACAGGAATATCGAAGACATCAGGGCAGAGATTGAGGCTGTTATGCAGTCCGCAAAGATTGCCGGAGACAAAGATTCCAAAGACAGAGGAATACAGGGAGACGGACAAATCGAAACAAGCCGAACTTAAAGCATATTTCTATGCGGCAGGGTTCAGGCGATTCCATGCGAGGAGGACAATTTGAATGACTGGATGGACTATTTTCGGCATAGCACTCTTATTGTTGTGCGCGGTGGGCGAGTTTCTGTACATCATTTGGAAGCTGGAGACAGACCAGGTGACACCGGAGAGGGAAGTCCCGACAAGGGTGATTCCGGCAGACTGGGACAGGATTATGGAAGAGACGACACTGATGAAAAAAGGAGGTAAACGCAGATGAAGACAGCATGGATTCTGAAAATTGAAAAAGGGTACAGGAAAATCACATTCAGGTTCGACGACATCAAAGCAGCAGAGGCGTTCATGCTCACATGGATGCACCACAAGGACAGCAACGATGGATACGAGGAGAACAAGCACGACAAGTTCTCCATCGTGCCGGAGATCGAGGAGGACAAAGATGCTGAAGATTGAGATAAACAACTGGCGTGCCGAGTCGAACTGCGACGGAAAGGCCGAGACGGTAATCACGGAGGCTATGGTCGCCATCCGCTCCATGTACGACCTCATCAAGGGATGCTATGGAGACGCATGCGGAGATTACTTCGCAAAACTTCTCAGGCGCACGCAGGACACGGTGCTCTTTTCGGACAAATATGCCGGAGTAGAACTCGATCCCGACACCACCGAGGACGACCTGCCATTCTGCTGACATGAAAAAATCCGCTCAAGTGCCGGAAACATGAAGAGCGGAAATGCGAAAGATAGTACAAGGTGATTATATCACAGAAAGGAATACAAATCTATGTCAAGTCTCTATGAACTCACATCTGACTACACCGAACTTATGTTGCTTGCCGAAGACCCCGATATTGACCCACAGGCTTTTGCGGACACGCTCGAAGGTATCGATGGCGAACTGGAAGACAAAGCCGACAACTACGCCAAGGTCATCCGCTCGCTTGAAGCCGATGCGGCTGCGTGTGACGCCGAGGCGAAGCGACTGCGTGCCAAGAAGCAGACCATCGAGAACAATGTCAAGCGCATGAAAGGTGCTCTCCAGTATGCCATGCAGACGACCGGCAAGGTCAAATTCAAGACTTCACTCTTCTCTTTCGGTATCCGTAAGAATCCGGCAAGTGTGGTTGTTGATGAGCCGTATCTGGAAAACATTCCTGCTCGCTTCCTCATCCCGCAAGACCCCACTGTTGACAAAAAGGCAATGAAGGACGCTCTCAAGGCGGGCGAAGACCTGACAGGCATCTGCCACTTGGAACAGAGCGAGAGCCTGTCGATCAGGTAAAGGAGGTGATTATATGGCTCGCGTACTTGGCGTGATGGGCGAATCTGGCAGCGGAAAAACGACCGCAATGCGGAATCTTCCGCCCAGTGAGACGTTTTACATGGACTGTGACAAGAAGGGCATGAACTGGAAGGGATGGAGAAAGCAGTATTCCGTGGAGAATAAGAACTATTTCTCTTCTGACAAGTTCAGCACAGTCCTGCAAGTGATGGACAAGATCGACACCGGCGAGAACTTCCGCCATATCAAATACATGGTGATTGACACCTTGAACGGCATGATGGTCGCCAATGAAATGGAGATTCTCAGGAAACGCGGGAGCGATTCACGGAGCATGTGGAGCGACCTTGCACAGAACGGATGGGAGATTGTCAATAAGGCGCTCTCGATGAGAGACGACCTGACAGTGATTATCCTCTGCCACTGCGAGACGGTTTCCGATGATAACGGAATCGTCAAGACAAGGATTAAAACGAACGGCAGAAAACTGGAAAAACTCGTTCTGGAATCAAAAATGACGACTGTCGTGTGGGCAGCCCGGAAAGAAGGCAAGTACAGATTCATTCTTTCCGCAGACAATTCCACGGCGAAAGTACCGCTCGGAGCGTTCCAGGAAGATGAATGCGATAACGACATCATGATCGTGCTGAAGGCTTTGGAGGATTATTGATGGCTCAAACCTTTACTGAAATAGGGGATATAGTCATTCCTCCGGCTATTGTTCAGTATATCGAGAACAATGATGACCGTTTGATAGTAGAGCAAACATCTTTCAACGCCATGAATGGCTATGCGCTTGGTGTCGGAACAAAGGTGAAGATTCAGCGATTCTATGAATACTGCCCTATTTGTGGATACCACAGCATAACGAACCCAAATCAAAGAAGACACCCAATGGAGAGTCGTCACAGGCTCGAGAGAGGATATGAAACTGTATTTTATTGGGACAACTACACCAGAAACGACAGCATAGAAGAAGCGTTTAATAAGCAAATCACTAAACAGGAGGACAACTATCATGGCACTTCCCACCTACAACCGCAACAACAGACGCAAGACATTTGAACCGCTTCCGAAAGCAGCCTATGTCATCCGAATTATGTCCGCAAAGATTGTCAAAGACAAGAACGGCAACGACCAGCTCGTGATTGCCTTCGACATCGCAGAGGGCGAATACAAAGACTTCTACAAAGGCCAGTTCGACCGGAACACTTCCGAAGACAAGAAATGGCCCAATGACGCCATCTTCCGCATGACCATTCCTTTTGACGGATGCCCTGACTACATCGAGACCAACTACGACAGTTTTTTTGCTGACCTTGAGGACAGCAATGACGGATTTGTATTCTCCGGCGACGAGAAGACGCTTAAAAACAAGCTGATCGGGGCGAAGATGCACATCGAAGGGAGTATGTGGAACGGCAAGGCATATACACACACCCGCATGAAGTGGACATGTGTCGCCGAGGATGTCCGCAAGGGCAAGGCCGGCAGGCTTCCGAACGACAAATTCCCTGACAACTGGAATCCGAACGCAACCGGCAGCTCTGGATCTGCAACGGACAATTACGTGAACAGCGGATTTTCTAACAGCGACGATGACGAGATTCCCTTCGATTGAGGCGCTGCATGGACAGGTTTGAGATTGAGGATACTCTCAAGACCTTCCGCATAATAGCAGACACCCGCGAACACAACACCGACAGGGCGGCGGCACGGTTCGCCGCTCTGGGTGCGGGGATGGAGCGAGGGACGCTCGATTATGGCGATTACTGCGCGAATATCACGTTTCCGGACGGGCGAAATCTTTACGACCTTTCCGCCAACAGAATTTATCCGAAATGCACTGTTGAGCGCAAAATGTCGCTTGACGAACTTGCCGGATGCTTCACGCGAAGCCGCGCGAGATTCGAAAGAGAATTTGAGCGGGCGGGCGAACACGGAGCAAAAGTATTTCTGTTGGTCGAAAGCGCCGATTACGAGATGATCTACCGGCACAACTATCGAAGCAGATTCCGTCCTAAGTCATACATCGCGTCCCTCTGCGCTTGGGTTGTCCGCTACAATCTCATCCCTGTGTTCTGCGAGCCAGGGACGAGTGCGAAGCTGATCAGAGAGTATCTGTACAGAGACATTAAGGAGAGACTGGAGAAAGGTGAGTACGGATAAAGGGTATATCAAAGTGTATCGCGACATCCGTGATCACTGGATATGGAACTATAAGCCATTCAGTCAGCAGGCGGCATGGATTGATTTAATCATGTCGGCGAATCACAAGGACAAAACAATATTGTTTGATGGTCACCCGATAGAGATTAAGCGCGGGCAATATATGACAAGTCTCCAGTCGCTTGCTGACAGATGGGGATGGAGCCGCGGGAAGGTAAGACGCTTTTTGGACGACCTAAAAGCGGAACAGATGATTGACAAAAAGCGGCACAGTAACGGAACACTTATAACCCTTATAAAATATGGGGATTATCAGGATTCGCAACACACCAAACGGCACACCTGCAACACACCTGCGGACAGCACGCGGACATCCCGCGGACACAAACAAGACATTATAGAAGACACTAAAGAAGACATTAAGAAGAAAGAGGGTGAATCCACCTTCGACCCTGACGATTATGTCTATGACTTTGCGACAACGGATGTGGACGATGATGATTGGTGAACGGCATGGGAATATATAAATTTAATCCAGACGATGCGTACCGGTTCGCCAATGAGCACGGGATTAAGGCGAGGAAGAACGGAAACGAGCTGCGCTTTAAGTTTTGCCCATATTGCCGATCGCAAAAGGACAAAGGGACATTTGCAATCAATCTGGAAACCGGAGCATTTAACTGTAAACGAGCGTCCTGTGGAGCCAAAGGGAATATGCTCACGCTTGCGAAGGACTTCGGATTCTCTCTGGGGCGTGATGTGGATGCGTACATCCATCAGGACAAGCCGTTCAAGAACATGCAGAAATATCCCAGACCGAAGACGAAGCCCAGGGCGGTTGAGTACATGGAGACACGCGGGATCAGCAAAGAGATAACGGAAAAATACGCACTGACCACGCAGCGAGACCATGATAACGTGCTTGTCTTTCCATTCTTTGACGAAGAAGGATTCATGCAGTTTGCCAAATACCGGAACATGGAATTTGTCAAAGGTAAGACCAAGGGAAGCAAAGAATGGTGCGAAGCAGGAT
>OCVV012875141.1_pt1 | contig 17186 bp, 5 predicted proteins | sample 1539721 | NCBI WGS metagenome assembly OCVV01 (sample SAMN02144230, study PRJEB22623) | gut metagenome | biome: sheep rumen | host: Ovis aries | place: New Zealand | reverse complement strand
AGCACGCCACAGGAAGGTGGCAGCCTGGGCACGGGTCACGGTCTTGTTCGGGCTGAACTTGGTCTTGCTGGTGCCGTTCGTGATCTGCGGGTCATGCGTGTAGGCCCAGTCGATGGCGGAATGCTCGTCGCTGGGGTATTCGGGCATGTCGGTGAACATGGCGCACGGGCAGTTATGGCCGAGCTCGATCTCGATGACCTCGGACTCATCCATTCCGTCCTTGTCGTTCCGCTCGGCGGTGGCAACCACGACGGTGGTCTCCAGAGCGTCGGCGGCGTAAGTGAAGTTCAGGGTGAGCAGAGCGGTCTCAGCGGGGATCTCATCCACGGAGGCGTAGGCGAAGGTGATGACGCCGGTGCGAAGCGCGGGCTCGTCACCCTCAGCGGGCTCGTTGATGACGTGGCTGATGGCCTTGTAGGGCAGTGCGGAGACAGCGTCCACGTAGGTCAGCACGTCGGCATTGTAGGTGACGGTGAACAGGCCGTTGGTGACAGCCTCGTCCTCGGTCAGCACGATGGAGACGGTGCCGTCCTCGACGGTGGTCGCGTCCGTGATCTTGCGGAGGTCGGTCTTGATGGTTTCAGCCTTGATGGCGTTGGTGCCGCCAATCGCAGCCTTGCCGGTCTCGCCGAACTTGGTCATCTCGGTGGTCGCATCAAGGACCGCATCCAGACGGCCGAAGCCAACGTCCATGGTCTTTGCTTCGCGCTTCTCGATCGCCTTCATCGGCACAGCCTCAAAGGCGCCGGAATCGTCGCCGAGGTCGTTGGTGATCTCGACGTTGTCGATGCGGACGTCGTAGCGATCATCGCTGTTGTGGTGGACGATGGCCACGTAGACCTCGTCGTTGCCCACATAATCGGCCAGATCCACAACGATCTCGTTGTTCCAGCCGGAGTTCAGCAGATAATCTTCGCCGATCTGCGTCATCTCGTCGGGGTTGTTGGTGGTACCGGCGTAGACGCCGATGACCTCCTTCTGGGAGTCGGAGTTGCCGACGCCGGCCGCCCGGAAGCGGAGATAAGCGGTATCGGTGTTGCTCAGGTTGGCAGCAGGCAGGATGGCCCAGTTGTCAGGCGTCAGGGAGCCGAGGGTGCTGTTCCAAGAGACGGAATACAGGCAGGCGGTGCCTTCGTAAGCAGACAGAGCGGTGCTGTTGGCAGCCAGATCCCAGTTGTTGCCGTCCTCGTCCTTGTCCACGAGGGTCCAGCCGGTGAGATCCTGATCCTCGAAGTCATACTTGACAGGCTCGAACGGTTCGGCCTCGGCCTTAGCCTCAAAGACCTCAACCTGGTCAACGTAGAGATTGAACTGGTCAACGGCGTCAAAGTGACGGATCGCGACGTAAACCTCGGGCTCTCCGGCGAAGTCGTCCAGAGAAACGATCTGGTTCACGTATTTGGACTCTGCCGCAGTCTCGGGCAGGAGCTCTACCATCTCGTCGGGGTTCGGGGTCGTGCCAGCGTAGACAGCATAGTTTTCCTTCCACGTGCTGGAGCCCTGTCTGACATAGAAGGAGAAGTTCGCGCCGGTCACGTCGGACAGGTCGATGGCGGGGGTAATGGCCCAGTTGTCAACGCTGGTGCTGGAGTTCCAGCGGCTCTGCAGAGCGCCGGTACCCTCGTAAGGATAGCTGGAGTTGGTGCTGACAGCGAAGGTGTTGCCGTCGCCGTCACGGTCCAGCATGGTCCAGCCAACGACATCGGCGGCGGACTCGAAGTACCAGCCGTTGATCAGGCCTTCGGGCGGGATCCAAGGCTCGATGTCCTGCTGATCCACAACGGAATCCAGGGCGTCGTAGGTGCCGGCCAGACCGGCGACGTTCTCGGCGTCGAGGGTGCCGATCAGGTTGACAACGTCATCCTCTTCTTCAGCCATGAAGTCAAGGTACCAGATGTTCTTGGTGCCGTTGTCGGCAATGACCAGACCGGCTTCGGCGTAATCCATGGAGTCGTCGCCTTCAACCTGGGAGGTTCTCAGGAAGGTCATGGACATGTCGCCCGGGTTCTGCGCAACGATACCGGTGTCAATGACCGGCTGAACGTCCGTGCGGCGGCCGCCGACGAAGTCAATGCCCACGTAGTACAGGATGCCGTCGGAGCCAAGGATGTAGTAGTCATAGATCTGAACCATCTCGCCGTCGCCGCCGTCGATCTCCTGCATGCCGCCGAAGGCAACCGCAGTCGCGCCGGGCATGAAGGAGCTGAGGTTCAAACCGGTGAGGGTCGGGTCAAGCAGGTAGCCGTTTTCGGTGACGAAGAACGTCTTGACCTCGTTGAGCTTGCCGTTCTCCATCAGGTGAGTCGGATAGTTGGTGAAGTCAACGGCGGGGTAAGAGGGATACTGGGACGCATTGAATGCGTTCCACTCGGTGTTGGGATCGTAGGTCTCGGCATTGAGGACAACAGGAAGCTGCGCATCGTAGTCGGCGATGTAGAGCCTGCCCGCACGGCCGCCGCTGATCACGTTGCCGTCGGAGGCGACGCCCTTCTTGGAGGCGATCGCGCCGTCGAGGCTGATCTTGGTGAAGCGGGAGCCGTTGGCGTCAGTGACCTGAGCGGTCACGAAGCCTTCCACAACTCTGAGGCCCTTGACCTTGACGTTGACGGTCTCGGTCAGGTGTTCGCCGGCCTCGTTGACGTCAACGGTGGTGATGGTGATGGTGGTCTCGCCTTCCTTCAGGCCGGTGACAACGCCGTCCTCGAAGGAGCAGATCGTGGGATCGGCCACCTCGGCGGTGTACTCGTTGGTCTCGCCAAGCTTGATCTTGACGTTGATCTCAGCGGTCTGGCCCTCGAAGATAACCAGGTCGGTGGGATTCACCTTCATCATCAGGTCGGTGGCGGGCTCATACTGATACAGGCCGGTGACGGGCCACACGTCAGCGTTGAAGTTGCCGGTCTCGCCCACGCGGGAGAGATCGTTGGTGTCGATGGCGTACAGGTGGGCGAACTCGTCCGCGCCGTTGTACATGGCCAGGAACAGGAATTCGCTCTCCACGTCATAGACGGTGGAGGCCCAGACGGAGTTGGTGGCGTCAGCCACGCCGGTCAGATCCAGGCCGGTGTTGCCCATGTCTTTCCACATGATGGAGCCGCTGTGGTTCATCGTGAACGCATACAGCTCGCCGCTCTCGGTCAGGCCGTAGTAGACAGCAGCGTTGTCGTCGGTGCTTTCGCCGTCGTTATAGACGCCGCGGCCGACGTAGGAGAAGGTGGCCATGGGATCGGCGCCGAAGAGCGTGTCGCCCAGATTGAAGTAAAGCAGGCTGCCAGCCTCGGGATCGAGCATGGTCAGGTAAGTGCCGTTATTGTTCGGGCCGATGACGGGGCCGACGTTGTAGCCCATTTCGGCAAAGGCATCGCGGAAGTCCTGCGGCAGCTCGTCCGCGTCGGACGGGATCCACATGGAGACGATGCCGCCGAGCTGCGTGACTTCATAGGTGTCGGCGTCAAAGGCATACATGGTATCGTCCGTGGAACCGTAGACGGTCTCACCGACGTGCGCACCCCAGCGGAACTGGCCGACGACGGACAGAGCTTCCCACTCGGAGGTGGCGTTGGAGTTGAAGACGGAGGCCTGGCCCTTGCCGTTCTCGTCCCAAACGATGCCGCGAATCTCGACTGCGGGCGGCAGCGTCACGGTCACGGTGACTTCGGCGGCAATTTCGGGATTGACCACGCTGGCAACGGTAATGACGGTCTCGCCCTCGTCAACGGCAGTCACCACGCCGTCCTTGACGGTGGCAACGGACTCGTCGGCGGAGGTCCAGGTCACGTCCTTGTCGGACAGCGTCCAGGGCAGGACGATCGCTTCAAGCTCGGAGACCTGACCCTTCAGCATGTTGAGATGGTCGGGAATGACCTCAATGCCGGTGGGCTCGTCAGTGGGCTGAACGATGGCGCTCTCATCGGGAACGATGAACAGGCCTCTGACAGCACCGGCCAGACGGGCGGAAGCATTGTTCGCGCCGGTTCCGGTGCCGGCAACCTCGTTTGCACGAGTCGCAGCGCCGGTGTTGACGTCAACAACCCAAAGGATGTTTTCAATGTCCTGCGTGGCGCTGTTGTTGCCGGCCAGATACAGGATGTCTTCGTTGTGGTCCCAGGCAAGGGAGCCGCCGTTGGAGTAGTTGGCAGCGCCCATGGTGCCGACCAGAGTCGCTTCGACCGCGTCAGCTTCGCCGGGCTCCACGGGTTCGGGATCAACCGGTTCGGGAGCCTCGCCGTTCAGGATTTCAACCAGATCGACGTCAAGGATGAACTGGTCGGTGACGTTGAAGTGGCGGATCGCAATGCAGACCTGATCTTCACCGAGGTACTCGGTCAGGTCGGCGGTGTACTGGGTCCAGTTGGCGGTGGCAACCTGCTCGGGCAGGAGCTCCACGAAGTCGTCGGTGGAGGTGGGCTCGCCCACGCAGACGTAAGCAGCAAAGTGCTCCGCAGCGTAGTCGGGATCGCGGCCCTTGGCGTAGAAGGACAGGGTCGCAGATTCGAGCTCGGACAGATCGAAGGTCGGGGAGATCAGCCAGTTGTCGGGGGTCAGAGCAGAGCTGCTCCAGGACTGAGACACGAGATCGCAGGTGCCGTCATAGGCCTGGTTGGCGTACTCGTCGTCCGGATCGTCCTGATAGTACAGCCAGTTGTTGCCGTCGCCGTCGGCGTCGATCGTGCTCCACTCTCCGAGCTCATCTTCGGTCTCAAAGCTCCAGGAGTAAGCGGCGTTGTCGGAGGCTCTGGTATTGACCGCAGCCGCAGTGACGCTGCCGGATCTGGTGCCCATTTCCTCGCAGGGAGCGAAGCCGGCGTCGTCGGGGATCACGATTTCAACGTCGTCGATGTTCAGGATGAACATATTGGTGCAGTTGAAGTGACGGATCGCCACATAGACCTCTTCCTCGCCGACAAAGTCGGACAGATCGGCGGTCTTGTTCTCGTACGCGCTGGTCGCGACAAATTCGTCGGAGATCATCGTCATCGAGGCGGGATCGGCGGAGGTGCCGGCGTACAGGGCGTAGTGCTCGTCAGCGTAATTTTCGTCCTGCGCAGCAGCCCAGACGGACAGAACGGCGGAATCAACGCCGCTCAGATCGAGGGCGGGGGAGATGGCCCAGTTGTCGGGCGTCAGAGCGGCTTCGGTGTCGTTGTTGTAGGACTCGGAGTAGATCACGCCGTCGCCGCCGTGCGTGGTAAAGTTGCCGGAGCCGGTGTTCACATGGTGGGCCCAGTTGTAGCCGTCGCCGTCAGCATCCACGAAGGTCCAGCCGGCAGCCACGGGATCGGTCTCGAAGTCCCAGGCATAGGCGGTCTCGCCCTCGACGGGCTGGTCGGGATTCACGGGAGCGAACCCTTCGCCGTCCAGCGTGAACTTGTAGAGCTTGGCGTTGGTGCCGCCCTCGTTCGCGGTGTAGTACACACCGTGATCGTCGATGGCCAGACGGTTGGCGGGCGTGGTGGCGCCGGGCAGGGTGACGACAGCAACAGCCGTCAGCTCGCCGGTGACAGGATCAAGACGGTAAACCGTGTTGTCCTCGCCCATCGCGTAGAGCTTTCTGTTGGAGGAGTTGAAGGCAAGGTCGTAGATGGTGCCGGTCACGTCGTCGTATCTGCCGACGCGCTGCGCATTTTCCATCTCATCGAACTTGGAGACGTAGAACCAGCCGTCGTCGGCAGCCATGAAGACGTAGCCGTCGGCGTACTCGGCAGCGACCACGGAGAAGTTCGTGTTCGCAAACAGATCCAGGCCGGTGTGGGTGGTGAAGTCTTCGATGATCGTGAAGGTGCTCCAGTCGATCATCATCTCATAGGCGTAGGACAGGGTATCGGGGTCGATCTTCCATGCGCGGTTGCCCTCGCCGGGCTCCACGGTGGTCTTGTCGGTGACAAAGCCGATCATGGTGCCGCCGTAGTTGGAAGAATCGTCCGCGCCGCTGCCGCCCAGGGTGACCTTGAAGGCAGCTTCGTTGCCGGCATAGTCGCCGACCACAAGCATAGCCTCGTTGGGAAGCTTCACGCCTTCTTCAAAGACAACGGGAACCTCGACGGTCTCGCCGGGAGCGCTCTGCTCGGGAACGACGCCTGCGTAGGTCTCGGTGCCGGACTTGTTCGTGACAGCAACGTAAGCAATGTAGTTGTTGTCAGCGGCCTTGACGGTGATGTTGCCGGTGACAAGGTCCATGAACGCGCCCTGGACCTCGGGAACGGTGTTGTCGATCTTGACGGTGTACTTGATGCCGGCGCCGTCGCCAACGAGACCGTTCTCCAGAACAGCACGGAAGCCGGCGTCGGTCAGGGAGCCGGAGGTGGCGACCTCGCCGTTCAGCTTGGCAGCCAGGATGCCGTAGTACTCAGGCAGAGCGTAGAAGCCGACGGTGACAACGTCGTCTTCCTTGACGCCCGCAGCAGCCAGCTTCTTGCCCACGTTGTAGTTCGCGGGAGAGGTGTTCTGCCAGGTGCCGCCGTTGACGTAGTAGTACGCGCCGTACTTCTGGGTCGGGGTGACCTGGGAGTACAGAACCTTGCCGTTTTCATCCTGAACCGCGAAGCCCAGGTTGGCCAGGTTGCGGATGTTCAGGTAGTTGAACGCGGCGATGGTGTCTTCGCTGTTCATGGCCAGACGCTCGACGGGGAACTCATCCTCGACCACATAGGGGTTGCCCATGTAGATGAAGCTGTCGCCGTCGGCGTTCTTCATGGTCAGGTAGTTGATGTTGGTGTTGCCGATGTAGGGCAGCTTGCCGGTGCCGTAGGCTTCGTCAATGACGGAGGTACGGTCGAGCATAGCGGGATCGGTCCAGGAGCCGTAGTAGCCCAGGATGGGGATGGAGTGCATGACGTCCATCGCACCCTCAGCGTCGGCCACAGGCTCGACGTAGGTGTAGCCCTGAACGTAGAAGCCCTTGGTGAAGTATTGGTTGAGGAAGGCCAAGTCACCGGGATCCAGAGTCAGCTTGACGTTGACCTTGGTGGGCTCGGTGATGGTGATGGTGGGAGTCGCAGCGTTCTCAAGGAGCAGCTTGGCGTCGTAGGAGGTGATCTTGCCGTCGCCGTTCACGTCGGCAGCCTTATCGTCGAACTTGTCGCCCTCTTTCTCAGCGCCGGCGATGTGGTTCAGGATAGCCTGAGCGTCGTCAGCGTTGGTCTCGCCGTCCATGTTGACGTCTGCATCGATGAGGTAAGCATCCTCGTAGGTCACGCCGTTGACCTCATAAACAGCCTTGGAGCCGATGAGGGTGGTGGCGGTATCCTGCAGCATGCCGTAGCCGGCGTTGCCGGCGATCCACTGGATGAACATATCGGTGCGGAGCGTGAATTCCTTGCTGTCCTCCAGAGGCATGACAGTGAAGGAGTATTCATACTCGCCCTTCTTCTCGGGATCGTCGCCCAGCTCGATCTTGACCTTGCCGTCCTTAGCGGTGTCGGGGAACATCGTGGAGCCTTCGTCCACCGTGATGACAGACTTGGCGTTGATCGCGTCGTCCACGTGGGCAAGACCGGCGCCGACACGGATGACGGGCCAGTAGTTGCCGTCCGCGTCAAAGACGGGATGCGCGGTGGACATCAGCAGGGAGTTGATGAGCTGGCGCTGCGTCATGCCGGTCTTCGTGCACAGATCGTTCTCACGGATGTACTGGCCCAGCAGGCCGGCCATGCCGTTGATCTGGGGAGCCGCCATGGAGGTGCCGGACATCAGCTCGTACTGGTCGTGCTCGCTCTGCGCGCTGCTGCTGCCAGTGTTCGCACCCCAGACGGAGTAGATGGAGCCGCCGGGAGCCAGAATCTCAGGCTTCATAACCAGCGTGCCGGGAACGCCGTAGGAGGAGAAGGAGGAAACCGTGACGGTATCGGAGGGCTCGCCCATGTTGAGCTCGATGTCGGTGGAGATGGACATCTTGCCGGTGTAGTACAGGACGTTGCCTTCGTCGTCGAGAACGGGCTCAGCCTCAGCCTTGATGGCGTCGCCGTCCGCCTTCGTGATGGAGACGGCAGGAGCGGTGTAGTTGTAGCCGGTGAGGTTCATGTTGATGACGCCGGTGGTGTTGTTGATGATGATGACGCCGGCAGCACCCTGTGCAACAGCCGCGTTGGCCTTGGCAAAGAAGGAGGAGGTGCCGCGATAGCACATCGCAATCTTGCCGGTCAGAACTTCGCTGCCGAGCGCAAGGAACTGGTCGCCTTCCTGACCAACGTGATCGTTGTCGTCAACGCCGGGGCCGTCCACCAGGACGAAATCGTACTCGGGGCCTGCGATGCTGGCAATGGGCTCATTGCCGTAGCCGCTGGTCTGAGAGTAGAACACGTGACGGTCACCGAAGATCAGGGGGCTGCCGGTCTGGCCGGCATTGTCCACGGAAGCAACCGTCAGGGAGTTGGTGTAGGAGCCGGGGCTGCCGCCGGTGACGTAGTTGTTGTCGTCGATGTACAGGTAGGGATACGGCATCGCGGAGTTCTTCGGGGTGTCGTACCACATACCGCTGTTGCCCATGGAGATCGAGCAGACCATGCCGTTCTCAACGAGCTTGTTCATGACCGCTTCATAGCCGCTGGAGAAGCCGAAGCCGGCAGCGCCGGAGCCCAGAGACAGGTTCGCGGAATCGCAGCCGAGGACGATGGCGTCCTCAATGGCGACCATGTAGTCGGAGTCGTAGGCGCCGCCGCCCTTGCCGAAGACCTTCATGGTGACGATCTGGGCGTCGGGGGCAACACCCTGGGTGCCGACAGCCTCAAGAGCGGGCTTGAACTCGTCGCCGACCTTGACGAAACGGTTGGCGGCGGAGATGCCTTCGACGTGAGAGCCGTGCTCGCCCTGGGAGTCTTCCATGTGGGTGATGTAGGTGGCGCTCTTGTCTACGTAGTTGTAGCCAAAGCCGATCTTGGTGCTGAAGTGGGCCTGTGCGCCGGTGGTCTGAGCGTTGAGCTGATCCTTGACGGCGTCGATCTTCTCGGCGGTCAACAGGTCAAGGGTAGCGACGTATTCGTCGTAGCTCATGCCCTTCTCGGCGGCAGTCTGTGCCAGAGCATATTCAAGGGCTTCACCGTCGAAGGACAGGTGATCCTTGTCGATGCCGGTGTCGATGACGGCAACCTTGCTGCCGGCGCCGTAGTAGCCGGTGCCCCAGACGAGGTTGGAACCGATCATGCCGGAGGCGGTGCCGTTGTTGGGCTCGTCCGCTTCCACATCGGTCTGCGGCTCATAGCGGTTTTCCAGGAAGACTTCCTTGACGCCGGGAATGGCGCGGATGTCGTCCAGTCTGCCGTAAGCCACGTTTGCGGAGATGATGTTGGCTGCGAGTGTCAGGTTCCACTTGACGTCAAGCTTGGAACCGAGCACCTTCTCGATCTTGGCAGTCATCTCGGCCTGCTCGGCCTTCAGGCTGTCACGATAGGAGACGGCCGCGGGGTTGGTGCCGATGTTTTCCAGTTCGTAACCGGCGTCAACGGTGGACGCCTTGTCCAGAACGATGGAAACGCGGACCATCTCGCCGGGCGCATGCTCAGCTTCGACGTCAGCGGTCTCAGGGGCTTTGTTGAGCTTCTGAGACGCCAGTGTACCAGCTTCTACCGGGCTGAGCTTCAGTTCGACCAGATTCTCATTGACCCTCTTGGCGCTATCCGCACTGACGTACGGAACCATGAAGGAAGAGAGCATCGCAACGACCAGAAGCACCGACAGAAGACGACGGTACAAAGGTTTGTTCTTCATAGTCATTTCTCCTTATTTAGAATTTATATCGAGCGTCCCGAGCGGCGCACAATATACGGACAAGTTCAGACCGGCACACGGGTGCAAATGAGTCTGATTTGGTACTCTCTATTAAACCACGAAATCGGCCAAAAGTCAAGTACTGCTAACCCTTGCGACCCCGTAATTTTTCGTGCAATCTGCCCAATCAGCGAAGCGGAAAAATCACGCCGAATAGAAATTCTGCATATTCGAAATTGCATTCCTTCCCCAAGAAAAATCAGGCCCCCCGGAGACCGGGAGGCCTGATAGATTCTCAGGACGGATCGGGATCAGACACGGGCCGCCTTTTTGGCAAGACGCTTCTTCTTGCGCAGGCGGACGCCGTTCTTGTCGGCAACGGAGACGCCCAGGTAGGCCAGGATGACGTTCATCACCGGCATCAGCCAGTTGAAGATCGCCCAGGGGCCGTAGCCGCCGGCGCCCCAGATCGGGGTCTTCAGCGTGGTCTGCATGTAGGCGCCGCAGGTGTTCCAGGGAACCAGCGCGGAGGTGATGGTGGCGGAGCTCTCCAGCGCGTTGGACAGCGCCGCGGGATAGACGTCCATCTTGTCGAAGTCCTCGGCGTACATACGGCCGCCGATGATGATGGAAACGTACTGGTCGGGCATGGCCACGTTGGAGAAGATGCAGGTGCCCTCGGCAACGGAAACCAGACCGGCGGGGGTCTTGACGATCTTCTTGATCTTCTCGACGAACTTGCCGAGCATGCCGGTGCCCTCCATGACGCCGCCGTACATCATGGCGATCATGATCAGGGCGATGGTGTTGCCCATGTTGCCGATACCGCCGCCGCCGAGAAGCTCGGTGACTGCATTGTTGACCGTGGCAAGGACGTCCTCGCTGTAGAGGCTGGAGGTGAAGGTGAAGCCCTCTTCCAGCGCAAAGCCGTCATAGCAGGTGTCGATCAGGGTGCCGAAGGTGGAGCCGTCCTTAAAGATGACAGCCAGCACCGCGCCGGAGAACAGGCCCATGGTCAGGCCGGGGATCGCGGGGACCTTCAGTGCAATGGCAACGATGACCACCAGGGGAGGCAGCATCAGCAGGGGGTTGATGTTGGGGAAGGCCTGCTTGATGGCCTCGCCAAGGGCGTTGGCAACGGACATATCGCCCGCGCCGACCGCGCCGGTGTAGAAGGTGCTGTGGAAGCCGAACAGATTCGCGTTGGCTGCCAGCGGCATCAGCGCGAAGATCGCCAGGGTGACGATATAGGTAATGCCCGTGGGAATCAGCATGAACTTGACGTGGGTCATGACGTCCGTGCCGGCCATCGCGGGGGCCAGGTTCGTGGTATCGGACAGGGGGGACATCTTGTCGCCGAAGTAGGCGCCGGAAATGACCGCGCCGGCCGTGATGGCGGGGTTGATGCCCAGGCCGTGGGAGATGCCCAGGAAGGCAATGCCCATGGAGGCCGCCGTGCCCCAGGAGGAGCCGGTCGCGATGGAGGAGATGGAGCAGATGACCATGACAGCCGCCAGGAAGAAGCCCGGGCGCATGATCTTCAGACCGTAGTAAATCATCGCGGGAACGACGCCTGCACGCATCCAGACGCCGATCATCATGCCGATGACCAGAAGGATCATGATGGACTGCAGCGATCTGCTGATGCCGTCGATCATCATCTTCTCAAGCTCGGACCACTTGAAGCCGATCATCAGGGACGCCAGGACCGCCACGACTGCCGCCAGGAAGAGCGCTGCATGGACGTAGTCAACCTTTTCGACCAGCAGGGCAACCGCGATCAGCGCCACGGTGATGAGCAGAACGAGCACGGACTGCCAGAACTTCGGCTCCGGCTTGCGCGCCGTCTTCATTTCTTTCTTTTCTTTCATGAAGCGAATACCAACCTTTCCATTCCGAAACTGCGTATCCGGCCGTGCAGGCACACACGAACCATCATACTGGTTTATCATATCATGGGAAACCGGGTTTGTAAAGTGAATTTTTGTGAAATCCGCGGCAAATGCAAGCCCCCGGAGGACGATCCTCCGGGGGCTTTGGCCCTTATTTTTCGGCGCTGCGCTTCTTCATCAGCTCGCGCATGCGCTGGCTGTGGTCCAGGATGCGCTTGCGCATGCGGAGGTTCTTCGGCGTGACCTCCAGCAGCTCGTCGTCGGCCAGATACTCCAGGCACTGCTCCAGCGACAGGACGCGGGGCGGGGTCAGGCGGATGGCCTCATCCGAGCCCGCGGCGCGCATATTGGTGAGCTGCTTCTTCTTGCAGACGTTCACCGCCATGTCCTCGTTGCGGTTGCAGGCGCCCACGATCATGCCGCCGTAGACCGGCACGCCCGGCCCGATGAACATATAGCCGCGGTCCTGAATGCCGCCGATGCCGTAGGCCGTGGTCTCGCCGGTCTCGGAGGCGACCAGGGAGCCGGTCTTGCGGCGCTCGATCTCGCCCTTGACCGGGGCGTAGGAATCGAGGACCGAGGACATGACACCCTCGCCGTGGGTATCGGTCAAAAACTCGCTGCGGTAGCCGAACAGGCCGCGCGACGGGACCAGGAATTCCAGACGGTAGCGGCTGCCCATCGGGGTCATCGAGGAGAGATCGCCCTTGCGCTGACCGATCTTCTCGATCACGGCGCCGACGGCGTTTTCCGGCACGTCCGCGACCATGCGCTCAATGGGCTCGCACTTGACGCCGTCCACGGTCTTGAGCAGGACGCGGGGCGTGGAGACCGAGAACTCGTAGCCCTCGCGGCGCATCGTCTCGATCAGGATGGACAGGTGCATCTCGCCGCGCCCGGCCACGTTGAAGGCGTCGGTGCCCTGGGCGGAGACGCGGAGGGAGACGTCCTTCAGAAGCTCGCGCTCCAGACGGTCCTTGAGGTTGCGGGAGGTCACGTACTTGCCCTCGCGCCCGGCAAAGGGAGAGTCGTTGACCGCGAAGGTCATCTCGATGGTCGGGTCGCTGATCTTGACAAAGGGCAGAGGCTCCACGGTCAGCGGGTCGCAGACGGTGCGGCCGATGGTGATATCGGCAATGCCGGAGAAGGCGACGATCTCACCGGCGGAGGCCTCCTGGATCGGCACGCGGTTCAGGCCGTCGAAGGCGTAGAGGGCGACGATCTTGCCCTTCTCCTGCACGGAGGGGTCGTGGTAGTCGCAGATCGCAACCTCCTGATTCTGGCGGATCGTGCCGCGCTCGATGCGGCCGATGCAGATCCGGCCCACGTAGTCGTTGTAGTCCAGGCTGGAAACCAGCATCTGCATGGGGCCGTTCGCGTCGCCCTCGGGGGCGGGGATATAGTTGACGATGGTTTCGAACAGGGGGATCAGGTCCTTGCCCATCTCGTGCGGGCCGTAGGCCGAGATGCCCTGGCGGGCCGAGCAGAAGATGGTCGGAGAGTCGAACTGCTCCTCGGTGGCGTCCAGATCGAGCAGAAGCTCCAGGACCTCGTCCATGACGGCCTCGATGCGGGCGTCGGGACGGTCGATCTTGTTGACGACCACGATGACCTTGTGGCCGAGCTCAAGCGCCTTTTGCAGGACGAAGCGGGTCTGGGGCATCGGGCCCTCGGCTGCGTCCACCAGCAGGACGACGCCGTTGACCATCTTCAGGATGCGCTCCACCTCGCCGCCGAAGTCGGCGTGGCCCGGGGTATCGACGATGTTGATCTTGTAATCCTTATAATGTACCGCGGTGTTCTTGGCGAGGATCGTGATGCCGCGCTCGCGCTCGAGGTCGCCGGAGTCCATGACGCGGTCCACGACGGCCTGGTTTTCGCGGTAGATGCCGCCCTGCTTGAGCATCTCATCGACCAGGGTGGTCTTGCCGTGGTCAACGTGGGCGATGATGGCGATATTTCTGATTTTCTCCTGAGGGACCATATCCGCTCGCTCCTTTTCTTGTCTGAGGGAATCCGTCTTTCATAACCCCAAGAATATAGCACAGTGTACAAATAAATGCAAGTATTTTGGGACAAGTTTTTTGCGGAAATTGCGCGTCGGCGTTCTCCAATCGCGTAGGGATCAGGGATCAGGGACTAGGGATTAGAGACTATTCGTTACCCCCGTCTCCTATTGCCTAATGCCTGCTGCCTATTGCCTGCTGCCTATTCCTCCCCTGACAAGGGGAGGGGGACCGCAAAGCGGTGGAGGGGTAGCCTGCCGACGAGTGCACGTTAGAAACAAGGCGGCAGACAGCGCGGCGGCCTGGGGTCAGGCCGCCCTACGGCTCCTATTGCCGAATCCCGATTGCCTTGTCGGAACGCCCCCTCATCCGCCTCGCTGCGCTCGGCACCTTCCCCCCAAGGGGGGAAGGCTCTGTCGAAGCCCCGTCTCCTATTGCCTAATGCCTGCTGCCTATTGCCTAATCTCCCCGTCTCCTATTGCCTATTGCCTGCTGTCTGTTGCCTAATCTCCCCGTCTCCTATTGCCTATTGCCTGCTGCCTATTGCCTGAATTACAATGACCGGCTCTCCCGCTCCAGAAGGTCGATCACGTCCGCCACGGCTCCCTCCCCGCAGGGGCAGACCAGCGGAATGCCGGCCTCGCGGACCGCCGTCTCGCAGTCGGCGGGGGCAAAGGCCCGGTCGGCCTCCAGCAGCATGGACAGGTCGTTGCGGGCGTCGCCCACGCAGATCAGCTCGCGGCCCAGCTTCTTCGCCACCCGGCGGGCCATCGCGCCCTTGCTGACGCCGGGGGCCTGGACGTCAATGATCCGCGGCGCGGCCCGGTCCACGACGAGCTCCGGCCAGTCGGCGGCGATTTTCGCCGCGGCAAAGTCGAAGCGGGCGTTCTCCTCGGGCGGAACGCGGGTGAAGAACTGCGGCACGGAATCGTCGAAGAAGGTGCCGAGCAGAGAGGCCTTGAGGATCGGATACGGCATGGTCTCCACGGTCACGTGGGCCGTCGCGGTGTCCGCGCGGCGGTAGAAGGCGTCGCGCATCGGCTCGTCACCGATCAGGTAGTGATAGTCCTTGCCCTGGACCTCCAGATGGAGATCCGGGAACTCCCGCGCCAGATACTCCAGCAGGGCCCTGCCCTCCGGGATCCAGACCGCGTCAGCCAGGGTCTCGGTCCGGTAGTCGTAGGTCGCCCCGCCGTTGTAGAGGATCAGGGGCGTGTTATAGGGGATCTCCGGCGTGCGGGCGCGGAACATCGGGGCGCTGCGCCCCGTGGCAACCGTGAATGCCCCGCCGCAGGTCATGAAGCGCTCAATCGCCGCCGCATTCCGGGCGGGGACCCGGCTGTCCGGTCCGGTCAGGGTGCGGTCGAAGTCCGCCAGCAGAAGAATGTGAGAAAAATCAGGCATGAGAAACCGACTCCTTTCGTTCGATCAAATCGCGGAAGCGCTCGATATTCTCCGGCTTCGGCGCAAGCGCGCCGGACTGCTCGGCATGGATCGTCTCAACGATCCGTCCGTTAATCGGCGTGGAAACGCCGAAGCGCTTTCCGTATCCGCAGACGACGCCGTTGATCGCGTCCACCTCGCAGGGCTTGCCGTTTCGCAGGTCCTGGAGCATGGAGGGGACGATGCCGCTGTGCTTCTTCATTGCGATCGGGAGCAGAAGCTCGGCAAAGATCCGCTTTGGCACGGTGCGGTAGTAGAACAGCTTCGTGATGTCCTTGCCCTGAACCGGGGCAAAGGTCACGCCCGCGGCGCGGCCCACGTCGATGCACTCCTTCATGCAGCGCACGGCCAGCTTCCGGGGCAGAGAATGGTCGGTCACGTCCCCGAAGGTCCCGCCGATCACGGTGCCGATGCCGGAAAAGGCTGCGTTGATCAGGAGCTTCGACCAGCGCGCGCCGGAGAGATTTTCCTCGATCGCCACGGGGCACATGGTCTCCAGCACGGATTGGACCGCAGCCAGCTTCTCCGCCGGGACACCCGGCATGCCGCCCATGTGGAAGGACAGCGCGTTCGGATCGCTGGTCAGCCTGACCCGGCCGGGGGCCTCCAGACTCGCGCCCCACTCGACCACGCAGCCGATCGTCCGCGCCTGGCCGAGGATCTCCGCGATCCCCGGCTCCGGGATGCCGTTCTGCAGGGTCACGAGGACGCCGTCCTCACCCAGGAAGGGCTTCAGGAAGGTGACGACCTCGGCATTTTGAAGCTGCTTGGTCATCAGGAAGACGACGTCGTAGGTCCCGCTCATCTCCTCGGGAAGCAAGGCGCGGACCCGGACGGTCTTCTCGACGGTCCCGGTCACGACCGCCCCATGCGCCCGGAGCGCTTCCACGTGGGCGCGGTTCCGGTTGACGAGATCGACGTCGATCCCGCCCTCGGTCAGATAAGCGCCAAGCACCGTTCCCAGCGAGCCCGCGCCGTAAATTGCACATTTCATATAGATGGTTCTCCTGTTGCGTTGGATTATGCGTTGATCAAAGCCTTCTCCCCTCGGGGAGAAGGTGACTGCCGCAGGCAGTCGGATGAGGGACGACGGCAAACCGCCTCCCGATGCACGCGCCAGCCTCCCGGACTCCTGCCAGAGCCTTCTCCCCTCGGGGAGAAGGTGGCTGCCGCAGGCAGTCGGATGAGGGGGCGACGGCAGACCGCCTCCCGCTGCATGCGCCCGCCTCCCGGACTCCTGCCAGAGCCTTCTCCCCCTCGGGGAGAAGGTGGCTGCCGCAGGCAGTCGGATGAGGGGCGACGGCAGACCGCCTCCCCCGATACACGCGCCCGCCTCCCGGACTCCATTCAAAGCCTTCTCCCCCTCGGGGAGAAGGTGGCTGCCGCAGGCAGTCGGATGATGGCGACGGCAGACCGCCACCCGATGCACGCGCCTGGCAGCTACCGAAAACTGCCCAGGTCAACAAAGGAAGGGATATGCTGAATGATATCCTCGCAGACGCCCATGAAATTCTGCATCACGTCCAGATTAGAATATCGCAAAACCGTCAATTGCCGCTCCTGCAAATACAAGTCCCGCTCCCGGTCGCTCGCCTTCCCCGCTTCCTCGTAGTGTTGGCTTCCGTCCAGCTCGATTACGAGATTCGCGCAGGGAATATAAAAATCCAAAATAAAGGAGCCGTAGACCTTCTGCCTGTGTACCGTAACGGGAAGCTGCTTCAAAAAGTCGTACCATAGATGGCGCTCCTGCTTGGTCATGTTCATTCGCAGGACCTTGGAGTTGGACGTCAGACGCGGGTTTTTGATCGTTTCCATAGCGGACCTCCCTGAGGGGATTTTGGGTGGGGGTTTTGCGCTTTGATCGGAAGGCCGGCGGTCGTCGGCCCTCCCTCATCCGTCTGCCTTACGGCAGCCACCTTCCCGCTCCCGCTTTGAGCGGGCGGGGGAAGGCTCTGGGCGGGGCCTGCAGAGTTGGCGCACTCGTCCGAGGTCGGCGGTCGTCGGCCCTCCCTCATCCGTCTGCCTTACGGCAGCCACCTTCCCCCTCCCGCTTCGGGCGGGGGAAGGCTCTGGGGGGAACCTGCAGAGTTGGCGCGCTCGTCCGAGGTCGGCGGTCGTCGGCCCTCCCTCATCCGTCTGCCTT
>OCVV011298395.1_pt1 | contig 17187 bp, 14 predicted proteins | sample 1539721 | NCBI WGS metagenome assembly OCVV01 (sample SAMN02144230, study PRJEB22623) | gut metagenome | biome: sheep rumen | host: Ovis aries | place: New Zealand | reverse complement strand
AATACAGGCTCCATCTTTTAGCTGCATAAAGAAAACGAGACGACCAAAGTCGTCTCGTAAAAAAGTCTAACTTTGAGGGGTCACCTCAGAGGGGCGGATCCTTTTTGACACTTCAGATAGTGGATTCAACCGATGAACTTCGGGCCGATGTACCCGGTGACACCGCCGATCTCAATTTTTGCCCAGCCTTCGACGATGCCGTAGTATTGGACAGATTCACCGCCGTACAGGGAGCCGATGATGTTGTCGCCGTATTCGGGTTCGCTCCTGATGTAGCAGGCGCTTGTGATTGTTGCCGTTGAGGGAGCGGATGTCTCCTGCTGAACCGGCTGCTCAGGCTGTGCTTCGTTCCCGCTGTTCTCATCGCTGCCATTCTGAGAAGCAGCGCTTCCCGGAAGAATCACAATCTGATCGGAACTTCCGGATGAAGAACCGGTATCCGCAGACGCGCTGGATGCTGAACGGGAGGAGCTGTCCGCCGGAGCTGTATAGTTCCCGATGGAGGAGCCGGTATCCATATTCGTGATGGAGGAGGCATTGCCCTTCACAGAGGAAGAACCGCCGGCAAGATAGCTGGTCTTTGCAGAAGAAGCAGCTGTTTCCTTCGTGGTACTTTTCGATGTGGCACTGTCAAGATCTGCTGTTCCGATGCCGGATACGGTGGAAGTGCCGGACTTTGAACCGGACGAAGTGCTGCCTGCCTTTTCAGTGGCTTTTGTGCCTGTCTCTTCAGTGGCCTTTGTGCCTGTCTTTTCAGTGGTTTTCGTGCCTGTTTTTTCGGTCACTTTTTCAGTGACTTTTTCGGTCGCTTTCTCAGTCTGGCGCTCTGTGGGCTTCTCGGTCACTTTCTGTGTTGATATTTCAGATTCAGCCTGTGTCGACGCTTCTGTTATGGACTCAGACATGATGACGATATCGGAGGCCGGATTCTGCCCGGATCCGGAAGGCTTTTTACTCCGATACTGTCCGACGAGCGTTGTGACCATGACGATGACGACGACAATCAGAAGTGCGGCTATGATCAGAACAAGATACCGGAGATTATCCGACAGCCATTCGCGGAAGGCGCTGTCTCCCTGGGACTTGTTTGTGTGTTTGTTGCTCATGTGGTGAACCCTCCTGATTCATTCTTGCTGCCATAGTTAACCGTCATTTTAGACGATTTAACGTATTCTTTCAAGCTGCGATCTGACCGGCAGAAAGAACCGGCTTGTTGCAGAATTGAGGCAGAAAGGATCGGGAAGAAATAAGGGATGAATTTGCTCCGCCGGAGATGGATATGTTAAAATAAATCAATACCGGTTTGTCTGATAACGCATTCAATCACACAAACACGCCGGGACATGGACAGATGGGGGAAGAACGGCTGCAAATGCAGTGAAGAGAGACGAATTTTGGAAGCAGAAGTAGAATGAGCACCAATCGGGAGGAAAGATGTCGGATAAGAGAACAGGACAGCCAGGTGAGCACTTGGTCGATCAGAGTTTTGACGGGTATCTGGATGACGATCTGATCACCGAGGAGGAGGAAAAGTATTACAGCGCGGATGTCGACCCGGAGGAGATGAGAGCGTTCCGGGAAAGTCAGCAGAACCAGAAAGGCCGCGGCGGGAAAGAGGACCAGGCGGGAAAGGCAGAATCGGGGCCTCATTCCGGGGGAACGCAGGGCTGGCAGGCACAGGACAGCGGAATGACCGGAGCCGGGATGCAGCGCGCACATGGAAGACTGATCGATGAGATCGATGAGGACGATTCGGAGATCGATGCACGGATTGATGATGCGATGTCGCGCCGTGCGCAGAGAAGAAGAAGAGAGCGCAGGACGCGCAGCCTGTTTCTTGCAGCGGTGATTGTACTGATCGCCCTTCTTGCCTGTTTCACCTATGCAAGGGTGCTTGTCCCGCAGGACAGCGATCTTCCATGGCCATCGTTCCTGGGGAGCAGACCTGACAAGGTGCCTGCGGCGCTTTCATTTTTAGAAAAAAAATCCGGAAGCGGTAAGGAAGAATCAGGCGGCAGCCGTGTGGTTGTGAAGGAAACACAGGCGCCGCAGCTGAGCCTGGAAACGGAGACAAAGGAGACGGAGGCTGCACCCGTACAGACGACGGAGACGCCTCAGACAGCGCAGACGGCTGCCTCAGGTGCCAATGCAGACACGATTGCGAAGGCGCAGCTGATGGCGGAGCAGTATGACTACGATGGTGCCATCAGTCTCCTTCAGAGCATTCCTGACTATCAGAATGACCAGACCATCACGGACGCGATTTCGCAGTATCAGGCGACAAAGGCCGGCTGCGTGGCGGCAGACGTGACGACAGTACCGCACATTTTCTATCATTCGCTGGTCAATGATCCGTCCAGGGCGTTCAACGCAGACGTGCTGGGACAGTCTCAGGCGGACGGCTTCAATGCCTGGATGGTGACGACCGACGAGTTTGATCAGGTGACACAGCGTCTGTACGACGCGGGCTATGTCTATGTACGGCTGCGCGATCTGGTTGTGGAGACGACAGACGCGGACGGAACGCCGCACTTTACGCCCAACACCAGCCTGATGCTTCCGCCGGGGAAGAAGCCGATTGTCCTTTCCGTCGATGACTGCAGCTACTACCACTCCTACGAGCCCGCCGGGTTCCCGGACAAGCTTGTTCTGGATGAGAACGGACAGGTCAAGTGCCACTATGTTGACGCAAACGGGCAGGAGTCTGTCGGGGATTATGATGTCGTGCCGAGGCTCAACACATTCCTGGCGCAGCATCCGGACGGATGTTATAAGGGCGCAAGGGGCATCATGGCAATGACCGGGTATAACGGTGTCTTCGGTTACCGGACAGATACTGATTACGTAAAGAAGGAGCATCTGGAGGATGACCAGGCCAAGTGGCTTCAGGCACACCCGGAATATAATTTCGACAAGGATGTGGCGGATGCGAAGGTGATTGCGCAGGCGCTGAAGGATGAAGGATGGGAGTTTGCGTCTCACACATGGGGACATCTGTCCGTCACGGATAAGACAGCCGAACAGCTGAAGACGGACAACGAACGGTGGGTCGCGACGGTGGAACCGATTCTCGGGAAGACCGATACGATCATCTTTGCACATGGCAATGACATCGGCGACTGGACCGGATATTCCGACGACAACGATAAGTACGCATACTACAACAGCGTTGGGTATCACTTCTACTGCAACGTAGACGGGTCAGTTCCGCACTGGGTGCAGATTACAGACAAGTATGTACGCCAGGGCAGAATCGATGTTGACGGATACCGGCTGTGGCTGTGCAAGAACGGGCAGGACACCTCGCTCAGCAAGCTGATTGACACATCCGGGATCTTTAACGACCAGCGCCCGACGCCGGTTGTGGCAAATGGACAGTCCTGAAACGAAGATGAAAAGGGAGAGCCGGTCGTCCGGATTGGGACGGCCGACTCTCCCTTTTTCAGAATTATCTCAGACTGCGGCAGAGACAATGTCTGGCCCCTGACAGGATCATGTTTTGCCGGAACGCTTCTTAAAATACTGGGCGTTGCGCTTCTCCTCACCCTTTGCGACCCGGATCAGCCCGGGCAGATGCCTGTCAAACATGATGGCGGCAAGCACCAGAGCAAGCACGCCGGCCTCTGTACCCCTGAACAGGAATGTCAGAATCGTAAAGAGTGCGGTGATTACAACAGCGCCCACAGGAAGGTAGCCGGTGGAAAAGACGACGAGCATCCCGACGGCATCGGAGACCAGTCCGAGGAGCGGGGCATACAGGAAGATGCCCATGCATGTTGTGGCGACACCCTTTCCGCCACGGAAGCGGTGCCAGAGCGGCCAGTTGTGACCGACTGTGCATCCGAGGACCGCATACAGCCGGAGGACCGGAGCACCCTTCGGGAACAGGAGCATTGTGACGAGGACAGCGGCAATCGTCTTCAGAAGGTCGCCTGAAAGAACGAGGGCCCCGGCCTTGAAGCCGAACTGCCGCATGACATTGGCCATGCCGGGATTCCCGGAACCAACCTCAAAGACATTTTTTCCGGTTTCTTTACGAACCACCAGATCGGCTGTCAGAATCGTACCGAAAAGATAACCGATCAGGAGACTGATAAGTTTTGCTGCCATATAGAACCTCCGGATTTATATTTGAAACAAGTCAGGGATGGGCAGACCGGGTTATGCGCTTCGGCGGTATCGCAGAAATCACATCAGGAGCGTCACTGCCGAAGCACCAGGACACGGATGAAGAGCAGAGCTGCGATGGCGATGACACTGACAACAACCCACATCAAAGTTTTACCCGCTGCATTGGGGGACGTTCCGGAAGAATCAGGAAGATGTACCTGTGTCTTCAGAAGCTCCTGCGCTCTCGGAGCATCCTCCTCTGGAACCAGAATTTCAATGCCAACCGGGCTGCCGATTGCGTAAAGATCCCGGATTCCGCTGCCCTTTTCTGCATGGATGCCCGACTTTTCGAGCAAACTGATCCAGGCGTCGGCATCCTGCTGCGTTGGTGCATATGCCAGGTGTACCTTTTTCATATCTGTTTTAATCTGATCCATCATTGCCATGATTCTGTACCTCTTTAAGGATCTGCCGAACGTGCCGTGTCCTGCCCAGATCGATTCGAATCTGCTGTTTCGGGATCATTATACCTGAGCGTGACAGAGGGAGCAACCGCAGCAAAAGGCGTCTGACAAATGCCCATCCATCTGCTCAGAAATGCCGGAAAACAGGCCATATCCCGGATGATTGACAAAAGAGAGACATTGTCGCTTGCCACGGAAAAGAGGCAGGATGTACACTTCAAAGCAGGATCAGTCATTGTGCGGGTTCTGATACGGAGACTGCAGAGTGAATATGCAATGCAAAGATATGGGAGGATATAGAAGTGGCTTACAATCCAGATTCATTTGCGCACAAGGCAGAGCGTAAAGGTGTCGAGCTTCTTGTGGATGCTGCGATCAAGCATACGAACAAGGACAGACAGAAGGCGATGATGCAGTTCATCGATCTTGCCCAGAAGTTCATCGGAGACACCTGGGATCCCGCGGCTTATGACAGAATGCGCGATGCCATCGCGACCACCGACACAAAGTGGTACAAGTATATCAGCGGTCTGTTCGATGATATTACACCGAAGCAGATGAAGGCGCTGGCAGTGAATGTCGGCTATGAGGCAGGGATCCGTGGTTATAAGCAGACCCGCCAGATGGCAGAAAAGTACAATTGCAATGTACCGTGGGTCATCCTGATGGATCCGACTTCCGCATGCAACCTCCGCTGCACAGGCTGCTGGGCGGCAGAGTATGGACATACGCTTGCTCTGACGTATGAGGAGCTTGAGAGCATTGTAAAGCAGGGACGTGAGCTGGGCATCCATGCTTATGTCATGACCGGTGGGGAACCGATGATGCGCAAGAAGGATATTATCCGTCTCGCAGAGGAATTCCAGGACTGCTATTTCCTGTTCTATACAAACGGAACACTGATCGATGAGGAGTTCTGCAAAGAGATGGTTCGTGTCGGCAATGTCAGCCCCAACATCTCCATCGAGGGCTTTGAGGAGGCGAATGACAGCCGCCGCGGCAAGGGAACCTTCGACAAGATCATGCATGCGATGGATCTGATGAAGGAGTATAAGTGCCTGTTCGGAGCATCCATCTGCTATACCTCCGTCAACTATAAGGTTGTCACCAGCGACGAGTTCCTTGACATGCTGATCGAGAAGGGCTGCAAGATGCTCTGGTACTTCCATTACATGCCGGTCGGATGCGGAGCAAGCACAGATCTTCTTCTGACACCGGAAGAGCGCGAGTACATGATTCAGAGAGTCCGCTGGATCCGCGGTTACCACACCGGAAAGCCGATCATGGCAATCGACTTCCAGAATGACGGTGAATATATCCATGGCTGCATCGCAGGCGGAAAGTATTATCTGCACATTAACCCGAACGGGGATGTGGAGCCGTGTGTCTTCATCCACTATTCATCAGCGAACATCAAGAACCAGACGCTGCTTGAGGCACTTCAGCAGCCGCTGTTCATGGAGTACAGAAAGAATCAGCCATTCAACCACAACTACCTGCAGCCGTGTCCGATGCTTGAGAATCCGGAAAAGCTGCGCGCCATGGTCAAGGCCAGCGGTGCAAAGTCCACCGATATGGAGGCACCGGAGGATGTCGATGCACTCTGTGATAAGTGTGAGGACTATGCAAAGAAGTGGGCGCCTGTTGCTGAGAAGCAGTGGGAGGAGAAGCACTTCACCAGAAGCGATGGCAAGGAAGAGGGTTCCATGCAGGCGGTGAAGTAATAGACGGTTCAGGAATAAGATGTCTCGAGGATGAGGCAGAAAAGACAAAAAAGAGCTCCGGGGCTGCGGGTGCAGCTCCGAAGCTCTTTTATCTTTTAATCAGGAAGCTCTTTTCACAGACGGAAGACTCATTCTTTTCCGCGGTTTTCGGAATACAGAGAACCGAAATCACTGAATGGCCAGTAGCAGATATAAGCCTTGCCGAGGATTTTATTCTTCGGGACAAAGGCATACTGCATGGCTTCCTTCTCATTGGCGGCAAGCCCTTCACGGATTGCGAGCGAAGGCCAGTAGCGGGCATCGTTGGAATTGTTCCGGTTATCCCCAAGCATCAGATATTCTCCTTCCGGAACCTCGAACGTAAAGCCATCGTTCTCGACAGTCCAGGTACCGTTGATGTAGGATTCCTCCAGCTTTTTCCCGTCGATGTAAACGGCTCCTTCCCTGATCTCAACCTTCTCGCCGGGAAGTCCGATGATTCGCTTGATATAGTGCGTGTTTTTTCCGAGTGCGTCATCGATCGGATAGCGGAAAACGACAATATCTCCCCGCTTCGGACTGCTCTTCCAGTATGCAAAACGCGTACCGAGGACCCGCGAGTGCGTCATGATGGTTTTTTCCATCGAGCCGCTCGGGACGGTCGCATTGATAATGATGACATTGTCGATGAAGAAAGCAAGGGCGACAGCAATGACAATCACCTCGACCCAGCTGAGGACTTCCTTCAGCATCGACTGCTCCCCTTTCCCGCCGGAAGGCTTTCCGGCTGATTTCTGGCTTTTGTCCGTGCTCTTCGGCATGTGGAAACCCCTTCTTTTCATGAAAATGATCTTGCCTTCATAATAAAAACATCGGCGAAATCCTGAACAGAAACAGACCTAGTATATCACCCGCAGCGCGGATCGTCCAACGGCACAGAAAATATCCGGACACGCTCAGCCGTACAATCACGCAGTCATGGCTTAAGGTATTCGCTTAAGGTATTCTTAAGAGGATCGACAGCTTGTTTTTAACCGCTTCAGATGGTATGATAAGATTCACTTGAAGTTCATGACAGATAGATGGACATCGATGGGGTTATAAAGGAAATTGGATGTAAGGGGGATAGACGAATGAAGAACAATGTCAGAAAGATCGTGCTTGCAGCCGCTGCAGCAGTTTTGGCTGCGGCAACCCTGACCGGCTGCGGCCAGGCACGAACAGGGACAGCATCCACAACGAAGGAAACACAGGCTCCGGTCATCCGTGTGACGGAAAAGATCACGGAGGCTCCTCAGACAGAGAGCGAACCGCAGACCGAGACGCAGGCACCGCAGACCGAGACGCAGGCACCGCAGACCGAGACACCGGCTCCGCAGTCTGAGACACAGCCGCAGACAACTGCTCCGCTCACAAAGGAACAGGAGATGGCGCAGGAGACAAAGTACACAGAGTCGAAGACCATGTGGGCGAAGGATGATGTGAACGTCCGCGACACGCCGACAACAGAGGAAGAGAACATTTCCTACAGCTTCGACCAGGGACAGACCGCAACCGTCGTCGGAGAGACGCCAGGCTGGTATGAGGTGTCCATTCCGTATACGGATAATGACGGAAATCCGCAGGAGTACACAGGCTTTGTCTCGAAGCAGTTTATGTCTGAGACAGAGGTACAGCCGAAGACAGACGAGGAGCGGGCTGCAGCGGCAGGCGGCGCGGGAGAGACAGCGGCTGCGGCAGGCGGAACGGCACAGAATACGGACACGGGTTCTGCGCAGAATACATCATCATCTGCTTCCAGTCAGTCTGCCGGGGGCAATACGGTCACCGTGGCATCAGATGCGAATATCCGCGCCGACGCATCCCAGACATCAGATGTGGTCGGGACGGTCAGCGCAGGTGAGAAGGTCACTGTCACCGGGGATGCAGATGGCTGGTATCAGGTTGAGTACAATGGCGTCACAGGTTATGTGAATAAGAACCTGGTTGGCTGAGAAGTGCTGCACACAGGAGGGAAAGCGGCTGTTTATGCCGCTTTCTTTTTTCTTGATGAGGCATATGGCGCGTGTTAAAATACCGAGAGAATGACTTGTGAAAGAGATTCGATATGGAGGAAAACAACTTGAGTAAGAGAAGCAGGGCGGCGTATGCCGGATTATCCTGTGTACTCTTTGCTGCGGTGATGCTTTCCGGATGTGGCAAAGCCAGGATCGGTGGGAGTACAGGGAGTGCCGACAGTGAGAATACGGCAGCCTCGAGCGAGCAGACGAAGGTTGTTCGTGTGATCATTGAGTCGGAGACAGAGGCAGAAACAACACCAGAGACACAGAGGCTGATCACATCTGTTGACTATACGTCGAAGGACGGGACGGTAAAGATTACACTGCCGGACAACACCTGGAAGGTGACGCAGGATGCGGATGAGATGCGGGTTTTCTCATCCGGGAATGACGCGATGATCAACATCGTTCATGCCAGTACAGAAGCAGCGATGAAGACACTTACGGTGCAGACGACGAAGGAGAATCTCCAGGCGGCGCTTCTGAGTCAGTATTCGGAGGCCAGCGCCTTCAATATTGAAAGCTATGAGACAAAGACAGTCGGAAGTGTGAATGTCTACCGCTATGTCGTCCGGTACAACGCGGATGCCAGAATGTGGGCCTATGCTGTCACATATGGGATTGTGGCACCTGATCAGGCCTACGTGATCACAGGAACCATCACAGATAACAACAGTACCCTCCTGAAGGCAGTCGAGGATTCTGTTTACAGCTTCTCTGTGCTGAAGGATGAGGAGCTGAAGGCTGTGACGGATGTGATGACAGGAGAGTCCGAGACAACGAAGACTGATACGAAGCAGACAACGGCGCAGACGGCTTCTCCGACAGCGTCGGGTGAGACTTCAACCCTTTCAAAGTATGCACAGCAGACGACCATGTACTCGGCTGACAGTGATGTGGTAAATATCCGTTCAGGGCCGGGAACTGATACGGACATTGTCGGAACGCTCGCGGCAGGCGGAAAGGTGACAGTCACGGGAGAAACCAGCGGCTGGTATCAGGTGAGCGTGAATGGAGTGACCGGTTACATCAGGAAGGACTTCCTGACCAATACACAGACGACGACACCTTCCACAACCGCTGCGGCGAATTCCACTTCTGGCTCGGCTTCGGCTGCGGAGATTGCCACCGCTTCCAATTATGCCAGCGCCTCAACCCTGTATACCACGGACGGCGTGAATGTCCGGGCCAACCCGGGGACAGGCTCCAGCGTGCTGGCGACGCTCGGGGCGGGGAGCGCCGTGACGGTCATCGGTGAGACAGACAACTGGTATATTGTTTCGACCGGCTCCGGAAAGGGGTACATCTCCAAGTCCTATCTGTCCTCCACGGCACCGGCAGGAAGCGGTGGCTCCGGCGGAAGTTCCACAGGCGGTTCCGGAAGTGCAGGAAACGGAAACGGTACAGGCAGCAATACAGGCAATACGGGCAGTTCAGGCGGTGGCTCCGGAAGCGGGACGCAGACAAGCGGTGTATCCACCATCTCCGGCACGGTGACCGCGTCCTCTGCGAATACTGTGACAGTCGCCGGAGACGATGGCAAAACCTATACGATTTATACAGGGGATGCAGACATTACAACGGCTGACGGACTTTACTCCGGACTGCACATATCGGCATCCGTTGACAATTCTCAGACTGCCTCGGACGGGACGAAGTACGCGACATCCGTGACAGGCGAGTGAAAAAGGGAAGCAGAAGCGCAAAGGTAAGGTGCCGTAAGGTGCCTGCGCCGTCGCAGTGAATCTGACAGTGGATGAACGAGCAGCAGGCTGTTGGGACAGCAGAAGGAGACGAGGATTATGAGTAAACCGGTCAGAACGCCGGCAGTGGATGATCTCTGCGATGCCATACTGACATTGAAGACCCGGGAAGAAACGTACAAGTTCCTGGAGGATGTCTGCACAGTCAATGAGCTGCAGGCACTTTCCCAGCGGTTTGAGGTTGCGAAGATGCTGACAGAGGACAAGACATACGCGGAGATCGCAGATGAGACAGGGGCCTCTACGGCGACGGTCAGCCGGGTGAACCGCTCTCTTGTCTATGGAGCAGATGGCTATGAAGTTGTTCTGAGCCGGATGGGGATTACCGGAAAGAAGGAGCAGGAGAAGAAGGAATCTGGCAGGAAAACCGAAGGCAGATGAACGGAGTGCAAGTGAAAAAGGTCAGACCGGCGGTGAAAGCCGCCGGTTTCTTTTGACCTGGATCATATATGGGAGGCGGATACAGCATGCGTCAGATGGAATTCAAGATGGAGCGGGAGAATCTTGTGAAGCCAGGTGACAAAATCCATGTGACGGAAGGTCAGCTTCCGGAAACCTGGTATTACACGATTGAGCCCGCGGTTGCGATGAGCGCCAACTATGGAATGAGAGAGCGGCTCAAGGTGTTTGACGGGACAGTGGTATCCGTCCGAGAAGACGAGAGCGGATACACGGTTACTTGCGAATTTGATGAGTGACATCAGCAGCCGCAGCAGACTAAATATTGGAGGAGAGACATATGGACCAGGAGCAGATAACAGGCAGCCTGAATCCACAGCAGCTTGCAGCTGTGACGGCCGGAGACGGACCGCTGCTGATTCTTGCAGGAGCAGGCTCTGGCAAGACCAGAGTTGTGACGAGCAGGATTGCCTGGCTGATCGCGGAGAAACAGGTCAAACCCTGGAATATCTGTGCGATCACATTTACGAACAAGGCCGCAGGGGAGATGAGAGAACGGGTCAACAGGATGGTCGGCTTCGGAGCAGAGGCCATCAACGTTGCGACATTTCATTCTACCTGTGTCCGGATCCTGCGTCGGTTTATTGACCGGATCGGCTATGATAACCACTTCGTGATTTATGACTCGGATGATTCGAAGTCCTTGCTGCGGGATATCTGCCGGGACCAGAACGTCAATACGAAGGTTTTCAAGGAACGGATGATTTTGTCGCGCATCTCGGCGGCAAAGGATGAGCTGATCTATCCGGCAGACTATGCGGCGTGGGCGGGAAATGATCAGGAGTCTGTAACCATAGCCGGGGTCTACGCTGAATACCAGAGACGGCTGAAGAACAGCAATGCGCTCGACTTTGATGATCTGATCGGGCTCACGGTCCGACTGTTTCAGGTGGATCCGGAAGTGCTGCTTTATTACCAGGAAAGGTTCCGGTATCTGCTGGTCGACGAGTACCAGGATACGAACAAGGCACAGTTTGTTTTCGTCTCCCTGATCGCGCAGAAGTATCGAAACCTCTGTGTTGTCGGAGATGACGACCAGTCCATATATCGTTTCCGGGGCGCCGATATCGGAAACATCCTGAATTTTGAGAAGATTTTTAACGATGCGAAGGTCATCCGTCTGGAGCAGAATTACCGGTCAACGCAAACCATCCTGGATGCGGCGAACGCAGTGATCGCGAACAACCAGGGACGGATGCGGAAGACGCTCTGGACGCAGAATGGGCAGGGCGGAAAGGTCACGCTGAAGCGGTTTGACACCGCTCAGCAGGAGGCGTACTACATCGTCGACGATATTGCACGTCTCAAAAGGAAGGGCAGCTTCCAGTATGGGCAGTGTGCCATTCTGTACCGGACAAATGCCCAGTCCCGTGCACTTGAGGAACAGCTTCTGATGGAAAATGTGCCGTACTCCATCATCGGCGGCGTGAATTTCTACGCACGCAGGGAAATCAAGGATATCCTGGCCTATCTGCGCACAATGGCGAACGGAACAGATGACCTCTCCGTCAGGCGGATCATAAATACGCCGAAGCGGGGGATCGGTGAGACAACTGTCCTGAGGGTTGCCGACTATGCGGCATCCTGCGGGACAAGCTTCATGGAGGCAGCGAGCCACGCCGCTGTTGTCCCGGGACTTGGGAGAAGTGCCTCGAAGATTACGGAATTCGTTCGCTTGATTGAGAAGCTGAGGAGTCAGAGCGCCGGAAAGAATGTTGCCGATATCTTGAAAATGGTGGTCAAGGAGACCGGTTATGTCGAGGAGCTGGAGGCGGAACGCACCGATGAGGCCCTCGACCGGATTGCAAACATCGATGAGTTGATCAGCAAGGCCGCCCAGTTTGATCAGGCGGCGGAAAAGTCTGGAGCGGTCGAAGGAGAAGGCAGTGTTCAGTCCGGAGCGGTCGAAGGCGAGGGCAGTGTTCAGTCCGGAGCGGTCAAAGACGAAGGCAGTGTTCAGTCCGGAGCGGAGCTGCATGCAGGACAGGTGCGCACTGGTCTCCCGGCTTTGCAGGATTTCCTTGAGCAGGTTGCACTTGTCGCAGATATCGACAGCCTTGCGGATGATGCCGACAGAGTGGTGCTGATGACCCTGCATGCCGCAAAGGGGCTTGAGTTCGATAATGTATACCTTGCCGGAATGGATGACGGTCTGTTCCCCAGCTACCATTCGATCTCCAGCGGTGAGAAGGAAGATCTGGAGGAGGAGAGAAGACTGTGCTACGTCGGCATTACCCGTGCGAAGAAACGGCTGACACTGACTTCGGCCAAGTCGAGGATGCTGCGCGGGCAGACAGAGTGGTATCGGGTTTCCCGTTTTATTGATGAGATCCCCGAGGAACTGCTCGATGACAACCGGAACAGACAGATGGCAGGCGGACAGAATGAAATCGGAGGAAATGATTCCTACCACATGCTCTCAAAGGCACAGGCGGAGCGGAAGCGTGAGCACGAGGAATTCCGGGCAAAGCCCTTCTATATGCGTGGAAGCAGTCAGCACACAGGCAGCAGCAAGGGTGCTGGTTCATTTGCCGGAACCGGACTGCGCACTGCTGGCTCATCTGCATCAGGACAGGGAAGCGTGACGTTTGGAAAGGTGGATCTGAGTGCGCTCAAGGGCAGCAACCTTCAGAAGACTGCGGACCTGGACTATCAGGAAGGCGACCGGGTGCGGCACATCAAGTTCGGGGAAGGAACCGTCCGGAAGATTGCGGATGGTGCCCGCGACAAGGAAGTGACCGTCGAGTTTGACCGGTTCGGTGTCAAGAAGATGCTTGCAGGTTTTGCAAAACTGAAGAAGCTGTAAACGAATGGTGGCAAATGGCTGGCGGGTGTGCTATACTCGAAAAAACGAAGGTTGCAGGCGCCAGATGGCCTGTAAGGAATACACGAAAGGACGGGCTCCGAACATGAAAAAAGATGAGTTGATTAAGGCGCTGAAGGATCGTGACAATGAGAATCATAAGAATGCGGTGCTCTGGGTGCTTGCAGTGGTTGGTGCCATCGCGGCAATTGCAGCGGTTGCATATGCAGTATATCGCTATCTGACGCCGGATTATCTGGAAGACTTCGATGATGATTTCGACGATGACTTCGATGATTTCTTCGATGATGAAGAGCAGGCAAAGGATGGAAAGGAAGACGAAAAGAAGGAGTCCGAGGAGAAGAAGGACGAGTAAACCGGGCCGGTTTTGAGTAGATAAGAACCTGGTATAGAAGAGGGACTGCCGCGGGCGGCAGCCCCTCTTGCTTTTCAGGAGGCAGATCGGGAGATCGTTCTGCAGAAGCAGGGCAGAAGGGCAGTCCGTCCGGCATGCGAGGGAGGACATTGTGAAGAAGGGTGAAGTATACGAGGGAGAGGTTCTGCGGACAGAATATCCGGGCAGAGGGATTGTGCTGGAAGGGGAGCACGAAGTACGTGTGAAGGATGCGCTTCCGGGCCAGACAGTCCGCTTCCGAATTACAAAAAAGAATTCACACCGCTGTGAGGGGATGCTGCTGGATGTGATGAAACGTGCGGGGAACGAGATTGCATCGGACTGTCCGCATTTTGGAAGGTGCGGTGGGTGCAGCTACAGAACCCTGTCCTATCAGGATCAGCTCAAACTGAAGGAAGATCAGATGATCAGACTGTTTAAACCGGTCGTGAAGGAAGTGGCGCCCGGTCCTGGGGCGGACTGTCAGAAGGATGAATCCACCGTCTCCGTCCCGGAAGGAGGACAGCCAGTCTGGTTCGAGGGCGTTAAGGCCAGTCCTGATGTTCCGGCATACCGCAACAAGATGGAATTCTCATTCGGAGACATCGAGAAGGGCGGCGAGCTTCAGCTGGGGCTTCATGTGAAGGGAAGTTTCTATGACATTCTGACGACAGATGATTGCCGGATTGTTGATCCGGACTTTCATCTGATTCTGAAGTGTGTTCTGGAGTGGGCGAGAGATACCAGTCTGCCTCATTATCACAGAGTGACGCACCAGGGATATTTCAGACATCTCCTGGTGAGGCGGGCAGCGAATACAGGGGAGATTCTTGTTGATCTTGTCACAACCTCACAGGAAGAGGCGGATTTGAACCAACTCGTGGATCGTCTGCGTGCGCTTCCGGTCAGAGGGAAGATCGTCGGCATTCTGCATACGGTAAACGACAGCGTGGCTGATGCGATCAATAACGGCGGGACAGAGGTACTGTACGGCAGCGCCGTCATCACGGAAAACCTGCTGGGGCTGAACTTCCGGATTACGCCCTTTTCATTCTTTCAGACCAACTCCAGAGGGGCGGAAGTGCTGTATGATACTGTCAGATCGTATATTGGCGATACGACTGGAAAGACTGTTTTTGATCTTTACAGCGGAACCGGAACCATCGCGCAGGTACTGGCACCGGCTGCAAGTCATGTGACCGGAGTGGAGATTGTCCCGGAGGCAGTGGAGAGCGCAAGGGAAAGTGCGAGGCTGAACGGGCTTGACAACTGCGATTTTATCTGCGGCGATGTCCTGAAAGTGGTGGATGAGCTTCCGGAAAAGCCTGACCTGATTGTGCTTGACCCACCCAGAGAAGGAATCAATCCGAAGGCGATGACCAAGATCATAGCGTTTGGCGTCAGACGGATTGTCTACATTTCCTGTAAGGCGACGAGTCTGGCAAGAGACCTGCAGCCACTGCAGATGGCAGGGTACAGAGTTGAAAAGATGTGCGGGGTGGACCTTTTCCCAGGTACATATCACGTTGAGACGGTTGTTCTTTTGTCCCAACGCAGGCCGACACCACAATCGACGTAAATCTGGATATTTCCGAGCTGGAGGTATCTAAAGCCGAAACGAAAGCAACTATAGAAGGAAATCGTGTGCCGAAATGCCCAGAAGATAAGCGGAAGGCGATTCTCGATGCATTCAGGCATTTTAAGATGATTTAAAAGAAAAGGGAAAGTTAACGTTACAGAAAATGAAAATATATCAAAATCTGCCACGTTAGCCTGCCCTTTTATGGTTTGAATTATTCAGGTTTCTATAAAGGACTCGTTGAGAAGAAAATCTTCTACTCCGATATACTGAATTCCTTTGTCGTCTTTCCGCGGATTAATAAAATCCCTAACAACTACAATTTTCTGAAAGGAATCAGGAATTCGCAGAAGGGAAGCAATCTCCTGTTCTTTCTTTTCAGGATCTGCTACGGAAAGGGCGGATTGAATATAACAGCGGGTATCCCCGCGGTTGATCACAAAATCCACTTCCAACTGTTTTAAGGCATGTTTTCCGTTCTCTTTTTTTACGTTGTATGGAACTACCCCGACGTCAATATCAAATCCACGGCGTTTCAGATCATTGAAAATTACATTTTCCATCAGATGCGTTTCTTCAATCTGCCGGAATCCAAGCCTGGCATTTCGAAGCCCGACATCTGTAAAGTAATATTTGATCGGCGTATGAATGTATTTTCTTCCTTTTACGTCGTATCGCTCTGCTTTATCAATCAGAAATGCATGAACAAAGTAATCGATGTACTTTGCAATCGTCTGCTCGCTGATCTGCAGATGCTTTTCAGAGGCAAATGTTCTTGAAATCCTTGTCGGATTTGTCAATGATCCGATTCCGGAAGACAGGATATTCAGAAGGTCCTCCAGTACGTCAGTATCATTTTGTATATTGTTTCGCTCAAGGATGTCTCTGATATAAGTCCGCTCAAAGAGATTCCGCAGATATGCGCTTTTTTCTTCGTGCGTTGGAAGCGTCAGCAAAACCGGCATCCCGCCATAGGTATAGTAATCAGGCCACGCCCTGCGTTTATCTCCTTCATAGGCCCCATAAAATTCAGCATAGGAAAGGGGATAAACCCGGATATCGTCAGCCCGGTCACGAAACTGGGTCAGGATGTCAGAAGAAAGCATTTTTGAGTTACTGCCCGTTACATAGATATCTGCATTCGGGAGCTTCATCAGGCCTAGTAATGTATCAACGAATGTGATTCTTTCATTCGGATCATCCAGGTATGGATTCTGTATCTCCGCTACAAACTGAATTTCATCGATAAAAACATAGTATCTGACGGAAGCATTGGAGATCTTCCCTCTGATATATTTGTCAAGTTCAATCGGATTTCTGTATTTCACGTTTTGAAGATCATCCAGCGCAAGCTCAATAATCTGTTCTTCTTTTATTCCGTTTTCAATCAGGCAGCGGTGATATAGGTTGAACAAAAGGTACGACTTGCCACACCTTCTGATGCCGGTGATTACCTTAATCCGGCCGTTGTCTTTCTTTCGTATCAGTTTCCCTAAATATTGTTTTCTTGGCAGTTCCATGTATATCACCCTGTAGATTTTTTTGATCTGAATCAAACTTTTATTTATCTTATCATGAGTTTACTTTTTTGTGGCGGATGATGCGAGTAAAACTCGAGGAATTTTTACGGATAGATCAAAATTTTCATCGTGTTTTGGGGCTTAGGTCGACATGTTGGGACAAATGCAGACAGTTGAGACCATAGTATTGATGGAGCGCCAGTTCGGCGCCAAAGATATAGTAGGGTGAAACTCCCTATCTGTTGACACTCCCACAGCTAAAGCAATGGGATTCTTGTTTCTAAGACCGTTACATTGTCGCAAGGACTTTAGTTTTACATAGTCTCCACAAG
>OCVV011360810.1_pt1 | contig 17192 bp, 15 predicted proteins | sample 1539721 | NCBI WGS metagenome assembly OCVV01 (sample SAMN02144230, study PRJEB22623) | gut metagenome | biome: sheep rumen | host: Ovis aries | place: New Zealand | reverse complement strand
CCGCGCAGGCCATGTGCGCATGGGGCCGCCCGCTTGCGAACGTGTGGATGCACACGGGCATGCTCCGCGTGAACGGCGAGAAGATGTCGAAGTCCCTTGGCAACTTCTTCACCCTGAAGGAGATCCTGGACAAGTACCCCGCGGACGCCGTGCGCCTGCTCATGCTGCAGACCCACTACCGCTCCGCGCTCGACTTCCAGACCGACCAGCTGGACGGCGCCGTCGGCACGCTTGAGCGCCTGCGCACCTGCGTGAAGAACCTGCGCTGGGCCGCGGACAACGCGCCGCAGGACGGCGAGCTTTCCGCTAACGACCGCGAGCTGGGCGCCGCCATCGACGCGGCCCACGACGAGTTCGTGCGCCAGATGGACGACGACTTCAACACCTCCGGCGGTCTTGCGGCAATCTTTGGCCTGGTGACCGCCGCGAACAAGTACCTTGCGGACGCCGGCAACGACGCGGCGACCGCACCGGCGCTGCGTGCGGCCGACATGATCGTGGAGCTTTCCGACGTGCTGGGCGTCAACCTCTCTCAGACCGGCGAGAGCGATCTCCCGCACGAGCTGGTGGACCTTGCGGCCGAGCACGCCGGCTATCAGGGCGACGACCCCGCCGACGCCGCGAAGGCGCTCCTGGCCGCGCGCCAGGCGGCCCGCGCCAAGAAGGAGTGGGCGACGGCAGACGCCATCCGCGACGGCATCGCCGCGCTTGGCCTGGTGGTCGAGGACACCGCCGCGGGCGCGCGCCTGACGAGGAAAGCGTAGGCGGCTCATGTCGAAGATGCAGCCGAGAAGTGCCGGGCGTCCCGGCAGGGGCGGCGCACGGGGCGCAGGCGGACACGGGTCCGAACGTGCCGCGGGCGGCCGCGGGGAGCGTCGGGGGCCGAGGGGCGCTGCCGGCGGCCGCGGTCAGGCGACGCGCGGCCAGGACCGGCGCGGCCAAGGCCAGCGCGGTCCCGCGTCCCGCGACGATGCCCGCAGGGGCAGCCAGCGCCAGGGCCAGCATCGCCAGGGCCAGCGCCCCGCGACGGATCTTATCGAGGGCCGTCGCGCATGCGCGGAGGCGCTGGAGGGCGGGCTTCCGCTGAAGCGCGCGCTCGTGGCCATGGGAGGCGAGCAGGACCAGACGCTCGTTGGCCTCGTCCGCAGGCTGGAGGCGGCCGGCGTCCCGGTGGAGCGCGTGCCAAAGGGCCGGCTCGACGCCCTCAGCTCGCACGGTGCCCATCAGGGAATCGTGGTGCAGACCCGCCCGTTCGCCTACGCGGAGCTCTCGGACGTCATCACAAACGCAGGCGACGGCCACGCGCTCGTCGTTCTTCTCGACCACGTGACCGACGAGGGCAACTTTGGCGCGATCGTCCGCTCCGCGGAGGTCGTGGGCGCGGCCGGCGTCGTCATCGCGAAGGCGCGCGCCGCCGGCGTGGGCGTGGGTGCGTACAAGACGTCCGCCGGCGCGGTGCTGCACGTGCCCATCGCGCAGGTGTCGAACCTCGCGACCGCGATAGACGAGCTCAAGCGCGCCGGCTTCTGGGTGGCGGGCTCCACGGAGCACGCGGCGCAGGACGTGTGGTCCGCGCCGCTCGAGGGTAGGCTGTGCCTGGTCATGGGCTCGGAGGGCTCTGGCATCTCGCAGCTGGTCCGCAAGAAGTGCGACTTCGAGTGCCGCCTGCCGCAGCGGGGCAGGGTGGAGTCGCTCAACGTGGCCCAGGCCGCAACGGTCATGTGCTACGAGTGGCTGCGCCGCGAGAGCGCTGCCGCGGCGGACACGCCCGCGGACGGCGCGGTACCGGCGGGGGAGCGCTAGCATGGCGCGTCCCGCAGAGCTCTTGGTGGTGGATGGCTACAACGTCATCCACAAGTCGCAGCGCTACATGGACCTCGTGGACCAGCCGTCTGGCCGCCTGGGGGATACCGATCCGTTCGACCGCGCGCGCCAGCTGCTCATAGCCGACGTCGCGGCATACGCGCAGGGCCGCTACGAGGCCGTCGTCGTGTTCGACGCCGCGGGCAACGTATCGCCCGAGCGTCCGAACCTCACCGTCGCCGGCGTGCGCACGGTCTTCTCGCCCACGGGCGAGGACGCCGACAGCGTGATTGAGCGCCTGGTGACGGAGGCCCGCCACCACGTGCGCGCCGTCACGGTCATCACGTCCGACAACACCATCCGCGCCACGGTGGGCGGCGTGCCCGTCACGCGCGTTTCGAGCGACGTGCTCATAGCGGACGTGGGGGCCATCGTGGAGGATGTGCGCGCGGCGAACGAGGAGCGCAACCACCAGCACCTCACGCTGGAGGACAGGCTCGATCCCAAGACGCGCCAGAAGCTGGACCGTCTGCTCGGCCGCCTGTAGGTGCCGGCAAGCGTTGGCCCGCCACGATGCCCCCTTGGTCGCGTCGGCGCCGGTCTAGCGATCGTGCCAGTCGCGCATTTTTCGCACATCGCGATATGCGAAGAGGCTCGAATTCTTAAAATGGCTGGTAGATGCCTTGGTGACCTTGTTTTGTCCACGTCGCACTTCGCGATATGCGAAATGGTTGCCATGGCGGGCGTCATAGGGGGCGATGCGGGCGCTCATGTCCTTCCCAGGCTTGAAACTGAGTCGCTCGTCTGAATAGGGGCACGCCCGAACGACCGCGACGGCGAGCAAAAAGACCGAGTGACCCCTAGCGCAAAGCGCACGTTCGGGCTATGATGCTAGAACCCGCTGGCGTAGCTCAATGGTAGAGCCCTGGTTTTGTAAACCAGTTGTTGTAGGTTCGAGCCCTATCGCCAGCTCCAGAAAAATCTGCGCCAAAACCTTTCGCGGGTTTTGGCGCTTTTTCTATCCCAAGCCAATGTTTCGAAGAGAAGAACAGCATGCTCTACCTGCAATTATGTAGGAAATATGAGGGGGATACGCCCGGACGGGTGGAATGAGTTGACAAGCGGGGTCTCGGGCCGTAGTATACTTTCCGCTTGCAAGGGAAGTCCTCGCGAACGAACGAGCAAGCAGCTTGAAAACGGAATGGGGATGTGGCACAGCGGCAACTGCGGCGGACTGTAAATCCGCTCCCTCTGGGTTCCTTGGTTCGAGTCCAAGCATCCCCACCATTCCAGGCCCGTGTAGCTCAGTCGGTAGAGCACTTCGTTGGTAACGAAGAGGTCACCGGTTCGAATCCGGTCGCGGGCTCCATGTTTCAAGTGCCACACACCATGCCGGTGTAGCTCAGCTGGTTAGAGCACGCGGCTCATACCCGCGATGTCACTGGTTCGAATCCAGTCACCGGTACCATGGCTTTAATGAGGCGCTTCGGCGCCTCTGAGCATAATTAGGCGTCGTTTTTAGTACCATGGAATAGCCCGCGAAGGTTGTTTCAAAAGGAGGATTGGCAATGGCCAAGGAGAAGTTCGACCGTTCTAAGCCACACGTAAACATTGGTACGATTGGTCACGTCGACCACGGTAAGACCACCCTTACCGCAGCCATCACCAAGGTCCTGTCTGAGCAGGAGGGCTGCAAGGCCGACTACACCGCCTTCGAGAACATCGACAAGGCTCCCGAGGAGCGTCAGCGTGGTATTACCATTTCTGTCGCCCACGTCGAGTACGAGACCTGGGAGCGCCACTACGCGCACGTTGACTGCCCGGGCCACGCTGACTACGTCAAGAACATGATTTCCGGCGCTGCTCAGATGGATGGTGCAATCCTCGTCATCGCAGCAACCGACGGCCCCATGGCTCAGACTCGTGAGCACATCCTCCTCGCCCGTCAGGTCGGCGTTAAGTACATCGTCGTCTTCCTGAACAAGTGCGACATGGTCGACGACGAGGAGCTCATCGACCTCGTCGAGATGGAGACCCGTGACCTTCTGTCCGAGTACGGCTTCCCCGGAGACGATATCCCCATCATCCGTGGCTCTGCTCTCGGCGCCCTCAACGGCGAGCAGAAGTGGGTCGACTCCATCGTCGAGCTCATGCACACCGTTGACTCCTACATCCCGACCCCCGCTCGTGACAACGAGAAGCCGTTCCTGATGGCTATCGAAGACGTCATGACCATTTCCGGCCGTGGTACCGTCGTCACCGGCCGTGTCGAGCGTGGCGAGCTCAAGCTCAACGAGCCTGTCGAGATCGTCGGCATCAAGGACACCCAGACCTCCACTGCCACCGGCATCGAGATGTTCCGCAAGACCATGGACTTCTGCGAGGCTGGCGATAACGTCGGTATCCTGCTCCGTGGCATCAAGCGCGAGGACGTCGTCCGTGGCCAGGTTCTCTGCAAGCCCGGCTCCGTCACCCCTCACCACGAGTTCACCGGCGAGATCTACGTCCTCACCAAGGAGGAGGGTGGCCGTCACACCCCGTTCTTCTCCGGCTATCGTCCCCAGTTCTACTTCCGCACCACTGACGTGACTGGCGACATCACCGAGCTCACCGACTCCGATGGCAACAAGGTTGAGATGGCTATGCCTGGTGACCACATCACCATCCACTGCGACCTCATTCACCCGATCGCCATGGAGGAGGGCCTCCGCTTCGCTATCCGCGAGGGTGGCCACACCGTCGGCGACGGTCGTGTCTCCACGATCATTGCGTAGCATCTAGCTACACATAGCTCGTACTTATGGCCCGACGCCTCGTTTGGGGCGTCGGGCTCTTCTCTTCCATCGTATGCGCTGATATTTGATGGTTTTGTCGAGTCGTCGAATGACAAACCCATCCGGTTGACAGACCGAACCACTGAATGGTAGCGTATACCATCGCCGACGCAGGGGTAGTCCCGTGGCGGTTATCTATAGGAGGATCAATGCGTACACTCGTTACCCTTGCATGCACTGAGTGCAAGCGTCGCAATTACACCACGAAGAAGAACAAGGCAAACACTCCGGATCGTATGGAGTTGAAGAAATATTGCCCGTGGTGCCACAAGCACACCCTTCACAGGGAGACCCGCTAAAATAAGGGTCATACAGGCCAGTAGCTCCAATGGTAGAGCGGCGGTCTCCAAAACCGTTTGTTGTGGGTTCGAGTCCTACCTGGCCTGCCAGATTACACCACCGGCTATCCCTTCTCGGGGTTAGCCGGTTTCTATGAATAGGGGTTTCGTTTCATGGCAAAGAAGGAGCGTCAGAGAAGAAGCGCACGCAAGGCCCGCTCCGCTGAGCGTGCCGCGCTCGAGGCCACCCGCGCCGCTTCCCAGTCCGGCTCGAAGGAGCCGGCGAAGAAGGCTGACGCTTCGGTTGCCCAAACCTCTGCGAAAAAGTCCGAGAAGCCGGCGAAGAAGCCGGGTCGCATTCGCAGCTACTTTCGCGATGTGAAGGCAGAGATGCATCGTGTCGTGTGGCCCGACCGCAACGAGCTCAAGAGCTATTCCGTCGCGGTCATCCTCATGCTCATAGTGTTTGGCGTGTGCGTTTGGCTTGTCGACACCGGATTCGTTGCCGTACTCGTAGGCTTCACGGGACTGAGGGGATAGGACATGGCAAAGCGCTGGTATGTGGTCCACACCTACTCGGGCTACGAGAACAAGGTGAAGGGCGAGATTGAGCACCGTGCCGAGATCAACGGCATGCAGGACAAGATCGTCGACATCCAGATTCCGACCGAGGACGTCACTGAGATCAAGGACGGTGGCAAGCGCGAGACCAAGGAAGAGAAGGTCTTTCCTGGTTATGTCCTCGTCCGTATGGAGATGAACGACGATACGTGGACCCTCGTCCGCAACACCGACGGTGTCACGGGTTTCCTCGGTCTGGACGGCAGCAAGCCTGCCCCGCTTCGTAGGTCTGAGTTCAACAAGATCATGCATCGCGGCGGTGGCAGCTCGAACGGCTCTAAGCCCCAGAAGCATGTCACGACCACCACGAACATCGAGCCCGGCATGTCAGTCAAGGTCGTCTCTGGTCCGCTTGCGGACTTCGACGGCCAGGTGTCCGAGGTCAACGCCGAGGCGGGCAAGGTCAAGGTAATGCTCACGATCTTCGGCCGTGAGACCCCCGTCGAACTCACTCTCGACCAAATCACCATCATCGCTTAGCAACCAGTCGGTCCCGGTATCGGTGAGGATGGCTTCTCCGGGATCGGTTGATATAGGAAACGCAAAACTCTGTCTAGGAGACCACAATGGCCAAGAAGGTTACCCACTTCATCAAGCTCCAGATTCCTGCTGGCGCAGCTAACCCCGCGCCTCCCGTCGGCCCCGCCCTTGGTGCCGCACAGGTCAACATCATGCAGTTCTGCCAGGCGTTCAACGCGGCGACCTCCGACAAGAAGGGTGACATCATCCCTGTCGAGATCACCGTCTACGAGGACCGCACCTTCGACTTCGTCTGCAAGACCCCTCCCGCGGCGCAGCTGATCAAGAAGGAGCTCGGCCTCAAGAGCGGCTCTGGCGTTCCCCAGCGTGACAAGGTCGGCCAGCTCTCCCAGGAGCAGCTCACCAAGATCGCCGAGATCAAGATGCCGGACCTCAACGCAAACGACATCGAGGCTGCCAAGAAGATTGTCGCGGGCACCGCGCGCTCCATGGGCGTCACCATCGCCGAGTAGCAGGTTCCAAGCGCCTGGCCCAGCCTGGCGTGTCAGATAAAGGTGGGAATCCACCAACTACGTGGGAGGGCCACGCCGCCCGCTAACCACACAGGAGGTAAGAAATGGCGAAGCACGGAAAGAACTACACCAACGCCGCTGCCAAGTTCGACAAGGCAGAGGTCTACAGCCCGAAGAAGGCCATGGAGCTCGTGAAGGAGCTCTCCACCGCCAAGTTCGACGAGACCGTCGAGGCTTCCATCCGCCTGGGCGTCGACACCCGCAAGGCCGACCAGAACGTCCGTGGCTCCATCTCCCTGCCCAACGGCACCGGCAAGACCGTCCGTGTCGCCGTCTTCGCAGAGGGCGCCAAGGCCGAGGAGGCCAAGGCGGCTGGTGCCGATATCGTCGGTTCCGACGACCTCGTCGAGGATGTCCAGAAGGGCAACATCAACTTCGACGCCGTCATCGCGACCCCGAACCTCATGGGCAAGGTCGGTCGTCTCGGCCGCATCCTCGGACCCCGCGGCCTGATGCCGAACCCCAAGCTCGGCACCGTCACCATGGACGTCGAGAAGATGGTCAAGGAGCTCAAGGCCGGTCGTGTCGAGTACCGTGCCGACCGCTACGGCATCTGCCACGTCCCCATGGGCAAGGTCTCCTTCACCGTTGAGCAGCTCGTCGAGAACTATGCGGCTCTCTACACCGAACTTCTCCGCGTGAAGCCGTCCACGGCCAAGGGCCGCTACGTCAAGTCCGTCGCCTTCTCCTCGACGATGGGCCCTGGCGTCAAGGTCGACTCCGCTGTCACCCGCGACTTCCTCGCCGAGTAGCAATAGAGTCTCCTAGCAGTCGCTAGACAGAAGCAACGCACGAATGCCGGTTCGGGGTTTACCGAGCCGGCATTCTGCTTTTCTCGTCTTACCTTCCATGTCAAGTACGTGGCCGAGTAGGCCCGCCACGGTAGGGGATGGACACGGGTGTCCATGCGCATACAATGTGAAGACGAGAGGATCGCGTCGTCATGACTTGACGTGTGCCGTGGGGGATGTAAAAATACCTTGCGTATGACATGAGTCATACGACTGCAAACAGCACGTACCGCTGCCAAAGACAGCAGGTGCCCGCAAGGGCTTGAAGGGGTTTCCCGCCAGCCGAGGTGGTCTTGGAATAGCTTCTTAGACCCTGCTTTGGCTGCGCCAAGCGGGGTCTTTTTCGTGAAGGCCCGCCGCGTCGGCGGCATGTGCCCGATCGGATCAAGGAGGTGTATTTCATGCCCAACAGCAAGAACGTCGAGATGCTCGCCAAGGTCAAGGAGTCCCTTGACAACTCCAAGGGTGTCTTCTTCATCGACTACCGTGGTCTTACCGTTAAGGAGACCCAGGAGCTTCGTCGCAAGCTCACCGCGGCCGGCGCTCACATGAAGGTCTACAAGAACAACATCGTGAAGATCGCTCTTGAGCAGGCCGAGATGCCCGTGGCTGACGTCGCAGGCACCGTTGCTTACGTCTTCTACGAGAACGACCCCGTTGCCGCTGCCAAGGTCATCAAGGAGGAGTCCAAGGCCCTCAAGAAGATCGAGTGGCTCGGTGCCATCGCTGACGGCCAGTCCCTCTCTGCGGACGAGGCCAAGGCCTACGCGGAGCTGCCCTCTCGCGACGAGCTCATGGCCCAGCTGGTTTACGTCATCGCAAGCCCGCTTTCCGGCATCGCTCAGGTTTGCGCTGGTCCCGCCAGGGGTCTTGCGACCGTCCTGGACGCCATCGCAGATCAGAAGAACGCCGCCTAAAAGGCGAACTTCAAAGGCAACATTGAACCTTGCACTACCAAAAATTTGATGGGCGCAGGAAGCGCCCACTAACAAAGGAGAATTGACATGGCTGTCACCAAAGATGAGATCATCGAGGCCCTCAAGGAGATGCCCGCCCTCGAGCTTTCCGAGCTCGTTCACGAGCTGGAGGACGTCTTCGGCGTCTCCGCTGCTGCTCCCGTCGCTGTCGCCGCTGCCGCTCCCGCGGCCGACGCTGCTCCCGCTGAGGAGAAGACCAACTTCGACGTCGAGCTGACCTCTTTCGGCTCCAACAAGATCGCCGTCATCAAGGTCGTCCGTGCCCTCACCTCCCTTGGCCTGAAGGAGGCCAAGGAGGCCGTCGAGTCCGCTCCTAAGGTCATCCTCGAGGGTGCCAAGAAGGAGGACGCTGAGGACGCCAAGAAGCAGCTCGAGGAGGCCGGCGCTACCGTTACCCTGAAGTAACAAGCGCTGCCTTTGGCACTTCGCACGTCTGGGGTCCGGGCCGCAAGGTCCGGGCCCTTTTCTCGTGCGTTGACATCGACGTGCAACGCGCTTGGCTCATGCCAGAATAATCTGGCGTCGAATTGGGGGCCCTTCCACCTTTGCCTGAAGCTAGGCTCGCTCTTGGTGGAGAGTCCGCTAGCTGTTGTGTGCCATGACGTTGTTTACACCGACGATACGCGAAATCGGCGGGAGACCCCCGCAGGCGCTGTGGGGCCTCTCTCAATCGTAGCGGTCGATGAAGGGGGAGGCGGCCGCCGCCCTCTCCTCCTCGGTCACGTAATCGCGGGCCGTTGAAGTCAAGATAGACTTCGCCAGGCGAGATAGCGAACAGCCCCCCATCGACACCAACGTGCTTTCGCCAGCCCCGTTACCGTGGGACGCCAGAATCGGCGGCTCCTAGCAGCGGGGCCCTGTCCTGCGGCGCAAGGTCCTTGGTACTGAAAGGCTTCCTCGTCATGCGGATTATATGGCAGCGGTGGCAGAGCCCGTCGGCTATCGCCGACGCCACGACCGGGTCCCCGAAGACCCTTGCCCACGACCCCATCCCCACGTCGGTCGTCACGATGGTCGACCTCCTCTCGTACCTCCTCGAGACCAGCTGGAACAGCAGGTCCGCGCCCTGCTTGTCGACGTCCGGGCACCCCATCTCGTCGACGATAGGCAGCGACAGGTGGGCGTAGAAGCGCAGCCGCCTCTCCAGCTGGCCCTTGTCCGCGGCGTGCGCGAGGTCCGAGACGAGGCGCTGGCAGTCGGTGAAGCGGGTGAGCTTGTGGGCGTGGATCGCCTCGACCCCCGGCGCCACGGCGATGTGGGTCTTGCCCACGCCGGGACTGCCTACGATCACGACGCTCTCGTGGCGGTCGAGGAACCCCAGCGTTGCGAGGTCCTCGACCACGCCCCTGGGGATCGACGGCTGGAACGAGAAGTCGAAGTCCCTGAGCGTCTTCGCGTAGGGGAAGCTCGCCTTCTCGACTCTCCCGCTCAGGTCGCGCTCCCTCACGGCGGCGACCTGCGCGTCGGTCATCTCGAGCAGGGCCTCGGGGAACGACTTCGCGCCCGTCGCGACGAACCTCGAGTGCTCCGGGGCGGAGGAAGCCATCGCGTCGAGGCCGAGTCCCTCCAGGTTGCCGCGTATGCGCTCCGACACGCTGCCCTCCGGGCCGGTCACGACCCCTCGCCCCCTCCGAGCCCGCCCAGCAGCTCGAGGTTGCGCCTGGCCTGCGCCTCGATGTCCGTGTCGCCGCCCCTGCGCTTGTCCGCCATCGCCTCGGCGTAGTCGCCCTCGCGGCAGACTATCGGCCCTCCCGGGGCGGCGGCGTCGCGCGTCGCCACGAGCTCCCCGCCGTCGTAGGTCCCGAGACGCCTGCCCGGCTCGAGCGGCAGCCTCACGCGGCGCCCTATGCACCCCCTCGGCACCGAGAACTCGCGTCCGGCGCACCTGACGAGCATGGTGGCGGGCACCACCCGCCACGACACGTCGCCCACGGGCGTCGAGAGGGCCGAGTCGCGCGGCATGGGCCAAGGGCCTCCTTCCCCCTCCGGAAGATCAGCTCCGGCGGTAGGCCGGTCGTGCGGTTTGGCCTCGTTTCGCGTTTCCCCTGTCGTGTTTCATGGGGTCCGCGCCCTGTCCCTACCTGAAATCTCCCGCACCCACGATAGTGGTCCCAACGGAAGCCGATTCCGTCGGGGCCCCGAGGGGGACCCGAAGAGAGAACCCAGGTGGAAGGTGGGAACGATGAAGAAGCTTACGAGCCTCGTTGCAATCTCTTCGGTCATGGTCGGTCTGGTACTGATGACGGGGTGCACAGGTGGGGCAGGGTCCGTCCCCAGCCGGGCTGTTGCCCATGAGGACACATACGTCCAGGGCGTCGACGACGAGTCCGACGACGTCAGGGGACACAGCGTCGAAGTGACCCTGGACGTCGGATCCGACGAGTCCGACCGCTCCGACACCGATGGCGCCGCCGACGCAGGCGGTCGTGTGGACGAGGACCGGGACGCGGGCCGCAGCGGCGCCAAGGACGCGAGCGGCAGTGTCGACAAGGGTCGGGATACGGGCCGCGGTGGGGAGGCAGACGCGGATCGCGGTTCCGCCGGCCGCTCGAGCGGGAACGATGCCGAGCCCTCCGGCGCCAACGGGACGCAGGACGGCGCGGGCAAGGACGCCAAGCCCTCCCAGTCCGGGGACGCCCTCAACTCCGCGCCGGTCAAGGACCCCATGGCGGGCATGTTCCACAACAACGCCTCCTACTTCCACTACTACGACCAGCTTCCCGCCGAGGGGAAGGCCGTCTACGACGCCGCCTACGACGTGGCCCTGCACCCCACGACGGGGGGCTACGTCCGGACCGTCCAGGTCGACGTGAAGCCCGGCACCCCCGAGGCCGTCACTCTCGTGCAGTCTGCGACCTGCGCCATCGAGAAGGACCACCCCGAGCTGTTCTACCTCCGCAAGCATCCGATCGGATACCGCTTCAACGAGAACGTGGGGGGCATGGAGACGAGCGTCTCCCTCCAGCTGACCTCCACCTACGACAACTGCAAGCAGGAGATGACGGAGTTCAACAACGCGGTCGACTCCTTCCGCGAGGACTGCCAGCTCCTGGGCTCCGACCCCTTCGTCATCCTCGACATCCACGACAAGCTCATCGACCTCGTCTCCTACGACGAGGACTACGAGGACGCCCCCGCGGACGACTACACCTACACCGCCTACGGCGCCTTCGTGGCGAACTCGAGGGGCGAGCGGAACACCTGCGTCTGCGCCGGCTACGCCATGGCGCTCCACTACCTGCTCCAGCAGTCCGGCGAGAAGTCCATCTACGTGGTGGGCTACGCCGGCGGGCCGGACGGGCAGCGGGGTCAGCACGCCTGGAACGAGGTGAAGATCCGCGACAGCTGGTACGTCATCGACGCCACCTGGGACGACGCCCTCGACCCCGAGACCACGGACATGACGGACCGCCACAACCGGGTGGCCGCCTCCGACGCCAGGTTCGCCGACCGCCTGAGGCACAGGTACTTCCTGCTCACCACCGAGGAGTTCGAGGACTTCCAGCCCGGAGACGCCTACACCTACCACTTCGACGACGGCACCTCCGTGTCCTTTGACTCCGGCTCGAGCCACGTGGTGGACGAGAAGGACGAGCGGACCTACGGCTACGTGGTCCCCGACGCCCTGGGGACCAAGTACGACTACGAGGAGCTCGCGAGGGAGCTTGGTCGCTAGAGAGGCCGGTGGTCGTGGGTCGTGCCCGTGCCGGGCACGACCCTTGCGCGTCTGAGCCGGAGGGAGGTCCCGGGTCCGTGCCTGGGGCCTCCCTCCGGCCCAGACGCCATCTGCGCTCACCTGCCGGAGGCCTGCCGTTCCAGGGCGACGAGCTCCTCCCTGGTGTAGATGGGGTACTCCATCAGGCGGCTGATGCCATCCAGCCCGAGGCTCGGAGCGAGGCGCAGCAGGCGGCGTCCCTCGGCGTCGAAGTCGACCACGTCCTCGACCACCGCGGCCACGCCCATGGTGTCGCGGTCGAGCACCAGCAGGGTACCCGTGCCCACGTCGGCGTTCCGGACGAGCGCGTAGACGCGGCTCCCGTCCGCGCTCGGCTCCACCCTGATGGTGCGGGGGCGGAAGGCGTCCTCGAGGTCAAGCTCGTCCGTGGACATGACCTCGTTGGTCTCGAGGTCGCAGACCGCGAGGTCCTTCTCGGTGAGGAGCAGGAGCCTGGCGTCGTCGTCGCAGTAGGCGGCCGCGACCACCGACTTCGCCCTGTGGGGGTACTCGATGCCGCGCGTCTGCCTCCCGCTCTCTATGTCGTAAGAGACGATGCGGCCGTCGTTGGTGACGACCGAGAACTCCGCCGCCCCGTCGGCGACGGCGATGCCGCGAGTGGGGCTGACGTCCAGGTCGGTCGGTATGGTGCGGCTCTCCCCCGTGTCGAGGTCGACGGCGAGGAAGGAGCGGATCGTCGGATCGCCCTCGCCCGGGTGGAGGCCGACGACGAGCCACCCGCTGCGGCCCGCGGCGCACAGGGAGGTCCCGCCGACGCCCCCGGTCGCGGGGCGGCCCTCGAGGTCGGGAATCGTGCGTACGAGGCTTCCGTCCTCGAACACCTCGACGTCGAAGCTGCTGCCGTCGCCGTGCTCGGTGACGTAGAGGTGGCGGATGCTCCCGTCTCGGCCCTCCACGAAGGTGGTGTAGGGGGAGCGCTCCTCCTCGGCGTACGTGCCCGTCCCGTCGTCCGCGAAGCGAGCGAAGGAGTACGAGTCGGTGAGGACGAGGGAGCCCGCCCCGTTCTCCGGGGCAGTGACGAAGCCGGGGCCGACCCTCTTGCTGAGCGTGGCCTGCCGTCCGCCCCCGGCGACCGCCTCGAGGGAGCTCGCGTCGAAGGCGCCGAGTCTGCCGTCCCCGTCGACCGTGAGGATGAGGCTCCCGTCACGGGACCAGCCGGCAGCCACGGGGGAGGAGTCCGTGGCGAGGACCTCCCGCGCCGCCCGGCTCCTGGCCACCGTTGTGCGGAACAGCCTCGAGTGGTCCTCGTCGGGCACGAGGCAGACGTAGCTGCCCTCCCCGCTGGGGGCGCTCATGAGGACCGGCAGGCACCCGTCCGGGAACGTGCCCGGGGCGCAGCCCGCGAAGGAGGGCTTCTCGCCGAGGAGCGTGTAGAGGGAGTAGACCTCGAGGCGGTCGTTCACGAGGTCGCTGCCATCGGCCAGCTCCTCGTCGCTCGGGAGCGGGGCGATGAGGAGGCGACCCGCCTCGGTGAAGGCCATGACGTAGTCGACCAAGTCTCGCACGCGCGATGCGGCGATCACCTGGTCGCCGCAGGAGTCGGCGTCGTAGAGCCGCATGTCGTCGGAGACGAGCGCCACGGTGTCGCCGACCGCGACGGCGGACCCCCCGTCGCGGACGGGGATGACGCGCGCGTACATCCCCTCCTCCCAGGGGTCCGTGTCGTCGAGCGAGCGCTCCGCGGAGGTGGAGCCGTCCTGCCCGAGCGCGGTGAGGGTCAGGGTGGAGCCCCGCTGTCCGTGCAGCACGAGGAAGGGCGAGCTGTCGCTCTCTGGTCCCGCGTCGCCGGCGATGGCCAGGTCGAGAATCTCGTCCTGCTCGGGCAGCCCCGTCGGAAGGGGTCCCGAGCAGGCGCCGTCCGGCGTCCCGGATGCCAGGTACCAGCGCTTGGCGCCCGCGCCGCCCGCGCCCTCGTCCTCGGTCAGGGCCGCCACGAGGAAGCGGCTCTGTCCCTGGTCCCAGGCGACCTGGCAGGAGGCGTGGCCCTCGGCGTAGCGGACGAGGGGGCCCGCGGGGACGCCGGTCTCGAACGCGTGCCTCTCCCGGCCGGTCTCGACGTCGACGAGGTGCAGCACCAGCTGGCGCGTCCCCGCGTCGACCTCGGCGAAGAGCAGCGAGTCGGCCGCGTACGAGGCGTCGAAGGAGCTTCCCGGCAGGCTCGTCCTGGGGTAGAACCACGTGCTCGACCACACCTGCTTGCCCGTGCCCATGTCGATGCCCTCGGAGAAGCTCCTGTCCCCCGTGCAGCACAGTGCGAGGACAGAGCCGTCTTGGGAGAGGTACGGGTCGAGGTGCTCGTCGGAGCCCGGGGGCAGGCTCGCGAGCTCGTGTGCGAGGTCGTGGCTCTCCCAGAGGACGTCTCCGGATGCGGCGTCGAGGCATCTCACGACGTCCTCTGCGTCCACCACGACGAGGCGTCTGCCGTCGTCGGTCGGGACCATCCGCACGACGTCGGCGGGGAGGTCGGCGAGGAGCTTGAAGGTCATGTCGCCGCCGTAGGCGTCGGTCGCCTCCGCGAGGGTCCGCTCTGCCCGCGCGCTCGCCGGGCCGTCCGGGTCGAGCTCGAGGGACTCGATCGCGGAGGCGGACGCCTCCCGGAGGTCCAGCGCGTCGAGCTGGAGCCGGGCGTTGCTCGCGGCGGTGGCGGCGTCGTGCTCCTGGATGCTCCGCTTCTGGCTTGCCATGGTCAGAGCGGCATGGATGGAGGCGACCGCGACGACGAGGAGGATGGCCGCGGCGGCGCCTGAGGCCACGGCGAGGCGGCGCGCGCGGTAGCGGCGCTCGCGCTGCCAGAGGGAGTCGAAGCTGACCTGCGACAGGGTGGCGAGGATCCTGACCGCCTCCTTGCGGAAGCTTGCCGGACGGTACCTCCCGGACCCGTCCGTGAGGTTCGCCGACAAGGGGCTGTGGCCGCGGGCGCCGCGGCCGTCGTGTCCCTGGTCCGCGAGGAGCGCCTCCGGGATGACCTCCTCGGGGTCGCCGGAGACGAGGACGGTCAGGACGTGCTTGAGGTCGCGCGTGGCGAGGAAGTGGTCGATCTCCGCGAGGACCCAGGGTGACTTCCTCGTCTCCTCCGAGCAGACGACGATCAGGTATTCGCTCTGGTCCAGCGCCGCCTTGAGGCTGGCGTCGAGGTCGCACGAGAGCGAGAGCTCCGTCTCGTCGCGGAAGACGACGTAGCGTGCGGGCGCGGCACCGTCCTCGCCCCGTCCGCCGTCGCCGCGCGGAGGGCGGGCGTGCTCGATCGCGGACTGGATTCGGGCGGCGACGCGCTTGTCGCGCCTGTTGTGGCGATAGCTGATGAACGCCTTGTACCGGTACACGCATGCCTCCCTGTGGTGGCGGAGTCGGTCTTCGGGGACGTCTACGGGACGGGGAACCACGCGAGCCTCAGGACGTCTGCGGTCGCGAGAATCATGTCCGCGTCGAGGGACTGGAAGAGGTCGAACTCCTCGCCCTGCCTGCGGTAGCGCGCGAAGCGCTCGTCGGGGCGTGGGACCTCCCCGTCGCGCGCGCCCGCGTACTCGCTGGCGTGGTACTCGTAGTCGAGCTGGCGCTGCAGCCCCTCGAGCTCGCCCCAGGAGCAGATGCAGGGGTGGACCTTCGCGATCTGCACCATGTGGCTCGGCGCCCCGTTCCTGATGCACTGGACCGCCTGGTAGGGGTCGGGCTGGCCGTCGCGGCCGCACATGCCGACCCAGCCGCGGCTCTGCATGTGCCGCCGCCAGCGGATGTGCTCAAAGCGTTCGAGCTCCTTCAGGAGGAGGCACCTCTCGACCCGTCCCCCGCGGGCACTCCTGCGCAGCCTGTCCTCGAAGGCCCGGGCGAGGAGCCGCCTCGCGTCGGCGTCCCACCAGGCCCCCGCGTCCTGTACGTACCACGCTTCCGGGAAGACACCCGCGGCGAAGAGCCGGTAGGGGAGGCTCGCCGCGCATGCCCGCGAGCTGTCCCTCTGGTAGAGGCGGCCGAAGTAGCCGTCCAGCTCCTCGTAGCGCCCGTCCGCCGCGGGTCCGGCCCCGCAGTACACGAGGTGGACGCACTCGGCCGCCCGCTCGATGGCGTCTCGGCCGAGGTTGGGCCAGGCGTAGCGCTCCTCGGGCGAGCCGAACGTGACGAAGCCGTAGTTGTTGAACCACTGGTTGGCGTGCTCCTCGCCCTTGGGGACCATGAGGTTGGCCCCGAGGGACGCGAGCGAGGGGTCGGAGCACGGCACCGCGATGACGGGCCTCGTGGCGGCGTAGTCCCGGGTCCTCCCTGCGGCGACCGCGCAGCGGACGCTCGTCTCGCGGACGTGCGCGGCGAGCGAGAGGTTGCTCAGGTCGGAGCCGGTGTCGACGACGTAGTAGAGGAGGTCGCCCGTAGCCTCGAGCCCCTCGAGCGCCCTCGTGAGGGCGGGGGAGGAGAGGTCGACGTCGCTGTAGGCGAGCTCGATGGGCGCCAGGTCGTCGTCGGTGAAGGGGGGCTCGCCCCCGGTGGCCTCTCCGTCGTCGCGGACCGCCCTCCCCAGTGGCCTGAGCCGCGAGTAGGGCGACATGCCGGGGCACTTCGCGCCCAGGGCGGCATAGAGTCCGGAGGCGTGGGGGGAGAGCACGGAGACCTTCGTCGTGACCCCCTCGCCGCAGACGGGGAGGGCGAACGCCTCCCGGACGAGCCAGGACGCGAGCGAGGCGTCCACGTTCGAGCTGAGGACGACCACGTGGAGCGTCTGGTCGTCCGCGCTCTCGCGGATTGCCTTGGAGGTGAGGCGGTAGAAGGGTGGGTGGTGCACGAGGAGCCCGAGGGCCGCCTCGTGCGCGTCGTCCACCAGGAAGACGCGGACCGTGCGCAGTGCGTCGGGGTTGGAGGATCGGACGAGGTTGAGCGCCGTGTCGATGACGGGGGAGGCCAGCTCCTCGTCGCAGCGGACGACGACCTCGGTCACGGGGGCGTCGGCCTCCGCGCCCCCTGGCGCCTCGCCGTGCTGCACAAGGTCGAGCACGGCGAGGGCGTCGAGGACGTTCCTCTCGAGGTCGTCGTCCAGCAGGACGACGCGCAACCCCCCGTGCGTCCCTGCGCCGAGGAAGCGGGAGAGCGAGGGACCGGAGAAGGACGTGAGGACGC
>OCVV010938928.1_pt1 | contig 17194 bp, 24 predicted proteins | sample 1539721 | NCBI WGS metagenome assembly OCVV01 (sample SAMN02144230, study PRJEB22623) | gut metagenome | biome: sheep rumen | host: Ovis aries | place: New Zealand | reverse complement strand
TAAAGTCTAATAATCAATTGCTTCACCACGAAGAGTGATAGACTGGTTATGACTTAAGCTACCACGGTACTTAGAAGAATCATAAATTTCTTCATAATCTTCAAAGTGCTTGCGTTGATGGATCTTTTGGCCGCCATCAAGGAAGTTAATCCAAGTAGTTTCAACATTGTTCTCATAGGTGCGTAAGTAATCATACCAATAGCATTCATTCCATACACGTTCTGGAACTTTATGTTGTTCAGTGGTTAAGTAATTATGATATGCGACACTATTCCAGGCACCTATTGCTTCACGATTTGTAAACATTGTGCGGCAAGCTTCATATAGATTGCTTGCAAATACAAACCATACAGCATCATAGCCATTGAATACAGGAGTACCATCTCTGGTATCGCTTGCTTCATTACCATAGTCAAATACTAGTAAACCATTATTGTTGTTACCATCAGCGGTATCGTTATCATAGTTCTTACTAAGATCCCAAATCCAATATCCTTCGGTATTACTTGGGCCGCCGATTTCTTTGCGGGAAGACCAGAATGTATTTTTAGCTACGTTATCTACCATTGTATGACGTTCAATATAGCAGAAGTGATAGATAACAGAGTCCATTGCCATATAATCTTCGCACTCAGATAGCATCTTAGCCATACGGTACTCGAAAGTATCGTTAGTATAGGTACCTGCATATTGAGATACGGTTGAGCCGCGAAGAACCTGTGCAAAATGACGTCCTTCGGTTTCTACTACTTCACGATTATGTCCGCGGAAAGTATAAGGTCCAAATGTTACAGGCTCTGGTAATGCATTACCGGTTGCGGCGTTAGGATTACTTGCAACCATCCAAGTAACAAATCTTTCCCAACCATTCTTAATATCGGCAGTAACTGCGGTTGGTTTTAGATCTGGATAACGCATTTCGTAGTTTTGAGTATTCTAATCATTTGCTGTCCAAGCGCTATCATAAGATTTCATCTTCTGAGCATCAGAAGTGTTTTCTTTGATTTCAATGCAGCATTCATCTTCAGAGTGGAAGATATGTGTATTTTTCTTGGAAGTACCCATGTTTGCAATTGAATACATATAGTACTTTTCAGGATTGAAGCTTGCGCCTTTCTCGGTGAAAAGTGTAATACCATCAGATGGCTCATTTTCTCTACGGTCTTTAATGAACTGAACGCCCATTGCAAATTCCATACAATCACGTGCGGATAAGCTTGGGAATGGCTGATAACGTTGATACCATTCGGCATTACACATGTTGTTTACCTGTTCGCAAGAAGCGAAGTTAACTTTTGTATTGGAATAAGTAATTGGTAGAGAATCATCATTAATTTTAAAGCCTTTATATTCTAATTCATCAGCTAATAGGTTATTGCCATAGCCATCTACTAATGTTGCATTTGGTGCCTTTTTCTTACCAAAATCAATATCAGTATTTGCTGCGCCATAACGATAGTTGAAAGAGGAAGTACCTTGAATCTTTAATTTTGCGTTAGTACCTTCTAATTGATAATATTGATCACCATTTTCCCAGATTTGCTGGAAACGATTTACATTGATCGCATCATCTTTAGCCTTAGTCATTCTCTCAATATCGTAAAGCCATACACGGCAATCCTTATTCTTATTTGCTAACTTATTATAATCAATATCTTCATCTTCGTCTAAGATATCATTACGATTATAACGCTGGATCATTTCTACTGCATTTGGTGCGTCAGCAATAAAGTTAGTAACGTGATCATTTCTACTAAGAACAAATGGATAATATTTAACTAAATAAATACATACATCGCAGTTCGCAGAACCAATTACTAGATTTGCCGCATTAGCTGCTGTCTGTACAAAGTTGCCGCCATACTTACGAGCAGTAGTAATAACACCATCAATCCATGCCATAATGTATTGATTTGGTGCATCAGAACCATTTGGTAAGGTTGCCTTATATACTTCAAATTCAAGTTCAGTATATTCTTCTTCACCATACTGAGTAGAAATGGTAGTTGTACTAGATTTAAAGCTCGCGCCATGGGCGCTTAACTGAATACCAATATTTTCAGCCATATTAGTAGCAATAACTGCATCATAATCACGACAATTTTCAACCTTAAAGATAATCTTAAAGTTCATACCATTGGTACGAGGGTCGGTTAAGAACATCTAATAAGGAATAGTCATTGTAGTACCAGACTTAATACGAATGAATTGACGAAGTTGACCGTTTTCATCTAATTCAGTCTTAATACCACCATTAACCCAGTCAAAGTTATTAGAGAACTGAAGTTTAGTGGTATTTTGATTATTAGAATCATAATACCATGCTTTTAAAGCATTGTTACTTGCAAGTTCACTCGCCTTTAACTTAAATGTATAATTTGGAATTTCTGTATTATTAATATTAATACTATTAACAGTTAAATTTAATGTCTTAACAACTTCACCGGTAGTGATTGTTAAAACTTTCGCGCCACTAGTTAGTGGAGTATAGTTCCAAGTTTGAGTGGTTCTTCCAACATCACGAGTATCAACTACAACGCCATCAACTGCTAATTCTATATGAGAAGTATTTGCATTTGGAGTATAAACTACAAATGGAATTGAAATAGTGTTATATTGATCAACATTTGAAGATGGTAAGGTTGCTGCGATAATAGGATTAGTATTTCCAGCCTCAGCAACAATAAAGTCGTGAGAAATATGGCTAGTTTCTTTAGAAGCTCCATTAATAGTCGCGGTCATCCACATTTCAGCGGTATAATTGCCATGAGTAAAGTTATTAGTTAAGGTAACAGAAGTAGGAATACCACTTGTTGTTACTGTTTGAGTTTGTTCATAAGAACCAACTTTCAAATGTAATGTCTTTGTAATATCAACACCATATGGAACACAAGAGAATATAATTTCATCTTCATCATTAATGGTGCTTTCATCATATTCCCAAGTTAATGAGAAGTTCTTTACATCTACTACCCATGTTTTGTTACGAGTAATAACTTGATTATCAATATTACTAGTAACAACTAATGTAATATTGTTTTCACCAGTTTGTAGATATTGAGTAATATCAAAACTATTGTTACCAATATTTACAACGGAAGTCGCAACCTGTGCGCGATTAATAGACCATGTTGCAGTACTCGTAGTTGCTACTGTATCACCAGAACTATCTGTTGCAGTATAACTAAAGTTAATTAAACATGGCTCACCAACAATAGAAGTAATATTACCATCACCAATACGGTTTAGAGTAGCAGTAATTAAAGAGCCACTTCCACCTGCTCCACCCGCGGCGAACGTACAAGGATGCTCTTCACCATTGGTATCAGTAAATGTTAGGGTGTAAGAAACAATTTCATCATTTTCAGTATTCTCAGTTAATGCTACGCTCTTTAACGCAATAAAGTCTGCTAACTTATTAATATTACTACCAAATTCAGTTGCATTTAAGCCGCCATTTAAAGTAACATTAATATTGTTAATTAAGCCGGATGGTAAAACAGTTACCCATGTGTTATTTAAATAACGATAATGAACATAATTAGTACCAGATCCAATGAAGTAATCCACATTTTCATCATATGGCTGTGGAACTTCAACAAGTGAACTATAAAATTCCGCAGAAGAAGTACCGCCTTCGCCCGCGCCGCTAATTAATTCCCACTGATTATTAATATATTTCCAATAGTAGTATTTGTTATCTTTCTTTAATATATAATCTATATCAGTAGAAGGATTGCTAATATTGGTAGGGATACCAGAATTATTGTAATTTACGTTTTCAATAATTGTGGTTGTAGATTGCGGATTATTTTCTAGTGTAGTAACTCTATCAGCTAACGCGTCTAAATCCGCATCAGTTGCCGCCGCATCAGCAATTGCCTTTGTCGCAGCCAAACCAGTGCTTGGATCATTAACAGTATTTTGTAATGCGTTAACACCATTTTGAGCAGTAGTAATTCTTGTAGATAAAGCAGAATCTGCTGCTTGATATCCGCTTTCAACCTCTCCAATGCGAGTGCTAAGAGTCGCATCTGCTTCGGCCAAAGTTGTATCTGCCGCTTTATAAGCAGTATCCATATCAGATACTGTTGAAGTTAATGCAGTAATTGATTCATTAATAGTTGTGTCTGCTGCCTTATATGCAGTATCTAAGGAATTAATACGATTTGTAAGAGTAGAATCCGCAGCCTTGTAAGCAGTATCTAAATCAGAAATATTGCTATTAATGGTTCCAATACTATCAGTTAAACTATCAAGACGAGAAGTCATCGCTGTGGTGCCAACTAATTCGCCTTCGATCGCTTCAAAGCGTGCATCAATTGAAACATAAGACTTATCTACTCCATTACTTGCTAAAGCAGTTGAGCTATGGGCATTATTTAATTCTGTTTCAATAGTTGTGAAACGATTATCAAGAGTACCATGAGTATTATTAGTACCATGCGCCGCAGTTATTTCAGCGATAACATTGGGCAACGTGCGTTCTGGATGTGCGCCACCATCAATTGCGTTTAGACGATCAGTTAAAGTCTACTGATGGCCCGTCTCATCAACACCGCCGGCATTAATTAAACTTTGGGTCATACTATTATAACCATTAATTAATGTGGTTGCAGTAGCTTCAACCGCTTCAAAACGAGCTTTAAGAGTATCGTTAGATACGCCTGTACGTTTCGCCGCATCAATACTATCACTTACAGCTTGAATTAAAGCATCTTGAGTTGTATTTTTACTTTCAATAGCGGTGAAACGAGTATCCAAGTTATCATAGGCAGGATCATTGCTGGTAGTAGCCGCAATAATTTGATTAAATGCTTTTACCCCAGGACTATTATCACCTGCGGCCTAGTCTACTCTAGTACCTAGATCAATAACCTAACGTCTTAAACCCTCATTATCAGTCTCACCAACAACACTCTGCAAAGTATTTACTTTAGTAACTACAGATGTAAATTGGCTATCGGATGGTTTAAGTGCGCCATCAGCAGTAGACTGCGCCGCTGCGATTCCGTCTTCGATTTTCATTAATCTGGACTAAGTAATCGGATCACCGGTCTACCACTAAGTTTGCGTATACGCCATAACCATTCCCTCCTTTTTCTCAAAATATTAAGAAGCATAAACTTCTTTCTAACATTTTAGTATAAGAGGGGATAATTAATAATAGTTTTAGTTTTTTAGATATAAAAAAAATTGCGATCTTGCGATCGCAATTATTTGAACTTTTCTTCAACGTATCCATCTTCGGTAGTATAGAAGATTTTCTTTACCCCGATTTCTTTTAGCATTGCCATGCAGGACGGGCATGGCCGCGATGGAGCGAGTCTTCCGTCTTTATATTCTCTATACAAATAAATATGTACTTTATCCCAGGCAATACTATCTCCAAACTTCCATCTCAACTTCTGCGCAAGGGCGATTTCTGCATGAACCTTGTCCAAAGTATCGGACTCACGAAAACGATATATATTATATTTGGCTTGAAGCGGTGAAGTTTTATTAGAATTAAAGGCAGTAGCTACAATAGAGCCTTTATAGATAGCAACAGCTCCAATTGCTGGGGCAAAATTATGAGAACCCGTATAAGTCGCCCGCAAAGAAGCTTCTCGCGCAAATCTGAAATAACGCTTATTCATTAGCTACTCCCTCCCATTTCTATAAAAATTATAACATAAAATTTTATATAAGTCAAATACTTAAATTTTGAGGTGGTGACTATGAAAATTAAAGTACAAATTACAACTAATGAAAATATGAAGTATTTTAATTGTGATAAAAATACTATTAAGGAAATAGATTTTGAAGAATATGTTGGTATTGTTGTGGCTTCTGAAATGGGTAATGCTAATGAAGAAGCCCTAAAAGCATAGGCTATTGCCGCAAGAACATATGCTTGCGCACAAGGGGTTCTTGATGGAAAAGTAATTAGTGATTCCGCCGCAAAAGCATAGGCTTTTCGCGCGCCACGTATTACTTATAAGAAGGCTTAGGTCGCTGCGAAAGCAACTGAAGGAATGGTATTAATGTATGGAGGGCGCTATGCTTCAACTTATTATTGCCATTCTAATGGCGGCCGTACCTATTCAAGCGAAGAAGTTTGGGGCGGTAAACGCGCATATTTAATTGCGCGAAAAGATGAATGGACTCTCCAAGAAAAGAAAGGACACGGTGTGGGATTATCTCAGGTTGGTGCAAATACTGCGGCCGGCAGAGGGGTTAAATATCGGGAAATACTTAGTTTCTATTATCCATACACCACATTAAAGCAAATTGAAATCAAATAGGAAGATTATACAGACATAGTAATAGCGGCTAAAAAAGTAGTTTCAGCCGCCTTAGACAAAGTAAAAGGGATGCTTTAAGCATCCCTTATTTTTTTTTATTCCTTTTTAGGCGCGAGAGCCTTACTAATTGAGTCTTCAAGCGCTTCTCGACTAGCGGAAATCTTATCACCAAAATTATTAAAGATGTCAATTGCATTACCAAGACGCTTTGTTACTGTATGGACAAATAGATTTGCCCGCTTGAAAAAGCTATCATAGCACTTTTCTTTTGCACGCGCAAAAGCAATCTTCTTACCAAGTTCCTCATTCCATTCATCTTCTGGCGCGCATACAGCCTTACCAGTAAAATACCGGGGCATCATCATTTCCGGCCTCATGCCATAAATCAAATCACCCAGATTAATATCTGGAAAATCGAAGTTCTCAATAATAAAATTGATAACCATATCTCCTGCATATCTCCGATTAAAAACCGGATCTGCCTTAGGATAAACACAAACCACAGTTCGCTTCTCTTCGTTCACATAAAAATCACAATCACTCATTTTAATACCGTTCATACTTATTCTCCTTTTATATAACTTTCAATGAAATATAAGATTACAAATATAATTGCCATTACAACCCCAAATCCAAAGGGAATCCATAGTGGTGCAAGTAACCATAACCATGAGATAGTAATAACGCCGCAAATTTTTAATACAATTACAGTAATTACTGCAAGGCATATTACTATATCTACTATTCGATCCATAATTTCTTCATTTCCCATTTTACCACCCATACATACAACCTTCATTATAGCCATCATTGTATCCACGTTCATAACCATAACTATAGCTATATTCAACTACACGTTTAAGTAACTCAATAGTTTCTTTTAATTCTTTAATTGTTTGAAGAGCAACTTCTAATTCTTTATCAATTTCCATATTCTCTTCCTCTATATAAAAAGTATATCATAATTTACAATAAAAGTCAAATATTAAACCATTGGTATTTACCGCAATACTAGCAACGGCGCAATACTTGCATTCTTCCTCTATATTCCAATATCCAACGATGCTTACACCGCCGCCTAAATAAGCACATTATTCTACCTCTCTAAAATACTTTTCAAAGGCTCCACGGCCCCAAATAAAAATGTCTCCATTGTTATATTTTACAATATAGTCGCCAACTTCTGCCATTTCTTTGCCATAGGCATCATCAATATATACATCAATTGAACTATTATAAATACTTGGGACAAAAGACACACGTTCTTGCCCAATAAAATTCTTAATTTCTTCTTCGTTATTATTAACCCATTGAACCGCGGTAATAGGCTCAGGAACCTTAATAAACCGTCTAATCATTCTTTTTCTCCCCTTGGATCTACTACTTTACAACTTGCACGAACAACAGCTTGCCATCCGTTAAAAGAACCAATATGATCTATTGTAATATTTACAAGTTTATCTTCTATCATTGTTTCAGCAAGTAAAGGCGCAAGTTCATGTTGTATAATATATTCAATATCTTCATCATTACATAGCGCCCTATCTACAATACGTTCTACTGCAATAGGAACTGTGGGATATGTAATATGCTCAATATTATAATCAAAATATACTGGCGACTCATATCCGCCTAACTTTTTAATTAACCATTTCTTAGTTTTCTTCCACATTTACTACTCCATATTCAAAATGATCAAGCGGTTCTAGTTTAAATTTATTCTTCTTGTGCATTGCGTCAATCTTAGCTTTAACTTCTTTATCCTCAATAATACCTGTACGAATATATTTATTCAATACGGTATATGTAAACCCAAGTTTGTCCTCATCGGTCTGGCCGCAAAGGCCATCACTTGGTGTCTTATGAGTAAGATCATATGGAAGGCCGCACTTGTCGCCGAGCGCTACAACTTCCTCAGAAGTAAAATTAGCCAAAGGACTAAAATCACCAGCGCCATCTCCATGCCAAGTGCTATAACCAATCCAATCTTCACTCAAATTACAAGTGTTGATAACAAAAGCATTGCCAAGCGTCTGTGCAACCATATAGAGCATTGTCATACGGATTCGTGCGGGCATGTTAATAAGAGCATCCTTCGTAAGTTCATTGCCCATACCAAAGATACATTCCATCCTACAAGCATTAGTAATGGCTTTAATATTGAATGGAACGTGGTGGATGCCAAGATGCTCAATAAGGCGCAGGCTGTCGTCAAGATCCGCCTGTTCGCCGTCGGGCATAGTAACACCCCATACGCGATCTTTGCCAATGGCTTCAACGCATAGCGCCGCGACAACGCTACTATCCTTGCCGCCACTAATGCCAATAACTGCTTTACTATTCAAACCGAAGCCATTCATTTTATTACGAATCCAATTAACTACTTTAGTTTTTACCGTATTTGCGTCAAAATCATCGCATCCATATAGCTTATGCATCATAATATATTCAGCTACACCCTTTGGAACAAGATGTTCAAACTCTTCATTGTTTTGAATACTTTTTCGTACTTCTGTACTTGAAATATTGTTTTTATTAAAGAACCAATAGAAAGATGTAGGATATCCATATTTTTCTTTTACGACATCAGAGCCACGGCTAGCAACGATAATATTTACTGATTCAAGGATCTCTTTATACTCGTTCCAATCGCCGAGCTGCTCATATGCATCTTCTCCAAGAATAAGAAAGTATTTAGCATCAGGATCTATATGCCGAAAATATCGAATTGTATTTATGGTATAAGTAGGATCATTTTTTGCGACTGGTTCTTCTACTGTTGACCAGCCTGCCCAACTCAAATTAGAAACGGCTTCTATTACCATTTCTAATCTTTTTCCATAAGGAGCAACTTCGGACTGATCTTTCATATATGGATAGCCCGCGGGAATGAAAATTACTCGATTTAGATTAAGTAGAGTTTTTGCCTTTTTAGCAATCTCAATATGCCCATTATGAATGGGATTAAAGGTACCACCAAAAAGTCCAATACGTTCCATCTTATCCTTCACGCTCCAATCTAAATTTAATGGCTTCGCGCAGATATTCTGCATAGCCTTCATCCGGGCACATAGTCTTACCAGGGGCATCACTAATCTTTGCGACCGGACGATCATTTACATACTGCAACTTAATTACAATGTTAAGTGCTTCAACATCTGTATTATTGGTACAATAAGTACCGATACCAAAAGATACGTTAATACGATCTTTAAAGTATTCATATAGCGCCTGAGCCTTTTCAAAGTTCAAGCTATCACTAAAGAGTAGGGTCTTGGTCTTAGGATCAATGCCAAACTTCTTGTAATGAGCAATAATCTTTTCACCCCACTCGTAGGGGTCGCCGCTATCATGGCGCACGCCAGTAAAGTTGTTAGCCATGCTGCGGTCAAAGTCAAGAAGGAACAGATCGGTAGTAAGGGTATCGGACAAAGCTGTACCGTTATCACCGCGATATTCTTCATACCAGTCCTTCATAGCATAATAGTTACCATAGGCAACCGGAATTTTATTAATACCCTGATACATTTCCACATATTCATGTGCATAGGTACCAACAGGAATCAAATTATATTTCATGGCGAGATATACGTTAGAAGTACCGACCATATTAGGAACTTCTTCCTTCATAGTACGAACAACTTCTTCCTGCCACTCGCGGCTAAGACGACGGCGGCAACCAAATTCTGCAAAGCGGAACGTATACTTACCGCTTTTAAAACCTTCAATTTCTTCGCGAAGGCGCCGGCGAGCCTGTTCTTTCAGTTCCTCATAATTATACTGGAAAGCAAAGTAAACTTCGTTTACAATTTCCAGCAAATAAATTTCAAACGGCATACAAGAGAAGATAGGGCCTTTTATCATAATACTAAGAACGCCATCATCATTGCGCCAAATATGTACATAGTCACGGAGCGGCCGCCACAGGCGCAGAAACTCTACGTAGTCATCCTTGATGAAGCGGATAGAGCGCAGATAGTCAAGCTCTTCTTTGGTGAAAGTAAGTGTACAAAGATGATCCACCTGCTCTTTAATTTCATCTACCATTTCTTCCGTAAACTGAATACCATGATTACGGCACTTAAAGAGATAAGTGCCGTTAAGGTTGGTATGCTTATGGAAGATAACCTGATTCATATTGAATTTGTAGAGATCGGTATCGAGCAGACTATTAATAATAGGATTAAGCTTCATTTTCATTCTCCTTTTCAAGTTCTTCCCAAGTTACTACCTTTGCCTGACAACTCTTCATTACTTTAAGAGCTGCTTCGTGAGATTCGGGAGTTACGCCCGCGCACGCATCGCTAATTACTACAATCGGAATTTCGGGGAACATTGCCTTGAGAATCTGGAAGTTTGCCATTACACAAATATCAGTACAAAAACCAACCATCCAGATTTCATCATATTCATACTTACCATTTTCATCAATAAGTACATATTCCCACTCATCGGTTGTGCCGAAAGCCGTTTTGCAAATCACAAAATCAAATTTCGTACCTTCGATTTGAGCTTCATCACAAATTTCCCAACCCCAAGTACCATCTACCGTATGAAGAATAGGCAGATTCTTGCCTTCCTGGGTATCAAAGTAAAAAGACGCATAATGAGTATCCTGTGTCGCTCCGCGGCCATATCTATGCTTTACAGCAAATTCGTTAACCGCATGGATAACAGGCAATGCTGCAACTGCTTCGGGAGTTCCCAATGCGCCGCGCGCAAAATCATTCTGAACATCTATATTTACTACGAGAATCCGCTTCATAGAGATTCATCTCCTTTTCCTTTTCTATAAAAATTATAATATAAATTTTAAAATTTGTCAAATAAAAAATGAGGCGGCATTTTCATGCCGCCTGAATATTTATTTAAGGAGTTAGTTCTTCTTGAGGAGGAACCTAATCTTGTGGGATCTCTATCCAATTTGATGGAGAATCATTTATTCCTAGATATACTAAAGTACTATACGTTTCGCCATTTGTAAGGACCATGCCTTCGTTGGCTTCAAGTACTGTAATTTGAATTTGATTTTGTTTCATAAGTCCTCCTTATGCAACTGTCCAACCTTTTTGTGTCATTGTTGCAATTTGCTCTGCTGTTAATCTATGTTTAATTCCAGTTGGGAAAGTTCCCGTCTTAGAAGTTACCTATGGTAATCTATTAACTAAATTTGTTATCGACTAATCTGTTAATGCATATGTTCCATTAATATTGAAATTTTCTTTAATTTCAAAACCGCTAAAATTAACTAAGCGATAATTATATCCAATAAAACCTGTTGAATTTGAAGTAGAAGCATTAAATGAAACAGGAGTTAACAGTGTTACTAAATTTGTCATAGAACCAAACATAGATTGCGTATTAGTAACTGCCCAATTAGAAGTATTCCAACTACTTATATTTAATTCTTCTAATGCAGTACAAGAATTCCATGTATAATACATATTAGTTACAGCCCAATTAGAAGTATCCCAATCATTTATATTTAATTTTTCTAATGAAAAACATTCTAACCAGCAATTTCTTATATTAGTAACCGCCCAATTACTAGTGTCCCATTCACTTAAATCAAGTTTTTTTAAACAGTGGTCATATGAAAATAAACTTTCTAGAGTTGTAACTGCCCAATTACTAGTATTCCATCTATCAATTTCAAGCACTTCTAATGATAAACATGAACTGAATGTTGATGAAAAATTAGCTATTTCCCAATTGGTAGTATTCCATTTATTAAGTTTTAATTCTTTTATACAATATAAATTAGCAAAAGTAGCTGCTAAATTAGTAACATGCCATTTACTAACGTCCCAGTCATCTATTTTTAGTTCTATTAAACTATTACAACCTTGCCATGTATAACCTAATGTAGTAACTTCCCAATTAGAGGTATCCCATTTACTTAAATCAAGTACTTTTAATGATTTACAATAACGCCATGTACAATATAGAGTATTAACATTCCAATTACTGACATCCCAATTTTCAATATCTAGTCTCTTTAATGAATGGCAATAATTCCATGTATAATACATTGTCGTAACTGCCCAACCAGAAGTATCCCAACCTTTTAAATTAAGGGTCTATAGACTGTGACAGTTAGCCCATTCATAATATAAAGTGGTTACTTTCCAATTAGATGTATTCCAATTACTTAAATCTAATTCCTATAAAGAGATGCAATGATCCCAATTAGAGGTAAAATTAGTAACTGCCCAAGTATCTGTTTTCCAATTAGATAAATCTAAATTAACTAAATTAATACAATAATACCAATTAGATGTAAAACTAGTAATTTTCCATTTACTAGTATCCCATTTTTCTGTATCTATTTTCTTTAAATTATAAGCACTAGACCAGGCTGTATTAAAACTAGTAATCGCACGATTACGCCCCATAACCAAGCCATCTCGTTCAAGCCAAAAAGTACTGTGCATTCTATTTGTTGCAGTAGTTGCTCCATTACCGCTCCAGATGGGTCCAGCATAATCCATATAACCAATACGTTCAACACATGGCTAGAGCTAATTTACTTTCATTACGTTAGTATCGGTTGTATCTCCACAAAAACCAAATCCTGCAATATGAGAACTTGCAGTTACTCTCCATAACTAAACGTTACCATAAGTAGAATCTAAAGCTTGTCTAAAATAAGTATCTTGAGCAACAGAATGCGTCTCATCGACAATAAATTCATTATTACTATTTAAATGGCCACGCTCTACATAATAGGTACCGTTTCCTCCAATCCACAGTCCAATCCATCCATAACCCGGTGTTTTACGCAAATCATAGGTTAAATAAACACCATCAAAATCGTCTGGTAATTCAATTGCATCTAAATCTGGCCAATCAGAAGGACGAACCCATTCACCTGAAGTTTCACCTAAACCAATAGTATCCTTAATAGGAATTCCAAAAATTGTATTATCTAGTTTAGTTAACATTTGTTCTACTGTCATAGAACCAGTTTCTGCCCAAATTTTACGTATCCCATCTGCCATCGCTGTCATCTATGTATCAGTAATTAAATAATCTGCCATTACCAACTCACCTCACTTACATTTGGTAAGGAGGCCGCGGCCCATTGTCCATTTACTACTCTTAATACTTTTCCATTATCTGTACTAGTAACAGTTGGTAATCCATTCCCGCCATTAATAATAGTAGAAACATTTACACCATTAATCTAATTTGCAAAAATATTCCATTTATATTCATTGCTACCTAATGTATAGGTATTATTAGATTTGGGGAGAATATTCATTCCAAAATTAATATTTGACATTTATCTCACCCCTTTTTTCATCTCTAAAATACTTCTTACCATAATAATTACTTCCATTATCCTTTAACATAGTTCGTATTAGCATCGAATACGCTAGTTAAATCATTCTATAATACCCATGAGCCATTTACTTTCTTATATACAGCTACCGCCGCAACCCATGAGCCATTCACTTTATAATATATAATAGGCTAACTAGTACTGCTAATAGTAACAGCAATAGTAGCATCTTCACTAACTGTATATGTATATGTATAATATGTTAATGATCCACCTGTTGTATATGTTACGTTCCAAGTAATACCATATAATCGTCCACCATAATATCCAACCGTCCAGCGCAATTTAGCACTCTATAGTTCTGTACGCGTCCAATCACCTGGATCTATCACAGTAATAGTTTGCTATGATGTAGAAGTGAATTCCTAAGTGTCTCCCTTTTGTATAGTACCAGAATATAATGTAACTTCACAAGGACCATTAGATGTGTTTTCACGCAATCCGGTACATTTTACTTCTACTTCTGTTATTACTGCATCTAATGGTAAATCACTAAAATCAAAAGAATATTCTGTATATGCAGTCTAACCATTACTACTGGCATATACATTACTAGAATACGTATGTGGACTTTCAGCAGTATGCCCTACTGGGTAACTAACATATGAACTACTTGACATACTACCATTTGTAGTATAACTCTCAGCAGTTTGACTTGTAGAATGCTATGAGCCACCTGTATATCCACCAATTAATTGCAAAGTTACATCTGTACCATTATTTGTAACAGTAATAGTATCATTAATATTAGTAGGAGTAATTGTTAATATATATGTATCTCCATCATTTACACTATTAGTGCCACTAGGATTAATAGTACCATTACCAGTTAATGTTGAAGTAATTGTACGAGGCTAAAGAATTGTATAATCTACTTCAATTTCCGCGCCATAACAATAAAAATGACCAGTTGTGTTTTTATTATTTCTGCGAACATATACCATTATAGTAAAATTGCTACCATAGGTAGAAGATATCTATTCCCAAGTTAATGCACCTGTAGGAATGGTAATAGTGTGAGCAGAAGTACTAAAATTCGTACTCGCGGTTGTATTACTTAATGCAGATGTGCCATTTGCTAATCTTGGCGCATAAGAAGTGCTGGTAGAAAGACCAGATTCATATCCTTTGATTTTAACTGTAAATGAATTTATTACTGCATCAGCAGGAACACTGGAAAAATTAAATCCACGAATATATAAATATCTTGAAGAAGTAGATGCATATGTATTTGTAATAGTAGCATAAGTAGTACTATCTGTATTACTATACATATTAGATTCATTAGATACAGATAAATATGAGGCACTTGATACAGCGTAAGTACTAGGAATTAATCTTATTGTTGCCATAATGTGCCTCCTTATGATATCTTCAAGTAAATATCACCATTTTCGCCGGTAGAATTGGAAGGTGTTTCACTGCCAGTATAATAATGCTATATAACTACTGAACCTGCTACACCGAATATTGTTTTTCCACTAATAATATTATTAGCAACTAAATTAGCATCGCCGCTAATAGTTTGTGCTCCAGTTAAATATGTTCCAGAAGCAATAGTTTGATTTGATGTTCCTGGAATTATTGTCGCGGCCGCTTTAGTAGAAAGCTAACTAGTATTACTGCCGCTAACTGTAATTATTCCAGCAGTACCGGAACTTACATAGCCTGCGCTTACTGTTGGCGTAACACTCTAAGTCGCGCTTGTAGTAGCTGTAATTAAGCCATCAGAACCAACTGTAATTGATGGAGTAGCAGTAATTGAGGTTGCTGGAGTTGCCGCGGAGCCGGAAGCTATAGATATACTTGCGTTTGATGGATAATATCCAGCCGGAGCTGTAACTGTTGCACTAGATATAGTTAAGTCATTACTATCACGAATTGGAATAGGATTGATAAAACTATTAATTGTTCCATCTGAATTATATTCAAAACCAAAATCTATAATACCCTGATTATTAGTAAACATATAAGTTAATAGTGTATTAGAACGTACTGCAGTAAGAGTATATTTATAAGTATCAGAATCATAATTTATCATTGCATAAGCATGATCTACGTCATCTAAAAATAAAGTAAGACACTCATTATATGTTTTATCACAAGTAGCATTAGAAATTGTTGTCCATTCTGTATTTATTGTGGCTGTAAAAATAGGAACATCTTCTTCAACATTTACATCAACACTCGCATAATTAGTAACATCAATTCCTGTTCCATTTGTAGTAATACTTTTTGTACCACTTACAAGTTCAGATGCACTAACACTAACTGCTGTACCGCTATGGATACCGCCGCTAATATATCCTGATGTATTCGTAACACTTGGAGTTATACTTACCTAATGATTGGATACTGTTCCTTTAGTAGCTATAGGAATACCTTCTGTTCCAGAATCTATTGTTTTTGTCGCTGCCGTAGGATAATAACCCGCAGGCGCAGTTACAGTTGCACCAGAAGCAGTTAAATCAGAACTAGTTCTTCTAGCTACTGGATTTGATGTCCCTACTAATTCAGTAGAACTATACAATATTTGCATAAATGCAACACCATCAAAACCTGTAAGTAAATATTTAAGAGTACTACCATCTGTCATTGCTGTCGCGGCCATGACATAGTTTCCGTCTCCATCATTCAGAATAACTGAAGCATAGGTTTTTCCATTTGAAAATAAATTCATACATTCTGTATATGTTTTATTACAAGTAGTAGTATAAATTATTTCCCAATTAGCATCAATTGTTAAATAAAAAATAGGAACATTATCTGGAACATTTACATTAATTGTACTATATCCAGAAACACTAATATCTGTTCCATTTTCTGTAATTGATTTTGTCCCACTCTCTAATTCTGATACAGTAACTGTTATCGGCGTACCATTAATAGTTCCGCCATCAATATACCCTGTAGTATTTGTTACACTAGGTGTTACAGTTACAGAATGATTAGATACTGTTCCCTTTGTAGCGACTGGAGTTCCCGCAGTTCCGCTTGTTACTGACTTGGATGCCGCTACAGAATAATAGCCTGCCGGCGCGGTAACAGTAAGCCCGGATGCTATTAAATCAGAATCTGTTTTAGTCTAAATATTACCTGTAATTTTAGAACCATTTACATAAGCAGTTTTATTATATAAAATATCAGATGCAGTTGCATTAGCATCAGATGTATCTGTACCATTTGAACTAATACTATTAATCGCACTAACAAATCCAGTAGGAAAAACTAACTCAGAGCTTTCGCCAGTTTTTGCACGAATAGCATTAGCAATACTAGTTAATTCTTCTGCTGTTGTTGTATATCTTGGCATTAAAAGCTCACCCCACTTGCCGCGATCGTATCATCGACGACGTTAGAATTTCCATTTGAATCTACTTCAATTTCTAATGGTATCCAATCTCCTTCATTAGTAGGATTAGTTGTACCATTTGGTATATAGACAGTAAATTTATGTGATCCAGATTGTGGTACTTGCATAATTACTTCTGAAATCCATGTACCTATATTAATAGAATAATATCCAGACGGGCCTTCTAATCCAACTAACTAATATCCCCCC
>OCVV011291604.1_pt1 | contig 17196 bp, 16 predicted proteins | sample 1539721 | NCBI WGS metagenome assembly OCVV01 (sample SAMN02144230, study PRJEB22623) | gut metagenome | biome: sheep rumen | host: Ovis aries | place: New Zealand | reverse complement strand
TTGGCGGAGAGGGTGGGATTCGAACCCACGGTACGCTACAAACGCACGCCAATTTTCAAGACTGGTGCCATAAACCAACTCGACCACCTCTCCAAATCAAAGACAAATGTCTAGCGACAGTATTTATATTAGCATCTTTCTAAACATTTGTCAATAGTAAATTTTGGATTTATGGATTTTTTTAGTTACTGTTGTTACAATTCACAGCCAAGTATACTTAAAGCCCGCGCAAGCAATTTTAAATCTGAACATTAACTATTCTTAAATTATTTGTTCTACTGCTTTTTTTATTGCTTCTTGTTCTTCTTCTGAAACCGTATATCTAGACTTACCATTTTGTATTGGTTTTGCATATATATTTGACATTTCTCTAGAATATATACCGTTTAAAACAACACCATTGTTGTTTTCATCTAGCATAGCAAGTGCAAAGCTTAAATCACTTCCTGTATCTTTAAAAGCACTATATCTAACAATTCCAACCTTTTGTATGCAATTTTCTATTGTTTTGTCTAGGTTTCTTATGTCCTCTGTTATTTCTGTGTTTTGTTTTTCTACTCTTTCAACTCTATACATATAATTTTCTAAGTCTTCCTCTATATTTCTTCCATTACCTATTTTCTTTATAAAATTATTATATTTTTTATCTATCTTTGATGTTTTTAAAATGTTAATAATAAATGCTATTAGCAAAACCACATTCATTATTCCCAATATTAATATAATATTTTCCATTCCTATCGAGTTTATGAAATTATCCATTTAAAACCTCGCTTTCTTTCTTTTTTATACGTAGCCTTATTTTATTAAACCTAAAATTCTTTCTAAGTCATCATTTGATGTATATTCTATAATTATTTTTCCTCGCCTTTTTCCTGCATCTAATTTAACTCTTGAGCCAAAAAATCCTTGGAATGTATCTTCTATACTTTTATATAAAATATGATTCCTTTTATCCTCTTCCTTCGTTGTTTTTATTTTTGATCTTTTTTCTACCTGCCTAACTGTTTGCCCTCTTTCTATCATTTGTACTGCAGCTAGATATTGTTTCTCTGGATCTGTTATTGCAAGCAATGCTTTGCAATGTCCTTCTGTTATCTTACCTTCCTTTGCCATTTCTAAAACACGTGGTTCTAGATTTAATACTCTTATCCAGTTAGCTATAGTACTTCTTCCTTTTCCTAGTTTTTTTCCTATTTCTTCTTGACTCATTCCATAATTTTGCATTAAAGTTTTTATTCCCATAGCTTTTTCTACAGGATTTAAGTCTTCTCTTTGCATATTTTCTATTAAAGCTATTTCTGAATTTATTTTTTCATTATCTTCTCTAATTATTGCTGGAATTTCGGTTAATCCAGCAATTTTAGATGCTCTCCATCTTCTTTCCCCTGCTATAATACTATAATATCCTTCTTTTTGAGTTACTACTATTGGCTGAATTAATCCATATTCCTTTATAGACCCCGCAAGTTCTTCTAGTGACTCTTGATCAAATCTTTTTCTTGGTTGTTCTCTATTTGGTTCAACCTCTGTGATTTTTAAATTTCTTAGTGTATCGTTTGCTTGTAATTGTTCTTCTTCTGCAACTGTCCCAAATAGAGCATCTAGCCCTTTTCCTAATCCTGTCATCTTAGCCATTTAAAAACTCCCCCTTTATTTCATATGTTTTGCTTTTTTCTCTTCTTCATTTATTTTTAAAAACTCTTTGGTAAACTTTATATAGCTCTTTGCACCTTTAGATCGTGGATCATATTCTGTAATTGGCATTCCATAACTTGGAGCTTCGCTTAGTCTTACATTTCGTGGTATTACAGTTTTATATACTTTTTCTCCAAAATATTTTTTTACTTCTTTTACAACTTGGTTAGATAAATTCGTTCTAATGTCGTACATTGTAAGTAGCGCTCCTTCTACTTGAATTTCTTTATTTAAGTGTTTTTTTACTAAATTCACAGTGTTTAGCAATTGTCCAAGTCCTTCTAACGCAAAATATTCACACTGTACCGGAATTAACACACTATCTGATGCTGTAAATGAATTTAAAGTTATTAGCCCTAAAGACGGTGGACAATCAATTAAAATATAATCAAATTTTTCTTTTATTTCTTCTAATTTTTCTTTTAACCTTTGCTCTCTTGACATCATAGATACAAGCTCAACTTCTGCTCCTGCTAAGCTCATATTTGCAGGGCATAGTTTTAGATTTTTAATAATTGTATCTTGTATTGCTTCTTCTAATGTTGAATCATTTACTAAAATGTCATATGTAGATATTGGTGATTCCTTTTCAACCCCAAGCCCACTTGTTGCGTTCCCTTGAGGGTCTGCGTCTATTATAAGTGCTTTTTTTCCCCTTTTAGCCAATATTGTTGCCAAATTAACTGTTGTTGTGGTTTTTCCTACTCCACCTTTTTGATTTGCTACTGATATTATTTTTCCCAATTTTATTGCCTCCAATTTTAGTTAATGTTTATATATAAGTTATTTAATTTTTACACTATAATAATATAAAAATATGTAAAAAAAGTCAATAAATTTTTATAAATTTATTGACTTTTTTTATATTTTTAGTTTAGTGGTTCTTTTGCTGGCGTCCCCGCCTTTCTTGGATACTTTTCTGGAGTTTTATCCACTTTTTTTACACAAATTATATTTCTTTTTATATCACTATTTGGCAAATTAAAGCTATCTACATTTTCTATTTTTCCACCTAGAATTTTTATTGCTTTTTTTCCTTTTTTTAGTTCTTCTTCAATGTCTGAACCTTTCATAAAAATTACTTTTCCTTTTACTTTAACTGCCGGAAGTAAATATTCAGATAATGTTGCTATATTTGCCACTGCTCTTGATGTCGCAAAATTGAATTGTTCTCTATATTTTTTATTTTTACAAAACTCTTCTGCTCTTGCATGTATACTTTCAATGTTTTTTAAATTCAACTGTTGTATAACTTCATTTAAAAAAGTTATTCTCTTTTTTAAAGAATCTACTAGAGTAATTTTTAGATCTCTTCTATATATTCTTAGTGGTATACCAGGGAAACCAGCTCCTGTTCCAATATCAACAACCGAAGACCCCTTAGTAAAATACCTCTCAATTGTTAGGCAATCCACAAAATGCTTTAAGATTATATCATCTATTTCTGTTATAGCAGTTAAATTTATCTTATTATTCCATTTTAATAATAAATTCATATATCTGTAAAATTGCAACATTTGCTCTTCTTCTAAAAAAATATTTATTTTTTTTATATGATTATTTAATTTTTCCTCAAATTCTTTTATTTCCATTTTATTTTTCTCCATTCTTTTGTTTTAGGTACACCAGTAATACAGATATATCTGCTGGTGAAACTCCAGATATCCTTGATGCTTGTCCAATTGAATGTGGTTTAAATTTATTTAGTTTTTGTCTTCCTTCTAAGCTTATTCCCTTTATTTCTTGATAATCTAAATCTTCAGGGAGTATTTTTGTTTCTAATTTTTTAAATTTTTCAACTTGTTCCTCTTGCAATTTTAAATAACCTTCATATTTTATTTGGATTTCCACTTCTTGTTGTTCTTGTTTTGTAAGTTCTGGTCTTTCTTCATCTATTTGACCTAAAACTTCATAGTTTAATTCTGTTCTTTTTAGTAATTCTGCCATTTTTGATCCTGTTGAAAGTTCTGTTGTTTCCCTGCTTCTTAGCAATTTATTTACTTTTTCAGTTGGTTTTACCGTTAATTTTTTTAATCTTTTTATTTCTTCTTCAATATGTTTTCTTTTTTGTTCAAATTTTTCAAATCTTTTTTCAGATATAAGCCCTACTTCATACCCTATTGGAGTTAATCTTAAATCCGCATTGTCTTGCCTTAATAAAAGTCTGTATTCCGCCCTAGAAGTCATCATTCTATATGGTTCATTAGTTCCTTTTGTAACAATATCATCAATTAAAACCCCTATATACCCTTGTGTTCTATCCAGAATGATTGGCTCTTTTTCTTGAATTTTTCTACTTGCATTTATTCCTGCCATCAAGCCTTGACAAGCTGCTTCCTCATATCCTGAAGTCCCATTAATCTGACCTGCCATAAATAAACCACTAATCCCTTTATATTCCAGTGATAACTTTAGGTTTGATGGGTCAATGCAATCATATTCTATGGCATATGCTGGTCTTGTAAATTCTGCCTTTTCTAAACCTGGTATAGTATGATATAGTGCGATTTGTACATCCTCTGGCAAAGATGAACTCATTCCTTGTATATACATTTCTTCTGTTTCAAGCCCTACGGGCTCTACAAAAGCCTGATGACGTGGTTTGTCACTAAATCTTACAACTTTATCTTCAATAGAAGGGCAATACCTAGGCCCTGTACCTTCTATCATTCCCGCATATAAAGGTGATCTATGTAGGTTATCTTTTATAATTTTATGTGTTTCCTCATTTGTGTATGTTAAATAGCAATCCACTTGTTCAAATTTTTTTGGTTTGTTCTCAAAGGAAAATGCTTCAATTCCCTCATCTCCTCTTTGAACTTCCATTTTACTAAAATCAATACTTCTTTTATTTATTCTAGCTGGAGTACCTGTTTTAAATCTAATAAGTTTAATCCCTAATTTTTTCAAACATTCTGACAATTTATTAGCAGCCGCAACACCATCTGGTCCACTTTCCTTTGAATATTCACCTATAAATATTTTTCCTTTTAAATATGTTCCAGTTGCAATAATAATTGCTTTTACCTTATATATTGCTCCTACATCTGTTTTTAAAGCATTTACTTTACCTTCCTCTACTATTATATCTACTATTTCAGCTTGTTTTACTTCTAGGTTTTCTTGTTTTTCCAAAGTATGCTTCATTTCTGCCTGATATTTCTTTCTATCTGCTTGTGCCCTTAGAGAATGAACTGCAGGTCCTTTCGATGTATTTAACATCTTTATTTGAATCATAGATTTGTCTATATTTTTTCCCATCTCTCCACCTAATGCATCTATCTCTCTAACCAAGTGTCCTTTTGAACTACCGCCTATATGTGGATTACATGGCATGTTTGCAATTGCTTCCAAACTAATTGAAAAAATCAAAGTTTTCATTCCTAGTCTTGCCGCTGCCAAACCTGCTTCGCAACCTGCATGTCCTGCACCTATAACTGCTACATCGTATTCTCCAGCAAAATATTCTCCTTTTCCTAATTTCATCTTTTTCTCCTTTCTTTGTGAAACACAGAACGGTATTTTTCATTATTTCATTAAGTTAAATTTATCGTATGGTTTCAGTTGTTTTTTTATTTTTTTGCCATGCTTATGTGTGATACCAGTCGTTTAAATTGTTTTTGTTGTGTTTTTGTAAATATTTATTTATTGGTCGATTGTATGTTTTGTTTTATGTAAATTTCTTTGTGGTTATATATTACTTTCAAACCATCTTTCTTCATCAATATAAAGAACTCCAGAATAACCAAGCTTAAACATTATCCTGTGAATTATTTTATAAATAATTTATACACTATGCTCAATAATTAAAAAACTTACTTTTATTATGTATTTATTTAAGCAATTCTTTTCAGAATCGATTTATTTGTGTTTTTAGAGTTTGTTCTTGTAACTACTCTGTTTTTGTTTTAAACCTTTTTATTTTTGATTGTCGTGCGTAATTTTAGATTCATTTACCTAAACAAAACTTGGCAAAAATTTCATCTATAATATCATCTGTTACATATTCTCCTGTAATAGTTCCTAAATCTTCCAAAATATCTTTTATAAATATGGCAACAATATCTAATGGCATTTTCTTTTCAATTGTCTCTTTTGCTTTTTTTACATTTTTTATTGCTTTAGTAATTAATTTTTTATGTCTAATATTTGTAATTACAATTTCATTATCCAAATTTATTTTATTTAAATTAAATAAGTTTGATATTTCATCATATAATTTATCTATTCCTGTCTTATTCAATGCTGAAATTTTTATAATATTTTTGCTTATTTCATTTAATTTTTCATTATTTTCATCCAATTTCACTTCTAAATCTATTTTATTTAAAATAATTATTGAATTTTTATTTTCAATAATCTTTAGAATTTCCAGATCTTCTTTATCTAACTCCTTAGAAGAATCAAAAATAGCAATTATCAAATCTGCTGAAGATGCTATTTCCCTAGACTTTTCTATTCCAATCTTTTCTACTTCGTCTTTAGTATTTCTTATTCCTGCTGTATCTATAAGTTTTAGGGGAATTCCATTAATATTAACAAACTCTTCTATTGTATCTCTCGTAGTTCCTTCATATTCTGTTACTATTGCCCTTTCTTCTTTTAAAATAGCATTCAAAAGAGATGATTTTCCTGCATTTGGCTTTCCTATTATAGCGGTTTTTATTCCTTCTTTTATTAACTTTCCATTGTCAAAACTCTTTTCTAGCTTTTTTAGTTCTTTTTCAACATAATTCAACATTTGTATTATTTCAATATTTTTAACTTCCTCAACATCATATTCTGGATAATCTATTGAAACTTCAATATTTACCATTATATTCATAATTTCTTTTTTTATTTTTTCAATTTTATTTGATAAAAATCCCTCTAACTGCTTTATTCCAGTTTTAGCTTCTTTTTCAGACTTGGCATTTATAACGTCAATAACTGATTCAGCCTGTAATAAATCTATTCTGCCATTTAGAAATGCTCTTTTAGTAAACTCTCCTGGTTCCGCTAATTCTGCACCATTATCCAAGCATAATTCCAATATTTTCTTTACAACAATATTTCCACCATGAGAATTAATTTCACACATATTCTCCATTGTGTAACTTTTCGGTGCTTTAAAGTAAGAAACTAAAACTTCATCTATAACAGCTCCATTTTCCACAATTTTTCCATATTTTATTGTATATCCCTTTATCTCTTCTATATTTTGCTTTTTCTTTGGAATAAATATTTTTTCTAATATTTTAAAACATTTATCTCCACTTATTCTTATTATACCTATTCCTCCAATTCCGCGGAGCCGTAGATATTGATGCTATTGTACTCATATTTTTCCTCCTTTTCTAATAAACAAAAGATATATTATTAATAAAAAAAATCAAAGATAGAATTTACAATGTGCTTGTAAAATCCGACCTTTGACCTCCGATTTTATCTAGTGTTATTTACTTTTTAATGAAACTACTATTTTTCTATAAGGTTCTTCTCCTATACTTACTGTTTCTACCTTACTATTTGATTGCAATCTGCTATGTATTATTTTTCTTTCATATGCTTGCATTGGCTCTAATTTAACTGATTTTCCTGTTTTTACAACAGTTTTGGCTACCTTTTCTGCTAAATTTTCTAATGTTTTTTTTCTTTTTTCTTTATATCCTTCTATATCAAGTATAACTCTTATTCTGTCTTGAATACCTTTGCCTGCAATAGCAACTAATATATTTTGCATTGCATATAATGTTTCTCCTCTATATCCAATTAGGAATCCTAAATTTTCTCCTTTTATATAAACATTTAAACCTGTTTTGTTCTTTTCAATATTGTACTGCATATCTTCAGATATATTTGTTTTTAACTCTTCCAAAAATTTTTTAACATTTTCCTCTGCTTTTTCCTGTTCTTCCTCAGATATAACTATTTCTTTTTTAGTTTTGTTTTCATTTGCTTTTGTTTCTTCTTTTACTACTAATTCTACTTTTACAACCCTGGGAGCTAAAATACTAAAAAAACTTCTTTTATCTTCATTTTCTAACACTTTTATTTCAACTTGTCTTTTTGTTACATTTAGAATTTTTAACCCCTTTTCTATTGCTTCATTTGTAGTTTTCCCTTCTGAAATTATACTTTTTGCCATTTTTGTTTGGCACCTCCCTAAAGATTTAAACATTTTATTCTTTTACAACTTTATTTAAAATTAATCTTTCAATAATCATAAGGATATTATTAATTAACCAATATAATGCTAGCCCTAATGGTGCTACAAACGCTATCGAAATAGACATTATTGGCATCATCCAGGACATCATTTTGTTTGTTTGCATTACAGTATCCATCTCGTTTTCTGCGGGTTTCTCTTCTTTTTCTAAATTTTCTCCCGTCTCCCCATCAATAACAATTTCTTTCTCTTTTTGCTCTTCATTTTTATTTTGTTGTATTGATGTTGTAACTCTTATTGATATAAATGATGATAAAATATATAAAATTGGTATTATATAGACGGTGTAATCTGCAATATTTTGTTGTGGTATTTTGCTTAGATCTAATCCTAAAAAATGCATTTTTATATTTATTTTTTCTACATTTTCATCTTCTGGATTTTTTTCCTTTAACCAGTTGTATTCTCTAATCAAGTCAATTTCAGGATATACGTTACTTACAGTTTTTCCATCCTCTTTTATTTGTTCTATATATGTATTTATATTTTCTGTTGGTACTTTTTGCATAAATGTTAATGGACTTCTAACCAAGTAAAATATTGATAATAATAGTATTATCTGAATTATTCCTGTTAAACAACCACTAAATGGGTTCATCTTTTCCTCTTTGTAGAGTTTCATCATTTCTTGATTCATTTTTTCCTGGTCGTTCTTATATTTAAATTGAATTGCTTTCATTTTCCCCTGCATTTTTGCACTTTTTTTCATTGTTTTTTGTTGTTTGAACGATAAAGGTAATAATAATAACTTTATAATAACGGTAAATAAAATTATGGCTAAACCATAGTTGTTTACCAGCATGTAAAGTAACTGCAAGAAATAACCAAATATATTTGCAAAAATTTGAAACATTTCTCTTCCTCCCGGCTCTATTTTAGAGGGTCATATCCTCCTTTAGAAAATGGATTACATTTTAGGATTCTATATATTCCTAGAACTATACCTTTTCCTGCTCCATACTTTTCTATTGCTTGTTTTGTATATTCAGAGCACGATGGATAAAATTTACAATTTATATTTTTACTTGTTAGCCATTTTGAAATATGTTTTTGATATTTTGTAATTAGCCATATAAGTAACTTTTTCATTGTTTTTCCTCAAATCCATTTTCTAAGTAAATTCCTGCTTTACTTAGAATTTTGTTCATATCTTTTTTTATATTTCTAAAGGTTGCCTTTTCTATTGTTGCCATTTTTTTCCATAGAAAAACTATTTCCTGGCCTGATTTTATACTTTCTTCCAATATTTTATAGTTTTCCCTAATAAGTCTTTTTATTCTGTTTCTTTCTACGGCTTTACCAATTTTAACTCCAATTGCAATTCCTAAAAAATTTATATTTTTGTCTCTTTTTTGATTTTTTATAAAAGCCACTATACAATCTCCAGAATAATATTTCCCTTTTGATAGAACATTTTTGAATTCGTAATTTTTTTTCAACATTTTTGTTTTTTTCATTATTCTTTTCCCCTCTTTAAGGCATTTTAATGAAAAAACCTTTTTTTGAAATTAAGCTGTTAATTTTTTTCTGCCTTTTGCTCTTCTTGCTTTTAATACATTTCTTCCAGCTTTAGTTTTCATTCTTTTCATAAAACCATGTTCTTTTTTTTCTTGTCTGTTTTTTGGTTGATATGTTCTTTTCATATTAGCACCTCCTACTGATTTATTATATATTTCCATTTGCATAGATATTATTTCTCACAAAATAACAAGTATATCGATTATATCGTAAAAATGCCATTTGTGTCAAGATATTTTTATATTTTTTTTTATATTTTTTGTAACAATTTTGTAATATATATTGCATTTTCCACAGTTTTTTATTAAACTATCCACAGAAAAAAATTTTTTTCCACAATATTATTGACTTATTGTGGATAAATTTGTTATTATTAGGAATGTAAAAAATAAATGGTTATTTTCGTTGTAAATACTGAAATTTTTGTTTGTAAAAAAAATTCTTTTTATTACAAACATATTACAAAGTTATCAACAGTTGTGGATAACTTTGTGGATAACTTTTTTTGAGAGGATGATAAAAATGGCAATCGAAAAAGACGCACTGCTTGAACAAATAAAAGAAGCTTTAAAACCAGAAGTAACACCAATAACACATAGTACATGGATTATGCCGTTAGGTATCAAAAGTATAGAAGGCAATCATATAGTTTTTACTGTTGTTTCGGAGTTTCAAAGAGATTTTATAGAAAATAAGTATAATAGTCTTATTTTTAATACTTTAAAATACATAACAAATAGAGAATGGACATTTTCAGTAGTACAAATTAATGAAAATGGCGAAGAAGGTGGGGAAGAGGTAATTACAGATACATCAACCGCATCTTCAGAAGAAATTGAAACAAATAAATCAACTTTAAACCCAAAATACACTTTCGAAACTTTTGTTGTTGGTGCAAATAATAGGTTAGCTCATGCAGCTGCTTTAGCTGTTGGAAAAGATCCAGCAAAATCTTATAACCCCTTATTTCTATATGGAGGAGTAGGTTTAGGGAAAACTCATTTAATGCATGCAATAGGAAATAGAATTCTTGAAAATAATAAAAATGCAAATGTTTTATATGTTACTTCTGAAAAATTTACAAATCAATTAATTAATGCAATTAAAGATGGTAAAAATGAAACTTTTAGGAATAAATATAGAAATATTGATGTTTTATTAATTGATGATATTCAATTTATCGCAGGAAAAGAGCGAATTCAAGAAGAATTCTTCCATACGTTTAATAGCTTATATGAAGAGGGAAAACAGATTATTCTTTCGAGTGATAGACCTCCAAGAGATATTCAGTTTTTAGAAGACAGACTAAAATCACGATTTGAATGGGGATTACTTGCAGATATTAATTCTCCAGATTATGAAACTCGTTTAGCAATATTAAGAAAAAAAGCACAAGATGAAAATATAGTTATTGATGATTTTATTCTTTCCAATATTGCTAATAAAATAGATTCTAATATTAGAGAACTTGAAGGAGTATTTAATAAAATAGTTGCTAGGGCATCACTTACACATAGTCCAATTACAATAGAACTTTCAGAAAATATAATAAATGAATTTAAATATGATAATGAAAAAGTTATATCGTCGGATTTTATAAAAGAAACTGTTTCCAAGTATTTTAGTATTAACAAAGAAGATTTGTCTGGAAATAAAAGATCAAATGATATTGCTTTTCCAAGACAAATTGCTATGTACATGTGTAGAGAAATTGCTAATATGTCATACCCTCAAATTGGTATTGATTTTGGGGGAAGAGACCATTCAACTGTTATGCATGGTTGTAAAAAAATTGAAAAAGAAGTAAAAGAAAAAAATAATACCAAGCTAATTGTGGATAGTGTGAAAAACATCATTATAAATGGCAAACAATAAGAGACAAAAAACTTTGAATTAAATTTTTGAAATTTGTGTTTGAAAAAAGAATGTTTGAATCCATCGATGTGTTTCTCTTCTTACGGAAGAGCAAGATTGATTTTCCACAGGGGGATGTTTAAAACCTGTGTATAAACTGTGAACATCTCAACTTTTACACAATTTAGTTTTTTACTTGTGAATAAATTATAAAGTTATCCACAGAATTATATACAACAATTTTTCTAGGGATTCTAACTTTCAACATAGTTATCCACAGTTTCCACAGTACCTACTACTACTACTACTAAAAAATATTATATTTTTTAATAATATATAAAAAGGAGGAATAAAAATGAAGATAGTTTGTTACAAAGATAAAATCCTTAAAGCTATCAATTCCGTAGTAAAAGGTGTAGCTTCTAAAACTACAATGCCTATACTAGAAGGAATATTAATTCAAACAAATGATAATGAAATAAAATTAACAACATATGACCTTGAATTAGGAATAGAATACATAATGGAATGTGATGTAAAAGAACAAGGAAACACTGTTGTAAATGCTATAATGTTTAGTGAAATTATAAGAAAATTACCAGATACAGAAATTTATATTTCATTAAATTCTCAAAATTTATTGGAAATAGAGTGTGAAGGTTCATTATATAAATTAGCAACGATGAATCCAGAAGAATTTCCTGAACTTCCACAAATAGAAATAGAAAATTCTATAGAAATTGACCAAACTATTTTAAAAAACATGATTAGAAAAACAATTTTTGCAGTTAGTTCAGAAGAAAGTAGACCAATTTTTACTGGATGTTTATTCGAAGTTGAAAATAATAAATTAAATGTTGTTGCTGTAGATGGTTTTAGATTAGCATTAAGAAGTATATATTTAAATAAACAAAGCAATAACTTTAAAGCTGTAATACCAGGAAAAACATTAAATGAATTGAATAAAATAATATCTGATTCTTTTGAAAATGTAAAATTAGGAATTTCAAAAAATCAAGCATTATTTGAAATGGATAATTGCAAAGTTGTAACAAGAATTTTAGATGGAGAATTTTTAAATTACAAAAATGTCATACCAACAAACTGGGAAACTAGAGTAAGAGTAAACAAAGGTAGTTTACAAAATAGCTTTGAAAGAGTTAGTTTAATATCAGCATCAAGTATAGAAAAAGAGAAGAAATATCCAGTTAAGGTTCAAGTTGATATAGGAAAAGTAGTTATTTCTTGTACAAATCAAACAGGAGATGCTAAAGAAGAATTATATGTTTCAACAGAAGGAAAAAATCTAGAAGCAGGATTTAACCCTAAATATTTTTTAGACAGTTTAAAAGCAGTTGATGATGAAGAAGTTTATGTAGAATTTGGTACAAACATTTCACCATGTTTAATAAAATCTGTTGAAAATAATGATTATACATATATGATTTTACCAATTAGATTAAAAGAAGATTAAAATTAGGGAAAATGGGTAGAAGAAATTCTACCTTTTTTGAAAAGAAAGAAACTAAGTTATCCACAAGAAAACCGCATATTGTGGATAACTACTGTGGATAACTTTTTGAAAAAATAAAGAAAAAAATCGAAATAAATCGAAAAAAAATGAAAAAAAAAGAAAATAAAAGAAAATAACAATGTGGAAAACTCTAAGGAAAATAAATAAATTTTTTAATGAAAAAATTTATTTATTAATTTAGAAAAAAAAGAATAAATTAGAAAAAAATCGAAAAAAAAAGAAAAACATAATAAGAAAAGAAAAAAATGAAGCGTGAAAATCAAAAATAAGACAATTTAATTTTTTATTAATATAATTTATTATTTAAAAATTAATAAAAATTAGAATAAATTAGAAAAAAATCAAAAAAAAAAGAAAAAAATAGAAAAATAGAATTCAACAAATTATACACAAGTGGAGAAAAATATGTGGATAAATAAAATTAAATTAAATAATTTTCGAAATTACAAGAATGAAGAAATTAAATTAGAAAAAAACATTAATATTTTTTATGGAGAAAATGCACAAGGAAAAACTAATATAATAGAAGCAATTTTTTTATGTAGTATTGGAAAATCTTTTAGAGCGAAAAAAGATAAAGAAATGATTTTATTAAATGAAGAAAAGTCCTTTATTGAAATTCAATTTAGTAAATCCGATAGAGAGGGAAAAATAAAAATAGAATTAGGAAATAAAAAAAATGTATTTATTAATGGAATAAAAATAAAAAAATTAAGTGAATTATTGGGAAATATAAATGTAGTAATTTTTACACCTGATGATATTAATATTTTAAAAGGAGGACCAAGTAATAGAAGAAAATTTTTAGATATTATGATTAGTCAATTAAGACCAAATTATATGCATACTTTAAATTTATATTTAAAAACATTAGAACAAAGAAATAATTACTTGAGGCAAATCAGAGAAGAAAATAAAGATGAAAATTTACTAGAAATATGGGATGAAAAATTGGTAGATTATGCAGTTAAAGTTTGTAATTATAGAACAGAATTTATAGAAAAAATAAAAAAGAAAATAAAATATATTCATAAAGAAATTACAGATAACAAGGAAGAAATAGAAATTGAATATATATCAGAATGTGTTACAAAAGAAGATTATTTAAAATTATTAAGACAAAGAAGAAAGTTAGATATAATAAAGGGATTTACAACAAAGGGCATACATAGAGATGATTTTTGTATTTATATTAACAATAAAGAATTAAGCGTTTATGGCTCTCAAGGGCAACATAGAACAGCAGTGCTTTCTTTAAAATTATCAGAATTGAATATTATTTATGATGAAATTGGAGAATATCCTATTTTATTATTAGACGATTTTATGTCTGAATTAGATAAAAAAAGAAGAGAGCATTTTTTAGAAAAAATAGAAAATACACAAGTAATTATAACATGCACAGAAAAATTAGATATTGAAAATAAAAAAATTATAATATATAATGTAAACGAGGGAAAAATAAATGGACCATTGTAGATTCTCTAATTAAGAAAAAAAGGAATGTCCATAAGTCCCTAAAGGAGGAAATAATAAATGGAAAAATACAATCATAAGTATGGCGCAGAGCAAATTCAAGTTTTGGAAGGTCTAGAAGCCGTAAGAAAAAGACCGGGTATGTATATAGGAAGTACATCTGCAAGAGGACTTCATCATCTTGTATATGAAATAGTTGATAATGGTGTTGACGAAGCTTTAGCAGGGTATTGTACAGAAATAAATGTAACAATTGAACCAGGAAATATAATATCAGTTCAAGATAATGGTAGAGGAATCCCTGTAGAAATACATCCAAAAACAAAGATTTCTACAGCAGAAACTGTGTACACAGTTCTTCATGCGGGAGGAAAATTTGGGGGCGATAGTGGATATAAAGTATCTGGTGGTCTTCATGGAGTTGGTGCATCAGTTGTAAATGCATTATCTAAATGGACAGAAGTTACTGTTGAAAGAGATGGCGGAAAATATTTCATGAGATTTGAAGAAGGTAAAACTATAAAGAAATTAGAAAAAATAGGGGAATCTAAAAAAACAGGTACTTTAGTAAGATTTTTTGCTGATGGAACAATATTTGAAACTTTGAATTATGAATATGAAGTTTTAGAAAAAAGATTGAGGGAAATAGCTTTTTTAACAAAAGGACTAAAAATAACATTAGAGGATAAAAGAGTAGAAGAAGGAGAAACACCAAAAAGAGCCGAGTTTTGTTATGAAGGAGGACTAATCTCATTTGTTGAATTTTTAAATAAAAATAAAGAAAAATTACATAAAAGACCTATATATATTGAGAAAAGTGGAGAAGTACCGGTAGAAATAGCAATTCAATATACTACAAGTTATTCAGAAAATATTTATACCTTTGTTAACAATATTAATACAATAGAAGGTGGAACACATCTAGAAGGATTTAAAAGATCTTTAACAAAAGTTTTTAACGATTATGCAAGAAGTCATAATATTTTAAAAGAAAAGGATCAAAATTTACAAGGTGAAGATATAAGAGAAGGAATAACAGCAGTTGTTTCTGTAAAAGTAAAAGAACCTCAATTTGAAGGACAAACAAAAACAAAATTAGGAAATAGTGAAGTAACAGGTGTTGTACAAAGTATGGTAAATGAAGCTTTATCAACATTCTTAGAAGAAAACCCAACTGTTGCAAAGGCAATTTTAGAAAAATGTATTAGTGCATCACGTGCTAGGGAAGCTGCAAGGAAAGCAAGGGAATTAGCAAGAAAGAAAAATTCGCTTGAAACATCAACATTACCAGGAAAATTAGCAGATTGTAGTAGTAAAAATGCAGATGAATGCGAAGTTTATATAGTAGAGGGAGACTCTGCAGGTGGAAGTGCAAAACAAGGGAGAGACAGAAAATTTCAAGCTATATTACCTCTTTGGGGAAAAATGCTTAATGTTGAAAAAGCAAGAGCAGATAAAATATATGGAAACGATAAGTTAAACCCAGTAATATTAGCTGTCGGAGCAGGAATTGGTGCAGACTTTGACATAACAAAAATTAGATATGGGAAAGTAATAATTATGGCAGATGCAGATGTTGACGGAGCACATATTAGGACATTATTGTTAACATTTTTCTTTAGATATATGAGACCACTAATAGAAAATGGAAATGTATATTTAGCGCAACCGCCATTATATAAATTGTCTAAAAAAGGAATGCAAGACGTATATTGTTACACTGATGAAGATTTAGATAAAGCTTATAAAGATCTAGAAGAAAAGGGAATATCTAGAGACCAGCTAGGGCTTCAAAGATATAAAGGTTTAGGAGAAATGAATCCGGAACAATTATGGGATACTACGATGAACCCAGAAACAAGAATTTTAGTAAAAGTAACTATGGAAGATGCTATAAAGGCAGATGAAATATTTACGTTACTTATGGGAGATGAAGTCGAACCAAGAAGAGAATTTATACAAGCAAATGCAAAATATGTAAAGAATCTGGATATATAATTTACTTTTTAAGCTATGTAAAAAAATAAATAATAATAAAAAAATTTAATGGCAGGTAACAAAAGTTATCTGCCATTAATCTATAAAGCTAATAATAATTTTCACTAAAACTAATATACATATCAGCTAAACCTAATATATATTACTATATAAATAAGCTTAGATGCCACACATATTAATTCTTTGTTCGACCATTAATACACCCACGAGTAGCCATATTCATCCTAAGACAGGACTAATAACAACCACTAAATTAAATAGTTATTAGATATAAGAATAATCTTAGCTCAAATATATTACCTATTTTTTCAACCATATATATAACAAAAATAAATAGATAAAAATACAGCATTAAAACAAATAATATATTCTTATCGCCGACTTATAACAATATATAAAACACACAATTATAAATCTTTGCTCGAATATTAATAAATAAAATATTATCTATTAATATTCTTCGCTCAACTATTATTAACCTTATAATAATAGTATGTTTTTTTTTATATTTTTTATACATAAAAAATATAAAAATTTATTTAGTTCAAAATAAAGAAAATAAAAAATGTCGAATTTTGTCAATGAAAAGTTCTTGACAATTATGGTAAACCGTTATAAAATGGTTTAAAAATAAGTAAATAAAAATGGAGGTGAAAAAAATAAAAATTAAAACTTTGCAACAATGGCTACCAATTGAAAAAATTTATTATGATGGAATTACAAAATTAAAAAATAATAAATTAATTAAAATAATAAAAATAAATCCAATAAATTATAATTTAAAATCAGATTTAGAAAAAAAAGCCATTTTAAATTCTTATAAAATATTTTTAAAAACATGTAATTTTAATATTCAAATTTTTATTCAAAGTAACAAAGAAGATTTAAGTCATCATATTTCAAATATTAA
>OCVV011346858.1_pt1 | contig 17197 bp, 12 predicted proteins | sample 1539721 | NCBI WGS metagenome assembly OCVV01 (sample SAMN02144230, study PRJEB22623) | gut metagenome | biome: sheep rumen | host: Ovis aries | place: New Zealand | reverse complement strand
AAAACCAGTGTACTGAAAGATGCGCATAACGCTTCCGGAAAGCTTTAGAATAACGGCTGTCGGCACTGCCGACAAATTCCGATTTATGTTCGTAACAATTATAGCATAACATATCTGCACTGGCAATAGAAACGCCATAGTACTTCTGACCGCATATCAGAAATACTATGGCATAAAACTTCTATATCAGCATCGCCCTTTACCCGGAGGCGATCTGTATGCTGTCAGTTTTCGAGCGGCTGCTCCCCTGCCTGAACATTCGGGCGCGGATAGCCGTTATGCTCAGTCGCATTGACCTGAAGCCTGCAAACCGGCCGCAGCGACTTTGCAAATTCCCGCACGGCAGAGGGACGGTCAAGCGTCTGCGCAACGGATTTGACCGGCTCCTTGTCATGCTTCTGTTCCTGCGGCGGTTCCTCCGGGCGCTCCGGCGGAGGCGGCGGTGCAGAATGCGGAAAATCTCCCGGCGTGCGTGCCGCAAACAGCATCTCACCGGGCACCCGCGGCTTACGGTGCCGCAGCTCTGCACGTACATTCTGCAAAATAAACCCGCTGACCTTTGCCGGGACCGTGAACGACCGCAGCGCCTTGCCGCTGATAAAATCCTCCGGCTGACAGCCCTCCTCCTGAAGTGCGGCCATTGTCCACGAGAAGTACAGATCCGAGATCCGGCGCAGCATGCGGAAGCTGAAGCCCTCCGTCTTGTCTGCGAATTCCTCCGGCTGCATTTCCGAGATCACAAGCGGATAGCGCTTCGTCATCATCGTGAAAAACGTCCGGCGCTGTGCTGTGTCCGGCGGATCGAGATGCAGAACGGTAAATAACCGGCGCAGACAGCCCGGCAGATCGCCCTGCTCTCCCTCATAATATGCCGTGACGATGCACATGCCGTCGGGGGAGCTGAGCACCTGCTCCAGCCAGTCTGCAAACCGCTCCGCAAAGCGCTTTTTCCGCAGCACCGGCTTCAGATCGCCGAGCGACAGATACAGACAGACCTCACTGTAGCTTTCCTTCTTCCGGAGCACATCCAGTGCGGAAAGCATTGCATCCATGCGCTGCACAGTCTCCTCCTTCGTGCTGCCGCAAATGCGCTTCAGCGGGATGCGGTAGCAGCGGAAGCTGTCCTTTCCGTAGTCATCGAATACGCGGAATGCAAAGGCAGTATCGAGCGCACGCTTGCCGCAGCCCTCCTGTCCGGTGAACAGGAAGGCGCGGCCGGGTGTAAATGCCGGCGCATTTATCTGGAACGGGTGAAAAGAGACCGGCTGCTCGCTGTCATCCAGATAGGGCAGTGAGCCCAAAAGGATGCGCGCATGTCCGGCGCGGCCGATCAGCGTGTCGAGCTCCCATTCGGGATCGGGCGACAGGTTCAGGTCGGCATAGCAGCTCTCCGGGTCAAAGGTGAACCGTTCAGCCATAGCAGCTTAGTCCTGCATCTGCTGCGGCTCGACGTCCTCATCGTCCAGCAGTTCGTCATCATCATTGAGGTTGCGGCGCTTCCAGTCTGCGATCGCATCGAGGATATCCTTCTTCGGCGAGGGCTTGAACTTCGAGAGGGCCTGCTCCCACTTTTCGCGGGTGAGCTGATAGGAGCCGCTGCGCAGGGCGCCGATCGCGGCAAACTGGTTGTCGTACTGCTCCAGCACATCCTTGAATGCCTCGCGCTTGATGCGGGTCGAGAGGCGCTCGATGTCACGGTAGTTGTATTCCGGGATCGCGGCAGCCATTTCGCCGTAGCTGAGGCCCTTTTCGCTGATGAGAATATTCTCGAAGCGCTTGCGGAGTGCGGCCTCTCTTGCCTCAAGGTCGGGCAGCGGCACTTCAATGACCTCCACACGGTCGAGCATTGCGGAATCCACACGCTGCGGATAGTTTGTTGCACCGATGAAGATGACCTTGGAATCCGAGCTGTGGATGCGGTTGAAGCCGGTCAGGAAGGAGGTCGTGATATTTGCGGCGTATTCGGGCAGATTGGGCAGAGAGCGGTTCTTGCACACGCTGTCGATCTCGTCGATGAACACGATGCAGGGGGCATTCTTCTCAGCCTCCTCGAACAGTCTCGTCACGATCTTCTCCGCATCGCCGACATAGCGGCTGATGATATCGGAGCCCTGAAGCGAAAGATACTTGTAGTCCTTCTCCATGAGCTCATGCGCAAAGGCCTCGATGATGTAGGTCTTGCCACAGCCGGGAGGGCCGACAAAGAAATACGAATTCAGATGCGGGATCTGGAGGTAGTCCATGAGCTCCTCGGACTTCGCATCGGAAAGGCAGGCCTGGAGCTTCTTCTTCAGCTCGACCATACCGGACACATCCTCAAAGGAATGGCGCGGCGCCTCCTTGTACCATGTTCTGGCAGTGCGGTCAAGCGCCTCCTCGTCCTTGGTCTTTTCATCCTTGGGCGCATCGCCGTCCTTTTTCCCGGCATCGCCCTTCGAGGCGGCCGGGTTCAGCTCCTGCCGGATCTTCATGATCTCATAATCCAGGCGGTTCTTCTCGCGGGCATGGCGTGCCTGCTCTGCGCCGATCGAGATCTGCGCCATTTCAAATTCGAGATCAGCGGCCATTTGCAGGAATCGGCACTCCTGCTCGCTTGCTGCATTGTTATTCTGCGCGCGGCAGGCTCTTGCCTGCTTCTGGTAATTTGCACTCATCGTTTCCTTTTTCAGGAAATTGGTCGTGAATTTACTTTCCATAGCGATATACGCCTCCGTTCATCAGTGATTTTTGATATAATCCAGACACGCGGCGGCATTGGCGCCTTCGAGTTCCGCGGTCGTCATGTCAATATTGCTGAGCGTGACCGGTGCGGTCTGGCCGTGCGCTGCCATTTCCTTCTCGGCATCCTCGGTCGCCCTGACCAGCTCTGCGGGCTGCACGCTGAGGAACACCCCGTTCTTTGCGGCATCCTCAATGGCCTCCTTGCTCAGCCCCTGCATATCGCCGTTCTGAGCAGTCACGAGCAGATCCGTTGCGGATTCGGACAGTCCCTCCTCCTCCATGAGCTTGTCGATCGGCGTCATGAAATAGCGCTCGGAATTGATCGCAGACACATCGCTCTTGATGCCGAACTTGAACTTCTGATACCAGAGCGAGATGCGCGTCATCCAGTCTGAGCCTGTCGAGATCGCATTGATCGTCTTGTAGCCCTTTGTGAGGTCGCGCATGATCTGCCGCCACTCATGCTCCTGCGGCATTTCCTTCAGCCGTTCGAGCGTCTGCTGCACCAGTGCCAGCGCATAGTATGCATTTTTCCATTTGGTTTCGAGCTTGCGGAGCTGCGCATCGCGCCCGGGGGAAGCCGGCTGCTTCTGGCGGAAGGCGATCTCCTTCTGTGCGGAGTAGATGATATCGGCGAGCTGATCCTTGATGACCCACATCTCCCCCTTTGCCTTATCGACCTGCTCGATCAGCTCGGTTTTGGAGAGCTGCCGGTCTACGAAATCGAGATCGGAGGCACGCTTGACCTGCTCGCGCTTGCGGCTTGCAGCCTCCATGCGGGCATTGTTCAGATCCTCCAGGGTATCGAGGCGTCTGTCCTCTTTATCAGCGGCCTTCTTGACCTTCTTCGCTTCGCGCTTCATGCGGAATTCGTCAAACATCGTTCAGATTCTCCTTTCTTCGCATCAGCCCATATCGGCGAGAATGCGGTTATCCTCATCGTTTTCAACCGTCTGCGGCTCATTTTCGATCGCCGGCGCCTTCATTTTTTCGGCAAATTCCTTCTGGAAATTCTCATTTGCCTTTTCCATGTCCTTGCGGAGCTGTCTGTGCTCGCGGGATTCGACCGCAGCCTTGCCCCATTCCTCATTGCTTGCCGCGGCTGCGACCAGGCTCGACAGGCGGCGGCTCATCTCATAAGCCTGCATCTCCTGCCGGTACATCTCATTGATATCCTGAATGGTCTGCTCGGTGATGCGGTTGAGTTCTCTTGCGACCTCCTCCTCGCTGTAAGTCTCGCCCTGCTCATTGAAGCGCTTTCTCGCCTCGCCGAGGAAGGTTGTGAGCTGCGAACGGAGCTTCATGATATCGGCCTCTCTGCGCTCGATCTCCAGTCCCTGAAGCTCGACCTGCGAGAGATAGGTTCTCGCAGAAAGCTCCTGATCGAGGAACGGCCGGATCGGGTGTCCGATCGGATATTTTTCCATCACGCCGCTGAAGCCGAGTGTTTCAAATTCCTCCTGGTATTCGTCGGGGACCGAGGAGAGAATCTGATCGGCATCCCTGTATTCGTTCATGACCTTCTCGTAGTTGCCCTCAACCGTATTCAGCGAAGCCACATCGCCGTAGATCTTATCGGCGGTCTGGATCGCCGCCCAGAAGGTCTTTTGGATGACGTCCTTGCGGCGTTCGAGGCTCTTTCTGCGCTCCTCGTCATCTCTGCCCTCGGGGGCTCTGTTATGCACGACAAACACCGCATATTTCAGCACATCCCAGCAGACATCGGCCTTCAGCTTCTGACCGTCCTCCAGTGCCTCGCGGAATTTCCGGATATACGGGCGGATCAACGGGTCGATCTCGTCCGCACCCAGCAGGCGGGTTTCCGCAGCCGAATAGGACTTGTATACGCCGATCAGCGCATCGACCTGATTGCGGTACGCCTGAAGCTCCGTCGGCAGGATATAGAGATCATCCTCCAGATGCGCCCGGCGTTCGAGCTTGAATGCCGTTTCGGGATGCTCCTCCCTTGCAGCCTCCAGTGCAGCGCGGTTTGCATCGGCCGTTGCCTCATTGTCCCGGGCGGAATTGGCCATCGCATCGTGAAATGCCGGTGACTGAAGCTCTGTCAGCTCCTCGATCAGATCGTCGAGCTTGATGCGGGCATCCTTCATGCCCTGCTGCTCCTCCTGAATCGTCGGTTCAAGCGGTGCAGCGGGCTCCGGGATCGGTGCCGTGCCGGTATTTTTCTTCTTTCCGAACAGTCCCATAAAATTTTCCTCCGTATGATATTATGATAACATCCTGATCGTGTCCGACAGAATGTAGTCGTCCTTGCTGCCGACGGCCAGCCGGAATGTGAACACATCCTCGCCCGCAAGCCCGATGCACGAGCGGCTTACGGTACGTCCCGGCGAGAACGTGACCGCCTGCTCCCGCTGCGTCCCGCCGTTCCGGATGCGGAGCCGCACCGTAAAGCTGCGGTCAGAGGGCAGTGCCTCGCAGTCCAGATCGGACCAGACCACCTCTCCCGCTTTCAGTGCGGAGGCAAGCCCGACCGTATGCCACGCAGAGCCGGCCTCGCTGACACCGGAGCTGCTGACCTCATAGCTGTAGACCTGCATCTCAATGATGATCTGCGAGAGTCTTTTACTGCGGAATTCCGTGAGAATTCTGTTGTATTCCGGTGAGCCGTCGCCGGCGGCCAGCACCGGAAAACCGCAGGAGGGGCATTTCGCAACGCCCTCTGCGACCGCTGCATGACAGCAGTTACATTCCATATTGATTCACCCTGCTTTCTGTTTCCTCGATCACGCGGATATATTCAGTTTGCAGCCCGGTCATGGCAGTTGAAATGCTGTCAAGCTGCTGCTGCAAAAATTCCTGCTTTTCCTTCAGCCGCGGCATGCCCTCCTGTGCGAAATACTCCACGGGGATATTTTTGCCGCAAAGATCCGCGACCGCATCCCGATAGATCTGAAGCACGGCATCACAGCGCCGGATCTCCTGCTTCATCGCAGCATACTGCTCGGGATTGAAGGCCTTTTGGAATTCGGCGATATCGGCCGTATAAGTCTCGAGCTGCTGCTTCACCGTGCGGGAATCCGATTCAAGCTCATAGAGCCTTGCTTTTTCGTCCTCTGCCTGTTTTCTGAGGCTTTCGTACTGCTGTGCGGCGTTCCGCGCACTGACCCGCACGCCCTCGATCTCCTGCGTCACGGTGCCGATCTGCGCCTGTGTATCGTCATGCGCCTGCTTCAGCGCTGCAAGCTCGTCATTCAGTGCGCTGAGCTGCTCCTGAAGCTGTGCGGCATCGGAATTGTCGCGCATATGCTGCTTCTCGTTGATCTCGCGGATGAGATTCTGCTGCTGCTCGCCGAGCTGCCGGATCTCGGCCTCGACCTGCTCAGCCTCCGCCTGCTTCTGTCCGATCTCGGTTTGCAGCGCATCACGGGTCTGTGCTTTCTCCTGCTGCACGGCTGCTGCGGCATCATATTCCTGCTGCACATCGGCGAGCGCCTGTTCGAGTGCGACGGTTTCCTCAAGCAGCTTTGCCTTCTGCTCCTCCTGATAGCGGATGCTGTATTTGAGCTTGGCCTTTTCGCTGCTGCATGTGTCATTTTTCTGCTTCAGCTCGGTTTCCAGCGCCCGCAGGCTCTCGCACTCCGCTTCGGACTGCTGAAGTGCCGTGCGCATCTGCCCGGCCTCATTGCGGAGCTGTTCCGTTTCGGCATTTGCGGCATCGAGTGCAGCCTTCAGACGACCGTGCTCCTCCGCTGCGGCATCATGCTCATCCTGCACGGCTTCCTTCGCGGACTGCATTTCCTCTGCCTCCGCATGGAGCTGCCCGAGCTTTTCCCGCAGTGCATCGCGCTCTGCGGCGGCATCGTCACGCTTCTGCTCAGCCTCCGCAGCGAGCTGCTCCAGTGCGCTGCATTCATCCATGATTTCCCGCTGCTGCGCCTCCGCCTCATCACGCTTCATCCGCACGTCACTCACATTCTGTGAGATAACCTGATACTGCTGATTCGCAGTATCCAGCGCCTCTTTTGCATTGGCCAGCTCCGTCTGCTGCTGCTGCATCCTCCGCTGCAATTCCGCCTCCTGTTCATGCTGTGCATGGAGTGCCTCGTCCTGTTCTGCGGCAAGCGCCTGCAAGCGGGCGGTTTCTTCCTCCTTCTGCTTCAGATCGGCCTTTCTGCCGTTCAGCGCATTCAGCGCCTCTGCATACAGCTTCTGTGCCTCGGGGAGCGCCTCTGTATCGAGCGTGTCAGTCTCCTCGCGGATCCGAAGGAGCGCGGCCTGCGCTTCCTCGCGCTGCATGCGGGCGGCCTGCGCAGCCTGCTCATGCCGCTGAAGCTCCTGTTCTGCCGCGGTATATGCCGCTTCGGCGGCGGCCTCCTCAGCCTTTTGCCGCTCGATTTTCTCCCGGATCCCGCTGCACTGTTCATTCAGTGCAGCCAGACGGCTTTCTGCTTCTGCGGCAGCATCCTCCAGGCCGGCTTTTTCGCTGCTGACCCGCTCCAGCGCGTCATGTTGTTCGTTCAGCGCATTCTGCGCATCATCCAGCGCACGCTGTGCTGCGGGGATTTTCTCTGCCGCGATCAGTTCCCGCTCCTTGTGCATCGTTTCCGCTTCGCCGTGCAGATCCTGAAGCTGCTGCCGCAGACGGTTCAGTGCATCCTCCGCGGCATCCCGCTCGTTCTGTGCGGCATCGGCCTGTGACTGCATCTCAGCAGCCTGCGCCCTTAATGCTTCCAGCTCCGTCTGCTGCTGCTTCCGGCTCTGTATTTCCTGTTCAACGGCAGCCCGCTGCGCCGCGAGCACATCCGCATCGGTCTGCGGCATGGCATCGAGTTCCCTCTGCATCTCGGCGACCGCCCTGCGCGCATCCGCGAGATCGGCGCTCTGCGATTCCCGCGCCTGCTTCAGCTTTTGCAGGGAATCCGCCTGCGCACGGAGCTGCTCCAGCTCTGCCGTGCCGCGTGCGAGCTCCGCCTCCAGGCCGGCGGTTCCGGCATGGCGCTCCGTGAGCTCCTGCTGAAGACTCCGCATGCGCTGCTGCTGCTTCTCGGAGAGCTGCACGGCGGCATCCTCCATCGGCATCCGGAGCAGTGCGTGCGCGATTGTCCGCCACTTTTGCAGTGCGGTGTCATCGGGCGGGAGCTGTGCCGGGCCGCTGCCTGTCTCATCCTGTACATCCTGCATGACATCCTGCACGACGGCAAACATCTCACCGAGCGTGAGGCTGCTCTGCCGCTGCAAATTCTGCAGGCTTTGCTTCGTTCTTGAAAAGATCACATCAAGCGCCTCCCGGTTCGCTCAGTACGATGTTCTCGAACATATCCTTCAGCGTGGAGAGCCGCAGGGACGCGATCGGCTTCTCCTCGCGCCGTTCGAGATTCATGTCATAATTATACACATGCACCGTGATCCGCTCCCCCGCATCCATCGAAAAGCCGATCACCACAACATATCCCGCCCGGATCGACTTGAGCTGCGCAGCGAATTCCGGCCTTGGCTTCATCGGCATGGCGGTTTCGGGGCGCTTGCTGAAGTTCAGCAGGAATTTGTCGATTTTCCCGGCGATCATATGGAACGGTGCGCCATTGTCATCCAGTGCAAAATACACGCGGTCCGCGACGATCTCCTGTCCGAAATTGATCGCAAAGCGGTTGAACAGGGAGCCGTCCGGATAGCGGGCATAGGTCCCGATCGAGAACTGTGCGATATTGCAGACGGTGAGCACATTGTCCGCGAACAGCGCCGCGCCGTGTGCGATCGCAGTCTCCCGCTGCTCCTCCTCGCGGATCATCCCCTTGGTGCGTTCGTCGATCTGCGCGATCTTGAAATAATCATAGATCTGCTTGCGGACAAGGTAGAAATTGCAGAAGCCGCCGACCAGTGCGATGCGGAGCCTGGAGATATCCTTCATATCCGCAGTTGTTTCATCGAGCACGCGCTGAAGCACCGGTGCGATGACCGCATGATAGCAGGCATAGAGCTGATAGTAGTTGATCTCAACGGGCTCCCCGTGATATTCGATATCGCAGAACAGCTCATCGCGCAGACCCTCGGGGTCAAAGCTGAATTCGTCCATTGTTTCGGCGATCTCAGCGGTGGCCGAGAGAAGCTGCTCCTCCAGTGATTTCAGGAACTGGTTGAAATGCGAATCATACGGGATCTCCGCAGCCCGGATGCCTGCTGCCTCGGCGATTGCCGTGCGGGCGACAGCCTCCTGAAAGGCAATGCCGGCCTCGCCGATCTCGTTGTCGCGGTTTTCGCCCGCGCCGCTGCGCATTTCCGGCTTGATCTGCATTTTCCCGCCGTTCTGCCGCACATCGACCAGCGCGGTATCGAGCGTGCCGCCGCCGTAATCGACGACGAGGATCTTGCCGTTGAGCGGCTCATGATACGTCTGCTCATAATTCCAGACACAGAAGGCTGCAGCGTTTGTCGGCTCACTGACGATGCGCACCCGCTCGACCAGATCGGTCATGCCGCTGCAAATTTCGCGGAGCGTACCGCGGGCATCGACGGTGCGGAGGCTCTGGAACCAGCATTCCGGCGCACCGATGACTGCCGTTCCGACCTTATCCTCGCCCCGGACGCGCAGCGTATTGGAGATGACATAGCGCAGGAATTCCTCCGTGATGCGCTCGGGGGTATGCTCGCTGTCATAGCCGCGCAGCGCAAGATTTTCCGCGCTCATCTGCTGATTCAGCAGCATTTTGAAGCCGCGGAACGCGATCGTCTGGCTGCTGCCGATCTTCGAGCGTGCCGCCTTGCCGCAGATGTATTTTTTCTTTCGTTTATCGTAGACCACAACAGACGGGTAGCTGTAGGACAGCCCGTCCGGCTGAACAGTCGAGGGGGCATCGCCCTCATAGACCGAAACCATTGTGTAGGTGCTTCCGAAGTCAATGCCGATATTGATCATTCCTGCCGTACTCCCTTTTATCTGATCGGATAATTCCGGATCGTATTATAATCTCCGCCGCGGAATACCTCCGCGGTTTTCTGTGTAAAATGCGCAGCCTCCTCGGCCTCAAAGGGTGCCTCCGCAGATTTTATCATGCAGAAGCGCACGGCCTCCGCCGTTTTGAGAAAGATTTTGTCATATGTGAGGTGATAGTCGTCGGTGCCGGGTCTGGCTTTGGCATCCTGTCTGCACATCGTAAACAGAATAAACAGCAGATACATGATACCGCTGTCCCAGCCGTTCCAGTCGTCCTTGCCGCGCAGTGAATTGAACAGATCCGTAAACGGCTTTCTGCTCTCCGCGCTGCGGAATTTACAGAAGGTCGGCTCGCTCGCGTTATGGGCATGCAGGAAATCCGGCATGCGGAATTCCTCGGTCATTTCGATCAGGCTGCGGAGCTCCTCGGGCTCAAGCAGGCTCTCATGCCCCCGCAGCAGTGCGCGGTACTGCGTCAGGATGCCGACGATATCCTGTGCAGTTTCTGCGCGCCGGATGCACAGCGGCGGGACGTCCGGAAACTGCGATACAAACTGTACAGGATCGGTGAGCATTTCCTGCTGCACAGTCTCTGCCAGCCGCAGCCGGAATGCCGGATCGCTGAGATTATCCGTGAGGATACTGCGCTTACGGAGGGGATTCTCCCGGCAGCCGAGCTGAAAATGCCGGTCGCGGAAATACGGGTCGGTGTGCCACGCCCAGAGGATCGCTGCCGCAACATCGGCGCTGCCGCAGTCCTGCTGCTCGGGGTGCCGGATATAGGCATACCGCACAGCCGCCTGCACAGCCGCATAGCTCAGACTGTTCCAGCAGAGCATACGCGGGCCGAGCGCCTGCTGCACAGCCGCATAGCGGTCGATGCGGTAGACAGTCTGATTCCGGAGTGCATCGGCGATCTCCGGAAAGAGGTCGGGTCTGCAAAGGAAGCCCGGCGGCAGATCCGCCCCGCGCATCTCGGCATTGGGGATGCGGAACAGCGCATCAGCCTCCGAGGCCTTTGGCTGCACCGTCAGGATCATGACACTGCCGCGGCGGTGAGCCTGTCCGGCAAGCAGCGGCAGCAGCCTTTCATTCTGCTGCGTGAGCTTTTCGAGCAGTACCGCAGGCATCGCGACAGCCGTGCTGCCCTTCATCGCACTGAGAACGGAGCAGAGGCGCTCGGCAAGCTGATCCTCCGAGAGCAGCTCGCGGTCGATCGCGCAGTCCGTGAGGGTACTGTCATCGGTCTTGCTTTTGAAAATGGAGGAAAAAAAGCCTTTTTTCTGCTCATTCATCAGCAGCCCGTAGCTCTGGCTGCCGACCCACTGCATCTGATAATCCTCTGCGCAGCTTTTCTCCGCAGGGAACAGCAGAAAGACATTGCGGAAGCCCGCGCTGTACATCTGCCAGCGAAGGTATGACAGGAAGTGCATCCGGATATAGCCGGGCGTGTAATAATCGTCATCGCAGTTTGCGAACAGCAGATGAAAAAAGCCGTCAGCCGCATCAAACATGGCTCCGCGTCCTCTCCGGACTACCCGATCGGGCAGCCCTAAATAGTAGATGAATAATCAAACTTAATTATAGCATATTTTGTGAATTAAGTCAATCCCGGAACAGCATGTTTTTCTGATTTTTGCATCAGAAAGAGATTCGGCGGCGCATTTGCGGCACCCTGCCGCAACTTTATGCAGGTGATGACACAGCAAACAATGAATGCCCGCAATGCATGCTTGACAAATTCTGCGTATATATGGTATACTGATAAGATAGAAAACAGACAGAAAGGAGCAACCCCACATGGATTTAACGGCACTGTTTGAAAAATATCCCTATCTGCGGGAAGCACTGACCGCCTTTGCCGTGATCTTCGTCGATTTCTGTGCGCTCATCATCCTGATCGCCGCCGGCAGAGAGCGCAGACGCGGCGACCGGCTCTGGGCGCGTGAGGGCAGAGGCTATATGCTCGCAATGGGTACAACCTTCTTCCCGCTCGGCGCTGCCGAAATTCTGATCGGCCGGCACCCCGCTGCGGATATCCGCTTCGATGACAACGAAATATCGCGCTTTCATGCGCTGCTGACACTCTCGAACGGCCAGTGGACAATCGAGGATATCGGAGCTCAGAACGGCATTCTCGTCAACGGCAGACGCATCACACAGCCGCGCATCCTCCGGCAGAATGACCAGATCCAGATCGGCAAACGCCGCCTGACGGTCGTCCGCGGCACCGGAAAGGGCGTGACCGCATGAGCAGAACAAACACCAACCCTGTCTCGCACCCGTTTTTGCTTTTGCTGGTGCTGCTCGCGCATACGGCCATGCTGCTGCTGGTGCTGCTGTCATTCGGTCTGACGGTTGAAGTGCTGAAGCTCGCCTGCGTCGTGCTGATCTCCGATTTCGTCGGCGCAATCGTGCTGCAATTCGTTGCACAGGAATCCTGCACGGTCGATACCGTACTGCTGCTCGTACTCGGCATGAGCACGATCTACCAATCCTGCTTCGGCGGACTGGAATTTGCACTGAAGCATTTTGTGTTCGGCATCGCGGCATTTCTGATGTGCCAGATCTCATACGTTCTGGTGCGGAATCCCTACCGTGCCGAAAAGCTGAAGCCGCTCTGGTACGGCAGCTTCTTCGCACTGGTCATCGCAATCTTCTTCTTAACCGGCTCCCGCGGCATCTGGATCGACCTGGGATTCATCACGATTCAGCCCTCGGAATTCGTCAAGCCGGTGTTCGTGCTGATCTGCGCCAGTTCGATCCGCACACAGCTCAGAAAATCAGAGATCGGCGGCTGGCATTTCGTCCCGGACAACCTGATGCTGCTGTTCTGCACGGCGGTCATTGCCGGATTGCAGTGGTACAGCCGTGACCTGGGCTCCCTGCCGACCTTTGCGGCAGCGGCAGGCTGCGCCTTGCTGCTGCGGTTCATGTATCTGCGCGAGAAAATTTCCGTGCGTCTGACGGTCGTGCTGATCATCGGTGCGGTATTTGTTGTGCTGACGGCATGGCATCTGGCACCGGCCTATGTGCAGGACAGACTGCATACCGATATCTGGTCGGACATGTCCGGCAGCGGCTATCAGCAGGTCAAGGCACTGACGGCGATTGCAGAGGGCGGCTGGTTCGGCAAGGGCGCCGGAAACGGTACACTGGTCAATGTCGCGGCCTCCCGCACCGATATCGTATTCTCAACGATCTGTGAGGAATGGGGACTGTTCACCGCGATCATGACGGTCGTGCTGGTGCTGTTCCTCCCCGCCGCGCTCCTGACCGTTCCGCCGCGCAGCTACTACCACTCCGGGCTCGCGCTCGGCGTTGCGGCGATGTTCATGGTGCAGATGACGCTGAATATCTTTGGCTCCTGCAACCTGATCCCGTTCACGGGCGTTACGATCCCGTTCATCTCGCAGGGCGGCAGCTCGATGCTCGCAAGCGGGATCATGGCGGGCTTCCTCAAGGCCGCGCAGGCTCCTGTCCTGACCGGACGCAGTGCGGCGCAGCTCCGGAAAGGGGGCAAAGCATAATGCCCAGGATCACTCCGCAAACACCCGGGCAGCCGCGGATCATTCAGGTCCCGCCGCTCGACGTTTCTCCGCCGCGCAGCATGCGCAGAGCAGGCCGCGGAACAGCCTTGCTGCTCGCAGCATTCCTGCTGGCGCTGGTGTATCTGATCTATGTGCTGGTCACGCGCTCGGCATTCTATATGGCAAAATCCGGACAGACCGGCTACGGCAGGGTCACAGACCGGAACGGCGATGTGCTCTTTGACGGGACCAAGCCCATGAGCGAATATGAAGCCGGGCATTTCGCTGATGTCGGCAATCTGATCGGCGATACCAGCGGACAAATGAGCAACACGGTCGTTTCCAGAAATATCGAGCTGCTCGCGAACTACAGCTTCCTTTACGGCAAAAATTCCGGCACGGTCACGCTGCAAACCACGATCTCCCACAAGGCGACCCGCGCCTGCTATCAGGCACTCGGCGCAAAGAACGGCACGGTCACTGCCTACAACTGGAAGACCGGTGAGATGCTGGTCTGCATGAGCAAGCCCTGCGTCGATCCGGCACTCGGATACGACAATATCGACAGCATGCCATCGGGCAGCCTGCTCTGCAAGGCATTTTCCCCGACGGTTCCCGGCTCGACACAGAAAGTCTCAACGCTGATCGCCGCCTATGAGCAGAACGGCGTCGAGGCGGTCAATGCGCTGCAATTTACCTGCGAAGGCTCGTGGGTCAATGCCTCCGGCGGCAAGATCAACTGTCACAACGCCTACGGCCACGGCACACAAACCCTGTACGAAGCCTTTGCCAATAGCTGCAACCCGTATTTCGCGCAGCTCGTGCAGTCGCGGCTGATGCCGCTGTCCGCGGTCATCGGGACTTATACAAAAATGGGCTATTCGGTCAACGGGCAGAAGGCAGAACCGCTCGTCATGGACGGCCTGACCATTCCAGCAGCCTCGACCGTACTCACGGACAGCAATACATTCGAAACACAGTGGGGCTGTCTGGGACAGGGCAAGACGGTCGTCAGCCCGTATCAGCTCATGCTCTGGCAGGGCGCGATCGCAAACGGCAGCGGCTCAGCCGTGCAGCCGTATATTCTCGCCGCACACACGGATATCGAGAACCGTGTCACACAGCTCGGCAGGACGACCCGCACCGGACAGTTTTTCTCGGAAGCCGCCGCACAGGGCGTCAGGGACGTCGAAACCGACAATGCCGAAAAGCATTACTATGTCTCGCTCGGCGAATACCGCTGCGGCGTCAAGAGCGGCACCGCACAGATCCGGCAGGAGGGCAGGGAGTATGAGAATTCCCTGCTGACAGGCTTCTGCCTGGATGACGACTGCCCCGTCGCATTCTGTGTGCTGATCGAGGAACGCACCGGCAATGATATCAGCAATGCACAGCTTGCAAAGGTTCTGCTGGATGCACTGCGCAGCGAGAACATTACAAAAACAGCTCCCCCGGCCGCTTCGGCCGCCGGCGGCTGACAGCCCGGAACCGATCCGGATGATTTTCTTGAGGGTGATATATCATGTACACAAGCCAAGAGGAACGCTTCAGCAGAGGACGCAGAGTCTTTACGGCACTGCTCTCCTTTTCCCTGCTGCTGGGCGCAAGCACCGGCGTGCTGTATGCAATACCCGGGCGTCTGACCGGGCGTGCCGCGTCTGTCGGCGAGAGCAGCGGCAATGACCGCAAAGAAGACGGCATCAAAAGCATCGCAAGCGAATACAGCGACGATGACCCCAACGCTTTCTACGGCACAGACGGCACGATCAAGAAGGCGAACCGAAAATATGAAGACGGGCCGCTGACGCAGATCCGCGTCAGCAATCTCAGCCCGCAGGTCACGACGGATCTGGACTATGTGGATGTATGGTACAGCCCGTTTGACGATTCGCGGTATCTGTTTCTCCCCGCAACGGCCGACCGCAGCAATCTGGTCGTAGATATCAAAGCCGCAGGACAGACGGTCACGCTCAACGGCACGGCGCTCACCTCCGGAAAGGCAACCGATATCTTCGCGGGGGGAGATGAATTCGCACTGAAGGTCGGGCAGGCCGACTACGGCACACTGCATGTGATGCAGTCCGACCTCAAGGTCATGTATCTTTCAACACCGACCGGCGGCACAGAGTACCTCGATGTGCATTGGTATGCCGAGCAGACCGCGACCACGCTGATGCTGACCGAGACAGGCGCCGTCAGCTACAGCGGCAACATCGAAAAATTCTCGCGGCACGGCAATTCCTCATGGGATTACAGCAAGAAAAAGCCCTATAACATCAAGCTGCCGGCAAAGGCCGATCTGTACGGCATGGGCAAGGCGAAAAAATGGGTGCTGCTGAGCAATTATCTCGATCAGTCCATGCTGCGCAATGTCGTTGTGACGGAAATGGGCCGGAAGGCCGGCGCCGATGTGACAATGGACTGCACGTTCGTCGATCTGTTCTGCGACGGGAGCTACCGCGGTACCTATCAGCTCACCGAAAAGCCGCAGATCCAGAAAAACCGCGTCAATATCACTGACCTTGAGGAGCTGACCGAGGGTCTGAATGCCCAGCCGCTCGACAGCTACGAACAGGGCGGCACCAAGGAATTCCGGCGGAACACCTACAAATACTGGAATATCCCGAATAACCCTGCCGACATCACCGGCGGCTATCTGCTCCAGTTCCAGCTTCATAACCGCTATGCCGGCAAGGCCGCCAGCGGCTTTGTCACCTCACGCGGCCAGACGGTTCAGCTCAGCAGTCCGGAATACGCCTCCAGAAAGCAGGTCGAATATATCCGTTCGTTCGTGCAGGATATGGAGGACGCGATCTATTCCCCGAACGGCTGCAATGCCAAAGGAAAGCACTACAGCGAGTATATCGACGTCGATTCCCTGATCATCGGCTATCTGCTTCAGGAGATCTCGCAGAATGTAGACGCGACCTACACGAGCTTTTTCCTGTATAAGGAATCCGACAAAAACGGTGACGGCAAGCTGCATTACGGCCCCGCATGGGACTTCGACCTCTCCTTCTACAATTTCAGCATCGGAATCACCTCCGGCGTTTCCGGCAATCCCGATCAGCAGAAAACCGTCTACAGCGGACGCGCCAGTGAGCTGTTCGCCGCCTATTTCCCGATGAGCGGCTTCAATAAGGAAACGGAGAGCGATACAACGGCCTCCGGCATCGGCTGGATTCAGCAGCTTTATACGCACGATGACGCATTTGTCAAGCGCGTGTCAGAGCTCTACTACGAGCGCTTCGACGGGCAGCTTCTTGCACTGTGCGACACCTCGCAGGAGGGCGGCGCGGGGGTCACGCAGCTCGGCGAATATCTCGCAGCATCAGCGGAAATGAACAATGCGCGCTGGCATATGTACGGCAATAAGCCCTATAAAATCCTCGGCCCCTACAACGGCGAGACTTATGCGGAGATCGTCGAATTCCTGCGGCACCGCGTGGAGCTCCGCCGGGACTTCCTGCGGACGGAATGGCTCTCGGCCATGACCGACCGGCTTGTGCAGGAGCTGCCCGATGCGCTTCAGGATGTCGATCTCACACGCTATGACCCGGAGGGACGCCGCGCACTGGATGCGCTGATTGCAGAGGGACAGGAGGCGATCGGCGCGGCGAAAACGCTCGAGGCCGCAAAGGAGGCCTATGCCGCGGCCGTTGAGAGCCTCAACAGCGTCCCGCGAAAGGAATTCTCCGGAGACTTTGACGAGAGCATGCATGTCGATGCACGGGATGCACAGCTCCTGCTGCAATATCATGTGAAGCAGCTTGCGGGGCTGGATGTTCAGGCGAACAGCACACAGCTCCGGAACGGCGACGTTGACAAAAACAGCGTCATCAATGCAGCCGATGCAATGCACATTATGATCAGCTATACGGCGGAGCTCGCCGGAAAATCCTATCCGCTCCCGGTCGTTTCCGCGGAGAAAACCGAATAAAAAAAGCGGCGGCTTTCTGCCGGTACTCATATAGAAGTTTTGCCCCTGAGTGTTACAAAGCACTCAGGGGCATTGTGCATATTTATGTTGCTAAGCTAAATCAGAATTTGC
>OCVV011278625.1_pt1 | contig 17203 bp, 23 predicted proteins | sample 1539721 | NCBI WGS metagenome assembly OCVV01 (sample SAMN02144230, study PRJEB22623) | gut metagenome | biome: sheep rumen | host: Ovis aries | place: New Zealand | reverse complement strand
AAGCCAATAGAAGGTGGTGCAAGAGATGCGAGTGCCACCCACCGCGCCAAGGCTACGGTTGATCGGATCGATAGCATCTCCCGATACGCCAGCACCTCCGTAGGTGATATTACGCATCACCTCGGCCCATTCGGCGGGAGAAGGCATATAGAAATCGCCTACCTCGAAACCTTTCACGCCCTCGAAGCCGATTCCGGCGGCGTAATTGGCGGCGGGATACTTGATTTTGATCTGGTTGCTCTGATCCTCGTAGGTTACCGAGGCGAGAGCCTTGGTGTTTGCCTTTCCATCGCGGTAGAGCTCGGCCATAACGCCACGGGTATAGGGCACGCGCACCATATTGGCATCGAGATATGCGATGTAATCCTCATCGGTGGGATTGGCGGGATCCGCGCAATACTTTCCGCGAAGGAGGTCGCAATACTCGCTCGTTTTGAAGGCGGTGAGGGTTACTACATCGGTGGCGGTGAGGGCCACCTGGGCGGCGGGCGTAGTGCCCGATACGGAATAATAGTCGAAGAATTTCTTGCGGCACATTCCGGCCCAATAGGTGGTATTCCCATTCACGCGGGGCGCGCTGGAGATAGCCGGGAGCTCGGTGGCTACATTCGGGGTGAGGGTGAGGCCCGTGATGGAATTGCCGCCCTCATATGCGGTGTAGTTGTCAAGCTGGAGGATGATGTTTCCGGCGGCATCTTCGTGCACGGAATAGTGGAAGCTGGCGAGCTCGTGATTGAGAATCCAATCGGCGAATTGGCTCTTAAACTCGGCCTTTGAGGAGGCGGCGTAAGTGAATGTGCCATCCACCTCGCCATGGAGGGTAACGGCGCAATCGTGGCTCTCGCCATCGAGATTGTAACCCGTTACTATCCATTGGTACACATCGGCGAATTTCTTGCTCGCCTGGCCCTTGTAGGCAACGAGGATGCGCCTACCCTGGCGATGGGCAACAACGCCGATAACAACCCAGCCCGTAGGGAGGGCGTGGAAGGTATCGAGGGCAATGAAATGAACCTTGCCGCTTGCATCGTGGCATACAATATCGCCCACTTTCGGAGAGAGCGATACTTTCACATTGACACCATCGATGAAGCACTCTCTCGTATCGAGGGCGAGGGAGGCTTCGCTTTCCGTGGTGCTCCTTGTGGCGGCATCGTGAGCCGCCTTGTTGTTGTACTCTTTGATCATATCGATAGATTGTTAAGATGTTGCTAATTGAGGGCTACCCAATCGGAAACCGCAGAAGTCCCAAAGGCTTTATACGATTTCTTGTTGGTAGTATCGCAATACTCCTGGCCGATGAAATCGGGGATTACAGCGGGAGCACCAGCACCCGAGAGGATGAGCTTTGAGCCGCAGATCTGGAGCATCGTATCCAGCGAGAGAGAGCGGGCGCGGGCATCCCCGAGGTTATCCACCACGGAGGCGAATCCGAGGAGCTCGGCGCGAATGGCGGCAAGATGCTCGGCGATAACCACCTCATCGGTATCGAGGCGGGCCTTGTTTTGAGCATTCATTGCCTTCTCGCTATCGGTGTAGTCATTGGCCGAGAGGCCCTTTCCGCTCACCTTATCCACCTTGCCCGTAGAGAGAGCATCGGCAAAGGCCTTATTGGCTACCGGCACCCAATCGGTTACGGCGGCATTACCGAGGGCCACATAGTGGAGTTTATTGGTTGTATCCTCGTACACCTGGCCCACGAAATCGGGGGCGGAGATGGGCGCACCAGCACCCGGGATGATGAGCTTTGAGCCGCAGATCTGGAGCATCGTATCCAGCGAGAGGGAGCGGGCACGGGCATCCCCGAGGTTATCCACCACGGAGGCGAGGCCCTTGATTTCCTCAAAGAGCCGCGCGAGGTGCTCGGCAACAACCTCCTCATCCCTCACCAAATCGGAGTAATGGGCGGCCACGATGGCGGCAAGCTCGGCGGTGGATCCGTAGGCCACGAGATTCCAGCCTTCGCTCACGGTGTAGGTATTGTGCTCGGCATCGAAGGTAACGGTAGGCTCGGTGGTTGGATTGGCTACGGAGGCGATGAAGGTGCTACCGTTATTTGCCACCACCGCATCCTTCTTGTAGGCCGTGCCCTCAACCCATTGGCCTTTCCAATGGATGATGGGCGCAAGGGTTAATCTTGTTACCATATCATTCGGATTTTATACATTAAACTCAAGATATATTTCTCCATCTTCGGATACTCCTCCACCCACGAAGGTGCTTCCCTCGGCGTTGTAAACGGCCTTGAGCTCGCCATCCTCAACGATCAGGGAGAAAAGGCCGAGGGTAAGGGCGTTTACGGTATTCGTGAGGTCGGTAATCGCTTGCGCGCACGCCTCCTCACGGGCCTCCTCGGCGGCCACGCGAAGGGCCTCCGCCTCTTGGCGGGCCGTTTCGGCGGTCTGCCTTGAAGATTCGGCATTGGCGCGGGCCGTTTCCGCGCTCTTGCGGGCATTCTCCGCCTCAACGCGGGCGGATTCAGCATTGGCGCGGGCCGTTTCCGCTCCAACCCTACCGGCCTCGGCGGATACTCGGAGAGCCTCCGCATTGGCGCGAGCCGTTTCGGCACTCTTGCGGGCATTCTCCGCCTCAACTCGGGCGGATTCAGCATTGGCACGGGCCGTTTCCGCCTCAACGCGGAGAGCCTCTGCATTGGCGCGGGCGGCCTCCGCAGAAACGCGAAGGGCCTCCGCCTCCTCGCGGGATACCTCGGAAGATTCCCTTGCGGCCTCGGCATTGGCACGGGCGGCCTCCGCCTCAACTCGGGCGGATTCGGCGGCCACGCGGGCATTCTCCGCCTCAACGCGGGCGGCCTCCGCCACCTCGATAGCCTCCTCCGCCGCGCGTGCGGCATCGGTTGCGGCCTGGCAAGCGGCGAGGATCTCGTGCATTATGGTTGTATCCACCTCTTTCACCTCGATGCCCACCTCAACATCCTCAAGGCTCACCTCGCCATCGCTATCGGTGTATTCCACCAGCGTGAAGGCAAGAGCATCGTAGGTATGCTCATCCCCGGCCATTATAATACGAGCCACGATACGGTGATCGCCGGTATAGAGTTGGGCCGTGGCGGGATAGGTAACGAGGAGGAGGGTGTTATCCTCGGAATCAATGCGATACGAGCAATGCCCGGCGAAGGCGCGTTGCTCTACCGCATACATACATATTTGTTTGATATCTACGGTATCCCATCCGATGGATACACCGTTATCCTTGAGCGTGAGCTTAAGATGCACATCGCTCTCAATGCGTTTTGCTGGTATTGTTGCCATATCTATATCAGTTACTAAACAAATCTTTGTACAGCTTAAAGCTCCGAATGGAGGCGGAAACAAATCTCCCCTCGCGGAAATCCAGCACGCCACCTTGCATCATATGGCCTACGGCTTTGTACATAAAAATGCGATGAAACTCGCTCGGATCGCTCGGACTTTCGGGGGAGCAATCACCCTCGAGAATCTCCTCACTCGCGGCGTGGTAGCATAGGAGTTGCTTCGCCACCAACGCGGGGAACGGCTGGAGCGTGCCGGAGCTTGCCCACCGCCATTTATACGGCGCGGGCTGGAGCACGCCATCCTTATAGCAAAAGAAGGCATACTTATAACTATCCGCGAACAGCATCGCCACATCTTGCGGTAAGAAGCCAAACTTGGGATTGCGCTCAAGCCGCACATTGCACGCGGTATTGAGTTGGTTATTCGTGGTGGTGGTATGGCTCTCGATGTTTTGCTTGATCTGGGATTCAAAGCGCACGCTCTTGATTCGGAAGAATACTCCCCGGCTCCGAGTAAGAAGGGATTCGGAATAGGGATAGTACATATGCATCTCTATACCCAAAAGGGCAATCACGAGATAGCCATTCTTCCCCACATCGGGGCAATCAGCAAGATAGAGCTCCATCGAGGAGGCCGCCTCGTTGAATACATCCCACTCCTTATAAAGACTCGTAGCGGGCGCGGCGGATTGCCAGCCCGAGCCATTCCAATACCGATAAACGGTAGAGGCCGCAAAGGATTTGTTATTTTGATAGCGGATGTAATATGTTATCCTCTTGGTGCGATATGCGCTCATTATGGCTAACCTTCCGCCGTTGTACCCTGTCCAATCATTATTTCCATTCTCGTTGTACACGGTGGCGGGATTGGGGGCAAACTCGAGCGTAAGTTTGCAGAAGGAAGATTGCATCCGCTTCTTGAAGGTAGGAAGGGGCGGGTGGTTGGTGTCATAGTTGTTTGCGGCGGCAAATACATATTTCTTGCAATCATCGCCCTCCATATCGAGCGATTCCTGGAATATTTGGTAACGGCTGGCATCGAGATAGGAAGGGTAACCCCCCGGATCCCACGCGCCATCATCGCCATATGCCATCGAGGCGTGGAGGGCGGCGGTGAGTTGTAGATAGTAGTTATTATTCTTATCCACATAGTAAAGATGCCGGAAGGTATATGAGGGGGTTTCATCATCTCGGAAGATAGTATCATAATCCGAGGCGATGATTTCCTTATCGGCCTCGAAGCCAAAATCAATCTTCTCAACGATTGATTTGTATGCGGGATCGAGGATTTTAGTGCCGGAGTGGAATTGCATATCGCACTCCAGATCATCGAGCGGGCTTATCTCCTCGCCATTGTTGAGATGCGGGAGGTAGCGGAGCGGGATGAGCGTGAAGCCATTTGGATCGGAGAAGCGTAATGCTTGCCCGAGTGAGTTGAGCACCGCCTCGAGCGCATCATACCAGCTCATATCCTCGAAGGCAGAGCGGTTCATTACCACATCGAGCACCTTCATTCCATCGGAATCCTGGAGGATGCTATCATAGGTATTGGGGCTTTCCCCGATATACAACGCCATCGGGATATTCGCCTTCGAGAACGCTCTCTCCACCAGCGTGCGGGCCTTTACCATACCGTTGGAATCCGCACTCATATCGAATGCCAATTCCGAGAGAGCACCGAGGCCATCGCGGGCGGTGATAGTAACCGTGCCGCGATACGCCAAGCTCTCCTCCCACGAATCGGGGGTAATATACCCTTGCCACCTCACCGTCATTGTTGCGTAGAGTGAGGTAGATACGCGCACGAGATATTTCGTTGCATCCGGGGTATAGAACTCTTGCCAATTCCCGTGCTTACGGATGTGCGAGGAGGTCGGAAGCCCCGTATTGGGATCCCAAGTATCCGGGATATACTCATCCCCCATATCGGCGGTATCCACCATCGAGAAGGTGAGGGTGGATTTCACGATAGGCACATCAATACTCTCGGATCTGCCCTCAACCTCCAGCGCGAGGCCGCTGAGCTCACCGATCTCCATCGGGTAATCGCTGGAGAGGGATGCGCCCTTCTCATAGATTTCAAGACGCACCCTATCCTTGCGGAGATTGGTAAACTCCTTATAATACTTGAGCGAATAGTTTGAGATGCTGAATGCCATAGCCCTATCGATTCCAAGAGTTTACGGTGCGCTGGCCGGATATTACTATATCGGATCCCTTGAGCGTACCCTTCACATTGATGGTGAGCTCGCTTTGGATGGTTTGCGTGATGTTTCCTCCCGTGGAGGGCGTGGCGGCGGTGGATGTTGCCGAGCCGGAGGATTGGCCGCTTCCAATGGCAGCGAGGCCTATCTTTGCCGCCGCACCAACGGCGATTAGTGTTGCACCCGCCGCGATGGCGGAGATGCCGCCCGTAGCGAGGCCCGTGAGGAGCGAATCGCGGAGGGCCTCAACACCCTTGCCGGTAGTCATAATGAGAATACCCGCAGAGATGCAAGCATCGGCAAGCGGGGAGAGGAGAGCCTTCACCACCGCACCGCCATCAATGTCCTCACCCGAGCCAATAGCCTCGGTAAGCATATCGATGGATGAAACGATGCCATTTTGCACGGCGTTTCCGAACTCTTGAGCTACCGCCGTGCTCTTTTCCTTCATCTCCTCGAAGAATTTTTGAGCCTTCTCCATTTGCTCTTGCTGGCGGCGAAGCCACTCATCCGAGATTATATCCGGCATTTGAGTAGATACCACGCCCACGATTTCGGGGAGCTTCTCAAGCGGCTGGAAATTCGCGCGCATATCGGCCACGCGTTTCCTCAACTCCTCATCGGCTTCCTCCGCTTTAGTAACCACCTTCTCCTCTTTTTTGTTGCGCTGATATTCAAGGCTATTGAGGAGAGTTTGCACTCGGCGGGTAGATTCATCGAAGGCGGCATCGGCGCGAAGGTATTCAACGATTGCCTTCTCGAGAGCCTCTCGATCTTTATCGCTTACGCTCTTATTGTAGGCTACGGCAAGCTTTGCATATCCCTCAACCCCCTCCTTCCTGGCCTTCTTGAGATATTGCGCGCCCTTGAATGTGCCAAGATCCATAGCCAGCCCGGCGATTTCGTTGCCCTGGCTATTCCAATACTCGCCTTGCTCCGTGCCGAGCCACTTGAAGAAATCGATATAATATTTCTTCGCGGCCTTGATTTGCTCCTCGGTTTTACCCACGAAATCGTAGCCCATTTGTGTCATTACCTTTTTCAAGGTAGTATCCGATACCCTCGACAAACCACGGAGGGGCATAGATTCGAGTTGCTTCGTGATGCGAAGATATTCTTGCGCCTTCTCGATACGCTCATCAATGGAGAGGTTTTGATTATTCATCTCCACCCTTAATTGGGCAAGGTGCTTCGCTTGCTCCGCCGCCGCTATGTTGTAGGATGTCATTATCTCACCCATTCCATCCATCGCGGCGTAGAGGTCGCGGGCGGCATCCGATGCTTCACGGAGCCGGGAGAATAGGTGAGAGAAATCGAAGGATGCCACCGCCCTCGTGAACTCATCCCAAGCCCCTTTGAGGCCCGAGGTGAATGATGCCCACTTATCGCCGAAGGCTTGATTGGCCTTGGAGATGCTATCGAGAGCCTTTGCGATACCAACTATCGCGCCCACCAGCGCGGCAACCTTTCCGATTGCGGCGGTGAATCCCTTGGTTATGGTTTGGGCGAAGGATTGTGTTGATTTCTTGGAACGCGCAAGCCCCTTCTCATAATCATCCGACTTGAGAAGCATCTTAACAATTACATCGCCTATCTTACTCATTTCTATGTTTCAAAAAATCCTCTTTCAATCTATTGAGCTCGGCCTCCTCCTCGGGGGTTACCCTTGAGGGCCTTACCTCGCGCGGCATATCCCACGGAAAGGGGGCATATTGCTCGGGCGAGCTCGGCTTTTGCTTGATGAAGGGTGATGTTAGCATCCGATTGAAGCACATCCAGCGCGCAACATTGTAACGCTCTTGAATATCTTCATTGTAGCCCCGCACGAGGTAACCATACTCCTCGGCGGATACCAGCATCGCCTCTCTTACGGTCTTACGGCAATGGCCCACGAGGAAAGCCTCTACCTCGCCATAGTCAATCGCCGTTACTTTTTTTTTACACCATCTCCATCCTGATCGCCCTCGCCTTCATTGGTTTCAACCCCAGCGATGGCGGATGATGCGCCCTTGATAATCTTGGCGAATTGGAGGGGGTGGTTACCACTCCATTCCGCAAAATCCATCATCTTGTACGGAAAATCCCCCATATCCGGGGAATCAACGGCGCGGTATTCCCACGCGAGGATGGCCGCCACATACATCACCTTGATGAAATATGTAATCCGATCATCCTCATCGGCATCCTCCCCCAGATCGAGAGAGATTCCGCGCTTCTTTGCAATACCGAAAAGGGCAAGGGTGAAAAGCATCTCTACCTTCACCCCTTCCCTTAATTCGATCTCGTAGCGTGAGCGAATCATACCGCTATGCCTAATTTATATTGGGGTAGTGGGTGATTGCGCCCGTTACCTGGAGAGAGATCTGGCGGCTCGCCACGGCATCCTTATCGTTGGTGTCATTGATAGCCGTTATCACGGCCTCAAAGAAATCACCCTCGGATGCGGCGGGAGATTCACCCGATGAGAGCTTCCCGATGAAGCAAAATACCTTCTGCCCGTTATGGAGCGATGCAAGCATCGTATGCTGGGCGGAGGTAGCGGTATCATCGAGGTGTACGGTTACATCGGCGGTGGCACTCTTACGGCCCGGCACGGATTCCGCCCAATCACCATCCTTATCGGAGATGTCGAGGGTTTCCACGGAGCGAGAGAGGCTATTATTCTGCTCGCCCTCAAGCCAGGTGAAGGAGGCCGCGCCCGATGCGCTCAAATAAAACCTTCTATCGTTTCCTTTATTCATTGTTTTCGGTAATTTGGAATCTGAAATTTACTCGTTGCACGAAACTATTCTCCACGAAATCCTCCGAGGCGGAGGAGATATGTGCATCGACTACATCAAAGCCATCATAATGGGCCTCTACCTTATCCAGCGCATCGGAGATGATTTCAGCGATGGCGAGGGAATCGGTATAGGTTTCCGCCACGGCGAAGATGGATACATCCACATTGGCCGTGCGGCGGCTGGCCTTATCGTACTCGATATCCACATTATCCCGCTCGTATATCACAAAGGGGAAGGCCACCTCGAACTTTGTGCCGAGGGGGTAGATCCGATCTCCCACCTTTTCGGTGAGGGCCGTGGTGGCGTTAAGCACCTTGTAGATATGCTCCGATATCGAGAGAATCATTTCTTTGTGGCGGCCTTATCTATGGCCGCGATAATGTTGTTACCAAGCGAATCCGTTGCCCTATCCATAGAGCCTCTTACGGCACTTGCAAAAAACGGCTTGGCTGGAGTTGCGCCGTGCCTCTTTCCGTTTCGGCCTATCACATCGGATGTACCAAGCTCGAGGAGGTATAAGCCAAACCATCGGCCATTGGAGAGCGTAAAGCTGTTATTGATACCAACGGATCCGCCGAGGGTGGATTTATACATCTTGGTTGATACGCCCTTGTTGCGCTTCTCGCGGTTGGAGGTTACGGCGGATGCTCCGCGCCTTACCGCCGTGCGAATCATATTGAGCGATTTCTTTGTACCCTGGCGGAATGATGCCTTTAGGCGCGAGGATTTGGAAGGATCCAGCCTATCGATAGCGGCCTCCACCTCACGGGAATCAACGCTTATAGTATTCGCGCTCGTAGTCATAGGGCAAAAGAAGGGGCGGGGTTACCGCCCCTCTTGCTTTTCCGCCGATTAGGCGTGGGGGTTGAGGATACCGAATGCCTCCGGGCGGGCGGCCTTGATATCGAAATCGGTATTGAGGATAAACCTCACGGAGTTGCTCGTGGCCTTGGTGAAAGGATCCACGATAACCTCGGTATTTCCGAACTGCCCAACGAGAGCATAGGAGAAATAACCGAACTCGATTGCGCCGGTAGGGGCGTATTCGGTAACATACACGGGCACGCCGTTGATCTTGTTATCCTCGCAAATCATTCCGCCGGTTGCGCTTCCCTTCGGGGTAGCCTCCAGCACGGCACGCATTGCGTTTGTCATAACATAGGCGGCGGTGGCATCGGGTTTCACGCCCTTGCTATCCACGGCGGCCTTGAGGGCCAGCACCTCGGCGTAGGTGGGAGCGGTGGATGCCATCGTGGCGGTGGTGCCAGGATTGACAAAGAGGCCGTTTACATTGGTTGCAACCGCGCTCTCCTTAAACATCCACTTGTTGAGGAGGCGATCCAGGCCCGCCACGATCTGGGCGAGAACGATATCGCGGAGCTCATCGTTGGTGGCGTTGAGAGCGGTGCGGGTTACGAGGATGGAGAGGGCTACGCGGCGGGGCGTAGGCTGAACGGCGGAGATGGTGAGAGCGGAATCACTGATCTCGGAGGATTCGCCAGCGATGGAGGCCTCGATTGCGGAAACAACGGGGTATTTCCAATCGCCGGTGAGGCCGCTCTGGATCTTGCAACCGAGAAGGCCAAGGATGTTACCCTTCTCGAGAGGCTCGATGATATCACCGATGGTGAGGCCGGTATCGCCAGCAACGCTCGCCTTGTCATTGACTGCGCGAAGCTGGATAGGAGTGCCGTTCATTGCGGCAACCATCTTCTCGGCGAAGCGGAGGGCGATTTCGCGCTTCTCCTCACCGGGAACAACAACGCGGGAGGCTTCCGCCATCCTGGTTGCGGCCTCAATCTGCATTTCCACCTGGAGCTCGGAGAGCTCGGAACGATACTGCGCGAGCGTGGCGTTTTCTTCCTCGGTCAGCGCACGATTTTCGGACTTTGCCCCCTCAAGGAGCTCGGTCATCTTGCTTTTGAGCTCAAAGAAACGAGCTCTTGTGTCTTTGTGCATAGTGAATTGAGTTTTTATTTGTTGGGTTAAAGATTGTTGAGCATCTCAAGCTCCGCCTCCAGCGATGCGGGGAACGGCTTTACCTCCTCTCTCGGCTCTTCAAAGGCCCTCGAGGATACAAAAGTGCCCCAATATGCGGGATCCACAACGATGGAGAAATCGGAAATGCGGGAGAATTTGATGATGGTGCGGAGGTTTTCGCCGCCCTTCTTTACATCCACAACGCCATCCTTATCGTAGTTGAAGGCGAAGGAGCATCCGAACACATCTCCACGGCGAATGAGCTCAAGCACATTGTTGCCATCGGTGGTGTTGGGGAGCTCAACGGAGTATTTCACCCCGTAATCATCAATTTCGTAGCTCAAAGAGCCGTATCCGAAGATGGAGCGGCCAAGGATATGGTTGTTATCGTGGTTGAAAAGGAGCTTGATATCGCAAGAATCAAGGAGCTCCTTGGTAACGGCGCGAGGCTCAATCACCTCCACGAAGAATTTCTTCTTCTCTTTGTCATAGAGAACGCGGCTACGCTGGTTGAAAACTATCGCATAGCCCTCCACGCGGCGTGAATTTTCGCCCTCGGCGATATGCGGGGCAAATTCGCGGTGCTCACGGGAGAAATCAAATACTCTTATCTCATCCATAGTGGTGCTTTTTCTACCCTTACGGGTTAATCGTGGTTTTGGGTGGCCTCGCCACGGAGTTTCGGCGAATCAAGTGGCACGAGATTAGCGGAAACGAGGGGCACATCGCCGCCCTTAACGGGGGCTTGCCCGAGCCTCTTACGCCAATCATTGACGGTGCGCGCTCCGGCGGCGATAGTTTTCTCCATATAGGTGGCTTGCGTATTGAGGTCGGTCTGCATAAGCGGCTCGATATCGAAATCGATGCGGTATTTACCCGCCAGCGAGCGGGGAATGAGCTTGATCTGGAACTCCGTTTCGATCTGGGTGAGGTATGGCTGGAGAGTATCGGTAAGAAATGATACTTGGCTCATCTCCGAGGCCTTATAATTGGTGCTTTGCTGGGCAAAAACCTTATCGGGGTGCACCCCAAAGAAGCGGCATATCTCAAGCACATTGAATTGCTTGGTGGCGAGCAACTCCAAATCCTTCGGAGAGAGGGAGAGTTGGTTAAAACTCATCTCGCCGGGGAGATTGAAGATATTCTTGCCCGATGCGAGTTGCTTTTCCACATTCTCGGCCACGGAGGCGAGCTGGCTATCCTGGATTGCGCCGAATCCGATAGTGCCGCCGCCTTTCCCCGATACAAAACCGTGCACGAGGCCTCCGTTTTTGAAGGTATCCACATTCTCCCTATCGGCATTCGTGGAGATGGCGAGCACTCGGCCCGCATATGTGATGGTACTCACGCCCCAAAATCCTCCATCGGTGGAGATATTCTTGATGTGGATAACCTCGGCGGCTGGATATACACCGAAAACGCAGTTGATGGTATCGTTGATGATGTATTGGTTGGAGTATCGGTCAAATGATGCCGCGCCGGGCGCAACCAGCACAAGGCGGCGGTACGAATCCGGGCCTAATTCGGGCACAATAACCGCATTCCCACGGAATATAAGTTGAAGCATAGAGGAGCGCATCAACTCGAATGAGCTTTGCCGCTCGTTTGGCTTCCAGCGAAGGAGGTAATGGAGGCCGAATGGATCGGCGGCATCCTCCGCGAAATATCCGCCCATATTCCTTTTGATCAGGAGCGGGAGTTGGGCAACCCCCTTGCTCAAGATATCGGCGCAACGGAATACGGTTGCCACGCGAAGGGCCATCTCGGAGGTTGTTACCTCGCTCTCCCCAGGAGCGGCCCACGGTACGGTGGTGGCATTCTCCTTGGCGGGATCTGCGGCTTCATTGGCATCGCGCTTGCGGGGGCGTAAGAAATCAAAGAGAGCCATATTTATTCGTTTATCAATTCAACAATCATAATCGTAGCCATATCGGTATCGCGGATATCGCGGGAGAGGATGCGGTAATAATCGCTCCCTATCTTGATGCGGAGCGTGGTGAGCTTATCGGAAAATACGGGTTTTGTGCGGATGGTTACCTTGCGGGTAATGGTGTTGATGGTTTCGTTATTCTCCACCATTTGTGTGCCCGAGGAGAACTCCACGCGGGCGCGGCCACGCCACGCCTTCTCCCACGCGATGATGGTTTCACCATTGGTGGGATTCTTGGTAACCGATTGGCGGTACACCTCGATGAAATCGCGTAGTAATCCGGCTTGCATTATTGGAATTTTTTAAGGGGGAGAAGGAGGGCTTGCACGCCATTGGGGAGCATACTCGTGGATGCGAAAACAACATCCTCACGGGATGCATACCAAGTGCCCACCAGGAGGCGGATGGCGTGGCGGATGGCTGGCTTCATCTCCTCGTGGGAGCACTCATCCTTATTCACAAAATCGGAGAGGGGGCGTTGGAGGTATGTTTCAATAGCATCCTCCGCCACCTTCTCAAGCTCGGCGATATATGCATCATCTTCGGTATGATCTATGTTGAGATGCTTCCGAAGATCGGAGATTAGTACATACATAGGATATCCTTTTATCTACCCTTACGGGTTAATTATCGTTTTGGGTGGCCTATCGCTTGAAATTGATGAATAGATCTTGGCACATAAGGCAAGTGATAGCACCATCTATCTTACCCGAATGGATGCGCTTGATGGGCTTGCGGTTACCAACCGAATCCTCATCCATATCACAATTCCCGAAGCACCACGCCGTGATGGGATTGGGGGTGAAAGAGCATTGCCCCGTTTTAATCATCATCTCGAGGGTTTCCACCGCCCCCGTAAATGCGCCATAGGTTTGCTTTATGGGCTTGAGCACACCACCCGCACCGTAGGCTTGCAACATATTAACCGCTTGCTTGGAGTGATATGGATCATATCCGATGCTCGCTATAAGCACGCGCCCATTCCTGGCGATGATATCCTTGATAACAAGATCGTAATCGATAACGGAGCCGGGGAGAATCTTGAGGTAGCCCTTATCGGCCCAAGAGCGATACAGCTCCGCGCGGGCGTGCCTCCCCAGCGTATCCTCCGGGAGATAATAATCGGTATGGAAATGAAAGGATTGCTTTTCGGGCTGGTATATCTCATAGGTTACCGCCGAGAAATCATCCCATACCGACAAATCGAAGGATACCATTGTAATCGGAGGCTTCTCGCCCAGATCATCGAAGGAGAAGGGCTTGAACAAATCCCGAATTTCATCACCCGTAATCCACGCCTTCGCATCATTCACCGCAAAGAGGTTGAGCAACTTTGTGCGAAAGGCGAGCATATTATCGGCGGTTTGCTGGGCCTTCGCCCATTGGTTGGCATAATAATCATCCTTCACGGTATAGCCGAGGTGCGGTTGCACCTTCTTCCAGGTGGAAGGCTCGCCCTCGGCATCATCGGGATCAGGTTGGAAGATGAGGGCGAATACGCTATCATCTTCCGCCGCCCCGAGGAGGATTTGCTTATACGCCTCGAGGGTATCAACGCACGGCCCTTCTTGGAGATCCGATGCGGTGGTGATGATAATCTCAAGGGGATTCTCGCGCGTGCCCGTGGATGTAGCCATAACATTGCGGAGCTCGGAGCTCTTGGATTGGGAAAACTCATCAAGGATGTAGAGCGATGCATTGAGGCCATCAAGCGTGCTCGGATTGCTGGCGAGGCAACGGGCGAAGGCCGTGCGCCCGCGCATCTTATTGAAGATTACCTCCCTATTCACGCGGAAACGCCGCCCCGTTTTATCCAGGGCACGGATACAATCGCGCATCGTATCGAAGCATAGCTTGGCTTGCTGGTATGAATTGGCGCAAGCGAAGATTTGCCCATCCGCATCTCCGTATATGAGCTCATCGATGGCGATACCGGCCACGAGGGTGGTTTTCCCGAACTTACGAGGCACGAATAGCATCACATTCCGCGTGAGCCTCTTGCCATCCTTTCGATAGAATCCATATATGCCGGTGAGGGCAAACACTTGAACGGGCGAGAGCCTGATCGTGCGAAGGCCCTTCTCCGATGGGAAGCGGAGGCTCTCGAAAACCACTATCTTGGATTTCACCACATTCGCCCTCAACTCGTATGAATGGCAAAAGGAGATGAATCGCCTCAACGCGAGAAGCTCAAAGAGGTTGTGCTCGGATGGTTTCGATACCAGCCCGAGGCAATAAGCCTCAAGGCGGGGATCCACCTCGGAGAGCTCCAGCGCGGCAATAGCCTCGCGCCCGGATTCCAGGAATCTCGCCTCAACATCCGCCTTGGTTTTGCGGAGGTATTGCTTGGTGATATCATCCATTGAGAGCCTCGTTTACCTTGCCGTTAAGCGTTTCGAGCGGATCATCATCGGTTACCTCGATGGTGTCGAGGGTGAGGCCGAGGGATTTGAGGGATTCCTTGAGGGCCTTGGATATTGTAGGAAGGTGCTCGATATCGGGGTATATCTTATATGCCCGCGATCCCTCTCGGGTGATTATGGGATACATCACCTTGGCTCGCTTACTCATAGAGGCGAGGCACTTGAGATAAGAGTGATAGTTACCGGCGGCCACGGTGATGGCAAACTCCAACCCTTCGGAATATGAGGATTGGGCTTTAAGGGCCTTGCGAATCTTCTCGCCGCACTCCACGGCGGTGGGCACGGTAATTTTCTTATTCACGGGCGGTGCTGGCCGCTTCGCCGGTTGCGTTTTTTCGGCTTTCTTTACCATATGCTTACCAATTTCAACTACCCAAGCACCCTCGAAAAACGGCCTCCAGCAAAGCCCAAACCCAAAAAATCGCCCCGCGCGTGAAGAATTGAGGGCAAAGTGGGTGTGCCGCCTTCGCGGGCGCGAGAGAAAAATTATACCCCCCTCGGATTATCTTGAGGAGGTTTCAAGTACCTATCCACAAAGGAGGCGGCTTCTTTTTTGTGGCGCATCCTGATCGCGGCCTTGTTGAGCCTTGCGCCCGATGCCTCGTGAGTTTTCTCGTGGCACTCGTGGCATAGAGCGCGGAGGTTATTCACATCATAGGCCAACGCCCTCATCCTCGGGTAAGATGTTTCATTGGATATCGGGATGATGTGATGCACCTCGGTGGCGAGCCGGGTGATTCCAGCCGCCTCGCAATCTTCGCAAAGCGGATGCTTGCCCAGGTACTCGGCCCGAAGATTCTTCCAAACTCTCGAGGCGAGGAGGTGGCGATAGTTACTATCCCTCATACCAATTCCTTTTCTTATCGTATTGCGCTCGGGATCTGGGGATAGGTTTCATCATCTCATCGAACATCTCATCTATCTCCACACCAACGCCGCGCTCATACTCCGCATCTCTCACGCTATCTATGTGCCTTATAAAGCAAAGCACCAAGGTTTGAACGAGTTGGTACACCGAGCGAAACCTATACTCCTTTACCACGCGGAGAAGGAGATTGTAATCATACTCGGTTACCTTGGTGTTAATGCGGCGAGATTTGAGCGGCTTTCTCATAGTGTTATCCCTCTATTCTTTGGGCGATTCGGCCTCTTTGGATGGCTTTGCCTCCGCCATCTTCTCCATCGCCTTCCGCTCTGCCTGGATCCATAATGCGGAGGCGTTATCACCGATATACTCAATGAAATCCCTCATCGAGCGAGGTTGGGTGCTTGCCTTTGAGCATACGGCGGCATAGTGATCCAATAGAGATTGGGCATTCCACTCGCCGCGAGCCTTGAGCCTCTTATAATCGTTGTGATGCTTGAGCACCATCCCCTTATCCTCCACTTGCTTTGTGAGGATATCGTAATCGAGGATAGCCGTTTCAAAGCACGCAAGAAACGCGGGATCCGCCGAGGGGGCGGGGTTATTCTTCTTCCTTTTTTTCGTTGCCATTATCTTCGGGTGATTCGTGTTTATTACAATAGACTACAACCGCCACATATAGAACGGCGGCCACCAGATCGAACACCAGCAATCCAACGATTGCCGCGATTATTGCCAACGCCTCGCTCATAGGAATAGCTTTCCGCCAAGTTGATCCACGAGAGCCTTTCGCATCGCAAGGATGGCCGTTGCTCTATCCTTGAGGCTATTGGCATACTTATCCACCTCCTCGATACTCGTGGCTACATAGTATCCATTTGAGTTTGCGATGAGGTGCGGAACAAGGCCGTTGATGCGGATATAGTTGATGCATTTGCGTATCCTCGGCTCGGATATCTTCTCATATCCGCGAGCCTTGAGGGCTTGGCAAATGGCCTTATTTCGGATTGCGAGCCTTGCTCCAACGCGAGCCTTCAACCCGTTCACTAACGCGGGGATAATCATCTCCTTCTCGTAGGGGGTTACGCTCTCGGTTATTGCTTCAAATCCATTTATCATTTCGCCTGTTGTTTTGAAGGTTTCTTATCATCCTTGGCCGCCTCCGCCTTGATGCGCTCGGCGCGCTGGCGCAAGGCCAAATCGGCTACATACCATCGAAAAAGAAAATTGCTCATACCTCCTTGCCTCCTATTGGATCGGCGGCATTCTCCACCTCATAAATTGAGATATCGTGAAAGTATAGCATTAGCTTCCGCTTGAGGATATAGGCATCGGTACGCACGCCCTTCGCATCCTCCACCACATCCACGCCGTTATGGGTATATACAAAATCCGCAACATACACCACCGCGCGCTCCTTAACCCTTGGCTTGGGCATCTTCTTACCCTTGCCATCGGTGATGTATTGTGGCCGCTCGTATTGGGCGGGGAGCACCTGGTATCGCACTTGGCGGCGGAGGTTGGAAATGCGGCCCTTTCTCTCCTGATCTTGAAGATAGATATACCGACACATCTCCAGCCCCGAATCAAATCGCTTGCCCTTGTATTTCGGCTTGGCGTTTCCGTATTTACTTGGCATAGGCATTGGGGTGGAGGTGCGTTGCCGACACCTCCACCAAGATTAAGGTTAAGCCTCGCTTTCGCTCGGGGTATAAAGCGCAACCGGCACCACGGGTAAGCCGCC
>OCVV011212959.1_pt1 | contig 17210 bp, 15 predicted proteins | sample 1539721 | NCBI WGS metagenome assembly OCVV01 (sample SAMN02144230, study PRJEB22623) | gut metagenome | biome: sheep rumen | host: Ovis aries | place: New Zealand | reverse complement strand
GAATTAAAGTAATAGACACCTAAAATCTATCATCCTTATAATATAACTATATAATATCTTTAAACTTTATCTAATATATACTTATTGTTTCATAGTATCAAGTATAGCAAACAACTCCCTACTCATATTATATGCAATTTTCATAGCTTGCATTAATTCAGAAACGCTTAAAACATCCAATCCACATTTCTGTATTGCACATAATGTTCCGTCTTCCCTAAAACCTATAGAAATACTAGCATCCATTAATGTTTCTTCAACATATAACGGATCAACAATTAACTGATCATTAATTTTTACAACAGTACATAGTACACTCCTATTTTTAATAGGTAAAGCCATTAAGTTATCAGTGTCAATGGCGATTTCATCATTAACAAATTTAACTGTAGGAATCTTTGTAGTTAATAATGCACTGACTGCAGCTAAACAGGCAGCATCCATTAAATTACCATCATGATCCAATATATTAATGTCAATATGTAATTTCCATGTTTTACTGCCCTCTACAATACATAACTTTTCCAAATCAACAAGTGGTGCTTCACGTATTGCTCTGTCAACGACCCGTGATATTTCTACAGCAAATTTGTTTGGAGGACCATATTCAAAATTTCTGCTTGCAATGGCAAGTAACTCGGTATTTGTAATAATAATTCCTTTATCTGGAGCATTGCTAAATGGTGTTCCTATCTGTGCTTTAACCCCTGCAATTACTGTTGTTCCACCAATAGAAACCATTGCAGAACCTTCCGCCTTAGTAATATAATTTGTACGAATTCTAATATCACGATACTCAATAAAATTCCTATCATCAATTCGCTGTTCATGATTAAGCAGGTCAAAGATTTTTTCTTTAGATACTTCTGAGAGAATATTCACCATTTTTATTCTCCTCCGTATTTTTTAAGTAAAGTTTCCTGTTGTAACTGATTAATATAATAACAACCATCAAAAGCTAATTCTAAAGCTTCTTCAAATTCAGGTACTGATAAATTTCCATCCATCTGTAAAAAAGTTATTTCACCTGTTCTAGGTATGATTGCAATAGGCATATCCGCTTGACCTGTTTGATCTTCTTCTTCGGACAAATCAATTACAATATGATCATCAACTTTTCCTACTGCACATGCACTGATTAAATCTTTCATTGGAATTTCTGCATCAGCCAATGCGAGACTGGCACCAACAATACCTAAACATCTAGTTCCACCTTCAGCTTCTAAAACTTCAATGGAAATATCTATGGAACTTCTCGGATATTTTTCCAGGAATATTGCAGGAGTAATAGCTTCAGAAATTAATTTGGAAATTTCTGTTGATCTACGGTCAGGACCTGGTCTTTTGCGTTCAGTCACAGAAAAAGGAATCATATTATATTTGCATCTTAATACAGCACCGTCTGGTTTTGAATGTTTTTTGGAATATAATTCTTTAGGACCATATACTCCAACCAATAGTTTATTGTTACCACATTCAATATATGCAGAACCATCAGCATTATTTAAAACACCAACTTCCATTTTCATATTACGTAAAGAATTAAATGCTCGTCCATCTTTTCTAATAAATTCATCCATTTTATGTTCTCCTTATAAGTTCATTATCTTTGATTGAACGATTTTAATTAAATTATGTTTAAATGGTTGTTTTTCTATTTCTTCTATTATCTTTAAAATTTTATCAACATTATCTTTCAAACCATTTATCCATATTAATCCATTTTTAGCAACTATCATATCAGTACAAGTGTATTCTTGAATCATACTAGTTAAAAAAGCATTTTCTTCACTTAAAAAATGTACTGTAGGTTGTTTAACTCGAATTATAGTACCTTGATTGAATTTACCTAAACCGTGGGATCTGATAGTTAACTTAACCCTATTTATTTCATCAACCTGTGCAACACGCAGTAATAAAATATCATTCACATTAATTATCTGATTTATATTCTGTTCATTTTTATCACACAACTCTGAAGTTGACAAATATCCCTGATAAGTACTGTTGATATTAATTGTCCATGAAGAATAAGATGAGCTTATAACTCTTCCAATAATTAAATCACCATAATTAGGTTTATATGTGTATTTAAATGGTATAACATTTATTGTAGTACTTTCCAAATAGACAATTCCAGTTATATTGGAATATATCTTACCATTTTCTCTAAAGGTTCCTCTACCCAATGTAAGATTACTGTCTGATAATAAATGTCCAGGTAAAACAATTTGTTTGTTATCTACGAACATCATGGTTATTCCTTCTTAGAAAAATTATCTAAAGAAGTTTTGTTTCAACTTCACCATGGGTTAAACCACTTAATTCAGTATAGAACTTATCTTGAAGACCACCCGGAATTTCAACTATACCAATCCAACTGCCATCATTTTCCCATTCTTCCTTAATTAATTTTCCATACTGAGTTATAAGAGAATAAGATTTACCAGTATAATTTCCAGGAATTTTAACAGCAACCTGTACTTTTTCAATTCTTATTGGAATTTTTGTTAAGATTGCTTTTACTGTTGGTTCAATCTGTTCTTCAACTGTTTTCATAGGATCTATGTGAACTTTTGCTTCTTCCATAGCTTTAGCAATACGCGTAGGTGGATGAGGAAGTTTTGTTTGAGGATTAATTGCTTCTTGTGCAATTTTTGTTATTACTTGTTTGGTTTTTTCTTCCTGCATTTTTCTTCTTTGGTTTGCAGTTATTTGTATGCTTCCTTTCTTAATAATAATGTCCGCAACTTCCAAAGGATCTGTTGTTTCAAAAGCTTTTTGCATGTTTTCTTCAGATGCTTTATCTGCTTTATGTGCATCTTTAAATACTTCTTCAACAGCTAAAACTTTTTCAATTTCGATATCATTTCCACGTTTGTAATCTGCAGCTAATTCAGCATCTACTAATATTTCAAATCTTTCGCCATAACTTTCCAATCTTGCTATAACTGCATCATCAACATTTACCATTTTATTCACCTAATTTAAAGAATAATAATTTTTTTTGTAAATTTATTTTTTATATACATTTAATAGTTTATAAATTATTACAAATAATTATTATGATATTTGAGAATTAGATATAATGGAAAATTATTATAAAAATAGTTTATTAATGGGGGTTAAGTAAAAAAGAATTGATGAAGATTATTCTTCATCTTCAGCTGAATTTTCTTCTTCAGATGTTTCACTTTCTTCTGCTGCTTCAGCTTCTTCTTGAGCTTTTTCTGCTTCTTTTTTAGCTTTTAATTCAGCTTTTCTTGCTTCTTTTTCTTCAGCTTCTTTTTTAGCTTGTTCTTCAGCTTCTTTCTTTTCTTGTTCTTTACGTTCAAGAACTTTATTTAAGTAAACATCTATTTCTTCTGCATCTAATTTTCTGTATTTTGCAGTTTCTTTATCTACAACAGATATTTCTACACTATCATCAGCTACTTTACCATCTGTTGCTTTGTAAATTCCTTCGATAGCTAAATCAATAGCTTCATCAAGTGAAAGTTCATCATTGTATTTTTCTTCGAAAAATTCTAATGCTTTTTCACGTCCGAAACCTATTGCTGTTGCTTTATATTCCACTAAAGCTCCACTAGGATCAGTTTCATAAACTTTACATTCGTCATCGGAAACTCCACCAATAATTAATGATATACCGAATGGTCTTATTCCACCACTTTGGGTGTACATTTGTTCTAAGTCCCCAATGTATTTTGCAAGACCTGTTACAGATATAGGTTCATGATACTGTAATTTATTGACTTGTGCTTGTCTTCTAGCAATATCAACTAATCTTCTTGCATCTGCTACTAATCCACTGGATGCAGTTCCTATATGTTCATCTATTTTGAAAATTTTTTCAATTGAAGTAGGAACTACAAGTTTACTTTTAACTTTTTTATCTACAGCAAAAATTACTCCATCTTTAGATACTATACCTACTGATGTAGTTCCTCTTTTAACTGCTTCTCTTGCGTATTCGATTTGGAATAAACGTCCATCTGGGCTGAATACAGTTAATGCTCTATCATAACCTTGACTTGAAAATTGTTGCATGTATATTTACCTCGCTAATGTTTTTTCTTAAAATAATTATAGTAATTAAATTTTTAATTTTATTTTTTTTGTTATAATAATTATTATTACCTTATGTTATTAATATATTTTTTTCAATAATCCTGAATTTAAAAGGAAATACAAATTCCAATATTAAAAAAAGAAAAGGGAGGTGAAAAATATTAACAAATATTTATTCAATAAATTTCTGAGCATATGCTATTACATTGTCCACAAATTTATCACTGCTACCAAGATAGGTATGTGGATCTAAAGTTTCATCAATTTCTTCAATACTCATATATTTAAGAATTTCATCTTCTTTGGAAACCATTTCACGTAAACCAGTATTTTCAGCGTAAGCATCCATTGCACAACGTCTTACAAGAGCATAAGCACTTTGTCTTCCCATTCCTTTCTGAGTAAGTTTTGACATGAATCTTTCAGCCATAACCAATCCGTTACTTGCATTCAAGTTACGTTCAATATTTTCTTCATAGAAATCAAGTTTTGAGAATAATTTAATTGATAAATTTAAAATATAATCTGTTAAAATTGCAGATTCAGGCAATATTATTCTTTCACAGGATGAATTTGTTAAATCACGTTCATGCCATAGAGGATTGTTTTGTAAAGCAGCATTTACATATGATTTTACAACTCTGGCAACACCACATATTCTTTCTCCAGTAATAGGATTTCTTTTGTGTGGCATTGTACTACTACCCATCTGTTTTTCTGGATCAAATTTTTCTCCAACTTCAGAAAGTTCTGTTCTTTGTAAGTTACGTACTTCCAAAGCCATTTTTTCAAGAGTACTGCATAAATTTGCAAGAGTCATCACATATTCTGCATGATTATCCCTTTGAACCACTTGATTAGAGATGTGTACCGGATTTAATCCCAATATTTCAGAAACTCTCATATGAATGTCATAACCTGTCTGACCTAAAGCTGCAGTTGTACCAACAGCTCCAGTCATCATCCCTACACAAACATGTTCTTTTGCAAGATCTAACCTTTCTAATTGACGAGTTAACTCATCAATATATATTGCAAATTTCATTCCATATGTGGTTGGTAGAGCATGTTGTCCATGTGTACGGCCAATTGTTACTGTGTTTTTATGTTCCTGTGCCAAATCTATTAATATTTTAATTAATTTAATGATTTTTTCTCTGATAATTTCTATTGAATCCTTAAGTTGTAATGATTGTGATGAATCAATAATATCATTACTTGTAGATCCATAGTGAACATATTCACCAGCACCATTATCACATACTTCTTCAAGTGCTTTCATCAAAGCTCCAATATCGTGATTGGTTGCTTTTTCTATTTCATCTACTCTTTCTTGTTTAACATATTCTGTTGTAGCTTTTTTGTTAATTTCATCTGCAGCTTCTTTAGGAATTAATCCTATTTCACCTTCTGCTTTAGCAAGTGCTGCTTCAACTTTTAACATATTTTGTAATTTTGATTCTTGTTCCCATACTGCTTTCATTTCAGGAGTACCGTATCGGAATTCTATTGGATGTATTGCCATAATAATCAATTTAAATATTTTTTAAAAAATAATGAAAATAAAAATTTCTTTAAGTTATATAATAATCTGTTTTTTAAAATTAATAATTGTTTTTCATAATCTTTTTTTAGACAGGAATTTGTTTGCAAAAATATATTTTTTCTAATAAAAAAAAAATTGATATTTTAATTACAGATAAGTATGATTAAATCTCAAACTTACAATACATAATAAATTTAATTGATGATTTTTATCAAAATCATGTTGAATCCAAGTTATTTAAAGTAAAAAATAGAAAAGATATAACTAGAAGTGATTTTATATGAAGATAGAAACGAGGGTTAATCAGGACTTTCAGACCATTATTCCAAGCAGATATGTCAAAAAATATGATTTAGAAGAGGGAGATATTGTTGAATGGACTGAAAATGAAGACAGCACAATAAACATATCCTTTAAAAAAAGTAATATTTTCTCATAAGTATTATTTTAATTATAAACTATTTTAGAATTTGGATAAAAAATTATTATTAGGTTTTATTATGGATAAATATATTGAAAAATTAATTAAATTAATCAATTTTGAAAGGGAAGAAGAAATAAACGTAATGATTAATGAAATCAAGAAAATGTCCGCTTATGAACGAGAAAGCATAGGTAGAACCATTACAGGAATGAAAGGTAAAAAGTTAGGCAAAGAATTAGGACAAAATATTGTCCAATATGGCAGAACCAAAGCAGTAGATACAGAAATTAGTGTGGGTGATGTCGTATTAGTCAGTACAAACAACCCTCTTAGCAGTCAGTTAACAGGAACTGTTACTGAAAAAGGTTACAAATACCTTAAAGTTGCTTTCGATTCCAAAATCCCCCGTTGGGCTATAAAAAATAAAGTAAGACTGGATTTATATGTTAATGATGTTACATTCAGAAGAATGGAAGATAACCTTAAAAATTTATCAGTAAAAGGAAAATACGCATTAGAATACCTGTTAGAACTAAAAAATCCAAAAAGTAATAATGAAACTTACCTTGAATATATAGACAATTCTCTTAACCATTCACAAATGTCAGCTGTTAAAAATAGTTTATCTACGCCTGATTTCTTTTTAATTCATGGCCCTTTCGGAACTGGTAAAACAAGAACTTTAGTTGAACTGATAAGTCAGGAAGTAAGAAAAGGTCGCAAAGTTCTTGCAACTTCTGAAAGTAATACTGCCGTCGATAATCTGCTTGAACGATTAACCTCCAATAAGAAACTAAAAATAACAAGACTTGGCCATCCACAAAGAGTATCCAAAGAAAACTTATCATATACATTAGCATATAAAGTTGAAAATCATAAACTGGGAGCAAATCTGGAAAGCTATTATAATATGATAGATGAATATATTGAAGAAAGAAAGTATTTCACAAAACCAACACCACAATACAGAAGAGGACTGACCGACAACCAGATAAAACAGTATGCTGCTAAAAATAAGGCTAGTCGAGGTGTTAATCCAGATACAATAAAGTCAATGGCCCGTTGGATAGATTATAATGAAAAAATAAATGAATTTTATGATAAAGTAAAAAAATTAGAAAATAAAATTATCAATGAAATTATTGAAGAAAGTGATGTAATCGTATCCACAAATTCTTCTGCAGCATTAGAACAGATAAAAAATACAAAATTTGATGTTGCAATTATCGATGAAGCTTCACAAACTACAATTCCAAGCGTGTTAATTCCTATTGCAAAGGCACACAGATTTATACTTGCAGGTGATCATAAACAGTTACCACCAACCATTTTAAGTGATAAAGCATACGAATTGGAAGAAACTATGTTTGAAGTTTTAATAGAAAAATATCCGTTTAAATCACAACTGCTGGATGTTCAGTATCGTATGAATAAAAAATTGATGCAGTTTTCAAATACAGAATTTTATGAAAATAAACTGAAAAGTGATGAAAATATAGAAAACATCACCTTAAATGACCTTATTGAAAGTGACGAAGAAAAAGTTTTAGAATTTATAGATACCTCTGAAATGAATAATAATGAAGAAGAACATTTACGTGATTCCAAGTCATTTATCAATCGTGTTGAAGCTGAAATATGTTTAAAAGAAGCAAATAAATATTTATCAAAACAAATAAATAAAAAAGACATTGGAATTATAAGCCCTTATGCTGATCAGGTAAAATTAATATCCGAACAGACAGACATAGAAGTCAAAACTGTTGATGGATTCCAGGGACGTGAAAAAGAAATAATTATAATATCAACAGTAAGAAGTAACGGTAATGGTGAATTAGGTTTTTTAAATGATTTAAGAAGACTAAATGTAGCTATAACCAGAGCAAAAAGAAAATTAATAATAATTGGAAATAAAAACACATTGAGTGCAAATAAAACATATAAAAAATTAGTTAAAAACGCTATGTATAACTGAAGAATAAATTATTTAAAAAAAGAATTATAATATATTGCATACTAAGAAATAGATTATTATTAAAAATAGAGAAAGATGATTGAAATGGTAAGATATTGTTATGAAAATAATTTAGAAAATTCCGTGACGAAACTATGGAAACAATTTTAGGAGAAATAACTAAAAATTATAAATTTGAATTAAATGAAATGCAAAAAAAAGCATGGATATCAGAAATAAAAATTCTCAAAAATCAATTATCAAAAATGAATGATGGAACAATAATTTTTGAATACCAAATTCCAAGAATGCAATCTATTATAGACAATGTTCTTTTAATTAACGGAATCATTTTTGCTATAGAATTTAAAATTAATGAAAAAGAATATAAACAACATGAAATCGAACAAGTTCTTAGATATACATATCAATTAAAAAATTTCCATTATGAAAGTAGAAAAAAATTAATTGTTCCAATTTTAGTATGCACTGAGGCAGAAGATATTAATAATGATATTAAATTAAATGAAGATAATGTTTTTAATATCATTAAAGCCAATAAAAATAATTTATCTATATTAATATCTGAAATATCTGAAAAATATAAAAGAAACTATGATTTAAGTAATTGGTCTAAATCAAAATATGTTCCAACACCAAATATTTTAGAGGCTGCTAGAAAATTATATGAAACTCATGAAGTCTCAGATATTAAAGAACATAACTCTGTGAAAGACATTTTTGTAGAAACTGAAAAATGCATTGATGAAATTATAACTAATTCCAAAGAAAATCATAAAAAATCAATAATCTTCTTAAATGGTGTTCCTGGAGCCGGAAAAACATTAGTTGGTTTGAACATTGCTACTAAAAGAAGTATTAATAATGAAGATAATGCTGTATTCTTATCTGGAAATAAACCATTAGTTGATGTTTTAAAAGAAGCTTTAGCAAGAGACAGTCACAATAGAAAAAAGAGTAAAACAATCACCGAATCTAGAACTAAAGTATCTTCATTTATACAACCTATTTATAGTTTTAGAGAAGATGCTTTAAATGATGGAAGTGAAACTCATGAAAAAATTGTCATATTTGATGAAGCTCAACGTGCATGGAATAAAGATCAAACTGAGAAATTCATGAAAGATAAACATAGTATTGAAAATTTTGATCAATCAGAACCTGAATTTTTAATAAGTATTATGGATCGTCATAAAGATTGGGCAGTAATAATCTGTTTAATAGGACAAGGTCAAGAAATTAACAAAGGTGAAGCAGGAATTAACGAATGGTATGATGCATTGAACAATAAATACCAAGAATGGGATATTTATTCTTCAGAAAATATTAATAAAGATCATAAGTATAGAAATTTAAATATTATTCAAAAAAAAGAGTTGTTTTTAGGAATTGCACAAAGATCTGTAGAAGCACCAACATTACCTCAATTCATTGAATATGTTTTAAATAATAACATACCAAAAGCCAAGAAAGTTTTAAACGAATTTAATGAAGAATATCCTTTATTTATTACAAGGGATTTGAAAAAAGCTAAATCTTATATTAAAGATATTGTTTCAGATTTAACTGATGAAAAACCTAGGTATGGATTGTTAGCTCAATCTAATGCAATTCGGTTAATACCTGAAGGTATTTTTGTTAAAAATCAGATAAATGTTAAATCCTGGTTTTTAGATAATGAAGACGATATAAGAAGTTCTAATCACATGGAAATATCTGCTTCTGAATTTGATATTCAAGGTTTAGAAATAGATTATGGAATTATGGCATGGGATGCAAATCTTAGATACAATAATGGAGAATTTGAATATTATAAATTTTCAGGGACACGCTGGAATAATATTTCTAAGAATAAAATAAATAGGACATACCTAATTAATTCTTATAGAGTTTTATTAACTAGATCTCGTAGTGGTATGGTAATTTTCATACCAGAAGGTGATGATAACGATAAAACAAGATTAAAAGAATATTATGATGGTACTTATAATTATTTAAAAGAAATAGGTATTAAAAAATTATAATATTATAAAAAAAGTATACAGTTAGTAATTTTATTTACCAACTGTTTATTATGTCTTTTATTGCTTGGAATGCTTCGTCCTGTTTATCAAGTTGAGTCATTCCTGCTCCCTGTGCAAGGTTTGGTTTTCCTCCACCTCTTCCTCCAAGGTGTTCTCCAACTGTTTTTATTGCATCACCCATTTTTAGGCCGTTATCAACAATTTTCTGGTTTGCACATGCTACTATGTTACCTGCTTTGTTGATGATTATTGCCATGTCGGTTACTTCTTCTTTTTCAACTAGGTTTGTTGCAATTTCTCTTAGTTGTCCAGCTTCAGCATCAATAATTTGTGTTAACAGTTTGTAACCGTTTATTTCTTCAACATCATTTTGTAGTGTAGATATTTTTGCTTCGGCCAATTGTTTTTCAAGATTTTTAATGGTTTTTTGTTGTTCTTTCCATTCATTAAAGAATCTGTTACATGTTTTTGGTAACTGTTCTGCATCTACTCCAAATATACCACTACTTTCTCTGAGTATATCATCTATTTCTTGTATTTTATTAATTGCAGAATCTGATACAGCATATTCTATACGTTCCACACCATCTTGTACTCTTTCAGTTCTTAATACTTTGATGATTCCTATGTCACCAGTGGTTTGTACGTGTGTACCTGCACATGCTTCAACATCTACTCCCGGAATTTCTACTACACGTATATCTTTTCCAGGAACTACTCCACCCTGATATAATTTGAAACCGTATTTTACTTCTGCATCTGTACGATCATACCATTGGATGTTGACTGGTAGGTTCTGTTTTACATAATCATTTGCTAACCTTTCAATTTCCTTAAGATCATCGGTTGTTATACGTTTGTAGTGAGATAAATCTATTCTTGTTTTTTCTATGTTGTTTTGTGAACCTGCCTGCCAGATATGTTTTCCCAGTACTTGTCTTGCACTAGCTATAATAAGGTGTGTTGCTGAGTGGTTACTTGTTAATAGGTCACGTCTAAGAGCATCTATTTCACCAGTTATTTCTTCACCAACTATGCCTTCCAATTTACTTACGTCATCTTTTGCTACATGATGTAAAACAATTCCGTCAACTTTTTCAGCATATTCAATTTTTAATACTGTTCCATCTGCTCTGGTTATTGTTCCCTCATCTGATGGCTGTCCTCCACCTTCTGGGTAGTATATTGTCTGGTCTAGAACTATTTTGTTTGAGTCTTCTACACCCAATACTTTTGCATTGAATGTTCTTTGTTGTAAATCATCATAGAATGCAAGGTATGTTTGAGGATAATCTAACTCTAATGCTTGTACTTCTTCTTCCTCATCTTCTTCGTGTGCTGCAGCTATCTGAGTGTAGAAGTTGTCTGGTATGTTTGCATCAAAGTCATATTCATTACAGATACTTTCTACAGTTTCTGGAGGTATTCCATTGGAATCATAGAAGTTTATTAACATGTCCGTTGGGAATGAATTCTGTCCTTCTTTTTTAAGTTTGTCAATTGATCTTTTTACAAGATTTCTTCCTTTTGTGAGTGTTGTATGGTATCTTTCTTCTTCAAGATCTGTGATATTTAATATGTGTTCAGCGTTGTCCTTGATTTCTGGGTATGTTTGGCTTAGGAAGTCCAATTGTATTTTCATTATGTCGGATAATGATTCTTTGAGTCCTAGTTCGTTCATGTATTTTACTGTTCTTCTTAGTACAAGTCTTGCAAGGTATCCTTCTTTAACATTGGATGGAATAATACCATCTGCGAGCATGAAACTTAAACATCGAGTATGATCTGCTACTATGTATATTGCTTCCATTGGTGCTGTTGCATCTTTTAGTACGTCAGGATCCAATGATAATTTATCGGCTACTTTTTTACGTAGAAGTTTAAGATCAGAAATATCTTCTAAATCCATCATACCTGCAATTCTAGCATTTTCTGAGAGTATTTCTGTGTCCAATTCCACTCCACTGAGGTCTGTTAGTTTTTCTATAACCGGACCAAATGTTGCATCATATGCTGTTGGTGTTCCCTGACTTACCCATGCAATACGTTCTAATCCATAACCTGTATCTACTATACGTAGTGGTATGTCTTCAAGACCATTTTTGGTTGTTTTGTATTGAATGAACACGAGTGTTGCAAGTTCTACACCATGAGCACAGATTTCATAGGATGGCCCTTCATTTCCTCCACCTTTCCACCATGATTCTATGTAGGTGATTTCTTCAGGGTTTATCCCGATACTTACTAAAAATTCAAAACAGTATCTTAGTGTTTGATCTTTCCAGTATATCTGGTTGTCATCACTGTTGAATGCGTGGTGTGCTCCCATTGTGAAGCATGTCATGTGACGTCCTGATCTTCCTACATTGTCTACATCATTAAGTCTGATTGATGGCTGTGCTATTGTAAGAGGATTTGCCGGAGGTCTTACCATTCCACTGGTTACCCATGGCTGGAAGTTATATATTGTTGCTCCAACAAGGAATACATCATTTCTCCACCTTTTTGCTAAAACTGGGTATCTATCTATAGGTGTATGGTTATTGTTTTTGAAAAATTCCTTAAACTGTTTCTGAATACCCATTAAATCATACTGTTTGTTGGTAACAGGATTGCCTATGAACTCATACTCATCACATGGAGCATCTCCACAGGTTGTTCTGTCCTTAATAGACCAGAATGTTTGTCCACATTTACTACAAACATGCTTTTTAAAGCCTAAATCTTCTAATTCAAAAGTCATAAAAATTCACTTGAAATAATAATTTTGTTAAATTAAAGATAATTATTTTAATAATTCATTATGATTAAATTTATGTTTAAAATAGTATAAAAAATTAATCCGAAAAACATTTTAGCTATAGATAAAATAGGTAATATTAGGATTATAACAATAATCTTAAATAAAATAATTATTGAAAAAATAAATTACTATTAAAATCATTTAATTAAATAAAATATCCCTATTGGAGGATTATTATAATGAAAAAAGCAGTGATAATAACATTTTATTTAATTATACTTTTATCATTAAGCTTAGTTTGTGCTGAAGATGTTGATTCAAACAGCACACTATCAGATACTAATTCACAGACTGACAATAATGAAGACGATTATATCAGCGTGAATTATGATGTTAAAGCTAATGATAATAATGTAGAAGTACATGACATGGATAGTGATTTGAATGGTGGCTGGAACGCTGGTTATGATGCATACACATATATTAAAAAAGTTTATGTTAATGAATCAGATAAAATCAGTATTGATATAACAGTCAGTGACCGAAATTCAAGACCAGTAGAAAATGTGACTGTATTCATAAATAATGAAGAAAATGTCCTTAAAACTAATGAAGAAGGAAAAGCAAATTACTCCTTCATATGCAAATTTAATGATATGACAGGAGATAATGATCTTTATTACGGCTACAATGATATGGTTAAGATAATAGTACCCGGTCAAATGATTAAAAACAATTCCACATATGTTTCAGGACTTATAACATCCATTCTTTTGGATATAAATAAAACTGAGAAAAATGATATCAGTAACAATACTATCAAAGAAAACAGTTCCTTCAGTAAGAGTACAGACAACACTATTCCAACACTAGCTAAAAACAATAAGAAACAAAATGTGAAAACATTAAAAAAGAACAATATACAAACAATTAAAGAAAAAACACCAGTAAAATATAACATTACACTAAATGAGGGTTTTAATGTTACATTATCATGGTTAGAACAATTATTTGATAAAACATTTGACAATAAACAACTTTTAATTTACATTGATGATACTCTAGTATATAATGGTACAGTATCTTCAAATTCAACTGAAACATTATTTGAAATTGTTAAAGAATATGATGGAGTACATGTATTAAAAGTAGTTGAAGGAAAAAATGTTTACCAAAGAGAATTCATGTAATATGATTCTCCCATTACTCTTTTTATAACAATTTGAATGAAAAAAGATATTACAATATTTTACCAAAACTAATATTATGGCTAAATTAACTGATAGAACATGTAATTTCATAAAAGATGAAACAGTATTTTCAATATCATTAATTTTAGCAGTTATATCCTCATTTTTTGTAAAACCAAGTATTGAATACTTAGATTATATTAACTGGGACACTATAATACTACTTCTTGTAATCATGTTCCTCGTGGAAATATTGAAAAATTTAGCAGTATTTGAAATACTTGTAAGGAAAGTGTTAACCAGAATAGAAAATACAAGAAAACTACTTTTAATCCTGGTTTTTATATGTTTTGTCAGTTCAATATTCATAACAAACGATGTGTCATTAATCATATTCGTACCATTTGCTATAATGGCATTAAAGAAGGTTAGACGACCAGACCTTATCATAATTACTGTTTGTTTACAGACAATAGCAGCAAATGTGGGCTGCATGGTACTTCCAATAGGAGCACCACATAACATAGTATTATACACAACATCAGACATAACCTTTGGATCATTCTTCTTAGTACTGTTACCCTACATTCTTGTATCAGTATTATTTTTACTAATTATACTATATTTTATTCCAAAAAAGAGCATAACATTACCTGAAATGACTAAGATAGAAATAAACAGAAATCATTTCATCCAAAGAATATTATCTGGTGTTGACTATTATCTGATATTAACATTCATATCACTATTTATTCTCATAGGAAACCTAGAAAACATAACTTTCTTCAGTACACTATTTGAAAAATGGATAATAGGAAATGAAGTACTATGTGGAGTGATTGCCTCACAAATAATATCAAACGTTCCTGCAGCAATGTTACTAAGTGGTTTCAGTAGCAATATTGAAAATATAATAATTGGTATAAACCTTGGAGGTTTTGGAACACTGATAGCATCAATGGCAAACCTAATTTCGTACAATATTATTATAAAAGAATACAATGATGTTAAAGTAAGATATTTAATCGTTTTCACTGCATTAAATGTTATATTACTTGTAATACTGTTAATTGTAAACTCTTTGATTTAATTAACATCACGAAAAGAAAAAAAAGAAAAAAAGATTTAGAAAATTCCTGTTATTTTATTATAGAATAATGTTAAAAAGTGTTTTAAAATAACTTTTTTTGTAAATACTCCGTTAGGACAGGATTCCACACATTTAGAACAGTGTACACATTTATCAATATCCATTTCAATATAATTGTCATATACTGTAATTAAATTTAAATCACATACTTCAGCACATACCCCACAACCTGTGCAGTTTTCTTCTACTTTATATAACATATTAATCACCTATAAAAATACATATTCTAATAATAACTAAGGTTGAATAGGTATTTAAAACAGATGTTACCAATAAGTAATAAAAGTATTACGAACAAATAAATAATTAATATAATAGAAATAACGTGGACAACATGACTATCAAAAGAAAATATGATAAATTACCAGAATACTGCCAGTTTGAAAACAATATCAACCTACTTAAAAATAAATGGACCATTTACATTATAAGGGACCTGATTCTTGGAAAAAAACATTTCAGTGAATTTAAGGAAGACAAACCAGAATTATCAAACAAAGTACTATATCAAAGACTAAAAGAACTGGAAGAAAACAAGATAATTAATAAAATTGAAACAGAAGATGAAACCTATTACACATTAACATCAAAGGGTAAACATTTACAGAACATATTATATGAACTTGCAGTATTCAATATTGAAGAAGCAGGCTATTCCCCTGAAGAACTTGTTGAAATTAAGAAAGAATTAGGGAAATTGAAAAATGAAGTTCCTATATTATATAAATAACAAATAGATGATTATATGAATATTACATGTATAAAAGATGTTATAAAGAATATTAATATAGTCATTGGTTGTGACATTGGATGTCCATACTGCTATGCACGAATGAATAATAAACGATATCATACAACTGATGACTTTAACATACCAATATTTTTTGAAAACAAACTGAAAATGTTAAAATATAACAAATATGGAGCTTACTTCTTAACAGGACAAAGCGATCTGTCCAGTTGGAAAAACAAATGGAAAGATAAAGTCTTTGAAAAAATGAATGAAAATCCAGAAACACAGTTCATCTTCTTAACAAAAAGACCTGAAAACATTAAAATTAAGGAAACACCAGATAATGGATGGTTCGGTGTAACAATAACATCATCAGATGAAAAATACAAGATAAACGAACTTAGAAAGAATATTAAAACAAAGAATTATCATATAACATTTGAACCCATGTTTGATGATATAGGTCAACTAGATTTAACTGATATCTCATGGATTGTAATAGGTACAGAAACTGGAAAAAGAAAGAATAAAAGTTATTCAAAAAGAGAATGGGTATTTAACATCTATGAACAAGCAAAGAAAAACAATATACCCGTATTCATGAAAGAAGATTTACTGGGAATACTAGGCGAAGATGAAATGATACAGGAATTTCCTGAAGAATTTCTAAAAATATAATCGTAGAAATATTTCTGTTAAATTTGATACAAAATTAATGTTATAACTATAATCATCAACCTTAATCATCAACCAAAAAACCTGCTAATCATCAACCAACCCCATTTTTCTATTTTTAATATAAAAGCTTAAAATCAAAAAATAAGGCTTTAAAACAGTTTTTGAAAATTAATCATCAACCAAATTATATGCTAATCATCAACCACAAAATGTTGATTTATTATAATATTTGACTAAAATTATTATGTTATAATTTGTAGAAATAAATTGTTAATTTATATTTAGAATTAGGATTTTTTTATTGGAGATTATGAATTAATAAAAAAGATAAAAAGAAAAGGTTGGATAAGTTACTTATCCGAATAAAGCACCGAGACCTGCTGCTGCAGCTTCTTCTTCTGCTTCTTCTTCTTCCTCTTCTTCTTCAGGTTCTTCTTCAGCTGCTGCTTCTGCAGGTGCTGCAGCTGCTGCAGGTGCTGCTGCTACTGCTGCGGTTGCGATAGCTTCTTCAATATCTACATCTTCAAGGGATGCAATTAAAGCTTTTACTCTAGCATCGTCTGCTTCTACTCCAGCTGCTGATAAAATAGCTGCTACGTTTTCTTCGTTAATTTCTTTTTCTGCTGCGTTTAATAATAATGCTGCGTATACGTATTCCATGTTAATACACCTTTTA
>OCVV011201262.1_pt1 | contig 17211 bp, 13 predicted proteins | sample 1539721 | NCBI WGS metagenome assembly OCVV01 (sample SAMN02144230, study PRJEB22623) | gut metagenome | biome: sheep rumen | host: Ovis aries | place: New Zealand | reverse complement strand
AATATTATTCACAAGATTATGTAAATAATTTAATAGATGAATATATTAATTTATTAAAAAATAAAATAAATGAAATTGATGATTTATTAAATGATTTTAGTAAATATGTAGATAGTGATTACTTTATAAGCTTTAAAAATATATTATCGAATTTATTAGTAAGTAAAAAGTATGACGATATTAAAAATAATTTAGACTTTAAACTTCCAGTTCTTCCTAAAAATAGTGATGAACAATGCAAAGAATACAAAGAAAACATAAGTGGAATAATTAAGGAACTTAAAGAACTAACTTTTTATTCTTTTGAAGATCTTAAAGAATCATTTTTATCTACTAAAGACTATGTAAAAATAATAATTGATATTATTAAAGAAATCAATGAAAAAATAAATAATTTTAAAAAAGAACTAAATATCTATGAATTTACTGATATATCTAAAATGGCTATAAAAATATTAGAAAATAATAATAATGTACTTTTAGAACTAAAGGATAGCTTTAATGAAATTATGATAGATGAATATCAGGATACTTCTGACTTACAAGAAAAATTTATTTCTATGATAGAAAACAATAATGTTTATATGGTTGGTGATATTAAACAATCTATTTATAGATTTAGAAATGCTAATCCATATTTATTTAAGAATAAATATGATAATTATAGTGACAACAATGGAGGGTTTAAAATAGATCTAACAAGAAATTTTAGATCACGTGAAGAAGTAATTAATAATATTAATTTAATATTTTCTTTAATTATGACAGATAGTGTGGGAGGTGCAGACTACAAAGCAACTCACAAGATGATTTTTGGTAACACAACCTATAATAATGAAGGAAAGACAAATCAATCAAATGACTTTGAAATATATAACTATGAATATGATAAAGAATTAGGATTTACACAAGAAGAAATTGAAATCTTTTTTATAGCTAAAGATATAAAAAAGAAAGTAGAAGAAAAATATCAAATTTTTGATAAAGAAACATTACAAATAAGAGATGCAACTTATAAAGATTTTGCTATTCTTCTAGATAAAAGTACAAATTTTGACTTATATAAGAAAATATTTCAATATTTTAATATACCTATGACAAAATATAATGCTACTAATATAACTGAAGAAATAGAAATAGTATTAATTAAAAATATATTAAATTTAATTATTAATAGAAGAGAAAAGAAGTATGATGTTGAATTTAAATACTCACTTGTATCAATTTTAAGAAGTTATCTATTTGAATACAATGATCAAGAAATATTTGATATTATAACAAAAAATAATTATAGTTGTTCCTTAATGGACATAATTGATTCAATTGTAGAAAAAACAGATTCATTATCACTAAAAGAAATAATCTATGAAATAGTTGAAAAATTTGACTTTTATAATAAATTTATTTTAGTTGGAGATGTAAAAAATAGAATAAATAGATTAACTTCTATTATAAATATTTTTGATAATTTATCAAAAATATCATATACAATAAATAATGCTTATAACTATTTAACAAATCTTATTGAAGACAATTATAAAATTGAAATAAAAGAATTAGATATAATTCCTGATAGCGTTAGAATAATGACAATTCATGCTTCTAAAGGATTAGAATTTCCTATATGCTATTTTGCATCAATGCATTCTAAATTTAATATTAGAGATTTAAATGAAAAGTTTATGTTCAGTGAACAATATGGAATTATAACTCCTTATTTTAATGAAGGAATAGGGCAGACCTTTATAAAAAAATTAGTAAAAGAAAAATATTTAAATGAAGAAATAAGTGAAAAAATAAGATTGTTTTATGTCGCACTTACAAGAGCAAAAGAAAAATTTATTATAGTAACAAACTTTCCTGAAAAGACAATTAATGATATAAGAAAGTCTAGAAGTTTTCTTGATATGTTAATTTATTCTAAAGAAATATTAACACCATATATAAGTAATATTGACTTAGATAAATTAGAATTAAATCATGATTATAATTTTATAAAGAAAACAAATTATAAAAAATCTATTAATAAAAGTAATGAAAAAATAGATATAAAAGAATTACAAATTGATAATTCAGAATTAAATAAGGAAAGAATATCAAAAGAAACAAAAGAATTGTTAGATAAAGAAACAAAAGAAAAAATGAAGTTTGGAACTTATATTCATGAAATATTAGAATTAATTGATTTTAAAAATGATAAAATTGAGGACTTGAAAATAGATAGTTATTACAAAGATAAAATAAAAAAGCTATTAGATAATTTAGAGTTGGAAAAAGCAATAAACATTTATAAAGAGTATGAATTTATAAATTTCGAAGAAGAAAGTGAAAGTCATGGAATAATAGATTTAATGATTGAGTATGATAATGCAATAAAAATAATTGATTATAAATTGAGAAATATAAATGATGATAATTATATTAATCAACTTAACAAATATAAGAATTATATTTCAAAAAAAACAAATAAAAAAATAGAAATATATCTATTTTCAATTTTAGATTCTACAATGAACAAAATAGATTAAAGAAAATAAGTTGGACTATCATTAGTGTCAACTTTTTTTTGAATATTTGTCACTTTAACATCTTCTTTAGTAGAATTATCATTTTTAATAATATTTGCAACTTTTAATGCAGTCTTTGCATTTTTATATAATGGTTTGAGCTGATAAACTATTGGAATTACTTGATTAACCAAATTTAAAGCTTTTTGGGTACTATTTAGAAAATTTGAAAGATTGAACCTTTTAAAATTAGTCCTATTATTGTACTGATTATAAAATGGATAGTAATTATTGTACATATTCTACCTCTTTTCACTAATAATATATGTTTTTAAAAAAAAATGTTTAAATAAAAAAAAAGATATGTTATACTAAATTATGAATAGAATAGGAGGGATATATATGAATGGGGAAGCAAATAGCACAGCTAGTACAGCAAATGCACAAGCTAACAACATTCAACAGGCTCCAGTACAGGCTTCACCACAACCAGTAGGAACTCCAGTGCAAAATCCACAAACGCAAAATGCTCAAGCAACTCCACAAAACGTTCAACAAAATCCTCAAGAAGAGACGAAACCAACAAATGAAACAACTACAAATGAGAAAAAGGCAAATAATGTTGGCGAATTTGTTGATAAAACTGTAGGGAAAGCATTTGGTGTTGTTCCTGGTGTTATCACTAAGGCAGCACATGGTTTTTCATTTGCATCAGGAATAGCAAAGAATGATACTTCGGCATTTAAAGTACAAAAGTCTACAGGTGAAGAATTAAAAGAAGAATTAGCTAAAGTTCAAAATGAAAGTAAAGATTACATAAATTCATCAGATAAAGATGATAAAATGCGTATCGAAAGAGATAAAAATAGGAAAATGATTTCTTATCGATACAAAGTAAAAGATACTCGTGGAAAAATAATATCAAATACATTTGAAGCAGCATCAAAAAGCGATGTTAGAGTCTTTCTTCAAAATGAAGGCTATGAAGTAGTAGAAATAAAAGAAAGAAGTAAATTTGATGTAGATTTAAATTTTAATACTAAAATTAAAACAGGAGATTTAGCATTTATGCTAACTCAGCTATCCACATATATTAAAGCAGGAGTACCACTTATAAATTCAGTTCGTATTTTAGCAAAACAAACTCAAAATGCCGCTGAAAAGAAAATACTTAATAAAGTTGTATATGAATTAGTTGTTGGTGAGAAGTTTTCTGTAGCATTAGAAAAACAGGGGAAGGCTTTTCCAAATTTGCTTGTTAACATGGTTAAAACATCAGAAATGACAGGTGACCTTGCTAGTACTCTTGATGAAATGGCAGCATATTATACTGAAACAGAAAAATCAAGAAAAGCAATGAAATCTGCATTAATATATCCAGCAGTTATTCTTACAGCTACTATTGCAGCTTTAGTATTTATCATTGTATATGTTGTACCACAATTTGTTGGAATGTTCTCCTCAAATGGTGCTGAACTACCGGGAATTACAAAGTTTGTAATAGCTATGAGTGATTTCTTAAGTGCAAATTGGTGGAAGATTATTTTAATAATAATAGGTTTAATAATCTTATATAAATGGTTATTCAATAATGTTCAATCGTTTAGAAAATCGATGCAAACCTTTTATATGCATCTTCCAATATTTGGAAATATAATTATTTATAATGAAGTTTCTACAATAACAAGAACATTTGCATCACTATTGAATCATAATGTTTTTATAACAGATAGTATGGAAATACTTTCAAAACTTTCAAATAATGAAATATATAAAGAAATAATTAATAGAACACTTATTAATCTTAGTAAAGGTGGTAAAATAAGTGATTCATTTAAAGGAGAATGGGCCTTTCCTATAGTAGCATATGAAATGCTTGTTACAGGAGAATCAACAGGTCAATTAGGACTAATGATGGAAAAAGTCGCTGAACACTTTGCTCAATTACACTCAAATGCTGTTACAGCAATTAAAAGTTTAATTGAACCAGTAGTTATCTTAGTATTAGCTGGTGGTGTAGGATTTATAATTCTATCAATTATCGTTCCAATGTTTGATTTATATGGTCAAATCTAATTAAGGTGGGTTATGGAATCAGTATATATAGTTTTAGTTTTTATTTATGGTTTAATGTTAGGGTCATTTTATAACGTTGTAGGTTATAGAATCCCTAACAATCTTTCTATTGTACATCCTGGTTCATTTTGTCCAAAATGTAATCATAAACTAAAATGGTATGAATTAATTCCAGTCTTTTCATTTTTAATTCAAGGTGGAAAATGTAGAAAATGTAAAAGTAAAATTTCTTTATTTTATCCATTTATAGAATTAACAACTGGAATTTTATTTATGATATCATATTTGAAATTTGGATTTTCTTTGGAATTTGTTATTGCAATACTTATATCATCATTTTTAGTAATTGTTATAATTAGTGACTTTAGCTATTTAATAATTCCAGATGAAGTAACAATTTTCTTTTCAATTGCTTCAATTATAGTTCAACTTATATTAGGTGGATATGAATTAGCATTATCGTCTTTAATATATGGATTATTTTTATTCTTTTTAATGTATTTTATAATGCTTATGGGAAATAAAATAATGCATGAAGAATCATTAGGTGGTGGAGACGTTAAACTAATGTTTTTTGTAGGAACTGCATTAAATTCTTTAAACCCAGTTAATTTTTTTAAATTAAGTTCTTACGTATACTTATTAAATGGTTTCTTTGAACTATTTTTAGCAAGTTGTATTGCATCCCCAGTTGCAATTTATAGTTTCTTTTCAAAAAAGGGAAGAGTAATACCATTTGGACCATTTATATTAATCGCATTAATTATAATGTATCTTACAACTTTTGATTTTTTTACATTTTTTATTTAATTGAATAGTAACTAACAAAATATAGATTTAATCTATATTTTATTATATAATTTAATTGGTGATTGTTATGGAAAAGATGACTTTTGAAGGCAATGTAAACAAAAATAATTTAAAAGTTAGATTTGGTAAAGCATTAGAAAATAAATATTTTTATAAGATATGTAAAAGTTTTTCATTACCAGAAGAAACTTTAATGAAATATACTTCAACACTTTTAGATGCTGCAAAAGAATTTGAGAATTGTAGTAAATGTAAAGGTATAGAACAATGTAAAAACTTAATCAAAGGTAATTTTCTTAAAGCTAGTGAAAACGGAATGGGAGTTTCATTTTCGTATGTAGAATGCAGATTTATATCAAAAGATAAATATAAAGAAAATGTTTCTTATTATGATCTACCACTTAGAATAAAAGAAGCATCTATTTCAAATATATATACAGATGACAAATCTAGAATAGAAATAATTAAAAAAATGAAGAGCTTTATGGATTCATACCTTAAAGGTGAAAAACCTAAAGGAATATATATATATGGAAACTTTGGTTCGGGTAAATCCTACTTAATTGCAGCATTATTTAATGAATTAGCAAAACACAATATAAAAAGTGTAATGGTACATACTCCTGAGCTTATCAGATCAATTAAAGACTCTTTCGATACAGATTATAGTGAAAGATTTAATGAAGTAATGAGAGCACCCTTACTTCTACTAGATGATATTGGAGCAGAACATTTAACACCATGGTCAAGAGATGAAGTGCTAGAGCCAATTTTACAATATAGAATGGATCAAGAACTACCAACTTTTTTTACATCAAATTATTCAGTAAAAGAACTTGAAAAAGAATTTATCATTAATGATGACAAAATAAAAGCTAAAAGAATTATTGAAAGAATTAATCAAGTTTCAGAACCAATAGAGTTAATAGGAAAAAATAGAAGAAAATAAGTGAAAAGAGGATACAATGGGACGAAAATTATTTTGTGATATTAATCCAACATGTTATAAAATATCTAGAAGAAAAGAAATAATAAAGAAAAATTTAAAAGATACTTTTAGTAAAGAAAAAATAGCAAAAAAAAGAATAAAGGAAGAACTTCCTAATATTGTTAAAGGGCATAGCTCTATACTTTTAAGAAAACTTAATGGTGTAGATATGAAATTACAAGAAAATAAAGTTACAAATATTCAATTAGCATGTGATAAAGTTAATGGAATTGTAATTCATCCAGGCGAAACATTCTCATACTGGAAAACAATTGGACTTCCAAGTAAGAAAAAAGGTTATAAAGAAGGACTTGTAATTAGTAAACATGGAATGACTAAAGGATATGGTGGTGGACTATGTCAAATGGGAAATATGATTCACTGGTTAGTTTTAAATAGTCCGTTAACTGTAACTGAATTACATCATCATTCTGATGCATTATTTCCAGATGAGAGAAGAAGAGTACCTTTTGGAACTGGGACATCTGTTTGCTATAATTACTTGGATTATAGATTTAAAAATGAAACAGATCAAGATGTTCAAATTCTTGTATGGATTGAAAATGGAGAATTATGTGGAGAATTAAGAAGCGAAAGGGAATTCCCATATAGATATAAATTAATTGAAGAAAATCATCATTTTAAAAAAGAAAATGATAAATACTATAGAATATCACAAGTTTATAGAATAGTTATAGATAGAAAAACCAATGAAGAAGTAAGAAAAGAACTAATATTAGATAATCATTCAGAAGTAATGTATGACTATTCTTTAATACCAAAAGATGAGATTAGAGATGAATAATTTGATAGATAAATTAAAAAAAATAATAGAGGAAAACAAAAATAAGAAATTTTATGTAGCAGATGATGAATATATTACATATGATGAATTAAATAAGTTATCTTCAAAATATTCTAAATATTTAAAGCAAGAAGGAACTAGTCCAGTAATAATATATGGTCATAAAGAGCAATATGTAATAATTAGTATTATTTCTTGTTTGATGGCTAAAAGAGCATATATTCCTATTGGAAGTTGCACACCTTTATCAAGATTAAAAGAGATTGTATCACTAACTAAGTCATCATTAGTAATTACAGATAAAGATATAGAAATAGAAAACACTACATGCATAAAAGTAGAAGAATTAGAAAAATTTAGTAATGAGTCGATAAAAAGCAACGATAATGAAACTGCATATATAATTTTTACATCAGGTAGTACTGGTATTCCTAAAGGTGTACCAATTTCATATGATAATTTAGATAATTTTATAAAATGGATAAGTAGATTAAATCCATTAAATGAGTATAAAAACATTAATGTACTAAATCAAGCTAGTTTCAGTTTTGATTTAAGTGTAGCTGATTTATATTATTCTTTATTTAATGGACATACTTTATATGCCTATACAGATGATTTTGATAATCTTAGTGATAACTTATATCATTTATTAGAAAAAATAAATGTTGCAGTAATGACTCCAACTTTCATGAGATTATGCTTACTTACAAAGGATTTCAATGAAACTAACTATAATAACTTTAAATGTGTTTACTTCTGCGGAGAACAATTAGATAAAAAAATAGTAAAAAAAATATTTGAAAGATTTCCAAATATTAAAATAATAAATGCTTATGGTCCTACAGAAGCTACAAGTGCAGTAAGCGCTACATTAATAACTAAAGAAATATTATTAGATGATAATACATTGTTGCCATGTGGAGATATAGAAACTTCTGCATGTAATATAGACATTATAGATAATCAAATTATACTTAGTGGCAAGAGTGTTTCTTCAGGTTATATTGGTTATAAATCAGGAGGCTTTTTTAAAAAGAATAATATTAATTCCTTTAATACAGGAGATATTGGATATATAAAATCAAATAAACTATATTGTAAAGGAAGAATTGATAATCAAGTGAAATATAAAGGATATCGTATTGAATTAAATGATATAGAAGAAAACATAAATAAAATTAAAGGAGTTAAAATAAGTGCAGTAATTGCTAAAAAGAATGACGATGATACTGTAAAAACAATCAAAGCTTTTATAGAAGGAGAAAATATAGAATCAGAATATATTAAAGAAGAGTTAAAAAAATTAATTCCTGAATATATGATCCCTAAAGTTTTTACAATAGTAGAGAAATTACCTATTAATAAAAATGGTAAAATTGATAGAAAGGCTTTATTAAATATATGAGTGAAATAGATGTAAAAAAACTATTATATGATATATGTGAAGATGAAAAAGTATATGAAGATAATATAGACTTAATAGATAGTGGCTTAATTGATTCTTTTGCATTCATAGAACTTTTTTCTAAATTAGAAGATTATGGAGTAGAAATACAACCAACTAGAATTGATAGAAATAAATTAAGGACTGTTAAAGGAATAGAAGAATTAATAAATGAATATAAATAAAAAAAATTGGAATTAAAATCCAATTTTTTTCTTTTCTTCAGCTAACCTTTTAATTGCTTGAAATGAACGGAAATTTTCCAATGCCTCAGTTCTTGAAAAACCATTAGCAATTAACTCTTCTTCGTAATTATGAATTAATCTTTCAATTCCTCTTCTTTCAATTTCATGTGCAAGAATCATAGCTATTTTATCTTCATCAAACCCTTTTATACTTAAATACTCAATTAACTTTTTATTATCCATTTTAAAACCCCCTCATTCAAAATGTGTAGTAATTATAACATAAATTACTTAAAAAGTCAATTTTATTCTACAGTAACGCTTTTTGCTAAATTTCTTGGTTTATCTACATCTAATCCTCTAGAAACAGCTATGTAATAACCGATTAGTTGTAAAGGAATTACAGAAAGAGTAGAGTAGAAATATTTATTAGTAGTAGGTATATAAATAGTCTCATCAGCTACTTTACTTACATCTTTGTCTTTGCTTGTTATAACAATTACATAAGCACCACGTGATTTTACTTCTACAAGATTACTTATTGTCTTTTCAAATAGTTCATCTTGTGTAGCAATTCCAACTACTAACGTATTATCTTCAATTAAACTTATAGTACCATGTTTTAATTCTCCACTTGCATATGCTTCGCTATGAACATAGCTAACTTCTTTTAGTTTTAGACTTCCTTCAAGTGAAATTGCATAATCTAGGCCTCTACCAATATAAAATGCATCGTGAATGTTTGAAAACTGACTAGCTATCTTTTGAATATTATTAGTTAAAGAGTTAAGAATTTCAGTAATTTTATCTGGTAAATTTTTAATTTCGTTTATTAAGTTAACATATTCATCATTAATTATTTGTTTCTTTACTTTTGCAAATTCTATTGCTAAAGCATACATTGCAATTAATTGAGTAGAGAAGGCTTTAGTAGTTGCAACAGAAATCTCAGGCCCTGCTAAAGTATAAAGAACATAATCTGCTTCTCTTGCAATTGATGAACCAACAACATTAACAATTGCAAGTGTTTTAACGCCCATATTTTTAGCTTCTCTCAAAGCAGCAAGAGAATCGGCAGTTTCACCTGATTGGCTAATAATAATTACCAAAGTATCTTTATTAAGTATAGGTTTTCTATATCTAAATTCGCTAGCTATATCAACTCTTGTTGGAATCCTTGCTAATTCTTCAAAAATGTATTGAGAACATACTCCAACATGATATGCTGATCCACAAGCTACAACATATATATCTTTGATCTTTTTAATTTCATCATCTTTAATTCCAACATTTGATAAATCAACATTGTTATCTTTAATTAAAGAATTAATTGTTTTTTGAACAACTAAAGGTTGTTCATTAATTTCTTTAATCATAAAATGTTCATATCCTTCTTTTTCAGCAGAAGAAACATCCCACTTTATTTCTTTTAATTCTTTTTTGACTTCATCACCATTTAAATCATAAAATATAACTTTATCCTTTTTTAGACATGCAGCTTCCATATTATCTATATAGTATACTTTATTCGTATATTTTAATATTGCAGGAACATCAGAAGCTAGATATGTTCCGTTATCATCTTGTCCTATTATCATAGGAGAATCTTTTCTTGCAACCCATATTTCATTAGGATAATCTTTAAATAAAACAGCGATTGCATAAGATCCTCTAACTCTTACCATTGTTCTATTAATTGCATCAATCGGACCAAGCTTGTATTTCTTATAATAATAATCAATTAAATTGGTAAGAACTTCAGTATCAGTTTCGCTATACAATTTATAATCATGTCTAAATAATTTTTGAGTAAGTTCTTGATAATTTTCAATTATACCATTATGAACAAGAGTAACATTTCCATCATTTGAAACATGAGGATGAGCATTAATTTCGTTTGGCTCTCCATGAGTTGCCCATCTAGTATGACCAATACCACAAGTACCATCTAACTTTTTATTCTTAATTTTTTCTCTTAAATTAGTAAGTTTTCCTTTAGCTTTATATACTTCTATTTCTTTATCTCTAATAGCAATTCCAGCTGAATCATATCCTCGATATTCAAGTTTTGATAATCCATCGAGTAATATATCTACAGCTTTTTCTTTACCATTATATCCAACAATTCCACACATATATCCTCCATAATAATTATGATAATACACTATTGTTACAATATTGATTTTGCTTTTTCAAGTGTATTTAACGATATCAACCGTAATAGCATCCGCCGAATATTTCGATAACTATTAACCTCGTCAACCATTAGGTCCCGGCGCTAGAAGTAGATTTGCAACCTTTCTTTATCTACACCTTTAATATAATTATATTATACTTTTAGTTGAATTTAAAAGAAAAATGTGGTATAATGTAGCCGAGGTGAAAAGAATGGGAAAATTAACTTGTGTTTCATTATTAACATTAACTTGCTTATATGGATTACTTGTTGCTATTGGAGTATTAATTAGTTTACTTTGTGGTGTTAGTATTCTACCTGCTTTAATTGTTGGTGGAGTAATATTACTAATCCAATTTTTAATTTCTCCATGGTTAATGGACTTAACAACAAAATGGCTATATAAAGCAGATTTTAATGCAGAAATACCAGATTATTTAAAAGATTTTATAAATGAAGTTTGTACAAAGAATAAAATTAAATATCCAAGAATTGGAGTAATTAACGATGGATCTCCAAACTGCTATACTTACGGAAGAACAAAAAAAGATGCAAGAATTATTATTACTAGAGGTATATTTGATTTATTAAAACCAGAAGAAGTAAAAGCAGTTATTGGTCATGAACTAGGACATGTTGCACATTATGATATGTTAGTAATGACTGTAGCTCAATTAATACCTATCGTATTTTATGCAATATATCAAGCTTGTATAGATTCAGCATCTGATAGCGATGATAATAAATATAGTGGAATTGTTGCAGCAGTTGCATATGTTCTTTATATTATTTCGCAATATATAGTTTTATGGCTATCTAGAACTAGAGAGTATTATGCTGATTCATTTAGTATTGATATGACAAAAAATCCAAATTCTCTAGCTGAAGCTCTTGTTAAAATTGGATTTGGTCTAACAACTACAAAAGAAGAAGTAAATGTAGAATCAGAAGAAAAAGACAAGAAGAAAAATAATAAGAAAAGAGATGTATCTGGTGTTAATGGATTAGGTATATTTGATAAGAAAACTTCTAAAACACTAGTTGCATGTTCTTCAACAGATGGTATAAGTACTACAGTTAGTAAAGATTCAATAAAAAATGCAATGAAGTGGGAAAAATGGAATTATTGGGCTAAATGGTATGAATTTAATTCAACACATCCACTTATTTCTAAAAGATTAGAAGCTATTTCTAAAAGAAGTAAAGAATTTAATCAAGAACCATATGTTGTATTTGATATTCAAAAAAGTGATAATTTCTTTGGAAAATTCTTATTTGAATTATTGCTTCTATTATTACCAATACTTGCTATAATTGGTGCTTGTGTATTTATTGGATTAATGATTGCAAATGATAGTTATCAAGCATATAAAATAGGTCTTGGAGTTTGTGCTGTATTATTCGTTTTATTTGAATTTGTATTATTCTTTAGAAAATATAAAAAGAATTCATTTAAGAAAACAAATGTTGCAAATCTATTAGGCGAAGTTGATGTATCTGGAGTAACATCTATACCTTGCGAAATAAAAGGTAATATCATTGGTAGAGGAGATGCTGGATATATCTTTAGTGAAGATTTTGTTATAAGAGATGAAACAGGAATTATATTCTTAGATTATAACCAACCAATGTGGCTTATTAATAAGATCTTTGCCTTTTTCAAAGCAAAAACATTTATTGATAAAGAAGTCATAATCAAAGGATGGTATAGAAGAAGTCCAGTACCATTTATTGAAATATATCAAATGGAAACAGATGGCAAAGTTAAGAAAGTATATTCATATATTGTTAAATTAATAGGATTATTTATTCTATTAGTAGGAGCGATAGCATTGTTCTTTATATAAGAAAGTTAAATACTTTCTTTTTTTTAAGCCATTTATAATTTTTTGCGCTAAAATGTATAATGAGGTGAGGAAAATGAAAAGAAAAATGCTTGTAGCAATGATTGCTTTGCTATTAGTAGTAACTGGATGTAGCTTATTTGGATCAAAAAAAGATTTCTCAAAATATACTGGTGTATGGAAAATTAATGATAGCAATATTCCTGATGAAGAAATCAATATAACAAAAATTGAAGATGATACAGTAAGTTTTGATTACCTTATATATAGAATAGGAGAATTTAATGGAGTAACAGCTAAATTAGAAGATAATACAGCAACTTTTGAAGCAAAAAATGATTTAGGATGGTCTATTAAAGGAACTTTAGAATTAGATAATGACAATGTTACATTAAAAATTACTGACAGTTCTTCAGAATTAATAGCAAAAGATACAAAAACATTTAAAATCAAAGGAGAAAGAAGTTCAATTAAAGAAAATAATAATCCAACTCCAGATTTAGATGTAAATAATTATGTAGGTGTATGGAGAAATGATGATAGTTCAAGCCCTGTTGATGAATTAATCATAAATACACCTAATGGAAACGAAATACCATTCGAATATCTAGTAGATGGAATAACAACATTTGAAAATGTTAAAGCAACACTAGATGGTAATAAAGCAAGTTTTAATGTTAAAAATGAAATGGGATGGACATTAGAGGGATATTTTGTTATGGAAGATAATCAAGTAACATTAACTATAACAAAATGTTCAAGTAAGTATATTGAACCATCAACAATTGTTTATAAATTACATAGAGATAAAAGTAATTTAAAATAATAATAAATGAATTTAATAAGCTACATTAAAAAGAAATGAAGGCTCTTAGATAAGGGTCTTTTTATTGACTAAAAATTTGAAGAATAGTATAATCAAACTAAGATAAAGAGGTGTATAGATAATGGAAAATGAAAATACAATTAAAAAAAATAATAGTAAAAAATATTTAACTATCATATTTATAATTATTGGACTAGTATTAGCTTTCACTGGTGGCTTTTTATTGAGCAATATGAAAAATGATAAAAAGAATAAAAATGAACAAAAAGAAAATCAAGAGACTAAAATAGAAGACAATAAAGTAGAAAAAGAAATAGATGAGCAATTAGAACAAAAAAAAGAAGAATTTTTAAATAGAAAAGAAGAAACAAATGCAATAATTAACGATACAGAAATAAAAGATAAGTTAATAGAAATAAAAAATGATTTATCTAATGCATATAGTAATTTGAATCCCATTAGTAAAGATAATGAAGTAGTGCTTAATTTATTTGATATATATCATGCAATTGGTTATGGTTATAATTCAAAAGAACACTTGGCAATTTATCAACTAGATGAAAATGATTTAATTGATATAAGCTGTGACTTCTTTAAATTACCAGATAATATAATTAATCACGTAGGGGAGGTTGAACCATATTATTGTGGAGATTTTACTGATGAAATAAATAAAGCATGGCAAAATAAAAATGCTTCTTTAGTACTTGATTTAATACATAAAAATACAACAAAAGCTATTAAAGAAGATACCTTAAGAAATAAAATGAAAGAATTATTCGGTACAGATGAAATAACTAGTTCTAACATAACATTGTCTCCTGAATATAAGAATAAACATTGGTGGTCAGAAATGTTAGGTTTCATCTTTGTAGAAAAAGTTGATGGAAAAGATTATTATGCATTAACTCGCGGATCTGGTGGTGATCCTTCTGACAATAACACTTATTACATAATAGACACATATAAAACTGATGACAGGTTATTTATAGTTTATGAAGTTCTTTCAGATAGTGAACCTATGGATTATAATCTAAATGTATTAACTTTGAAAAAAGAAAACAATGAACATTACATATATGAAGACAATAAAACATATTTACATAAAACATATTCCATTTTTAACTAAAATATACTTGAATTTAATTTACTAAAGTGATAATATCATTTTGTAAATGCATTGATTAAGACAAGATTTAAGTATTTAATTTTATAGAGAGTTATCGATTGGTGGAAGATAATAAAAAAATATTTAGATTACTACTTATGAGCAGAGTTCGAAAGAAAAGTCCGTGTTACTACGTTATAAGTTTAAATTAAGTTAAACCATGGATGGTACCGTGTTATGCACTCCTATAATATTTATAGGAGTTTTTTTATTGAGGAGGGTAATATGATAAATATAAAAGAAGATGAAAAACTTAATATATTAAACCATTCTTGTGCTCATTTACTAGCACAAGCTGTAAAACATTTATATCCAGAAGCTAAGTTTTGGGTAGGACCTGTAGTAGAAGAAGGATTCTATTATGATATTGATTTAGGTGATACTCGTTTAACAGAAGAAGATTTACCTAAAATAGAAAAAGAAATGAAAAAATGTTCTAAAGATGCTAAATTAATTAAAAGAGTAGAAATTTCAAAAAAAGAAGCATTAGAGCAATTCAAAGATGATCCATATAAAGTAGATTTAATATCTAGAATGGATGAAGATGATACTGTTATATCAATGTATACTCAAGGTGACTTTACTGATCTTTGTCGTGGGCCACATGTAGAAAATACTAAACTACTTAAAAATTTCAAATTATTAAAAGTAGCTGGTGCTTATTGGAAAGGCGATTCTAAAAATAAAATGCTTCAAAGAATTTATGGTATATGTTTTGAAACACCAGAAGACTTGGAAGCACATTTAAAAGAACTTGAAGAAGCAAAAGAAAGAGATCATAGAAAAATAGGAAAAGATTTAAATATTTTTGTAACTAATGATTTAATTGGTAAAGGGCTTCCAATGTATTTACCAAATGGATTTATTATTTGGAATCAACTTGAAAACTATATTAGAAATAAAGAATTAGATAGAGGATATTTACATGTTTTAACTCCACCTTTAGGTAATGTAGAGTTGTATAAGACTAGTGGACACTGGGATCACTATAAAGATGCAATGTTTCCTAAAATGGAAGTTGAAGGTGAAGAGTTTGTTCTTCGTCCTATGAATTGTCCTCATCATATGATGATTTATGGTAACTCAATTCATTCTTATAGAGATTTACCAATTCGTATTGCTGAAATTGCAAGAGATTGTAGATTTGAGACAAGTGGATCATTAAAAGGAATTGAAAGAGTTCGTACATTTTGTCAAAATGATTCTCATATATTTTGTACTCCAGAACAAATAGAAAGCGAGTTTAAAGGAGTAGTTGATTTAATTCTTGAAGTATATAAAGAATTAGGAATTAAGAAATATCGTTTTGAACTTTCTCTTAGAGATCCTGCTGATACAGTTAAGTATTATCCAGATGATGAAATGTGGAATAATGCAGAAAATAAATTACGTGAAGTATTAAATGATTTAGGAATTGAATATGTAGAAAAGATTGGTGAAGCAGCATTCTATGGACCTAAATTAGATGTTCAAGTAAAACCTGCTGTTGGAAATGAATACACACTTTCAACTTGTCAACTTGATTTCTGCTTACCAATGAAATTTGATTTAAATTATATTGATAAAGATGGAACTAAGAAAACGCCAGTAGTAATTCATAGAGCAATTTTTGGATCTATCGATAGATTTATGGCATTTTATTTAGAAGAGACTAAAGGAATTCTTCCACTTTGGCTTGCTCCTGTTCAAGTAATGGTTATGCCAGTTAACTCTGAATATCAAACTGAATATGCTGAAGAAGTAACAAAATGGTTAAAGAATAATCATATAAGAGTAGAACTAGATGCAAGAAATGAAAAATTATCATATCGTATGAGAGAAGGTCAAATGAGAAGAATACCATATACATTAATTCTTGGAGATAACGAAAAAAATGATCATATGATTAGCTATAGAGTATATGGAAAAAATGAAACTATAACAGTACCATGGGATGAATTCCTATCATTGTTAGAGAATGAAATTAAAGATAAAAAATTAATAGAAAAATAATTATACAAGTAGATTTAGCTAATATATCTTAATTGATATATTAGTTTTTTTATGTAAAGTACATAAAAAAGTATGTAAAAATATGGTTTATTTGCAGCATGATGATATAATTAAAATAGATAATAGGAGAATTATATGGAAAAGAAAAAAGAAAACACTACTAAAAAGAAAGTAGAACCAAAAAAATCGACTAAAAAGAAGCCTATAAAGAATAAAACAACAACTAGTAAAGTAGTAACTACAAAGAAAAATATAAAAAAGAAGAGTAAGGCTTTCACTTTAATTGAACTACTTGCAGTAATAATAATTCTTGGAATACTTATGATTATAGCTATACCTAGTGTAACTACTTACATTAGTGATTCAAGAAAAAATTCTTATATTGAT
>OCVV011358757.1_pt1 | contig 17215 bp, 18 predicted proteins | sample 1539721 | NCBI WGS metagenome assembly OCVV01 (sample SAMN02144230, study PRJEB22623) | gut metagenome | biome: sheep rumen | host: Ovis aries | place: New Zealand | reverse complement strand
TTCGCATAGTGTAGGCATACCCTTCGCATACCCTGGCAGCCCTTTTGGGTATGCCAAGGGGCTGGGTAGGAGCAGAGAAGGAGCAGAGTGCTTGCTGCCTGGGAGTAGGCTAACGGCTGTAAAACGCTACATTGAGTCTTAGCTCTCTTCCAAGGGTATCATCTACCTTATAAATGAAATGGCTTTCTCCTGTACACATTTCTGCGATATATGTGGCAAGTTTTGTTTCTTCCATAATCAAAGGATATTGCTTTGAAGCAGAGAGTACGATTACAGCATTGTCAAGAGTGCCATGCGCGAATGCTTCATAACTGGTTATAAGTTCCTTCAGATAGTCTGCTCTTACACTTTCATCTGCAGAATACGAATTGTAATCGTATTCTATATAATGATTGGAGTAGAACAATTTGCACAGGTCTTCGACAGTCATATTTACCACGTCTGTGTCTGATGGCAGATTTCGGGCCACAAATTCTCCAATCATGCCTATGCGATCCCAATACTCTCTTTGCTTCCGTTTTGTGTTGTTTTTTGCAGTCACCCTGAATGAAGGTGTCTTCATGAGCTCGTCTATAGATGGGACATTGCCGCCAGCCGCTTCAATAGTGCGTATAACATTCTTGGCACGTAAACGAATAATATCACGGTCAGTCAAATCTTCATCATAATATCCCAAGTTCTCACACCTTTTTTGTACTTGTTCCTCCGTGAATCCATAGAACGATGTATGCCAAAGGCAGCAAGCAGCGATTTCTGCCAGCGACTCAGTGACATCAGGTTCAATAATCAGTTCCATAGTCAGAGCTCCTTCCCATTTTTGTCCCTCAATGGGATGAACCGTTAAATGAGGCTCAGGCCAATCTTCATCTTGTTCTCCGTGACTCACAGTGGCGGTTTTATAGTAAGCATCCTCTGGATTTGGAGTCAGATGGCAGAGCATATCATAGTGTATCTTGTACAGGGCGAGACACCCTTTGCCCCCAGGATATTTTTCAATGTATGGTACTATCTCGTCAAACGAGACAGAATCGAGTAATTCCTTGTATGTCATATTAAACGCTTTTATCAATTTCAATATGTATTTCTGTTTCAAAATTTCTGACATAGATGAAATCCGTGATGGCAAACTTCATGTGGTCAAAGAGATTGTGGAAAGCGTCGGTAAGATGCAAATCTTTGGTCAGTTCTTTGTCAAGTCCCTCATTCCAATTGGGAGGTGGGCAATCCATCCCAGTGAAGGTATCAAAAGACTGATTAATGTCTCTTGGCAGAACAAGTGTGCTTAAAGTCACTCCTTTGTCATACAAGTGATTCCAACCGGTGTCACATAACGCTGTCCATAAGTCCTGTCTGTCATCGCATTGAACAGGATGAAGTTTCGGGTAGTCGTAGCTGAGATAGCATTCTGCCTCAATTTCAGCATCCTTGAAATCTGCATTGTCTTTGATGCTATTCCAGATTCGATGTGCCCTGTCATACATTTCTTTCAAAGCTTTTGTAAGAGCATCATTGAACGCAATGATGTCTGGCAAGATTTCCTTTTGATTAGCCAGTACCCTTTTGTTGATCATGTCCCTCCGCAGGGAGAGCAGGCAATCACACTCAGCATAATCGAAACAAGATGTTTCATACTTCATCATGATTTCATTTTCGACCAGTTGGATGTCGTCGTCATGTATATCTACCATAGTTTACGTTGTTTTGTATAGTGGAATCAGTATAAATTATCTTTATCAATGACTTGTTTGAACTCTTCGGGATAATGGGCTTTCAAATATGCCATCTGATATGCCATCCAAGTGTAACAAACAGCATGAGCCTTTTGGAAAGCGTACATACCTTTAGCCTCCATTTCATTCCATACCTTTTCAAGGGCATTCTTTTTGTGTCCATTCTTTATACCACCTTCTATGAAACGGGGCTTTAAGACAGAAAGCACATCCATCTTCCTTTTACCGAGGGCTTTTCTCAGCAAGTCGCTCTCGCCTCTATCGAAGTTGGCGATCAATCGGGAAAGCATCATGATTTGTTCCTGATAAACAATAATGCCATAAGTATTGTGAAGATACTTTTCCGAGCAAGGAATCATATACTTGACGGCTTTCTTGGAATGCTTTTGCCTGATGAAAGTTGCAATATAGTCCATTGGCCCTGGGCGATACATACAGTTCAAAATGACCAAATCCTCAAAGCATGTAGGATGAAGTTTTTGCAAGTATTTTTGCATTACTTTTGAGCTGAACTGAAACACGTCATCGGTTTGGCCTGTTTGGAAAAGTTCCATTGTCTTCTCATTATCAATCGGAATCTTTTCAATATCGAAATCCTTATCATAGTGAACTTTGACACTCGCACATATATCCCTCATCTGGGAAAGTGTTTTAAGACCAATGAAATCAAACTTTATAAGGCCGGTTTTTTCCACATTCCATCCGTCATACTGAACACATCTCAATATCTCATCATTGCCATTGGCATCCTCAACACCAATCGTTGCAATGGGAGCCCAATTGCTAACAGGTTCATTAGCGACTATAAATCCACAAGCATGAATACCAAGACCACGGATTTTTTTCTCCAACACAGCAGTATTTGCAAAGGCATTACGCAAAGGGTTCCCGACTTTTCGAATAGCTTTTCTTATCTCTGGTTCATATTTGATGTAATTCTTTATAGAACGCCAAGAATAACCTGACAGGAGTTCGTTAATAGCCAGAGTCTCAGGAGTATGCATTTGGTTTACTCTTGCTACCGTACTGAATGCATTAGCTGTTGAGAATGCGCGGAAAGAAACAACATGAGCGCAGCATTCCTTGCCATATATCTGCTGAAGTAATCCAAGAACATCTTCTCTACCTTCTTCGTCGAAGTCTATATCAATGTCTGGAAAAATCGTGCCTTCTGGACTTAGGAAACGTTCAAAGAGTAAATCATGTTTCAATGGGTCAATCTTAGTAATACCTAAACAATAACACACAAGACTACCAGCAGCTGAGCCACGTCCAGGGCCGACCCATACGCCAAGTTCAGATTGGGTGATGTTAATTACATCTTGTAAAAAGAGGAAATAGCCAGAAGCCGCTCTCTGCTTAATGATTTGCAGTTCAAACTTCAACCTATCAGTAACATCTTCAGGAAGCGATTCTCCATATATCTGTTTTGCTTTGGAAAAAGAAAGGTATTCCAGATAGTTGTCCTCCTTTTCCCTTCTCTCATTCCCGAAACCATTGGGAATGTAAATACCTGGAACGATGGGAGCATGGCGTATGTCATAGAACTCAACCTTGTCAAATATCTCCATCGTACTGGCTATAGCTTCCGGGACATCTGAGAACAACTCGCACATATGTTTTCTGCTTGTCAACCAGCGGAATTGAAGTATATCTGTTTTGGCAAATTCATCCATAGTCTTACCTGTAGTATAGCATTGTTGGATATTGTAAGCTGCCAAATCTTCAGGAGCAACATAATGAACATCATTTGTGGCTACAACCTTTACGCCATGCTCCTTCCCTTTTTGTATTAGAACGGCATTAACCTTTTGTTGTTCAAGCATCAAATAACTTGGTTTGTTGCTCTTTAAGTCATAATCAGCGCAGCGGTTTAGTTCCAGATAATAATCCTCACCAAAAGTTTGCTGATACCATCTAATGGTTTCCTCCAGACCTTCTATGTCACCCTTGGAAATCTTTGTAAAAACCTCACTACCAAAACTACCCGAGAGGACAATCAGCCCCTCGTGGTATTTCTCCAAATCCATACGGTCTGTTCTCGCAGCCGCATAGAATCCGTCAGTCCATGCATTACTCACAATTTTCATGAGGTTCTTATAGCCTGTCAAGTTCTTGGCAAGAACAGTAAGATGGAACCCTTTCGAATCCTTGAAACCATCTTTTTTGTCCTTAGACCCATTCTTAGCCACATATAGCTCACACCCGATGATAGGTTTGAAAAGTTTCTTGCCCTTCTCCTGTCTTTCGATATTAATGCGACTGACATAGTCGAAAAACTCCATGATACCAAACATATTGCCAGTATCAGTAATAGCAATACCTGGCATTCGTTCTTTAATGGCAGCATCCACCAATTCCCTGATACTGGCAATCCCAGCATTTATGGAGTAATGTGAGTGAACATTAAGATGTACAAATCGATAAGCTTTCATACGATAACACAATTTATAAGTTTATAATATTCTCGATGCAAAGAAAACAAAGACCCCTGCCAACTGGTGGCAGAGGTCTAAGGAAAAGTAATATATTATCGAAAAATAATATACTGTCAACGCGCAGGACGAGTGCTTATCTTCTTTCCATCCTTGCTCCATGTATAAATCCATACGCCTTTCTGGGATGTAAAAGAATCACCAGTCACAGAGAGAATTCTACCGACAGATGAATCCGTGAATGTATGAAGTTTCTTTCCTGTAGGGCTATAGGTGTGAATCCACACACCATGCTGCATAATGTAGAAGTCTGCACTGTAGCCTTTAAGTTCTCCGATTGTCGTGCTGACAGAATTTATCTTCTTGCCCCTGTCATCATAAATATAATACCAATCTCTCGTTGTTTCAATGTTACTAATCTTCTGTGCCTGTGTTTCCAGGGAACCAAGCATCACCACTAAGATAATTAGAATCTTCAGCATAAATTTGTTGTTCAATACTTTTGTATTCATAATATAATATATTAAAGGGTTAATATTTAAGTTAGTTGCAAAGTAAGCAAAGACCTCCGCCAACTGGTGGCAGAGGTCTAAGAAAAATTGTATTTTTGTATGAATTTATACAACAGGGTCAGAACAGAACTCTCTTCGCTTGCATTTCTTGCAATGCTTTCCTATCCATACTTCATCAAACTGGTTCATGGCCTGTTCGACAATTTCTGTGTCATCTGTAAGGATGCCAGCTTCAAAGTTTCTTTTATTGTCCGTCTTCATACCGATACCGGCACCAGTAAGGTTTGCGCTACCGATATATACTTCTTTTCCGTCAAAGACAAGCATCTTGAAATGAACACGAGGACATAGCACACGCTCCAAGCGGTCATACAGCACTGGGTACTTGTCGAAGTCCTCACGAAAGTTCGGTCCTGGCTCCTTTGCATGAATGAGCCTTACCTCCACACCACGCCGAATGAGTTGGGCGATAAGAGCAAGAAAAGGCTTCTTCTCTTTGCCTACATCAATATACAAGTCTTTTATGTCTGCAGTACCAATCCAAAGCATGTGCTTCACGGATTGAACCCGCGAAAGCACTTCTTTGTAGTGGGAGGAGTTGGAGATGAAATTTAACATTATGGTTTTTGCAGTTCTTCTTTTAGAGGAATTTCTTTTCTCAAAAATTCATACATCTCATATCCGTGTTTCGGAATCATGTCTTTATTCCAAGCATTTTTACAGTCTTTGTAAGCCATCAATAATTTAAGACTTTCTATGGTTCCATTGACACTTTTAAAAAAGGACTCGACATGGGCTTTCTTTACTTCATATGAAGAATTACTCAATGCAGAATTTAAGCCCTGAGAAATCATAACGAGGTTTCCAAAGCTGTTTCTGAGGTCTGTATCAGCTTGGTTTTTCTCGTCCCATTTGAGGTAAGATTCACTTTTGGGGTGTTGCGGTGCTATATGTTCGATACTTCTATTCCTAATGAACACGTAGTTTTCTGCAACATCTAAAAGAACAGAGTCCTCGTCATTTTTGAACAGTTCTTTTCTTTGTTCCCAAATTGCAAAGTCAAGGCGCCAGAACCAATAACGAATTTCCCTATCGTAGCATAGGTCATTATACTTTGGCAGAGGATTCAACTGATCGCATTCACTCTTTAGATGATGGAATAAGTCTGTGCAACTTGGAAATTGAGAAGCCTTGACGGTGACATCCATTAGCCAGCCAAACCAACGATAGTTAGTCATATTTGAAGATGAAACATAAAGGAATGATTCAAACATCAAGAGCGTTTTCAGGTCTGAATTATCGTTCGAATTAATGTTCATGTCAAGGCTATATCCATATTCTAAAGAACGTACAAAAGTGACGTCTAATGCTACTCTGCAATGAATAAGCATCTCTAAGAATTCCTTCAACTCATCTTTGTTAACCTTCTCCCCCTCATATGGAAGAAAATCCATGAAGGTATCTAATAGATTGCTTTGATTGAAGAAATCTTCCAATTTAGGAGAGAAACTTGGATTCTTACTTTTCTTATAATAGTAAAGAACCTGAAGTAGAAATTGAGGGAATCGCAGCACACATCTCATTCCATTATTATAACGCGAGGACTCTCTCGGTTTTTGATCGGAAGGAGAAATATTTTTGATTAAAACTCCTGCCATTTCTTGGTCAGAATCCGATATGGGAACTATGGTGGAAAAAGAATCAGCAGAGGTAAATAAGCCTTTTGTCTTTCTATTATAATAATCCTCATCCTTTTCGTTTTCTTTCTGTTTTATTAAAATGGTATCAACATCAGCAACTCTGTTCCATATAGACATGAAGAAACTAACATCACCCTCAAGTTTGCTGAGCATTTTAACTTTTAGGATTTCATGCTGTTCAAGATTCTTTCCGCTACTATTCATACGCTCAAAATACTTATTGAGGTCAACAGGTGTATAAGTAGAAGGTAATGGTACTATGAAAAAACTTGTGTGTTCATAAACGTATTGGGCATATTTCCTAGCATCAAACATATTCTTGCTTTCGTTTTCCTTCATGAACTTAAGAATAGCATTTACAGCAATTCTCATTTTGGAATTTGCCAATTCCCCATTATACTCATAATCCTTGCTGATTAACATATCCAAATACATTTCGTCAGACTTGCGTGAAACGAATGACAAACGCTTAGTATTTGTTCCTGTTTTAAGGAATTTCTTCCATTCATCATAATAGTTTTGCATTACACAACCAATAAGTGTCATAACGGTAAATCGCTGTTGTCCGTCAACCAGTTGGAGGTGATTTCCATTCATATTTGCACATGTGGCTGTTAACATACCAATATAATAATCAGCATTTTTATCTGCTATAAAGGAACGTTTCAAGTCTTCAAGTAATTGCTCAACGTTTTCTTTATTCCATTCAAACAATCGCTGATACAATGGTATAGTACAGGTTTTATCTTTGGAGACTATATCTTTAGGCGTATATTTCATAGTTTCATATTTTTGATGGATTCAACATAAATATTATGACGTATCTTTTCTCTACATTCAAGAACCTTCCTGCGCATTGTTCGCTGTACAGGTTTCATTTCTTGCATATATTTGACAGGAAAGTCTCTTACAACATTGAACATCTCTGCAAGAAAGAATGTAGGAGAAGTCGCTCTATCTATCATAAGCATTACACCATTTTTACTTACGAATTTCGAGATGCCAAGTCGTTGTGCGCGGTCTGTTTCATATCTATTTTGTAAAATAAAACGGAGTATTAAAACGGTAGCGTCTGCTAAACAATGCTCTCCAAACTTCTCATAATAACCAAACATTAGTGCTTCTATAACATTCCTGTACCATATGGTACTACCATCTGAAGTAAACACATCATGCACAGTAATGTATTCTGTGGTCTTAACAAACTGCTCGTATTTGGAAAGATGTATTTCTACGTAGGAGAAAAAATGAGTTCCTCCCTGAATCGGCTCATTAAAATAAAACTGTTCACCAAAAGGAGGAATTTCTGGCATTATGAGGGCTGCTTCATATTCGTTCTTTATATGGCGATCATTGTCTTTAGTTTCAGGACTCTGCATCTTCATCCATTGACGCAGATTAAATAAGTAAGTATCAAGCATTCTATCATATCCAGGGGCAGGATTGTTATCTGACACGCTCTCCTGTCCTTTCTTTACCATAGTATTCCAAACCTCAGCTGCCTTGTATGACTGTCTTTCTTGGAATTCAGGAATAAAACGCAGATGATGTGCTTTCAATAAGTCATAGTCGGTAAGAGTGACACCTCTGGAATTTTCATTAGAGAAAAATGTATAGGCTAAATCAAGAGATGAGTTTTTCAACATTAGCACGCTAAACTCTATGTGTTGGAGTAATGCCGAAACAAACTTGTTCTTTTCCGATATATGTTTACGAACATAATTTTCAATAAGATATTTATTATAAGCCACGTAACTTCGCGCTTTACTGTCTTCAAAACCTTGTGACATAAGGCAAGACTCTTGTCCCAGAAAGTTAAGTAGAAGTGAAAGTGTTACAAGTCGTTGCTGACCATCAATAATATCGTATACTCCATCGTGAAAATGCAGGATAATACTACCAAGTCGATAAGGAGTATTGCCTATTGGCTGTGATAGATGTGCATTCAGGTCTTCCAACAAACATTTGACGTTTTTTTCTTCCCAACAATAGATGCGCTGATAATCTGGAATATGCAAATTCCTTATCAAAACATCCTTGAGAGAGAGGATTTCCATATCAATGTTTTGAGCAGGCAATAATGCGTCGTCTACTTTTAACGACAAGAGCTTTTGTTCGTTGTTATTCCTATTTATAAAATCTTTTATTTTGGGGTCAAAGTACTCAATAACTGTTTTGAGTTTTTCTAGCAAATCCCCTTCGTTTATGTTGCCTAATTGTACACATCTCACAGAACATTCACCCCAATAGGACCATTCATAGTTATTGTCTGTTTCTGTAACTCGTTCAAGATAATCTACCAATTCTTGATTTGCTGGTATTGTAACGCCTTCGTCTTTTGAGTCGGAGTCTTCAAAATGAAGTTCAATATGATTATTGATTATTTCGTAGTGTAAATATGGATCTTTAATAGGAATGGATATCTGTATGTATCTATTCTCATCACGCATACGTGATGAGTCATTTGTGTAATTGCATATAACCTTCTTTTCAGGCCAATGTTCTTTTACATAATCCTCAACTTTTTTGTTAACCGAACATTTTATTCTCATGAGACAATAATTTAAATTGTTTGTATGCCTTTGATTTTTACATTTTCTCTCAGAATATTTTTACTCAACCTAAGATATATGTATATTTAGTCCAACTTCTCAAATTCAAAATCATTCACTGAGCAGCATGCTTTCTTGTAGTCAAATTGATACATACGCATATACTGCTCTTTTATAAAATTTCTCTTGCTATCCATGCACATGCTTCCTCAGTTGCGATGTTCTGCATGAACTCATTGCTTAATGTTTTTGTTGCCATAATCCTAATTTATTGAATTAACAAATGAATGATGCTGCAAAGAAAGCAAAAACCTCTGACAAATGGTGGCAGAGGTCTGTGAATAATAAGAATGAAGCATTATTCTTCACTTATTCCCAAGCGTATTCCCCATTTTGTTTCACGAACACTCTGGAAATGTTATATGCTGTTTGAAAATCTTGAACTTCGTAATAGTAATAATTCCAAACCTGGGTTATCAATTTATGAATACCCCTTCCGCCATTCGCTGAATAGCTGTATCCACTTTGTGTTAGAATACCATTCATGTTGAAAAGCAATTGCAAATCTTTTCCACTCATCACCATATTATTTCTCATCAGAGTTTTTGCCAAATCCGCTAGAAAAACTCTTTTATGTTGTATGGAGGATTTTTCAAATGCAACATCTTGTCCTGCCCAATCTGCTGTACAAGACGGAATAGACTTCCATATTTGAAATCGTTCTATGATTTTAATTACTTCTTCTACGTATATAGAGATTGATTTCCCGCTATATAAGCCCATCCAGGTGGGATGAGGCAGTGCTATGATATGAACATTATCATCACGAAGATAATGATAACGTATCTTCATTTCCTCATTAACGTCTAAGGTCAATACTGATTTTTTCTTCTCAAGAGGTATCCCAAGTGAACGAACCATTTCATCACTATTGATATAATTCTGTTCAACATTCCGATTTAGGATAAATATCAGTTTGGGACATAAAGATTGGGTCAGATTATTTATTGAATCAAAGCAAATACTAGCTTCTTTGACTTTCTCCCATACATTGTAATCTACACCATTAGGCATGGCACTCACACCATATCTTTCAATTGAATTTGAGTTACCCCATACAAACGATGTAAGCAACTCGGGATTTGTTCGTTTTTCAACTAAATCCGCAAATTCTATCTGATAAAATTTTGAAAGGAATTGTAAGATAAACCCCCAAAATGTTGAAGTATAGTTTCTTGGCCAAGTTAGATATTCCAAAGAATTAATGGTATCCTCATTTAGAACTACTGCTTTTGCTGGACTAGATTTTACTGTCTCGCAGAATTCTTCAATATCCGACCATCCGTATGTCTCCATCCCGATGAATGCAATTCGATACTTCGATTTCTCATAATTATGTCCCATGATTGGAATATGAGGTGCTGGTATGCCTTCGACATTCAATCCGTCTATTGCTTTAAAAAAAAGTTCAGCCAATGGAGCATATTGCTCAATCAACCTATTTCTTAGTTTATCCATATCTCTACATTTGATTCAAGAATTCTATCAGATAATTACGAACGGCCTTTTCTTGTCCGCATTGCCTTAAATAACGTGGATGATAGCATCTGTATGCAACTGGAAGCTCAGTGTTAAGGAATATGATTCTCACCATATTCTTCAGCCCATTTACTGGAGATGTTTTGAAGTCACCAAAAACTTGTTGAATTCTCCAATCATATTTTGGTCCGGTCAAAAACAGAATTACGTCAGGATTAGTAATAGAAACCTCTTCTGGGATGACAGGAAAATACCGCAGCGTCAATTCATTTATAGTGTCATCACATCCTGGCCCATACTTCTTGCCGATCTTGACGATATTATTGCAAATAAAGCCAATTTTAGGACATGCGTTTTTTAGAGAATTGATAAACTGCCAATATGGGGAATTATATCCTCCGTTGTTTACGAAGCCTGCGTATATGCGTAGTATAGCTTCTATAGTAGCAGACTCGGGGTCGTTATCATATTCATTTCCCCATCCTTGCGTCTCTTGACCACATATCATAACTCTTTTAGCCTTACTACGATAATCATTTGGTTCAACTAAAAGGAAAGGATTGGCTGGCTCTATATTTGGATTTCTCCTGATATTTTGGAGATAATCATTCCAGTATTTTTGATAAACATCCTTTAATGTTCTCATTGTTGCAAAATGTTTTGGAATAATGTATGACAAAATCTCTCTTGATATCCATGCATATGAATCTGCATCGGCGAGGGCGTTATTCATTTCTCTGATTGATCAAGTTCACTACGACCTTCACCATCACATCCTTCTCTTCTGTCTTGCTCTCTGCTATCATCAGAGTCAAGGCTACAAGGGTGTTATCAGCCAAGCGTTTTGTGCCGTCTGGACGATAGAGTATGCGGTTGTTGTTTAGGAACCAACGGAAATGATAACATCGAGGTCGTAATATTTCACGATACGAGATACCTTCCTCTTTCCCTCTTGTTGAACTGTCAAGTATTCCTTGACTGTTCCCTCCTTCTTGAGTTCACCTTCCTTATATAAATTATTAAGGTGTAGGCTTACGTTTTGTTTAGTAGTTTGGAACAATTCAACCATCTGAGCTTGTGTCAGCCAAACCGTCTCGTTTTCCAGACGGACATCAATCTGTGTCTGTCCGTCCTCCGTCTGATATATGATAATCTTGTCCTCTTCCATATTGTTTATTATATAATGTAATTGTTCTTAGAGTATTTCTCTTGCAATCCACGCACAGGCTTCTGCGTCGGCGAGGGCGTGGTGGTGGTTCTCAAGGTAATAGCCGCAGGCCGCGGCTACGGTGTGGAGCTGGTGGTTTTCCAAATCGGGGAGCACTCGTCGCGAAACGCAAAGCGTGTCGTAGAACTCATAATCTGGGTAATCCATCTGATAGACACGGAACACAGCCTTGAGACAACTTTCGTCGAATCGTTTGTTGTGGGCGACAAGGGGCAGTCCTTCTATCAGGGGTTCTATCTGTGCCCATACTTTGGGGAATAGTGGTGCATCGCAGGTGTCTTTGCGACAAAGGCCGTGTACTTGGCTGCACCAATAATTGTAGTAGTTTGGTTCTGGCTGGATGAGAGAGTAGAAGGTATCTACTATCTCGCCATTGCGTACAATGACTATCCCGACAGAGCAGACAGAGCTGCGTTCGTTGTTGGCTGTTTCGAAATCTATTGCTGCAAAATCCTGCATATTTAATCCTCCTGGTATTTAGATAATATAGGCTGCACTCGACAAAAATCAAACGAGTTTGTTTTTGTTCTCGTTGGCACTATATTTGTTCCACATTCTTTTAATCTTGCCGGCAATCTCTTCGCGGAGCCAGAGGGGTTCCAGTACCTCTATGTCCTCGCCGTTCCAGAGGATTTCCTGCATGAAGTCAAACGAAGGACGCAGCTTGTAGGCAAAGATACTGTATTCTTCATTCTTCTCTATCTCATCCTGTGTCTCATGAATCTTGAGATCACGGATATAGTTGGCTTGTCCTGCTGAAACCTTTAGCTTTACAGTCTGAGGCTCAATGCTCTGGTCAGCAATGATTCCAAAGCAGCCGTTAAAGTATTCCTGTGGTGTCCAGTCCTTTGGCATCTGGAATGTCTGGTCGGTGGTGTGCAGATGGTTGATGCGGTCAAGGGCATAGATGCGTGGACCTTTATCGTAATAATAGGAATATGTGCTCCTGCCTACCATATACCAGCGTTGACGGAAAAGTTTGACGCAGTAGGGTTGAACATCGAAGTTGTTTTCCTCGTCTTTCCAGTAGCTGTGATAGGTGATGTTGAGTACGCGGTTTTCCTTCATTGCCTGGATGATGGGCTGCAGATAATTTTGTCCTGATGGGATATACTCCAGAATGATACGGTCTTTGATGCTCTGGCTGTTGGCCAACGCGTTGCTGACACAGAATGTATTGTAGAGCCATGAGCGGAGTCCATTCTTGCTAATGTCATCCACGTTTTCGATATAGTATCGGTATTCTCCCTTGTTCTCGTTGACGATGTTGATACCGAACATATCCCAGATGACGTAGCGCCAGTTGTCGAAGGTGCGCTTGGGGATGTCCACACCTCTGCTGATGTCATCGCGCAGCCATCGCTCGTTCAGTTCTCGAAAGGAAATCTTTCGTTTGCGATAGATTGTTTCTATCACCCAGACGTATTTGCTAATCAGGCTTTGTCCTCGATTGTTGTCCATATTATTTTGTTTTTGGGGGCAAAAGTAGGTAAATGGTACGCCATTTTGTGGCAGAGGTTAAAATTATTTATAAAGAATCTGCTTGCTGTCCACTTACTCTGGTTGGTAGATCTGGCCGATGAGGAAGTCCTGGAGCTGGAGTTTGAACCACTGGGAATAGCTGTGGTCGTGGTTGAGCATGCAGTATGTGTTGGTGGTTGTGGGGGTGTTGCTATTGGCTTTGCGGAAGACGAGGATGTGGCGCTTGGGGGGATTGTCGGGCAGGGAGAGTATTATGTTGTTTTCTATGAGGTGAAAACCTGCCTGATAGCAGATGTTGCAGAAGTTGTCGAGTACTTCGGGGGGTAGGATGACTGAGAGGTGTCCGCCGTCATCGAGCATGTGATACGAGCGGCTGATGAGTATGTCGAAGGGTAGGGACGAGGTGTGGCGTGCGCGCTGACGCTGTATGCTGGGACATTCCAGGGACTTGTCGAAGTATGGCGGATTGCATACAATGGCGTCAAATTTGTGCTGTGGCTCGTAGTACTGCAATGCTATGTGGTGTAGGGTAATGCGGTCGCGCCAGGGTGAGTTGCTGAAATTGGCTGTAGCATCGATGATGGCGTTTTCGTCTATTTCGATGGCGGTGAGTCGGGCTTGGGGAAAGCGCTGTGCCATCATGAGTGCGAGTATGCCTGTGCCCGTGCCTATGTCCAGAATGTGCTTACCGCCGTATGCCATGGTGCCGAGCAGGTCGCTGTCGGTGCCGACCTTCATCCCGGCATGCGTCTGGTCGATGCTGAACTGGCGGAAACGAAAACATTTACGATGTACCATGGACGATGGACGATGTACGATGGACGATGTACGATGTACGATGTATGATGGACGATGTACGATGGACGATGTATGATGGACGATGTACGATGTACGATGGACGATGTACGATGGACGATGTACGATGTACGATGTACGATGGACGGTTTATGGTTTGGGCTTTAACCCTTTAACTTTTCAACCTTTTAACTTTTCAACCTTTTAACTCTTTAACTCTTTAACCCTTTAACTCGTTAACTCTTTAACCTTTTAACCCTTTAACCCCTAACCGCTAACCCCTAACCGCTAACCTTTCAGCTTTTCAAGTATGTTTTCAGTTGCTCGTATGTGAGTGTAACGCTTTGTTTGCCAAGGGCGTAGCATGCTATGTCGTAGGGATTGAAAACGAATGTTATGCCGTGTTTGCCGATGTAGAAATTGTCGGTCAGGATCATTTCGCGGATTCCTATGAATCCCTGGTCTTCCAATTGCTGTATGCTGTTGCATTCGAACTGTTGCATCAGGTCCTGGACAATAAGTTGTATAATATCTTTCTGCCTGCTGAGATCCAGTACCTGGTCAAGAGTAAAGAGGTGGCCGGTGCTGCGGGAAAAGTTCAGGTATCTGATGCTGTGGTATCCGTGTGCTCCGCCTGTATATACGTAGCTTGTGGCTGCGTATGTGATAATGCTGTCGGGATTGTCGTCCAAGAACCAGCCCTGATGCTCGAAACTGAAGACCATGTCGGCAAAATATTCGCCGCCCTGTGCTTGCATCTCGGTAATTTCGGGTTTGTACTTTTCGTATGTTTGTTTCAGGTACATGTGCATTGACTCACGTACATTGCTGTTGCGCCCTTGTTCCAAAATATGCTGACTGATACTGGCATTGATGCTGTCGGCTGCCGTGCTGTTTCCCGTCATGAACTGCAGTTGGCACGAGATTTCCATCAGCTTGTCCTTGCGCACAAGTTCCATACTGTCTATAACGAGCTGGGTACACATGGTGCTGTCTGCCCGACTGTTGTTGTCCTGGCTGTTGTCTTTCTTGCTTCCTGTGCACGATGCTATTGCGATGATGGCTGATAATAGAATGTATTTTTTCATGTTCTTTTCTTGATAATTATGCTGATAGCCATAGACATGCCCAGGATAAACGGATAGTACATATATGGGAGTATGCTTATCGGGTTGATGCCTGCCAGTCCTGCGGCAATCAGTATCTGTGCTCCCCATGGGATGATTCCCTGTGCAAAACAGGACATTGTGTCCAGTATCGAGGCTGTGCGGCGTGGGGCGATGTGGAATCGCTGCGCGATGTTGCGTGCAACAGGGCCGACTGCCAGAATGGCTATCGTGTTGTTGGCGGTGAGCATGTCCACGGCTATTACGGCTGTCGATATGCTTGCTTCGGCTGCGCGTGGACCTCGTATGTGGCGGCATAGGGTGTTGACGGTCTTGTCAATAATTCCACGGCTCGCAAGCCATTTTATGATGGCTGCTGCACAGATGGTAAAGATTATCAGGTCATGCATGCTCTGTGTTCCGTCCCACATGGCTTCCCAGATGCCTGACAATGTCAGGGTTTCCTGCGCCAGTGCTATAATGGATGCGCACAGAATGCCTGCAATCAGTACGAGGACGACGTGTACTCCGCACAGGGCCAGGATAAAAATCGTGGCGTATGGCAGGATGTGCAGGGTATTGATGTTATGTATGTCGGATGTCTGGTGTATATTGTTGCCCAATACGCAATACAGAATCAGGGTGACGAGTGCGGCGGGAAGCGCTATGCGTATGTTGGCAAGGAACTTTTCCTTCATCCGGCATCCCTGTGTACGTGTCGCCATGATGGTGGTGTCGGAGATGAAGCTGAGGTTGTCGCCCCAGAAACTGCCTCCGACAATGGCCGCCGTAAGCAGTGGCAGGGAAAGGCCCTCGCGTTGGGCAATGCCTGCTGCAATGGGGGTGAGTGCTGCTATCGTACCGCAGCTGGTTCCGATGCTGATGCTTACGATGCACGATGCCGTGAACAGTCCTGCCAGAATCAGTTTGTCAGGCAGTATTAGCAGGCTGAGGTTTACGACACTGTCCACACATCCCATGCGGTTGGCTGTCATCGAGAATGCTCCCGCAAGGACGAAGACAAGCAGCATGAGCAGGATGTCGTTGTCGTTTTTGGTTGTATTGTTTTGTGGCATATTGAGCGCAAAAGTACAAATAAATTGTCGAATGGGGTGATAGTATGCTCAAAAAAATGTAACTTTGCGGTCGCTAAATATATATTAGTAAGGTGGGTAAAAGTAAAATAAAGAATAATTGGCAATTGATTCCGGGGTTGCCTGCGACCGAGATGGACCGCCGCATCCTGGAGTTTCAGGAACGCGGAAAACTGTGTCCGACACGTGACCTGATAAAGACCAAGGAACAGATCGAGGGCATCCGCCGTGCCGGTGAGCTGAATACTGCCGTGCTGGATGCTGTTGCCGAAAAAATACGGGAGGGTATGACTACGCTGGAGATTGACAGGATAGTGTATGACTATACCGTTTCTCATGGTGGTATTCCGGCTCCGTTGAATTACGAGGGTTATCCCAAAAGCTGCTGTACCAGCATTAACGAGGTGGTGTGCCACGGTATTCCAAAGGAAGAGGATGTCCTGCAGGAGGGTGATATCATAAACGTGGACTGTACGACCATCCTGGACGGGTATTATGCAGATGCGAGCCGGATGTTTGTCATCGGCAAGACCGATCCGCGACGGCAGCGTCTGGTGGATGTTGCATGGGAGTGTCTGAAGGTTGGTGAGAAGGTGTGCGAGAGACCGTACGTCTTTGTCGGTGACCTGGGGAATGCCATTGCCAAGCATGCTCATGCAAACGGGTACAGCGTGGTGCGTGACCTGTGCGGGCATGGTGTGGGGTGCAAGTTCCACGAGGACCCGGAGGTGGAGCATTATGGCCACAAGGGTACGGGCATGTTGCTGGTACCGGGTATGACTTTCACCATAGAGCCTATGATTAACATGGGTACGTGGCGAGTGTTCGTGGACGAGGATGACCCGTATGGGTGGGAGGTAATCAGCGAGGACGAACTGCCCAGTGCCCAGTGGGAACATACGTATGTGATGACGGAAAACGGTGTTGAAATACTGACGCATTAAGTAATTCTTAATTCATAATTGAAGCTGCGCTTCGAGCCTGCTATCGCTCAGCAATACTCAAACGAGCTTAGTATTGCGCTCGCTTAATCGCAGCCTTC
>OCVV011242951.1_pt1 | contig 17221 bp, 13 predicted proteins | sample 1539721 | NCBI WGS metagenome assembly OCVV01 (sample SAMN02144230, study PRJEB22623) | gut metagenome | biome: sheep rumen | host: Ovis aries | place: New Zealand | reverse complement strand
AAAGAAAAAATGAAAGGTGAAATCTCAGAGTTCCAACGCGAGATTGAACGATTTCAGATGGGGATTGATATTCTTGAGGCATACCCTATTGTCTTGAAGAGCTTCGTTCTCATGAATAAAGCATTTTTAGCAACATCCAAGAAGTACAATACATGGAGATTGTTCCAGATCGTTTTTATTGTTTCTCTTGTTCCAGACATTGTGGCTTGTGATGACAATATCATGCCGCCGGAAGAGAAGCAAAAAACAACACTTAGTGAGGTGTCTCTTCTTTACTTCCCAACAGGTGGTGGTAAAACGGAGGCGTTTCTTGGCGTTTTGGTTTTTAACCTGTTCTTTGATAGATTTAGAGGCAAAGATTGTGGTGTCACTTCTATTTTGAGATACCCTTTGAGACTCCTTTCTGTCCAGCAGGTTCAGCGTCTAGCGAACACACTAGCTCAAGCTGAACTGCTTCGTAGAGCAGATCCGCTAATCAGTGATACCGAAGAGTTTTCACTTGGATACTTTGTTGGTGATGGAAATACTCCCAACATAATTGGTAGAGAACGCGCATTACGGTATCGAGGGATGACTCAGGAAGAGATTGATGAGGAAAGGATCTTAGACATTTGTCCATTTTGCGGACAGTCGACTGTGCATCTCAAATTCAATGAAGAAACATATAGGCTGATGCATTTTTGTACGAATCCTAATTGTCCTTCTGGAGAGGTTCTACCGGTGTATATGGTGGATTCGGAAATATACCGATATCTTCCATCTGCAATAATTAGTACAGTCGATAAGCTTGCAATACTTGGGAACAATCCGAGCTTCCGTAATATTCTATCCGGAGCTTCAATGCGCTGTCCCAGACATGGCTTTACTTCTACAAGACGCTGTCTCGTAAGTCAAGCAGGTACAGAATTCTGTAATGAAGAAGTACAGAACTTTGAAGAAGTAAAGATGTATGATCCGGCACCGACGCTTTTTATTCAAGATGAATTGCACCTTATTCGTGAATCGCTGGGCACCTATGCCTCGCATTATGAATCATTTATTGATTATTTCGTCCAGAATGTGTCACCGTCTAAACGAAGAATCAAGATAATAGGAGCAACTGCAACGATTTCCTCTTATGAAGAACAAATTATGCAGTTATATGGCGGACGTGCTCCGATTCGATTTCCATGTGCTTCTCCGTATCCAAATAAGAATTTCTATTCTTTTATTGATGAATCGGATACACAAAGATTGATCATGGGATATGCGCCTTACGGAAAAGCAATAATCAATTCGGTCGTATACTCGCTCAAATATATGAGAGAGGTAGTATATAAGTATCTTTCAGCACCAGAGAGAGTATTGTCAATACCTGGAATGACAATCACAACGGAGGAAGAAGCTCTCAAGATTCTTGAAGACTATTGGATTTTCCTTGAGTATAACAATGTGAAACGAGACGGCAATAATGTTGAGGGAGCTTTAGAAACACCGATAAACGTTGAACTGCGAAAAGAAAAAGTTCCAGAGTTTAAAACAAGAAAAATGACGGGAGATGAATCGTTCCAGGATGTGCGAGAGGTACTTGCTCAGGTTGAAAATACGGATAACGTATTTGATGGGATCAATCTAATTGCAGCTACTTCTATGATTTCCCACGGTGTTGACGCAGATCGGTTCAATGTTATGTTCTTTTACGGAATACCCGGAAACACTGCGGAATACATTCAGGCATACTCTCGAACAGGAAGAAGATACTCCAGCGTTGTCGTCGACATTATTAGGCCGTCGAGAGAAACTGATCGAAGCTACTTAAATAATTTTGTGAATTTTCATAAGTTTAAAGACATCTTAGTCGAGCCGGTACCGATTAATCGTTGGGCAACGAAAGCAATTGGAGGGACTCTACCGGGAATATTCACGGGGCTTCTCTTTACGCAATATGATCCATCGATTCAATATAGCGTTGGTTCACTGTTTAAGATGCGAAATATTAAAAAGGCTATTCAGCAGGGATTAATTCAGAGGGATTCTGTTCTTAATCAATTGCTTCAGGCATATGGTTGTGAGGCGAACGGAGATGTAGTTGATCTTGGTAATCAATATCGAGAAAGCATTGAGTCCTTCACAGATAATATCTTCACAGAAATAGTGGATCGAAATTGGACTGAAGAGGGAATTTTCGAAGGGTTTACGCTTATGGGATACCATATTATGAATAGCCTGCGAGATACAGATGCTCAACTAATCATTGAGCTTGAGTAAGGGAGGGAGAAAAATGGGTTCTGACAGACAGATGAAGCGTGGGAAAGCACAATCTCTCTACAAATATCTACCGGACTCTTGGATCGACTTCTCTGTACGTGGAAAAGATCGTAAGCAGTATATTGCAAAGGTAGATCACTGGAACAGTGAAAAGTTGGATGGAATTAACTCTAAGCGTTTGATTCGTACAGTAAATCATGCTGTTCAATCATATGCAGCTCAAGGAACAGGAGGTAGCTCTGTAAATCCGGTCTCGGGATTTGGCGCCGAGTTAACGCAAGAAAATTGTGATGTTTTAACACCCAAAGTATCTGATGTTGAACGAGGAATAATTGCAAAAATCAGTCCACTGACTTTTTATTGCAAGAAATGTAAGAAGGTTTACCAATTCAATAGTGAAGACTCCTACAATCGGAATCATCGCTGTAAGGATTGTCATATTGAGCTTACTCAATTCCGACAAATATATTTCTGTAAGTGTGGTTATGCAACTGATAAGCATCCAAGATGTCGGACACATGGTTTTAGTGATCTGTATTGGGATGGAGAATATAATTTTACATGTCGTACATGTAAAAAGAAAATATCTATGCAGGCAAAATGCCCGGAATGTAACGCTATTCTCGGAGCGAAGGTTGCTCTCGATCCTTCGCAGTATTTTACTTATAGTCTAAGCCTTATTGACTTGATTGATGAAAAACTGGAGCGTTTCATATCAGAAACAGATTATGGAAAGTACATCACAATTGCATTCTTCCTTGGGAGAATAACTCGTGATCAGTTAGAAGAAGTGATTAATAAGGGCATAACCACAGATCCAGAGGAATACGCCAAAGAATATGATAAGAACTATCAGATGTTTATGGGTGTATTCAATGATGAGAATAATGCTGCAAATGCTGCAAAAGCAATGACTGATAAAAACTGCGGTAATACCTATGCTCCTATCATTGATGAGATAAAGGGTAAACTTTATACAACAACAGAAAACGTTGATCAACTTGCGGAGATGATCTTAGAGCATAGTATGGTTAAAGAACTCAAGGATCACGCTACTCTGGAAACAGCAATCAAAGTTGCTCAGTCTCTAAACACAAACGCAAACCCGGAATCATTCAGGGAAATTGCAAAGCGATTTGGAATTCATCATGTGAGAGCGTGCGACAAAATTCCTTTTGTTTCTTGTTCTTATGGGTACACCCGAGTAAAAAGTGAGTACGAGGATGGTGTACAGCTTCATGCATTCAAGGAAGAAAAAAATGGCAGAAAGAACATATATGCTACTCGTATGAACACGGAAGGAGTATTGTTTGAATTTGACAGGACGGCTATCCTCAAATGGCTTATTAAAAATGAATTTGTCGATTCTGAGAATGCTCCGGATCTTAGCTCAGAAGAAGCTGTGAAGCTTTGGTTCATTAATAATATAAGGCCAGAAGAAATTCACCCTTTCACTACAATAAGCGAAGAAACAACTCCTGAAACATATTTTGTGTATCGCCTGATCCATTCGATATCTCACTTACTGATTAGAGCTGCGGCTGATATTGGAGGTCTTGGCAAGGATTCATTGTCAGAATACATTTTTCCTGGTGTGCCTGCGGTCCTTATCTATGTTCAGAATTCTCAGGGTTTTAATCTGGGGTCGCTTTTCAACACGTTTGAGGCATATTTTGATAAGTGGCTGCTCCGGGCAAACAGTTGTGCTCAGAAATGTGTTTTCGATCCGATCTGCATTGAGCGCCATAAAGCATGCACGGGGTGTTTATTTCTAAATGAAGTGTCTTGCCAGCATTTCAACAAAGATCTCGATCGTTCACTCATAATTGGTCATGTAGATAAACAGACCAAAAAGCAGGTAATTGGATTCTGGGAGGAAGAATAATATGGCAGTAATGCATCCAACAGATTTAGAGAATTACGAATGTACTGCTACAGAGCGGGAAATGTATGAGGCGTTTCGCGATCAACTTCTTCCAAAATATCAGGTGTTTTATTCGATCCGTTGGTTTGAGACAAACGAAGAGAATAAGCGTGTTGATAGTGAATGTGATTTTCTGGTTTTTGATCCGTCCTTTGGATTTTTAACCATAGAAGTTAAAGGTGGGATTGGGATTGAAATAGAAAATGGGAAATGGTTTTTAAACGAGTATTCGGATAGATATGTTCAATCACGGAGAGAGCTCAAATGTAGTCCGTATGAACAGGCCGAGAAAAGTATGCGCCATTTCTATAACTATTTTGCTGATGAGTTCCATCAATCATTTAACGGTGTATATGGATTTGCAGTTGCGTTTCCACGTTACACTATTGACTCTGCACTTTCAGCAGATGCACCTATGGAGTTGACCATTGATATCGGGGATATGCAAAACCTCGGGAAACGAATCAATGAGATTTTTCATTATTGGCGCAATCGAAGGAACATTAATATCCCGTTTTCACCAGACCAGAAAACACGTTTTATCAATACAATAAATAAGCGCATAGCTCTATCAGCTGCGGCGGGTGCTTTGATCCAGATTAAAGAAAAAGAGTTTTCAAAGATAGATTTTATGCAGGATGCGATTCTTGACGTTCTCTACCATTATCACCAAGTAAGAATACTTGGTGGGGCTGGAACGGGAAAAACATTTATTGCAATTAAAAAGGCCATTAGAGATATTAAAGCTGGTAAAAACGTACTGTTTCTTTGCTGTAATGAGGAACTATCAGTATTCGTAAAAGATAAACTTAACAGTACAGATCTGATTGATTTTCGTACATATGAAGAGTTGATGAGAGATATTGTCGGTGATCGGTTTGATTCGGCAGAGGTAAACGAGAACGGAAATCGTAACTGTTTTGATTTAGTGGCAGAAGCACATCCGAAACTCTATGATTCCATCATTGTTGATGAAGGACAAGATTTCGACGCAGACATGGGGCTTACTGTTCGACTGTTGCTTAGGGATGACAATAATTCAAGCCTATATGTTTTTTATGACATAAACCAGAATGTGTTTGAACACAAAGTTGATAATGCTTTTGCGATTGATTATCCTCCGTTTATTCTCCGGTACAATATTCGGAATACTGGCTGCATCTATAAATACGCGGTTGATACGACAGGACTTGGTGCAGACACAATTGCTAATCAGCTTCTCGGGGTTGAGCCTGATATACGGCAGTACAATAGTGTGTTGCAAGGCATAAAGGGGCTTAGCAATATTGTGACCAGGCTAACAACAAAAGAATTTGTTAGTACAAAGTCAATTGTCATTCTATCTGATGAGCCATTTGAAAAGTCGATACTTGCTACCGAAGAGCGGGTAGGGGCATTCGACATTTCCTTTAATGATCTGAAAGAAATCCAAGATACAGAGATCTGCTTTAAAACGGCGGAGGAGTTTAAAGGGTTAGAGGCCGATATTGTAATCTACCTTAAAAATGTATATCCCGGAGTTGAAAGAGCAGAAATGGAGAAACGCAAAGAGTATGTTGTCCTCACAAGAGCGAGATACTATCTATATGTGCTCCAGACAAAGAGAAAACAGTAGAGGAGAAATATCAAATGGCAGATATACTGCTTTTGGAACCAGGCTATTCAAATAAGTATCCGCCAATAGGTCTAATGAAAATATCATTTTTTCATAAGTATATTCATCATGACTATGTGCGGTTTGCAAAGGGAGAACTTCCGGCAGCTTTTCGTGATAAGAAGTGGGACAGGGTTTATGTAACAACGCTGTTTACTTTTGAATGGGAAAGAACGAAGAAGGCTCTTGAATATGCACTAACGGTCGTAAAAGATCCAACTCAGGTATATACAGGAGGTATTCTTGCAACATTAATGCCGGAATTGATAGCTGAGCAATTTCCGACCGTTAAGATTAACACGGGGTTGCTGAACCGAAAGGGAACGCTGGGATTGGAGCATGAGGAATGCATTGATACGATGACATTGGATTATGGCATTCTTGATGATATAGCTGATCAATATGTTTATCCCGCACATGACGCTTATTTTACATATATGACACGAGGATGCGGAATGAAATGTCAATTCTGTGCTGTACAGACATTGGAACCAGAATATATTCCGTTCATCTCTATCACTGAGAGCATCCGTCGTGTGGATGAGAAATTCGGGCCAAAGAAAGACTTGCTGCTTATGGACAACAATGTTCTTCGATCTCCCCATTTTGATCAGATTATTGACGAGATAAAGGCTCTGGGATTTCAAAAGGGCGCTACATATGTAAATCCAAAGACAGGTAAAACCGTGCAACGGTTTGTTGATTTCAACCAAGGCCTTGATGCGTTCTTGCTTACTCCACATAAGGCGGAGCGGCTTGGAGAGCTTGCTCTTCGTCCGGCTCGAATAGCATTCGATCATATTGAAGATGTAGAGGCATATAAAAAGGCGATAACACTTTGCGCCCGTAGTGGAATCACTCATATGTCCAATTATCTTCTTTATAATGGCGAAGATTTCACTGGAAAAGGCCATAGTTACCATGCTGATACACCGGAAGACTTATACGACCGGATGAGGATTTCTATGGATTTGTGTGAGGATCTTAATAAGGAACTCGATCATAAGGTGGCCATTTTTTCTTTTCCAATGAGATATATTCCACTGTCAGATCTTAAACGTGGATTTGTTGGAGCAAGATGGAATGCAAAATATCTAAGGGCGCTTCAAAGAATGCTGATTCCGACTCAAGGAAAAGGGGTTTCTTCAAGGTCCTTTTTTGAAGCCGACTTTGGAACATCACCAGAAGAGTTCGTGATGTTCCTAGCTATGCCAGAGGAGCACCTTGGATGGCGGGGCCATTTTGCTCGCCGCAAAAACGAAACTGATAGAGAGATGAAAGCACGACGACTAATCTGGGATGAAAATCAACTTTACCTTGCAGAATGGAAACGTCGGTTTAATGAACTCGGAGACAGTAAAGAACAGTTTATAAAGTGTATTGGAGATAACAATTACACTATTGATCGTTATTTAGAAATAGAAAACAAGGATCATAAAAAGCTCTTTATACATTATTTTACGACACCGACGCTTTTAAAAGCGCTTATGCTGGAAGACGCCAGCGAGAAAAAAGTAATTGTGGAGTATATAACGAAAGACTTCCCGCTAATATACGAACGAATGGTAAGGTATGTTACAGACGGGAAACTACCGTATTCTCTTCTTGAAGGCGCGTTCAGAACATTTGGAGCTGGTTTTGCCAAAAGTGTTCTTGAACATATTGATTATTCAGCGGAAGAAGAACCGTTTGTGGTAGGTAATCTTATCAAAGCACAGAAAAAAGCACAGGTTAAGGTATTTAAGTTTGAGTTGGTACGTAGTTTCTTCCTGTATAAAAAGGCAGGTGGTCTGCGTAAGAAAGATATTTTAGATATTGTAAAAGCAATAAAAAGCCTGAATGAAGATAAATGTAGATGTATTCTGGCAGAGAGATTTCAGATCTTTAAAAAGCGGCTAATTAAACAAGCGACCGATGGTGAGGTCGGCGCAGAATACGTCGCTTCGCAGATCGAGCAACAGCTCAACGATTTTTGCAAACAGATATCACTGTTTGATTTTGAGGGTTTCGAATGAAACGAGAACTAATAATTGGCAAATATACGCTGGAATCACTTACAAATGGCATGTATGCTTCGCCTCTTGATATGTACCGTGAATATATCCAGAATTCAGTTGATTCATGTGACGATGCAGTAGGGGCAGGAATCGAAATAGCAGACAAGCTGGTAATTGATATAGTGATTGATCAAGCGAAAAAATGTATCACTATAAAAGATAACGGTTGTGGAGTCCCTGCCTCAGATGCGGTCGGAACTCTTCTGGATATTGGTAATTCGCAAAAAAACCGCGTAACATCACGCGGTTTTAGAGGAATAGGCAGGCTTGCAGGACTTAGCTATTGTGAAAAGCTGACTTTTAAGACGAGTTATCAAGATGAAGAAATTGCAACCGTAATTGAATTTGATGCGGCACTTTTAAAAGAATTATTACTTCCCGGAAAACATGAAAGTGTTAGCGTTGAAGATGTGATCAAAAAAATAGTCACAGTTAGGGCAGAAAAAGAAAGTGCCAAACGCAGATATTTTCAGGTTGAACTTAACGGCGTTTGGGAAGAAGCAGGACTCATTGATCCAGAAGCCGTCGCGGACTATCTGCTTCAGCATGCACCACTTCAGTTTTCTAAGGAGTTTAAATGGGGACGAACTATTACAGAGAAAATGAGGTTAAGTGGATATGATATTCCGCAGTATAGAATTCGTCTTAATGGTGAGACATTATATAAGCCATACCGTGACACGCTTATTTCGGACAGAGTAAAAAAACAATTTGATCTCATAAGAGATATTAGGGTTGAACCATTTTACAGAAAAGATAAACTCAGTGCAATCCTCTGGTATGCTGAGACGAGCTTCTATGGAACGATTATAGACAATACTATTAAGGGAATCCGAATTCGTCAAGGGAATATATTAATCGGAGGTAAGGGCTCTTGCAGTTCTCTTTTCAAGGAAGAGCGGTTTAACGGCTGGATGCTTGGTGAGCTGCATGTGGTCGATCCCGAAATAATTGTAAACTCCAGACGAGATGGTTTCGAGAAGAATTCAGCATATTATGAACTTCTAGCTAATCTAAAGGATTGGGCATTTGAGGTTTCAAAGGAGATCCGCCATCTCTCGTATGAACGGAGCCTTTCTTTACATAAGAAAGCGGTTGCAGAAGCGGAATATTTGGATGATATTGCTGATGAGAATGACCTGTACTCAGAAGATCTAGCATACGCGGAGGATTACGGGGAGAGTTCGATTATCGGTCTGGATGAGTCTTCAGAACTTGCAGAAACCGATTATATATCAAAACTTGGAATGCTTCTTAATCAAAAAAAAGCGCAAACCAAGTACACTGCATTAAATATTAATCCAAAATTCACACTGGAACAACGTAAGGTGCTAGAAAGAGTTTTTGATTTAGTAACCAGAGAGTTTGACCAAGATGTTGCAGAACTATTTGTACGGACAATTGTAACAAAGTTTTGATCATGAAAATAGCAACCCTGACGTTCAAGCTCCGTGCCCCTTGGGTTCACAGCCTGAAAGAAAAACGGATGATAGTAAAGAGCCTTATCGCGAAACTCCAGAACCGATATCATGTATCGGCAGCGGAGATCGATGAGCAGGATACCCATCAGATCATTGTGATCGGCGTTGCGGCCATTGTCCCGCATAACGCAATGGCATACAGCTTGATGGATGACATTTCCCTATTTGTGGAGGAGAACACGGAGGCGGAAATTATAGATGAAGAACGGGAAATCCGATAAACAACTGAGAAACACGAGTAAGTTCATCTCCCTGATCCTCCGCCATCAGCCTGAGGCCATTGGCATCACATTGGATGAGCATGGTTGGGCAGATGCGCAGGAGCTGATCGATGGGATCAACAGATCAAACGGACATACTCTTAATATGGAATTACTGGAGGAGATCGTCCGGACGGATGAAAAGCAGCGCTATTCCTTCAATGAGGATCATACGCTGATCCGCGCGAACCAGGGGCATTCCATTCCGGTAGATGTGGAACTGGAGGAAAAGGTTCCGCCGGAAATTCTCTGGTATGGCACCGTGGAGAAATCCGTCTCTTCTGTGTGAGTTTGTATATTAATTAGAATTATTCCTTAATCCATAATGATGAACTATATAAGGTGAAACAGGTGGAACGAAAAACAGATCTTATTTATGAAGCAGACTATGTTCAAAGCGCCAACACGCTTTTTCATTTTATGAAGAAGGATGAATATTTATATAAGGCTTTGCAAAGTGGGAATCTATCTCCCAGATATTGTGTTGAGGATATAAGATATTTAAACCTTGAAATAAATAGTATAGCTGTGAATAAGGTGGCTGTTTTACAAAAGTGTTTTTGTGACATGCCATTACATCAGCTTACGAAGTCTTTCTATTTGGAGATGACTGAAAAAGCCACAATATCAGAGGCAGAACAAAAGGAAGTATCAAACAATAATCACACCGCTTTTTATGGTGAATATGCAATAGCATTTTCAAAGCATTGGGGTATAAAACATGGTCTAATGCCTGTACATTATGTAAATGAAAATTCGGGATATGTAGAAAATATCAAAAAAGAATTCCATTCCATTCTTGCAGAGGACGCAATTCCAGACGAGATAGCCAATAGTTTTTTGAATCGACTAGCATACTTAAAACCCTTACAAGGAACGATGGGAAGAACTGTTAATGGCAGAACAATTAGTTTTATTAAAAATTTCCATGATGAAAAAGAATGGAGATATGTGCCTGCCATTGAAGCTCTTTCAAAATTAAAACTAGAGCGACTTATTTATAAACAATATATTCAAAATGATCTAAATGCAATAAACACTAATCTGGAAACAATAGATAGATATAAATCTATTGGTTTAAGTTTTACAGCGAACGATATTCGGTATTTAATCGTGCCCAATGAAGAGGCTCGAATCAATCTTATAAGACGGATTTTAGAACTTCCGAATATCTTGTTTGAGGATACTGAAGATACAGGGCTTCAAAAAAATGTTTTGATTAGTAAAATTCTTGTACTCCAAGAGATTGAAAAGGATTGGTAATATGGCAAATAAACTTAGAGATATATTCAATGAAGAAAAGGAAGTCGCTATTGGAACGATTATATTTTCTTCTAAAGAAGATGCGGAAGAATTTACTCAAGCCCTACAGAAGATGTACAAAGATGGGGAAGCCCGAGAAATACATGGGATAAAATCTTTAAAAATGGGTTATAAAGATGGAGATAATCAATATCCAATAGAAGAACAATCGACAGTTAAGAGCGTAATTATTGGACCTTGCAAGGACAATATAGAGCTTGACGTCGATGGTCTTCATGATATGAAAACCATTCATTTGGAAAAGATCGATTTGCAAGACAGAATAGTACTGCAAAACGATGAGACAGAAGTTGTAACATATCGCTTGGCTTTGTTTAAGGGATCCAATATAGCGCAAATAACTTATAGTACAGCTATCAATAAGGCGAGTTCATTGCAGGAAATCTATGACTCCTTCGTTAAGGCGAGAGCCTTCTTTGAGAAGATGTTTATTGATATGGAGGCTACTCCTGAGATTAAAAACACACATCAATACTTGAAAAGCTCTATTCGCTTTTACCATATGTTAATTGCTGTAAATGAAGTATTGAATCTAAACATATCACCCAATGATCTTGCAGATGAACAAGATGGAGATTTTCTGCTAGAGAAAATCTATTTTCTGATTTGTAAACACAGGATTCTTAAAACAAATAATAAGATTAATCATATTACTGGAGTTAATCTTCCAGAAAAGGATGATGAAAACTCCATTTCTAACGGGATTCAGCTCATAGCTTCGTTCGTATCCAAGTGGAACTGCGAACTGTTCGGAAAAGAGTTCGACATTTACACTTCAAACGTGGTGTTTAACGCGATTGTTGATAGAGTCGATACTAAAATAGACGGAAATACTAAAGTCTTTTTTTCTGATACAGAAGATGCACGTATGTATATCTCTACTAAGGGTTTTCTTAATACAGAAGATGCTGACGAAGAAGTAAAAAAAGTGTTTGATGGACTTGATGAATATAAAAATGCAAAAACGGTTATTGAGCATATACGGTGTTTTCAAGACAGTATTTAAATCATCTTGATATGCTTAAGGGAGAATTAGTATGCGAATTCTAATGCTTAGCAACAGCTTTACATTTGCAAATGATATGCCTGCCATGCTGGCAGAACTCACCGGCGCGGAGGTCGTACATCACACCCGCGGCGGCGCCCGCCTGGCGGAGCAGCTCAATCCGAAAACGAAGACCGGTGCAAAAACACAGGCCGCTCTGGAAAATGAATTCTGGGATTACTTGGTTCTGCAGGAAATGAGCAACGGTCCGGTCACTTCGCGGAATTCATTTTTGAAGAATGCAGGGCGGCTCTGTGCCTGGATCAAGGAGGAAGGGGCCTCTCCTCTTCTATTTGCCACTTGGGCTTATCAGAAGGACAGCCAGGCCATGGCAGATATGGATATGAGCTATGACGAGATGGCGCAGGGATTACATGACGCCTACCGGGAAGCCGCTGATCAGAACGATGTGCTGATCGCGGAAGTTGGTCAGAAATTCTATGAGCTAGCCGATTCCAGTGATCTGTATGCAGAGGATGGCCAGCATCCGAGCGAAGTCGGCTCCCGTCTTGCAGCCGAAACCATTGCGGCAGTGATCCGGGCAGATCAGGAGGCAAAGAAAGCGGCCACCACGATTGAAGTCGATCCGAACCTAAACTGGAACGACATCCGTCTGCGCGTCCTGTATATGTATCAGCTTCTTCTGCAGCATACCGACGCGGAGCATCAGCTGACGACCAACCAGATCCGGAACATTATGGAGAAGGAGCACGGCATCTCAATGCACCGGACGACCGTGCCGGGTGACATCGAGATGCTGAAAGCTGCCGGCTTTGATGTCCACGCCAGACGTTCACGTCAGAACAAATACTATCTGGAGAACAGCAATTTTGAACTTCCGGAGCTGAAGATCCTGATCGATGCAGTGGAATCCTCCAAGTTCATCACGGAGAAAAAAAGCCGCCTCCTGGTGGAGAAGCTCCTGAAGCTGACCAGCGAAGCAAGCGCGGCGAAACTCAAGAGAAACCTGCATACTTCCGGCCGGGTCAGATCCGCAAACGAGAAGGGCTATTACATCGTTGACGCCATTAACGAAGCGATCAATGCCGGAAAGCAGATTTCCTTCTACTACACCGACTTTGACGGCAGGAAGAAACAGTTCCTGCGGAACGAAGGCAAACCATATATTGTCAGTCCATACACCATGATCTGGAACGGCGACTATTACTATTTGGTCGGCTGGAATCATGAGCAGGAAGAAACCAGGACCTACCGTGTGGACCGGATCCTCAAAACACCGGATATCCTGAACGAAGACGCTCAGCCGGTCCCGGAGGATTTCGATGTGGCCCGTTATACCCGGGAAGTCTTCCGCATGTACGACAATGAAGAGCCGCAGGAAGTGGCGCTCCTCTGTGCGAACGAAATCATGAAGGGTGTTCTGGACAAGTTCGGCATGGACATCACCGTCAAGAAAGCGGATCCGAAGCATTTCCGGACAAAGGTGAAGGTCTGTACCTCTCCCACTTTCTACAGCTGGGTGTTTCAGTGGGGAGGAAAGATCCGGATCGAAGGACCGGAGGATGCGATGACGGAGTATAGGGAAATGGCGCGGAAGGCGCAAGAAAACTAATAGGGGGCAGTATTCAAAGGAAATACATATGAATATTACTTTTTTAATTGGAAACGGGTTTGATATCAATCTAGGTTTAAAGACCCGATATGCGGACTTTTATGACTATTATCAGGAACATGCCTCCGAAGACAGCATGATTCTGCAACTGATGCGGGAAGATAACAACAAAGAAAACTGGGCAGATTTAGAATTGGCGCTTGGAGAAAAGTTAAAGGGCATTAGTGAAGACAGCGTGGATTCATTTATGGATGCACATGCTGAACTGGATTCCCTTTTGTTAGATTATCTTGAAGAAGAACAAAAGAAATATAGCGTTGAAGAATTGAAAGAAGAAATCATTCGAGAACTGGTACGAAGCCTAAAGGAAGTACCAAAAGAATTAAGCACGGAGGAACAACGATCATATCAGGCAACATGCGATATGCATAAAAATGAGGAGATACAATATAACTTCATCACGTTTAACTATACAGATATTCTTGATGAGATTATAAAGAAAGCAAAGGCAGCTAACCCAGACTTAGGCACACATACAGCAACAAATGGTCAGAACAGGAAACATAACCTTGGTGAAGTGCATCATGTTCATGGTTCATTAATGGAAGGGGTTGTTCTCGGGGTAAATGATGAATCCCAAATAAACAATGATATGTTAAGAAAGAATAATCTCTTCAAGAATATTTTTTTAAAGGGCAATATAAACAGCCAAATGGGACAGAGACGAACTGAACGTGCTGAAGAGATGATAGACAGGAGTATGATAATTTGTGTATTTGGGATGTCTATGGGCATAACTGACAAAAGATGGTGGGAAAGACTAGTATCGTGGATGATGGCTAATCCAAACAGAAAACTAATTATCTATTCAAGAGCTGATGAAAAGTACTTCAAGAGAAGGATTCCAACACAGGTTATCCGAGTAAGAGAAAAGGTACGACGTGATTTTTGGAAAAAAGGACGTGGAAACCAAGCAGACTTTGTGTATTCAGATATCAGCGCCAGATTATTTGTTGTTTTCAACAGCAAAATATTTGGTTTCCCAAAATGTTCCAATTAGCATGAAATACAGGTGATGGCGTGGACTTTAAAGCATTACTGAATACAGTAGAATACGACTTTCTTCGGACCAATCCCCGCCTGGGCTCCCGGATCATGCTTCTTGGCGTGAGCGGGAGTCATGGTTATGGAACCAACCGGGAAGGCAGCGATATCGACTTCCGGGGCGTCACCCTGAATCTTCCATCGGATCTGATCGGCCTGACCTCGTTCGACCAGTATGAGGATCCGAATATCGATACGGTCATTTATTCATTTAACAAGCTGGTCAATCTGCTTTTGAACTGCAACCCCAACACGATCGAGATCCTTGGGCTGGATGAGGACCAGTATGTGATAAAAACGGCTGTCGGACAGGAGCTTCTGGATCATCGTCAGCTGTTCCTATCCAAACGTGCGGCGGCCTCCTTCGGGCATTATGCGGATGCCCAGCTTCGGAGACTGCAGAACGCGATCGCAAGGGATACGCTCCCGCAGCCGTCCCGCGAAGAGCATATCCTGAAGTCTGTGAACCATGCGCTGGATGACTTCAACCGCAGGCAGCAGAAGGAATATAAGACCGGTGCGAAGCTGTATATCGATACGGCCGAGACGGAAGGTCTTGAGACAGAGATTTTTCTTGATGCAGATTTCCGCCATTATCCGCTCCGTCGGTACAACGATATGATGAACACGCTTCACACAGTCGTCCGGGACTATGACAAGATCGGAAAGCGGAACCATAAGAAGGATGATAATCACCTGAACAAGCACGCCATGCATCTGGTACGGCTGTTCATGATGGGAATCGATATTCTGGAGAAGGGCGAGATACGAACGCACAGGCCGGAAACCGACCTGGAGCTGCTTCGGAGTATCCGGAACGGTGATTATATGCAGGAAAATATCCTGACACCGGCATTTTACGAGATCGTGACGGACTATGAACAGCGTTTTCATGAGGCAGAGGCTAGCAGCGTTCTTCCCGATAATCCGGATATGAAGGCGGTCGGGGCATTTGTCGAGAGCATCAACAGTCGGGTAGTAACTGGAGAGATCGGATGAGAGATATAGTAAAAGAGATCCGGGAAAATCTGGACGCGATTGAGAATCAGTATGATGTAAAGATCCTGCTCGCCGTCGAGTCAGGCAGCCGTACCTGGGGATTTGCTTCACCGGACAGTGATTATGATGTGCGTTTTATCTATGTACACCGGCCGGAGGAATATCTCCGGATCGACACTATGAAAGATGTTATCGAATGGCAGCTGGATGAAGTATTGGATATCAACGGCTGGGATCTTCGTAAAACGCTGCTGGCATTCGGAAAAGGAAATCCGAATGTGATGGAATGGGCGAATTCGCCAATCATTTACAGGAAGGCAGCAGAATGGGACGACCTGAAAGAAGTCGCGATGCACTATTTCTCTGAAAAGTCAGCATTGTGCCATTACTATGGAACTGCCAACAGTACACTGCAGGGATTTCTCGCCGGCGATATGATCCGCTATAAGAAATACTTCTATGCGCTTCGGCCGCTCCTGTGCTGCAGGTGGATCGAACGGTATCATACAGTTCCTCCGATGGAATTTGACAAACTGCTTACTATGTTCAGCGAGCCGGATGATGTGCTGGCACAGGACCTGTATGCGGCGATTCAGGAATTGCTGACAAGGAAAGCGGAGACGAAAGAAAAAGATCTGAATCCCCAGATTCCAGCGATTTTAACGTTTATTCGTGAGGAATGCGTGAGGCAGAAGCAGATCTCAGACGCAGCACCGGATGATCACAAGCACGACTATGCAGAGCTGAACGAAACTTTTCAGAATCTTCTGGCTGAAATCGGGCATAAGAATGATGGCTGTTAATTTATAGGGAATGTGACGTATATGGTGTTACGATATCGGGAGGTAATCTATGCAGCCAAAAAAGATCACCGCACAGGAAATGAAGACCCTGATCAAAGCACAGCAGGGAGAAATGGACGCTGTGCTGATGTACAGAGCACTGGCAAAGACCGTAAAGGATCCGAAAGACGCAGAATTATTCCTGCAGCTTGCCGCGGAAGAAGGGCATCATGCCGCAGTGTTCCGAAAACTGACCGGAAAGAAGTTGAGACCCGGTAAGGCAAAAGCCGTTCTTCTTCCGCTTCTTTACAAGGTGGTTGGCAGAAAGAAGCTGTACCCATTGATCGCGAATGGAGAATATGCTGCGGTCAAAACATATGATCCGGTCGTGAAGCGCTTCCCGGAAGCGGAAAGCGTGAAGAAGGACGAAAAGCGCCACGGCGACATGGTAATGGCGCTGCTGAAGCTATGAGAATCATCATCTCTCCGGCCAAGCAGATGCGGGTGGACACGGATTCAGTTGTCTGTACAGAGCTGCCGGTCTTCACTGACCGTGCAGAGCTCCTGAAAGACTGGATCCGGAGCCTCTCCTACGAGGAACAGAAGACGCTCTGGGCCTGCAATGATAAGATCGCCCGGCAGAACGCCGAGCGATTTGAACATATGGATCTCACGAAAAATCTGACACCAGCTCTGTTGGCCTATGACGGCATTCAGTATACCTACATGGCACCGGCGGTATTTGAGGATGGCCAGTTTGACTATGTGCAGG